>SAMEA104404106__coassemble_182_pt1 | contig 78121 bp, 78 predicted proteins | sample SAMEA104404106__metabat2_high_PE_007 | metagenome-assembled genome bin SAMEA104404106 (sample SAMEA104404106) | Balaenoptera acutorostrata | reverse complement strand
TTTTGTTTCTTTTGTTTTGCCCTCTCTCGAAGACAAGTATTATAATATCACCTTTATTTATAAAGGTCAATACTTTTTTAAAAACTTTTTTATTTTTTATATTTTAACCTTCTTTATTTCTTCTAAACTCATATTCGCAAGCTTTATTAAAACAGCCTTTCTTTCTGATTTATCATTATATTTTTTTATTACTTTTTCTCTTATATTTCCAAGTATCTCTATATATTCCACAAAATTATCATCATATTTTTCTTCAAGTTCTCTTCTTATTCTTGCTGAAAGCGCAGGACTTTTCCCTCCAGTGGATATCCCTATTAATAAATCCCCTCTCCTTACATAAGATGACACCGTAAAATCAGAAAACCCTCTATCATCCACGACATTTACCATAATCCCTTTACTTTTGCATATATCTGCTATCTCTGAATTTATATTTTTATCATCAGTTGCTACTACGGCTATATTAAATCCATCTAGGTACTCTATTTTGAATTTATCCCTTATTATCTCTACTTTATCTATTATTTCACCGAAACTTTCATTCAGTTCTGGCGCTACTACTGTTACTCTCTTTTCAAATTCTATGAAGTTTTTACATTTTCTAAATGCAACCTTACCACCACCGATTATTATTATATTCATATTATCTAGATTTATATTTACAGGATAAAACAACGTGGAACACCCCCTCTTACTTTTTATTTAGAATTTTCATTATCAAATCCATATATTAATCACAATTATAACTTTATACATAAATAAAGGGAAGATTAAAATCTCCCCTTTAAAATTCTATCTTCTATTTATTTTAAATCTTCTATCATGGCCTCAACAACACCATTTATTGTTGATTTTTTCGCTTCTTTATAAACCTCAAGATCAAAATCCTTTATTGTATCGCTTGTTATAGGCCCTATGGATACAAGTTTTTTATCCTTCAGTATTTCCTTGTAATTATCTCCTGCTATCTTAACAAGATTTTTTACAGTAGAAGAACTTGTAAATGTTATGTATTCAGCATCTGAATTTAAAATTTCATCCGCATAATCCCTACTTTCACTGTCTATTACTGTTCTGTACGTTATAAGCTCTTTCACGTCACATATTTCTGAAAGCTTTTCACAAAGAAAGTCCCTCGCATTTTCAGATCTTGCAACAAGTACTTTTGAATCTGGATTTACATCTTTTTTCATTTCCTCAAATAGATATTCTGCAACAAATCTTTTTGGCTCTATATCAGGTTTTATCCCTCTTTTCACAAGTTCTTCTGTTGTCCCGGAACCTATTGAGCATACCTTCAGACCATAGAATATTCTTGAGTCCAGTTTGGCTTTTTCAATATATTCAAAGAATATTTCAACTCCATTTCTGCTTGTAAATACAACATGAGTATAGTTTTTAATATTCTCTATTTCATTTATTATTTCTTTTTCATTTTCTGTTTTTTCTATTTTTATTGCAGGAAGTTCAACGGCTCTTCCTCCAAGAGAGTCTATCCTTTCTGATAGTGCCCCCGCCTGTTTTCTCGCTCTTGTAACTATTACCTTTTTACCGAAAAGCGGTTTTTTATTTTCAAAGAAGTTTAATTTTTCTTTAAGATTTACAACTCCTCCTACTACTATGAGCGCTGGTGCCTTTACTTTATTTTTCTTTACATCTTCACATACATTTTTAATGTCTGTTATAACAGTTTTCTGATTATATCTTGATGCCCACATTATAAGAGCGACAGGTGTATTTATATTCATTCCGTTCTCTATAAGTCTGTTTCTTATATGATTTATATTTCCTATTCCCATAAGGAAAACCAGTGTTCCCTTACATCTGGCAAGTGCATTCCAGTCAAGCTCCTTGTCCTCATCTTCTCTGAGATGTCCTGTTATTATATGGAAAGATGAAGCATAATCTCTGTGTGTTATAGGTATTCCCGCATAGCAGAGCCCACCTATTGCAGATGTTATTCCAGGTACAACTTCAAAATCTATACCCTCATCGAATAATACCTCAGCCTCTTCTCCACCTCTTCCAAATACATAAGGGTCTCCACCCTTTAATCTTGTAACTGTCTTTCCTTCAAGTGCTTTTTCAGCTATTACTCTGTTTATCTGATCCTGTGGAAGTATATGGTTGCTGGATTTTTTACCAACATATATAAATTCACAGTCTTCCTTTGCTTCCCTTAAAAACTCGTTGTTTGCAAGTCTGTCGTAAACTATTACATCGGCTTCTCTTATACATTCAAGTCCCCTTAATGTCATAAGCTTTACATCGCCAGGTCCTGCTCCTACAAGATATACTTTACCCTTCATTCAAATTGTGCTCCTTTAATATTTTTTCAGCTAATCTGCGACCTGTTTCAGCCGCATCACTTGGACGACCTTCGATTTCTCCAAATGTTATTCTTCTTCCGTCTTTATCCCCGTATATTCCGGTTACCTTTATTTTATCTCCGTCTATATCACAGTATGCTCCCATAGGTATATGACAGCTTCCATCTATTCCCGCCATATATCCTCTTTCAGCGTCTGCCTGTATCTGTGATTTTTCATCAGCTATTGAGTTCGCTATCTCTTCCACCGAATCGTCATTTTCTCTTATTTCAATTGCAAGAACTCCCTGAGCTGGTGCCGGTATCATAACATCAATAGGAAGATATTCTGTTATTTTTTCCTTTAATCCTGCTCTTATTACACCAGAAGCCGCAAGTACAACCCCGTCAAGATTTTCAGTTTCTATTTTGGATATTCTGGTTTCAACATTTCCCCTTATAGATACAACTTTTAAATCAGGTCTTGCCTTTAATAGCTGGAATTTTCTTCTCTTGCTTCCCGTTCCTATTACAGCACCCTCTGGTAAATCTTTCAGTCCTGAAAGTCCTTCTCTCAATATAAGAACATCTCTTGGATCTTCTCTTTTCGGTACCTTCGTAAATTTAAGTCCTTCAACCACCTTTGAAGGCATATCCTTCATACTGTGGACAGCCATGTCTATCTCTCCACTTATAAGCCGCGCTTCTATTTCCTTTACAAAAAGACCCTTGTCTCCTATTTTATCAAGAGATACATTCAGTATTCTATCTCCTGTTGTTTTTATCACTACTACCTCAAATTCAGTTTCGGGGTGTGCTTTTTTCATCTCTTCAACAGCCCAGTTAGTCTGTATAAGAGCAAGCATGCTTCCCCTTGTACCTACCCTTATCTTCATATTGTCTAATTCACCCAACTTCCTTTATCTTTAAAGCTCTTTTTATTATTTTTAATTTGGAAAATATTTATTACATTTTACCGCTTTTATATTTATCTGCCTTTAAAAGTTTTTATTTTACCTTATTTTCTCTGTTTACAAGTATAGTCGAAAAATAAGATATACTTTCTTCCGCCTCAACAGCTTTTAAATCCTTATAGACAACCTCTCTGTCTTGAGATGAATTGCTTACAAGTATGGAGTGTTCAAGAAGTCCGTTTTTTTCAAGCTTTGCTATAACTTCCCTGAAGTTTTTATATACCTTCATAAGTACTATCGAATTGTAGTTTTCAAGTATGAAATCCAGTTTTTCCTCAGCAATTGTACATGGAGTTACAACCAGTGCCTCTCTGTCCATTACAAGTGGAAAATTATGATTAGATGCTATATTTGAGAAAGATGATATTCCAGGTATTGTCTCAACCTCTATATCTTCCTTCATTCTCTCCATAATATATACATATGTGCTGTATATCATCGGATCTCCAAGAGTTACAAAGCCTACGTCCTTATTATTGTTTAGTACCTCTCCCTCTATTTCAGCTGCTATTTCATTCCAAGCCTTTATTTTTTCTTCTCCTATAAAATTCATAGGGAAGTGTCTCTGTCTTATCTCCAGTCCCTCTGGAAGAAAATCCTTTACGATTGAAAGTGCCAGACTTTCTCCTCCTTTTTTAGGCTCCGGAGTATATAGTATATCAAGATTTTTAAGTGTGTCTACCGCCTTTAAAGTTAATAAAGAGCTGTCTCCTGGTCCTGTTCCTATTCCATAAAATTTTGCCATTTTTTTCTCCTATTATCCTTTTTTTCAATTGTTTATTTATCTTTATTCTGTATTTAAAATAATAATTCACATAATAAAGCCGTGATATTACTTCACGGCTGTAATAATCTATTAAATTACCTCTGCTTCAAGTGCATTCTTAACAAATTTTTCCTGAATCATTTTATTCTCTCCAAGTCCGTTCATGAATATTTCTGATTCTATACCTTCTGATTTAAGTATATTCTTCCATGAATCTTCCTCATCCCCTGCCATATCATTTGACGCGTGGTCTCCTGCAACAAGCATAAACGGAACAAGATTTACGCTTTTTATATTTCTTTCTTTAAGTCTTTTTAAAACATGGTCTATTTCAGGGTATCCCTCAACTGTTCCTACATAAGCGTCTATTCCGGCATCTCTTAAATAGTATTCAAGAGCAGGGTATGCACTGTGGCTTTCATGTTCTGTTCCATGTCCCATGAATACTGTTGTTTTTCCATCGCATACTCCTGGATTTGTTTTTACAGCTTCTGTAGTGTATTTATAATCATCTATTCCTGTAAGAAGCGGTCTTCCTAATTTTATAGTTTTAAATTTATCTGCAAATGAGGCTATTTCTTCCTTTAGCTTACAATATTCAAATCCACATATTATATGAAGTGTCTGAACTACTACCTCTTCGTATCCAAGACTATGAAGTTTTTCCATCGCCTGAACAGGATTGTCTATTTCTATTCCATCTCTCTTTTTAAGCTTTTTTATTATCATATTTGATGTATAAGCTCTGAAGAAATCATAATCCTTAAACGCATCTTTTATCCTGTCTTCAACTGCATTTATTGTTTTTTCCCTGGTATCGTGATAGCTTGTTCCAAAACTTACTACTAAAACTGCTTTTTTCATATTGCTATACCTCCTTATTTGCTTTTTTTGCAGTCTCCACTGCAAACTCTATTTTATTTGTCTGTGACAGATATTCTATCCTCTGTCTTTTTATAACTATAACAGGTATATTCATTTCTATACAGGCATCCACCTTTTCCATAAATCCGCCTGCTTTACCGCTTTCCTTTGTTATTAGTACATCTACATTGTACCGTTTGAAAGTTTCAACATTCATGTTTTTTCCAAAGGGTCCCTTCATCGCTATTATGTTATCCGCATTCAGACCATAGCTTTCACACTCAGAAATAACACCTGACTCTGGAAGAACTCTTGCAAAAACTTCTCTGTCGTTTAAAGCATCCACGTATTTTTTAAGATTTTTACTTCCTGTACCTATAAATACACGTCTGTAATTATCATTTATTACTCTGTCGCACGCCTCTTCTATATTTTCCACCACAATGCACTTATCGTATGATATTTCATTAAGAAGAGACTCCCTTTCGTATCTTATATACTCTATTCCTGTGTTTTTTACACATTCCATGGCATTTTTGGATACGTCAGTGGCATATGGATGAGTTGCATCTATTATAGCCTTTATTTTCTTTTCTTTTATAAACTCAGTCATTTTTTCTGAGTCCATTCTTCCATTTATTACATTCTCGGCTGTTTTTTCCGCTATATCCCTTCCATAATCTGTCGCAACTGAGAGTATATATTCATTTTTAAGACCTTCTTCATTCATGTATCTGCAGATTTCTATACTATCTGAGGTTCCCCCAAGAATTAGTATCATAGACTATACCCCCTTGGAGTTATCATCATATCTTCTTCAATGAATGTAGATTTATTTCCTATTATTACCATTGTTGTCATGTCAACTGTTTCAAAATTCATAGTGTCAAACGTGCACACTATCTTCTCTTCTCCATCTCTTCCGGCATTTTTAACTATTCCGACAGGAGTACTTCCATCTTTGAATTCTCCCATTATTTCAAATGCTCTTGCCAGATGTTCACTTCTTCCCTTACTTCTTGGATTGTAAAGACATACTATAAAATCTGCCTCAGCTGCAAGTTTTAATCTCTTTTCTATAACCTCCCATGGTGTAAGAAGATCACTTAAACTTATATGACAGAAATCGTGCATTATAGGTGCGCCAAGTATCGAAGCTGCTCCTATACTCGCAGTAACTCCAGGTATTACCTTTACCTCTGGTTTTACTTCTTCCTTCATCGCAAGCTCAAGTATAAGGCCCGCCATTCCATATATACCTGCATCTCCACTGCTGACAACAGCCACATCTTTTCCATCTCTAGCTATTTCTATCGCAGCCCTGCATCTGTCTATTTCTTTTCTCATTCCATTCTGAAGTACTTCTTTTCCCTCTATAAAATCAGATATAAGATTTATATATGTCTTATATCCTACAATTACATCTGATTTTTCTATGGCCTCTGCCGCCTGAAATGTCATCATTTCTCTGCATCCAGGACCTATTCCTATTACATAAATCATATTTTTTCTCCTGTTTATATGAATATTTATATATAAATTCATACAGTTTTATCATTTATTTTAATTCATATTTATATCAGTCTTATTTTAATAAATGCTAATACCCTGATTTTTTCATCATGGTTTTTTATCCGTTATTTTTAATTCTTCCAAATGTCATTGTTGTTCCATTTTCTCTCAGGGTTTCTGATATAACATTTCCTCTGCTTAAAATATGCGCACTTGGACCGGATACTGAATATACTCCGGTAATCTTTTTTACAAATTCAGATTTATCGTATATATCGTCAAACTCTGAAATCTGCTCCTTTGTAAAAGTCGTAAACTCCGCGCATAAATTTCTGCTTAGTTTTAAAAATGCGGTTTCATCTTTTTTAAGGTCAATACTTCCTATTTTACAAACGGACTCTGCCGCTATATTCTGCTCTTTACAGAATTCAGTAAATTTCTCTTCCATAACCTCGTATTTTGTATTTTTTCTGCACCCTGCACCGAGAACAATTCTTCTTGGAATTAGCTTTACTGTACTTATTTCCTTTTGCATGCTTTCGTATATATATTTTTTTATATCGTCTATTTTATCATTCATTCTGTCTGATATATATACGATAATGTCATATTTCAGAATAATTTCAATTAGAGCTTCCGTATCATAAATTACAGAGTTATCCTCACTTAAATCCTCTTTTCTTTCATAAGTTTTTTCATATTTATCCAAAATATCGTCTATTATATCAAATCCCGAAAGATTTAAATTTTTCCTGTACTCTCTGTATGGTCTGTCAAAATATATGGCTACTTTTCCACCATTTACAACCGCGGAGTTCACCATTTTTATATTTTCTCTGATATTTTCTATATATACACCTATTTCAGATGCAATAATATCCAGTGCGCCTTTATTTGATACATCTGTCGCAGTTGTTATAACTGCGTTTCCACCGAGAATTTCTGCAACTCTTCTGGTTATATCATTTGCTCCACCAATATGCCCGCTTAAAAGACTTATGATATTTTTTCCTATATCATCTACAACTATTACAGCAGGATCATCAAATTTACTATTTATATACGGTGCTATACATCTTACAGCAATTCCACAGGCACATACAAAAATTATACAGTCGTATTCTTTAAAAAGCTTTCCTGTAAGCTCTTTTATGCCCTTCTTTTGGAAAAATACCTTCTCTGTTTTTATATTCTCTGATATTTTATCAGCAATTTTATTTCCATTTTCGGTTACAGCAATTACAGCTGTTTTTATATCGGATTTTCTCTTTACTATATCCTTATTATTTATCGCTTTCATTTTTCCGTTCCCTGTATTCGTGTGTAAAATCACTGGCATAAAGCTTTGAATTATTATAGTCCTTATCTAAAAATCTTCCGACCATTATAAGCGCTGTTTTCTTTATTCCGTTTTCCTTTACTTTATCTGCTATATCAGAAAGTGTTCCTCTCAGTGATTTTTCATCAGGCCATGTAGCCTTGTAAACTACTGCCACAGGAGTATCTTCTGGGTATCCACCTTCTACAAGTCTTTCAACAACCTTTTCTATTTCCTGAACAGAAAGGAATATTACCATTGAAGTCTGATGCTTAGCAAAACTCTGTATATTTTCCTTTTCAGGTACCGGAGTTCTTCCTTCCATTCTTGTTATTATTATACTCTGTGATATTTCAGGAACAGTATATTCCACACCAAGTGCAGATGAGGCTCCTAAAAATGAACTTACACCCGGAGTACAGTCAAACTCTAAATCCAGCTTGTTTAATTCCTCAACCTGTTCTCTTATAGAGCCATAAATAGAAAAATCTCCTGTCTGGAGTCTTACTACTTCTTTATCCTCTTTTATTCCTCTGTTCATTACAGCTATTATCTCATCAAGATCCATAACAGCACTATTGTATATTTCACAGTCTTCTTTACAGTAATCAAGAAGCTCAGGATTTACAAGAGAGCCTGCGTATATCACTATATCAGCACTGCTTAAAAGCCTGTATCCTTTAAGAGTTATAAGCTCTTTGTCCCCAGGTCCAGCGCCTACAAAATGTACTTTTCCCATTTTTAATTCCCCTTTCTGCACGATATCACGAATACCGGATTATTTGGCTTGAAGAATTCCCCACTTCCAAGTTTTTCCAGTTTTGATACTGATACCATTGAAACATCTATGTCTTTAAATCCTTTTTCTTTAAACGCTTTAACTGCCTTATTAAACGTATCTATTATTATAAAGTTTGCGCATACTCTTCCACCATCGTTTATGATTTCGTATACCCAGTCCAGTATTTCATCAAGTTTTTTACCGGTTCCGCCGATAAATACAGCATCGTATTTTTCTTTTAATTCTATCGGTGCGTAACCTTTTACGATTTCAATATTATTCAAATCAAATTTTTCTTTGTTTTTTTCTATGAGTTCAAGGGCATCGTCGTTTCTCTCTATTGCTGTGACTGAAAGGTTCGGATGTTTTAACGCCGCTTCTATACTTATGCTTCCAGTACCAGCCCCTATATCTATCATTTTTTCAGCCTTTTCAAGTTCAAGTGATGAAATTGAAATTGCCCTTACTTCTTCCTTTGTTATTGGCACTTTTCCAGTTATAAATTCCTTATTTTTCATTTAATATCACCACTACATTCATATCGTATTCTTTTCTTTCCATTATTTCTTCTGGCTTTCCTATTGTTATTCTTTCACTGTCGTAAGATAAATTCTCTCCAACAGCCATTATTCTTTTCTGACCTCTTTTTATTATTTCTTCCGCTATTCTTTCAGGTCCGTTTTTCTTATCCGTAACCATGCATATTTTATTATGAGAAAGTATATAGTCGTAGTCAGGTTCTCTTCCATGCCCGCTTGTTATATAAAGGTCGTTCATATCCACCTTTATAACAGAGAACATGTACTGCATTGAACTTATCCCTGGAATTATTCTCATATTATCTCTGTCCGTATGCTCAGACATATATTTTCCTATTCCATAAATAGACGGATCCCCAGATGCGATAACTGAAATAACAAGGTCGCTTTTTTCTTCTATAATTTTTACTATCTTAGAAAGATCAGCTCCTATTTTTATCTTTTCGCCTTTAAATTTCGGAAACATATCCAGGTTTCTCTTTCCACCTATGAGAATATCCGATTTCTTTATTATATCCCTGGCATTTTCTGTTATACATCCCGGATTTCCAGGTCCTATTCCAACTACATTAAGCATTTTTAAACTCCTCAAGCATTTTTTCAGCATTACTGCTTTTTCCAAGTATGGTTTTATCCATTCTGAATATGAAAACCTCTATTTCTATCTCATCGTCAACTCTGTTCATAGCCCTCTTTTTACATTTTTCAGCTATTATATCGTGTACATATCCATATCCGGATTCTTCTATTACATTTGAGGCCTCCTCAGCTGTAAGACATATTTCAAGTCTTTTCAGAATTTCAAGTTTAGCTCCTTCAAGAGCCATGTTTGAAATTATAATTTCACTTCTGGCATCTGCAACCTTACTGTGAGTATCAAATATCCCTGCAGAAAGTTTTATAAATTTACCTATATGACCTGCAAGAAGTATCTTTTTAAAGCCCAGTCTTTTTGCCTCTGTAAGCATATATCCTATAAAGTTACTCATTCTGACAACTGAAGATGTATCACCTATTCTGTCGTTTATAAATGACTCCCCGTGATTTCCCGGAACCAGAATTATTTTATCCATTCCAAGCTCTCTTTTCATATTCATTTCTATCGAAAGTGATTTTTTCCAGCCCTCATCACTCATAGGCTCTACTATTCCTGTTGTTCCTATTATGGATATTCCACCCTCTATTCCAAGTCTTGGATTGAATGTTTTTTTAGCTATTTCCATTCCCTCTGGAACATATACTGTTATTTTTACCTTTGATGTATTTTCATTTGTAAAATCCATACCGCTGCTGTCAATTACTGATGATACTTCTTTTTCTATCATCTTCTGCGGAACAGGATTTATAGCCGGTTTTCCAGGGTCTTCACTGAGACCTTTTTTAGTTATTACCCCTATTCCCTTTCCAGCACCTACTTCGAATTTTTCTCTTTCAAATGAAACTACTCTTTCCCTTGTATATTCATTTTCGTATGTAAATTCTGTATTTTCCCATTGTGCACAGGCATATACATCCATTCCGTTTGTTGCATCCACATCGTCTCCCCCGTCTTTTTTTACAGAGCAGACAACATAATTATCTCCAATTTCTATATTTTCTACTTTTATTGTTAAAAATATTCCCTTTGGAGTATCTATATTTATATTTTCTGTTCTATCCTTTGAAAGAAGCATATACACAGCTGCCTTTGATGCTGCTGTTGCACAAGAGCCTGTTGTATATCCCCTTCTGTATTTTTTACCGTCTATATATACGTATTCTTCCATTAATCTATAGTGTAGAGGATTGCATTTACTATTGCCGCAGCAAGATTACTTCCTCCCTTTCTTCCTTCTGAAAGTATAAATGGTATATCTGTTTCATAAAGAGCTTTTTTAGATTCAGCTGCACCCACGAAACCAACTGGTACACCTATTACTGCATCAGGACTCATTTTTCCTTCTTCTGTCATTTCTATAACCTTGAAAAGTGCAGTCGGTGCATTTCCAAGTACAAATATTTTTCTGTTTTCATCCTCTGCTGCTATTTCAACTGCCGCCATTGATCTTGTTATTCCCTTTTCTTTGGCTATTTCTGCAGTTCTTTTTTCTGCTACAAGGCATCTGTAATCACATCCAAGTGCTTCAAGTTTTCTCTTGTTTATTCCACTTAGTGCCATTGTTGTATCAGTGTATATTGTCGCTTTGTTTAAAATAGCCTCTCTTATTATTTCCGCAGCATTTTCTGATATTTTAAGTATATCCAGATAATCAAAGTCAGCAGTTGTATGTATTGCTCTTTTTATTATCTTTTCTTCTATTTCATTTTTGAATTCATAGCATGGACGTATTTCGTCTATTATTCCCTGTATGATTTCAAAACTTCTGTCTTCTATTTTTGCCGGATTTTTAATATATTCCACCTTTTTCACCTCTTATTCCGCCTTCTATCATATCAAGCGTATACATATTGTTATATACTTTATCTATTTCCCTTTTTTTAAGCTCCATAATCATTTCTGTTTCATCAAAATCCGAGTCCAGTATTATTCCGACAACTGTACCACTATGTGCTATATTTACACCGTATCCGCCCATTTTATCTGATACCTCTATTATGTCCTTCAGGCGTTCCTTTTTACATATATTTTCATTTGCAAGACTACTTGCAGTACAGGCTCTTCCTATCATTTTTTTATCGTTTTCCGTAAATCCCTTTTTAAGCATTTTAAAAGCATTTTCTATTATATCCCTGTTTTTCATCTTAGCTTCTATATATCTTCTGTTTTTTCTTAAATCAACTGTATTTAAATATCTGTCAGGCTCTAAAAGAAGTACCTTTGTGTTGTCTATATTTCCTATGTATTCCTTAACCTTTCCCTTTACAGGATTGAAAATTACACTTTCCTTCATAAATATAGAGTCTGTTGGCTCTATTGAAGATGCTATCTCAGCTATTTCCTCAGCTGTCATTGTTTCTCCAATTAAATCCAGTGCCGCACCTATTGCCGCGCCTATATCCGCAGTAGAACTTCCCATTCCCTTACTCACAGGAATTTCGCTTATTATTTTTACAGAAATATCCTTCATAAGATCAGTCGATACTCCGAATTTTTCAAAAACCTTTCTTATCGCCAGTCTTGATTTTTTTACATTTCTTATATATATTTTCTTTTCTTTTCCATTTATTCTCTGGGTTAAATCCTCTTCCGTTTTATCTTTTCTCTCTTCTATATATACTTCTGAAAAAAGATTTACCGCGTATGAACAGAGGTATTCTTCATTTCCAACCATTCCCTGTACAAACTCCCCACAGGAAGCAGGACATTTTGCGTAACCTTTCATAAATATTATTTCCCCATAACGGAATTTATGGCTTTTATAAATCGCTCATTATCCTCGTGTGATTTTATGGCAATTCTTATAAAGCTGTCATCAAGTCCCTTAAAATTAGAGGCATCCCTGATTAATATTTCCGCCCTTTCAAATAGTATTTTTCTTAACTCCGATGCACTCATTTCATTAAGTTTTATAAGAATAAAGTTTGCATCCGTTCTGTATGCCTTTATTCCTTTTACTTTTCCGAGTTCATCTGTCATGTATTTTCTTTCATTTAAAAAATATGTCTTACTTTCTGATATATACTTGTAGTCTTTAAAAATATAATCAGAATAAGCATCTGCAAATGAGTTTATTGTCCACGGCTCTTTATATCGGTATATTCCATCTATTATTTTTTTATTTGATGTCATACCGTATCCAAGTCTTACACCTGGTATTCCAAAGAATTTTGTTACAGCCCTTATTATAAACAGATTTTCACTTTTTTCTATTCTGTCCTTTAGACTGTATTTATCCTCGTCGCCGGTAAACTCTATAAAGGTTTCGTCAATTATAAGAAGTTTTCCTCTTCTTTCAGCCATATCAAGAAGTCTGGTTATATCTCTTACACTTCCATCAGGATTGTTTGGATTACATATAAATATACTGTCAAATTCGTCGCACCTGCTTTCTATGTAATCTATATCCAGTTCAAAGTCCTTTTTATAATCCATTATTATATCTATCGTGTTAAGTCCTGAAAGAACAGCACTCCTTTCATATTCTGAAAATGTAGGATGTACTATTGCAAGTCTTCTTCCTATATTTTTCATAAGGAGATATATTATCTCCGTGGCACCATTCCCAGGAATTATAAATTGCGAATCAACCCCCGTATAAGAAGATATGTTATCTCTCAGTTTCTTGTATTCTATATCGGGATAGCCTGTAAGATTCTTAATTGCATTATTTACAATTTCTTCCATATTGGAAACTGGTCTTGGATTTATATTTGAGCTGAAGTCGCATATATTATCCGCTGATTTTTTATATAGTCTTGCCATGTATTCCACATCAGCACCGTGACCAAGCTTTTTCATTCTGCCTCCCCCTTTAAATCTTATTCTCTTCTTATACTAAATATTTATATAAAAACCGTTAAATCTCAGTTTTTTATATGTTAAAACTATTTTATCAGACAAATTCTGATCTGGCAGACCTTTTGTACATTTAAAATCCTTCCCTAAATAATCCATGTAATAATACAGAATACCGCTATGGATACAAGAGAGGTCATATACATCAGTCTGTTCATTCTTACTATATCCTTATTTTCAAGTTCTCTTTTTTTATCACCTATTGTAGGCTTATACACAGCCTTTCCAAAGTATATATTTGTTCCTCCAAGCTGTATTCCTATTGCACCCGCTGCTGCACCTTCAGAATATGCACAGTTTGGGCTCTTGTGATTTTTTCTATCCCTTACTGCAATTTTGAAGCTGTTTTTCCAGTTCATGCCCGAAAACAACGCCGCAATCGGCATAAATACAGCACATATTCTCGCTGGAATAAAGTTCGCTATATCGTCTATTTTAGCTGAGAAAAATCCAAGATTTATATACTTATCATTTTTATATCCTACCATAGAGTCCAGCGTATTTATGGCCTTATATGCCATGGCACCTGGAGCTCCGAAGAAAAATCCATAAAGCATCGGTGAAACTATACCATCCACTGTATTTTCTGCTACTGTTTCAACCGTCGCCCTTATTATTTCACTTTGATCAAGCTGTGTTGTATCTCTTCCCACTATATATGAAAGCTGCTTTCTTGATTTTTCTATATCTCCTGTTTCAAGCACCTTATATATTTTTACCGCCTCGTCTTTAAGGCATTTTGTAGAAAGAGTTGTATATATTATAAACGCATTTACTGCGATATACGCATATTCATTAAATTTAAATATCTGTGTTAGAGCATATGTTACAAGATATGTAATTCCTACCGTACCAATCCACAGAAAAAACCCTGCTGGTTTTAGATTTTTCTCTTTTTTCACATGCTTTCTTATAAATTTTTCGAGCTTTGTTATAAGCTTTCCTATAAATCTCACCGGATGTGGAAATGAATATGGATCACCTATTATCATATCCGCTATATATCCGATAATCATATATATTATTTTCATATTACTTATTTTCCATTTCCTTTTTATTTTCATCCGCTTTTTTAAGCAGATTTTCTATACAGTCAAGATTATTGTAGAAGTGGGTATGCAGATATGTTGCAAGTGTATTTCTCTTACTGTATCCACCCTCCCATTCTGAAACTACTTTTCCGTCCCTTATTTTACTCATTTTATAGGCACATTTTTCATCGCTTATAAATACAGAATGATGGAACTCATGTCCTTTTATAATCTGACTTTTTTCGGATATTACAGTATCCTCAAGTGCTTCACCACTGCAGTATCCAAATCTCTTTAATCTGTCTGTCATTTCACTTTTTCCATTAAATACTCCGACCATTTTTCTTGAAGTTCCATCATTATCGATAATTTCATCACCGAGATACATAAGACCACCACATTCAGCATATACAGGAATTCCCTTTTCACTTAAATTCTTTATTGATTTTCTCATGGATTCATTTTCTTCAAGTTCCTTTGAAAATATCTCTGGGAATCCTCCACCTATATATACTATATCGCAGTCTGGAACTTCTTTATCTGATAGAGGACTGAAATATTCTATTTCCATACCTGTTTTTTCAAGAATTTCTATATTTTCCCTGTAATAAAAATTAAAAGCTTTATCGTATGCAATAGCTACTCTTTTGTCCCTGGCCAGATTAAATATATTTCTTTTTTCCATTTCATATAGAGGATTAAATGAAGATTTTACATCCTCCCCCTCTGATAATTCTATAAGTCTGTCTATATCTATATATTTTTCTATTTCATCAGCAAGATTTGAAAATTTTTCTTCGAGATTTTTTATTTCTGCACTTGGAACAAGGCCAAGATGTCTTGATTCAAGTGAAAATTTATTATTTTGAGGGAAGTATCCCACAACTTCTATACCACAGTATTTTTCAACTGATTCTTTTATTATTTTATAATGGCTTTCTGTTCTTACATTATTAGCTATTACAGCTTTTATTTCAACATTTTTATCTATTTCTTTATATCCTAGAACCATTGCAGCTGCAGATGCAGCCATTGCCTTTCCATTTATTACAAGTACAACAGGTGCTTTTAAATTTTTTGAAACATAAGACGTACTGCAGTTGTCTATATCAGTTCCAAATCCATCGTAAAGTCCCATTACTCCCTCTATTATCGATATATCCGCATCCTCTGAAGCGCGGTTGAATATATATCTTATTTTTTCATCATCCAGCATATATGGGTCCATATTTCTTGAATGTCTATTTGTTATAAATGTATGATATGAAGGGTCTATGTAATCAGGACCCACCTTATACGGTTGTACCTTCATTCCCCTTTTAACCAGTGCCCGCATTACACCAAGGGATATCGTAGTTTTTCCTACTCCACTTGAAGTTCCTGCGATTGTAAGCTTCTTCATTTGAGCCTCCTGTTATTTTTATTTTATGCTGTTAAAAATACCCTGTGTCTATTTTCCGTATTCCTTCATTATATTATAAATTCCGTCTATATCGAGATTTTCTCTCAGCATATCGGCAAGTCTGTCGTATTCTCTGTTTTTAAATTCCTTAAATGACTTTGTTTCGCTTCTTTTGTCTGAAAGTCCTTTTTTTCGTCTTATTATATTCAGAAATTCTCTCGTAAATTCTATATCATCAAATATCCCATGTAAATAGGTTCCCGCTACATTTCCCCTGTCGTTCACATATCCTATAAGACATTCCTCATTATAGTCAAACAGTGGTTTTCCATAATCAAAATTTTCATTGCTTTTATTTATATCTTTCATTCTATCTGATGTTATAGCATTATCCGTTTTTACATTACTATATCTTGAAGCTATATCTTTGCATATATCAGTTTTTCCCATGTGTATTTCGTATCCGCTTACATCCATACCTGAAAGTGATGAAAGCTGTCCTGGTATATTATCTGATATATTTTTCTTCGTCTGTATTGTTGTTTTATCTTTTTTAAATGTGGTTTTTGTATTTAAAAGTCCTATTCCGTCTATTTCCTTTAATTCACTTTCGACCTCATCGGGATCATATATTTTTTTCCCGAGCATCTGGTAGCCACCGCATATTCCAAGTACTATTTTTCCTTTTTCGGCACACTCTTTTATGCCTTCTTCAAGCCCACTTTCCCTTATATATCTAAGGTCCTCTATAGTACTTTTAGTGCCTGGAACTATTATAATATCCGGATTTCCTATACTTTCCCCAAAGTCCACATACCTTAAATTTACATCTTTCTGAGTTTCAAATATATCGAAATCAGTAAAATTTGACATATGCGGAGTTCTTATAACCTCTATATTTATATCATTTCTTTTGGAATTTTTTCTGAATTTTGTAGTTACACTGTCTTCATCTTCTATTTTTATATCAGAATATGGTACAACTCCCAGAACTGGTATTTTTATTATATCTTCGAGCATTTTTACTCCTTCTTCAAAATACTCCTTTTTCCCTCTGAATTTATTTATAATTACACCTTTAACTCTTTTTCTTTCGTTTTCATTTAATAGTGCAAGTGTACCGACAATAGATGCAAAAACTCCTCCTCTGTCTATATCCGAAACCAGAATAACGGGAGTATCTGCAATTTTCGCCATTCCCATATTTGATATATCCCTTGTTTTAAGGTTTATTTCTGCACAGCTTCCTGCACCTTCCATAACTATAATATCATAACTTTCGCCAAGTCCATTAAAAGTATTTCTCAATACATCTATAAGTTCAAGCTTATATTCATTGTATTCTGAGGAGTGCATTTCTCCTACAACCTCTCCTTTTACTATTACCTGACTTCTATGATTTCCACTCGGCTTTAAAAGTACGGGGTTCATATCGGCGGTTGGTTTTATACATGCTGCTTCTGCCTGAAACACCTGTGCCCTTCCCATTTCAAATCCGTCCTCAGTTATATATGAGTTTAAAGCCATGTTCTGTGGTTTAAAAGGAGCTGTTTTGTATCCGTCCTGATAGAATATCCTGCATAATCCCGCAGCTATTATGCTCTTCCCTACATTTGATGCAGTTCCCTGTAACATTATTCTATATGCCATAAAAACCTCCTGAAAACCTAATTTTATTATATGTTCTACTAATATATTATAATTTATAATGAGTTTTATGTGAACAACATCATTATTTATAGTAAAAAAACAACCGAATTTATTTTTAAAATCCGGTTGTTTTATAATTTTTATATTTCTTTTCCTTTATTCAGAGCTGTTAATACAGCAAATCCATAATCTACTTCCACAATACCTACGGAAGCATTTTCTATTTTATATTTCCAGTGTGCATCACAGTTGTTGTTTATAAGATATGCAAGCGCATTTCTTATGCTTCCAGCATGTGCACATATAAGTATATTTTCATTGTCGTCATCATTTATAATATTATCTATCTCATCTGATACTCTTTTGTATGAATCCTCTGTACTTTCCCCATTTGGAAATCTGTATTTATTTCCCTGCTCGCACAGTTTTTTATATTCATCGGGAAATTTTACTTCTATATCATTAAACGTCATTCCCTCAAAATCTCCAAATGAGTTCTCCGAAAGTCCATCGGTTCTTTTTATTTCTACATTTCTGTCTTTTATTATATATTCTGCTGTTTCTATACATCTTTTTGAATTTGATGTATGTACAGAGTCTATTCTCGTATTTATCAACATTTTATACAGAATATCAAGTTCTTTTTTTCCTTTTTCGTTTATTTCGGTCTCCATTTTTCCACATAATACACCTTTTTCATTGGCATCTGTGGATACATGTCTTACAAATATTAATCGTTTCAAATGCAGGCCTCCTAAATAAACACTCTTAGTATTAATAATACTGATATTATAAATATATTTTCTGAAAGCTCTATTCCACATCCGAGAATATCACCTGTTATTCCACCTATTTTTTTATACACTCTTTTCTTTAATATAATATTAAATATCGCATTTATGATTACACTTACAACAAATGTTATTATCAATATAAATGCTATCTGTGAGTTATTTCTATAAAATACAAGCAGTAAAATAAGTGAGATAATCATAGTATAGATAAAATCAGTTAAAATCATTCTTAGCGTACATTTACCTATGAAGGTATTTCCCATTCCTGCTTCCCTTGGGCTCTCTGTTTTGTATGTAAGTGCAAGTACTGATAATCTCGATACCGCAGGCATCAGTATTATCATGGGAATTGCACCTATATTTATAAGATATGATATAAGGGAGATTTTTATAAGTACATTGAATAAAACCGCAAGCATTGCATTAGTTCCAAGTCTTGAGTCCTTCATTATTTCAAGCATTCTTTCCCTGTCTCTGTAACTGAAGAGAGCATCTGCTGTATCTCCAAGTCCGTCTAAATGAAGCCCCCCTGTAATTATTGTTTCAGCCATTACAGCAACTGTTGAAATCAGAAAAGCATTTTCAGGAAAGACAAAAATCATTGCCATTGATATAAGATATATTATTATCCCTATTACAAACCCTGTTGCTGGGAAAAAGTACATATTCTTATGAAATTCACTATCGAATTTTCCACTTGTCTTTACTGGTATTCTGGTAAGAAACCGCAGTGTTTCTTTAAATCTATTCATATAAGTCCCTCACCTTTCCGTCTGCCTTTATTCTTAGTGGTATTCCACTTACTGTCAGGTAAACATCGTCGCTTTCAGATGTTAAAAACTGGTTTATTTTTCCTGCTATATTAGAATATATTCTGCTTAGTCTGTTTGCAGGAATAACACCCATTCCAGTCTCATTTGTTACAAATATAAAATATAATTCCGTTTTCTTTATTTCCTCAATCAGCTCTTTGAACTGGCTGAGTATATAATCCTCCATTTCTCCTATTCTGTCAGCATCCATTTCATCCGGATTTTCACAGAACTCAAACATAAGATTATTTATCATAAGTGTCACACAATCAAGCATAACAGTTTCACATTCTTTTGATATTTCATTTATAAATTTATGTACGTCTTTATATATTTCGTAGGTTTTCCATTCCTTTGGTCTTCTCTCTACGTGTTTTTTTACTTTATCCTTCATATCATCGTCAAATGGTATTGATGTAGCTATATATCCAGTTGAATTATTTCTTCTTCTGCATAATTCCTCTGCAACAACACTTTTTCCCGATTTAGCACCACCAGTAACGGTAATTATTCTTCCCATAATATTCCTTTCAAACTATACGTTCATTCCGACTTCTTCAAATGTAGCCATATTATTATATGTATATACAGCTGCATCTACTATATTAAATGCAAGTGCTGCACCTGTTCCCTCTCCAAGACTCATTCCCATATCAAGCAGTGGTTCAAGCTTAAGCATTTCAAGCGCTGCTTTACTTCCAGGCTCAGATGAATAATGAGAAGGTATAAGATAATCTCTTATTCCCGGATTTATCTTGTAAGCTATAAGAGATGCCGCATATGATATAAATCCATCTATTACTATTGGTATTCTGTTTGCAGCACATCCCATGATTACGCCTGCCATGGCACCTATTTCAAATCCACCGACTGTTTCAAGTACTTCTATACCATCAGTAGGATTTGGATTATTTATTTCTATTGCCTTTCCTATAACCTGCGCTTTATGTGCTATTTTATCTTCAGATAATCCCGCACCTCTTCCTGTTATTTCCTGTGGAGTATATCCTGTTATTACAGATATTATAGCTGTACTAGCAGTAGTATTGGCTATTCCCATTTCACCTATTCCTATAAGAGAATATTCCTTTACTATATATTCTTCTGCTATTTCTATTCCTATCTCCAGTGATTTTACAGCCTCATCTCTTGTCATAGCAGGACCTTTTAACATATTAGACGTTCCTTTTCTTATCTTTCTGTTTATTACCCCTTCAAGTGGTTCATCACAGTTTATTCCTACATCTACCGGAACTATATCAGCTCCTGAAAATCTGCTTAAAACTCCTACTCCACATAAACCTTTTGCAAAGTTTGGAAACTGTACTTTTGTTATTTCCTGTGGATCTGAAGCAACGCCCTCTTCATATACACCATGGTCCGCACCAAATGCAATGATAGCTTTTTTAGGCATTTCAATCTTTTCATTTTCGTATACACCTGCAAGCTGTACACATATATCCTCTAATTTCCCAAGACTGTCCTTAGGATGTATAAGCGTATTCCACCTGTCTTTCGCAAGCTTCATACTTTTCTGATCAAGAGGATATATGTTTCTTGAAATACTACTTAAAAGATTCATAAATTTTATCTCCTCCTTTTATACTTGAACATAAGATATATTTTTTCTTACATTCAATACTTATAAAATAAAGAACTGTCGCGCATTTTGCGACAGTTCTAAAATGCTATTTTGTTATTACAATTTTTCTTATTAGGGTAATAAGCTCTTTCCTGTCTATCTCCGATTGTCTCTTTTTTTCCCTGTACTCATTCATTTCTACAACCTTCTTTTCAGACTTTTTCATAAACTCACTTCCCATTTAATGACTTTTAGAAGACGATTAGGTCTCTAATTCTCATATTCTATGAGTATATGTAATTTACCTTCATTGAGAGCATAAAATTTTATATAAATATATTTAGAATTGTCTTTTTATATTATTTTCCTGTTTTAAGCCATTTTATGGCTCTGTAAAGCTGTGCTTCTTCATCTTTAACCTCTATTGTAGGTTTTATTCCCTTTTCATGTATACTCTTTCCGTCTGGTGTAAAATACTGTGCGGTAGTAAGCTTGTATCCTGTTTTGTCGTGTAATTCAACAACAGACTGAACTATACCCTTACCAAAAGTAGTTGTTCCTACAGATATTCCCGCTTTATTTCCAATTATTGCACCTGTGAGTATTTCTGATGATGATGCTGTATTTTCATTTGTAAGAACAGCTATTGGAAGGTTTAGTTTATTTTTATCTGATTTTTCTTCCTCTCTGTTTCCATTTCTGTCCTCAGTATATACTATTGTTCCTTCACCTATAAGCTCATCAGCTACTTCACAACACTGATCCACCATTCCACCACCGTTGTTTCTAAGGTCCAGTACAAGATATCTCATACCGTCTTTTTTAAGTGCTGTAAGTTCTTTTCTGAAATCGGCTGAAGTTTTTTCTATAAATGTTGAAATCTGTATATATCCGACTTTATCGTCCATCATTTTTCCTGTTACACTGGGTTCTGAAACCTGAGCTCTTTTTATCTTAAATTTCTTTATTTCTCCATCTCTTTTTACAGATACATTTACTTCTTTTCCTTCTTCACCCTTCATTATGGAAACAGCTTTATCAAGAGTATCATATGAAACCATAACATCCTCTACCTTGTAAAGTGTATCTCCTGCTCTTATTCCTGATTTATAGGCAGGCCCTGTTTCCCATGAATTTGTAACCTCTACAATTCCTGTTTCTGGATCTGAAAGCATTGTTATACCTATTCCCACAAAGCTTCCTGATGTACTTTCCTTAACCAGATTCATTTCTTCCTCTGTATAATATTCAGAGTATGGATCTCCTGTACCTAAAAAAAGCCCCTTCATAGCACCATCTATAAGATCATTTTCCTTTATATCTTTATAATATGTTTCAGATATCATTTCTTCCATTTTTGCCAGCTTTTCAAATTTCTTATATCTGTCATAGTTTTCTTTTGGAACTATTGATACAATACCAAGTCCTATTTCCGCACTTACTGTTGCAATAACTGTAACTGCCACTGTAATTACAATGGTTGCAAATTTTCCCCTGCTTATCTTTTTCTTATTTTTATCTTCTTTTGAAAACTTATTCAACTAAAAAACATCCCCTTTTAAAATAACAATTCCCTACTACTATATTATAATCTTTTATACCATACTATTGACAATAATTTTTTAAAATTCTATATTTATTCTAGTTTAGTTTATCATATATATTAATTCGATTGGAGGATTTAAAATGAAAAATTCACTTAGAAAAAATATGATCTCCAAAAGATCTGATTTATCTTCAGAATACGTTTATAGTGCCTCTTTAAAAATAGCCAGACTTTTTTTAAATCTTGAAGAGATAAAAAATGCAGAAAACATAATGCTGTATATGGACTTCAGAAATGAGGTTGAAACTGAACATATTATTTCAGAATTAATCTCAATGAATAAAAATGTGTTCTGTCCTCTTTGTATTCCCAAAACAAACATTATGATACCTAAAAAAATAGATAAAAATACAGTACTAAAAAAAAGTAATCTCGGTATTATGGAACCTGATAAAAACTCACCTGAAATTGACATTGATAAAATAGATGTTATAGCAGTTCCCGGCGTTGCTTTTGATGAAAATAAATTCAGAATGGGATACGGTGGTGGCTACTATGACAGATTTATTCCAAAATCCAGTGCATATACTGTTGGACTTCGGTTTGATATGCAGATTTTAAAAACCGTACCTACTGAAAAACACGATGTAAAACTTGGATGTATAGTAACCGAAAGCAGAATAATAAAATAGTTATCTATTATTTTTATATAATACATATATTTTTTCAGATAGTTTACTGATTTTTATAAAAACCTTATATTATATGAATATAAGAAGAGACCATTATAAATTTATAATGGTCTCTTTTTTTAGATTTATAAAATTTCTGCCCGAAATTACTTTTTATTTGGTTATATCACAGATTTAATACTATTTAGTCCTCTTTTTTATCATAAAGAGCTCTTATTATGTCGTATCTGCATATTATGCCCTTAAGTACATTATCTTTGTCTACAACTGGAACCCTGTTTACAGATTTCTTTATCATTACATTAGCTACATCATCAAATTTGTCGTCCTCATCAACCTTGACTATTTTTTCTGTCATAAGATCTCCAACTTTATATGCAGCTATTGTTTTAAGATCTCTCTCAAGTGATTTCATATCATCAAGGAATATTAATCCCTGGAATAAGTTTAGTACCTGAGGTGGTTCTACATATTTTTCTTTTTTAAGTATATCTGTTTCTGAAATTATACCTATAACTCTGTTTTCATCATCAACTACAGGAAGTCCGCCTATTTTTTCCTGAATGAGCATTTTAGCTACTTCAGTTATCTCAGTGTCCTTTTTAACAACTTTTACTTCAGTTGTCATTATATCCTTTGCTTTTAGATTATTTGTCATAATTATCACTCCTTGGCTATAGCTATTGCATTTGCAACCGCATACTCTCTGCAGTGCGATATGGAAATTTTGACTTCAGAAATTCCATTTTCATCACAGAATTTTTTAAAATCATTTAAAGGATTTACATAGGGTTTTCCCTTTTCATCTCTGAGGATTTCTATATCCTTAAATGGAAATTCCCTTATACCTGTACCAACAGATTTACTTACGGCTTCCTTTGCTGAAAAAGTTCCAGCAATACTTTCCGGTTTCAGATTTCTTTTTTTAAAATATTCGGCCTCTCTATCGGTAAATATTTTAGCTATAAATCTTTCGTTTTGTGAAGCCTTTTTTATTCTTTCTATTTCTATTATATCTGTTCCTATTCCTATTATTTCCATAATCTCTCCATTATACGGTAATTATTAACACAGTATAAAAAAATAATTTTATCCTGTATTGTTATTTATTTCTACAAATATACCGCTATTTCCTTTATTATGATAATAATTATTAAAAATATGTATTTTAATATAATTATTATCATGGAAATAACGGTATCTGTTCAAACATCTTAAATTATTTATTCTCCATCCATTCTGCCTTAGGAGTTATTATTGTTACTCTATCGTACTCTGTGTTTATGAATCCGCCCTGTACATCAACAGTTTTTTCTTCATCCTCTAATCTGAATCTTATAGGATATTCTTCAATCTGAGATGAGAACGGTCTTCTATTTGCTAAAATCTGTCTTCCACCGCCAGTAGTTCTGACAGTAATTGACTCTATACTGCCTTCATAGAATATCCGATCTGGTGTTACGATTTTTAAATTCATAGTTTTCCGCATATATTGCACCATCCTTCATCATGTAAACTCCGCATAAATACGCCTATTTACACAGACAAACGGTTTAATTTATTCGTTTTCTTCTTTTGCTTTTTCAGCTCTTGCTACAACTTCGTCTATACTTCCAGCGAAAAGGAATGCTGATTCAGGAATATCATCGTGTTTCCCTTCAAGTATTTCCTTGAATCCTCTTATTGTTTCCTTTATTGGAACGTATTTACCTGGTTTTCCTGTGAATGCTTCAGCAACTGTGAATGGCTGAGATAGAAATCTCTGTATTCTTCTTGCTCTTGCAACTGTTGCTTTATCTTCATCAGAAAGTTCATCCATACCAAGTATGGCTATTATGTCCTGAAGTTCTCTGTATCTCTGAAGTATTGACTGTACCCGTCTCGCTACTTCATAATGTTCTTCACCTACTACTCCAGGAGTAAGCATTCTTGATGTAGACTCAAGTGGATCAACTGCAGGGTATATACCTAAAGAAGATATCCGTCTTGAAAGTACTGTTTTTGCATCAAGATGAGAGAATGTTGTCGATGGTGCCGGGTCAGTAAGGTCATCTGCCGGTACATATACTGCCTGTACAGATGTTATTGATCCGCTTTTAGTAGATGTTATTCTTTCCTGAAGTGCACCCATTTCTGTTGCAAGTGTCGGCTGATATCCAACTGCTGAAGGCATACGTCCAAGAAGTGCTGAAACTTCTGAACCAGCCTGAGTAAATCTGAATATATTATCTATGAAAAGAAGAACGTTCTGATGTTCTTCATCTCTGAAGTGTTCAGCCATTGTAAGTCCTGTAAGGGCAACCCTCATTCTTGCTCCTGGTGGCTCATTCATCTGTCCAAATACCATGGCTGTTTTGTTTATAACACCAGATTCTGTCATTTCTTTGTAAAGGTCATTACCTTCTCTTGTTCTTTCTCCTACACCTGAGAATACTGATATCCCACCGTGTTTTGTTGCTATATTATTTATAAGTTCCTGTATAAGAACTGTTTTACCAACTCCTGCACCTCCGAACAGACCGATTTTACCGCCCTTTGGATATGGTGCTAAAAGGTCAACTACCTTTATTCCTGTTTCAAGTACTTCTGTTCTTGTTTCAAGTTCATCAAAAGTAGGAGATGGTCTGTGTATAGGCATTTTCTTCACATCTTCAAGTGGTTCCTTATTATCAACTGAATCACCAAGTACATTGAATACTCTACCAAGAGTTTCTCTTCCTACAGGTACACTTATCGGAGCACCTGTGTCTATGGCTTCCATTCCTCTTACCATTCCGTCTGTTGCATTCATTGATATACATCTTGCTATATCATCACCTAAATGCTGAGTAACCTCTGCCACGATTTTTTTACCATTTGGCATTCTCATTTCAACGGCATTAAGTAGATTTGGAAGTTCTTTTCCGCTATTAAATTTTATATCTATAACAGCTCCTACTATCTGTACTACTTTTCCTTTATTTGACATTTCTTTTGAACCTCCTTATTTCAGAGCCTCAGCACCTCCCGCTATTTCGGTTATTTCCCGAGTAATAGAGGCCTGTCTTGCTCTGTTGAATTCAGTGTCAAGTTTGCTCAGAACTTCATCAGCATTATCTGTTGCTGACTGCATCGCATTCTTTCTTGATGCCTGCTCTGATGCAAAAGACTCTTTTATCCCGTTATAAATCTGAGATGCTGTATATTCAAGTAAAAGTCTTGAGAAAACTTTATCTGCTGAAGGCATATACTCCCTCTTTGGAAGTATTTTGTGTTCTTCTCCACTTTCCTTGATTTCCCTCATCTTCATATCCAGCTCAACTGGGAAAAGTCTTTTTACTCTTACAGTCTGGATAAGAGCTGATCTGAATTTTGTATAAATGAATGTTACTTCATCAACATCTTTGTCTTCATACATTTTTGTTATTTTTTCTGTTATTTTATCTACTCTTTTAAATTCGCAGTCTTCAACAGTAGGTACTTCATAAAGAATGTTATATTTTCTTTTCTTAAAGAATTCACACGCCTTCACTCCAACAGGTATTATATAATCCACATCCTTATTCCGAAGAGACTCTGCCTCTCTTAGTATGTTTACATTATATCCTCCTGCAAGCCCTCTGTCTCCTGCAACTACTATAAAACATCTTTTGTTAACTTCTCTTGGAATTACATATTCCTTCTGAGAAGTTTTTACATCTGCTGCTGTTTCTATCATCATATCATAAAGGAAATACGCATACGGTTTTGACCGGTCAGCTGTATCCCTTGCTTTTTTGAGTTTTGAAGATGCGACCAGGTTCATTGCATTAGTTATCTGTCTTGTATTTTCTATACTGGCCTTTCTTCTTTTTATCTCTTTTACTCCAAAAGACATTTATCTCACCTCTCTCTTGAATACTTCAGAAGCTTCAGTGAGTTCTTTTCCGTAATCCTCTCCATTAAGAATCTTTTCATATATTTCGGGGTTGTGTTTTCTCAGATATCTGCAGAATTCATCTTCAAATTCTCCTATGTCTTCTACTTCGACATCATCAAGAATTCCATTAAGAACTGAATATATTATTACAACCTGTTCTTCTACTTTTATAGGAGTATTTTCCTTCTGTTTAAGAACTTCAACTATTCTTTCACCCTGTGCAAGTTTTGACTTTGTCTCTGGATCCAGGTCTGAACCAAACTGTGCAAATGTTGCAAGTTCTCTGTACTGTGAATACGCAAGTTTAAGATCTGATGCAAGTTTTTTCATTGATTTTATCTGAGCTGCTCCACCAACCCTTGATACTGATATACCAGGATCTACGGCTGGTCTTATTCCTGAATGGAAAAGTTCAGGCTGAAGGTATATCTGACCATCTGTTATAGATATTACATTGGTAGGTATGTATGAAGATACGTCACCTTCCTGTGTTTCTATTACTGGTATACCTGTCATTGACCCTCCGCCAAGTTCATCTGAAAGTTTTGCTGATCTTTCAAGAAGTCTTGAGTGAAGATAGAATACATCCCCAGGATATGCTTCACGTCCTGGTGGTCTTCTAAGAAGTAATGACATTTCTCTGTATGCAACCGCATGCTTACTTAAGTCATCATATATTATAAGTACATCTTTTCCATTGTACATGAATTCTTCACCCATTGCAGTTCCTGCATAAGGAGCTATATACTGAAGTGGAGCAGATTCTGAAGCAGTTGCTGAAACTACTATTGTATATTCCATTGCTCCCTGTTCTTCAAGATTTCTTACAAGCTGTGCTATTGTTGATCTCTTCTGACCTACTGCCACGTATATACAAATTACATCTTTTCCCTTCTGGTTCATTATTGTACTTGTAAGGATTGTAGTTTTACCAGTCTGTTTATCTCCTATTACAAGTTCTCTCTGTCCTTTACCTATAGGGATCATTGAGTCTATTGCCTTCATTCCTGTCTGAAGTGGTTCATATACAGATCTTCTTTCCATTATTCCAGGAGCATCTGTTTCTATTGGTCTCTTTTTATCTGTTTTTATCCGTCCTCTTCCATCTATTGGATTTCCAAGTGCGTCTACAACTCTTCCTATAAGAGCCTCCCCTACTGGAACTTCAACTATCTTTCCAGTTCTTTTTACTATATCATCTTCTTTTATACTTCCACCATTTCCTAGAAGTACGGCTCCGACGGTTTCCTTTTCAAGGTTAAGCGCCATTCCGTATACACCCCCAGGGAATTCCAGAAGTTCACCAGCCATTACGTCATCAAGTCCGTAAATAGTGGCTATATTGTCACCAACATTTAGAATTCTTCCCGTATCAGACATTTCTACTCTGGTGTCGTAGTCTTTTATCTGCTGTCTTATTATCGAGCTGATTTCTTCGGGTCTTATACTCATTGTATCACCGCCGTTTCTCTATATCATTTTAGATAGTTCTTTGTTAAGGCCTTTCATTTTACCTTTTACAGTACCATCTATTTCTTTATTTCCGACTCTTACAAGTATTCCACCTATTATAGATGGGTCTACCTTATTCTCTAACTCTATTATCCTGCTAAATTTCTTAGACAGTGATTTTTCAAGTTTATCTATTTCCTCATCACTAAGTTTTATTGCACTTACGACTATACCTCTTTCGATAGTATTTTTTTCGTCGACCATGTTTGAAAATCTGTTAAAAATATCATTTATAATAAATATCTTGTTTTTATCTATAAGGATCTTAATGAAGTTTATAAGATACTGTTCCATAGAACCTTCAAAGACCTTCTGGATAATATTTTTTTTATCCTCTGCTCTTATAACTGGACTTGTCATAACTGTATGAAATTCTTCGTTTTCTCTTACTGTTTTTATTGCATTTGAAAACTGTTCAAGAACCTCATCTGTTTTTCCCATTTCCTCCGCTACGTCGAACATTGCCTTTGCGTATACTGATGCTGCTTCGTTTATTATCATACGGCATCTCCTGTTCTATCTATAAAATCTTTTATAAGATCTTTGTGCTTTTCTTCATCTATTTCATCTTCAAGAACCTTTGATGCTGCAAGTATTACAAGATCTGATATTTCATCCTTCATTTCATTCATCGAATTTACTCTTTCTTCTTCGATATCAACTTTAGCTATCTTGACCATAGTCTCTGCATTTTTCTTAGCATCGTCTATTATATTATTCGATTTTTCTCTAGCCTTATTGACGGCTGTATCTATAATCTTTCTTCCCTCTTCTTCAGCATTTCCGAGTTTTTCCTCATATTCTTCCTTGAAAGCAAGACCTTCTGCTTTCTTTTTTTCACCTTCCCGTATATTAGCTGCTATGTCATCTTCTCTTTCTTTTATGATTTTCATAACAGGTTTAAAAAGAAGTTTTTTTAGTATAAGGAATACCACAACTGTATTTGCTAATTGGAAAAAATATTCCCATGTCAGACCTATAAGTGGCTTTAGTTCCATACTGCATTACCTCCATTCTACTGCATAATTACTGTAAGTTAATTCTGCTTATAACCAAGGGTTAACGAATAGAAGTATTATCGCTATTATAAGTCCATATATAGCAGTTGATTCCGCTATAGCTGCACCTATTATAAATGAAGACATTATGTCACTCTTAGCTTCTGGCTGATTACTTACCGCTTCTGCAACTTTACCTGCTGCATAACCCTGTCCTATACCTGCACCAAAACCTGTGCATACTGCTATACCTGCTCCTATTGATGTTCCCGCAATTGCGATTGCTGTTGCCATATCCATAATCAATTCCTCCTCTGACCTAAAGGTCCTTTTTTATTTTTTTCTATTTATTATTTACTACTTTCAAAATCTACTGAACTTCCTATAAATACCATTGTAAGCATTATGAATATGAATGCCTGTATTGTTCCCGCAAATATATCAAAGTATAAATGAAGCGGTACTGGTATTAAAAACTGTGCAAATGGAATTGCATTGTTTGGGATGAGACTTGAAATATATCCCATAAGCTGATAGAAAAGTCCCATTATTAATGTTCCACCCATTATATTACCAAATGGACGGAAACTTAATGATATAGGTCTCGCTATTTCCCCTACAACCTGTATTGGAAGAATAATCGGCGTTGGTTCAGCCAAACCTTTAAAATACTTGAATCCGTTGTATTTTATTGTTACAGCATATATAAGCACTATAGTTATTGTCGATAGAGCCAATGTCGTATCAAGATCGACTGTTGGAGATCTGAGCCCCAAAAGTGGTACCAGATTTGAAGTTATAAAGAACAGGAATAAACTTCCTATATATGGAACAAAATCCGGCATTCTTTTGATAAGTTCCTTACCCATTGTATTTTCTACAAGGTTGTAAAGTTTCATAACCGCAAATTCAAGCATTATCTGGACCTTACTCTCAGGATACTTCTTGAGATTTCTGGTAAGAAGATATGATACTATTGCAAGTCCTGCTATTATAATCCAGCTTACTATAACAGTTTCGCTTATCTTAAAACCGTTTATGTAAACGAGCCATCTTGCCTGTGTACTCATAACCTATACCTCCTTTCTCCTAAAGATATTAAATATTTTCTGTAACAGAAGGACTATCTGAACACTTAAAAGTCCCAAGGCTGCAGTAAACATACTTACTGATTCTAGCTTTGCACCGATAAACAATACAACCGCATAAAGTCCGAATCTTAAAATATACCCTCCGGCAAATTTAAGACCGACCATTTTATCCGCTTTATTGCTTACCAAAGTTTCTGTAGCTACTGTTAATGTATAGAAATTAAATTCAGACACTACACTTCCTATTAAAAGCCCCAGAACAGATGCTATATCGAAACTAAGTATATTACTGAATAGCTTTCCTTCCAGTTTAACTTTTAACAATACATCTAAAATAAAAAGAAGAACCAGAACCACTATATCAAAGGTTATTATTCCCTTGCTAACAGATTTCAACTGTTTTTTTAGACTATAATCCATATCTGTATTCCTCCTTTCTTTTGTAATTTAAATAGGCTTAAACAAAAATTAAATTATTTTTATTTACTTTTAGTTGAATTTGCTTTTCAAAATTTACTTTATTATATTCCTTTTAAATATTATTATCAATGATTATAAAATTTATTTTCATAAAACTCTAATTAAATTCATATAATAGAAATTTTATTTCTTGTATGATAGAATTTTTCAAGGATTTTTAACTTTTAAACGGGTATTAAGTTCTGATTTTATATAGTTATTTATCTTCCCCGTCATCTTTAAACTTTACCATTTCTATTCCTGCCTCATCGAGAAGCTCCATAGATAATGTGTCCGGATAGTCCCCTTTATAAATTATCCTTTTTATACCAGCATTTATGCACATTTTTGCACATAATACACATGGTCTTGTTGTTACATACAGCGTTGCACCATTTATGCTTACACCACTGTAAGCCGCCTGTATTATAGCATTCTGTTCCGCATGTAAAGCTCTGCATAGCTCATGTCTTTCTCCTGAAGGAACCTTCATCTGCTCTCTTTTACAGCCTATCTTTTCACAGTGTTCCAGATTTCTAGGTGCTCCATTGTATCCCGTAGTAAGTATCTGTTTATCTTTTACTATGATCGCTCCAACATGTCTTCTTATACATGTCGATCTTTTTTTAACTACTTCAGCTATTTCCATAAAGTATTCATCCCAGGATGGTCTCAATCTATAAACACCCCTTTTCATATTATTTTTTTATATTTAACATATTATTATGATTATAACATTTTTATCCAATTTTAAATATATTATAATTTTACAAATTTTTATAATTATTTTGCTTTACAATGAAAAATAATTATATATGTTTATAATAAATATTAATTTAAAACTATTTTTTAAATTAATTAAGTCATTTCTAAATTGTCATATTATTATTTATACCCTTTATAATTGATATTAAAACATTTATATATTAAATATACACTTTTATCAGAATTTTAAAAAGGAACTGTCAAAAGACAGCTCCTTAAATCAACTCTATTTAGTATATTTTTTTTCTACATCCATAAGCATATCTACTCTTCTCTGATGTCTTCCACCTTCAAATTCAGTATCAAGGAATGCATCAACTATATCAAGAGCAAGACCTTTTCCTACTACTCTTCCACCCATTGCAAGCATATTTGCATTGTTATGAGCTTTTGTCATTCTAGCTGAGAATGTATCACTTACAACCGCACATCTTATTCCTGGAACTTTGTTTGCAGCAAGTGATATTCCTATACCTGTTCCACATACAACTATACCGTAGTCTGCTTCTCCATTTGCAACAGCAGTTGCAGCAGCTTCTCCGTATTTTGGATAATCTACTGAATCTGTTCCGTTATTAGTACCAAGGTCCATAACTTCTATTTTTCTTTCTTCAAGATGTTTTATTATATCCATCTTTAAATCGTAACCACCATGGTCACATGCTAATGCTATCTTCATTTTGTATTCCTCCCGATAAAGTTACTATTTTATTTCTTTTATATTATATCATTACACAGTATTTTTTGTATACTTTATTTAATAAATAAGCCATATCGTATAATAGTGTAATATATAGCAGGTAAATCCCAACTAACACAAATATTATTTTTAAATAACATTTAATTTATTATATAAATACATTAATTTCTAAATATAAGAAGTTTAATAATTCATAATTTAAAATTAAATAAATATATTTAATAATGTATATTTATACTTTATCATTATATTTACAAAAATATTTTAGTATAAATTTTTTTATTAAATTCATTATATTATTTTATATTCTTATAAAAATATATTATTTGAGGAAAAGAAGCTTTATGACTAAAAAATTATTATCACTGTTATTGACACTATCACTTGGATTATTTTGCCTCGTTGGATGTAGCAGTGGTGGAGATGACAATCTCAGTGAATACGATATATATCTTAACTTTATGTCATCTGAATATAAATATAAAGGAAAGAATATTAAACGAATTATAAATAATGAAAGTACAATTTCTTTTTTAGGATATGCAGATACTATTTACGAGGATAGTACAGAGATTTCTGTCTTTACAGATGATGACTATATAGAGGATTCAATAGAATATAACCCTGACGAAGCTGATTACCGAGTTGTATATTATGAATTGTCAGGCGAAAACAAATATACTCATATTTAAGAAGTATATACTCCCGGGCTTAAATAACAGGACACTACAGATCTTTTAGCGTTAGATTTCTAACGGAGAATAATTTATAAATAAAATCAATTAAATAGAACAAAGGTCTACGTTGATATTCTCAATGTAGACTTTTTTATTTATATTCAAAGTTATTTTTTAGAATTATATTAAAGTATTATAAAAAAAGAGCTGTGCCCACCTGAGTTCATGAGTACAGCTCTTTTTATGTTTATTCTAAAGTATATTTTTATAAGCTTTTTTATATAGTCTCATATATAAATTTTTAATCCGAGATTATTTTATATTTTACAATCTTTATTATATTCTGTCTAGTCTTTTAGATATAGTTTATCTACTGCTTTTGAATATGCTTTATACCTCTATTATTTTATATGCAGCGGATTTAAGAAGTCTGTTCATTATTGCCTGTCCTACACCATCTGTAGAGAAAGACTCTGAATAAACTACATCTATTTTTCTTTCATCCATCTGTATAAGAGCATCAAATAAATTTGCTCCTACCTTTTCATACGTATCACCAAGGTCTATTATTTCATCTGCCTTTACTTTTTCAGCTATATCAGACATACATATAAGACCTGTTTTTATTCCTTTTTCAGAATTCAGCTTTGAAAGTTCGTTCATTTTTTCAGCTGCATTTTCTTTTTCTCCCTTTATTATATATACATTTGCCTTTGGAGAATAGTGTTTGTATTTCATTCCCGGAGCCTTTGCCTTTATATTGTCTTCCTTTTTTTCAAGAGATGGGTCTAAATCAACTCTTCCTACTACCTCCTGAAGCATTTCTCTGGTTATGCTTCCCGGTCTTAAAATCATCGGAAATTCTCCTGTAAAGTCCACAACGGTAGACTCTAGTCCGAAGTTACAGTCTCCACCCATTATTATTCCTGAAACTCTTCCGTTCATTTCATTATATACATGTTCAGCTCTTGTTGGAGACGGTCTTCCCGATATATTGGCAGAAGGTGCAGCAATAGGTATCCCTGCTGCATCTATAAGAGCATTTGCAATTTTATTTGAAGGCATTCTTACAGCTACTGTATCAAGTCCGCCACTTGTAACAGATGGTATTATATCTTTCTTTTTAAGTATAACTGTTATAGGCCCCGGCCAGAATTTATCTATCACCACTTTTGCCTTATCAGTTACATTTTCTGTAATATTTTCTATTTCTTCCTTATGTGCTATATGTACTATTAACGGATTATCACTTGGTCTTCCTTTAGCTTCATATATTTTTTTTGCCGCATCTCCTTCGAGCGCATTTGCACCCAGTCCGTAAACTGTTTCAGTTGGAAATATTACAGTTTCTCCTTTTCTTAGTATTTCAGCCATCTTTTTTATTTCATTTTCGTTTATTTTGTTTTCATTCATTCTGACTATAACTGTTTCCATATACACCAGTCCTTTTTATACTAATTTTTCCGTTCTGTATTTTTATCGTAAATATCTATGAATAATTAAAAAGTGTCTTATAGATGAAAAATTCAAATATAAGACACTCCTTTATACAGTTTATTCTATTATTATATAGCTGTCATTTTTTCTGTCTGATCTACAGTTATCAGAGCATCTATCATTTCATCTATATCTCCGTCAAGGAATGAATCAAGTTTGTATAGAGTAAGATTTATTCTGTGATCACTTATTCTTCCCTGTGGGAAATTATACGTTCTTATTCTTTCAGATCTGTCCCCTGTACCTACCTGGCTCTTTCTTTCTGCGGATATTTCTTTCTGCTGTTCTGCAAGCGCTCTATCGTAAAGTCTTGCTTTAAGAACTTTCATACCTTTTTCTTTATTCTTAAGCTGTGATTTTTCGTCCTGGCATGATACAACTTCTCCAGTAGGTATATGAGTTATTCTTACGGCAGAGTCTGTAGTATTGACACACTGTCCACCGTTTCCAGAAGCTCTGAAAACGTCTATTCTTATATCATTTTCATTTATTTCAACTTCAACATCTTCTACCTCTGGAAGAACTGCAACTGTTGCTGTTGATGTATGTATTCTACCACCTGATTCAGTTGATGGTATTCTCTGAACTCTGTGAACTCCTGATTCGTATTTAAGTCTTGAGTATGCACCTTTACCTTTTATCATGAATGAAACTTCTTTGTATCCACCAACACCTATTTCATTTGAGCTAAGCATAGATACTTTCCATCTCTTTCTTTCTGCATATCTTGAATACATTCTTAAAAGGTCTCCTGCGAATAGAGCAGCTTCGTCTCCACCTGCTCCACCTCTTATTTCGACTATAACGTTCTTGTCGTCATTAGGGTCCTTTGGTACAAGAAGCATTTTTAATTCATTTTCAAGAGGTTCAACCTTTGATTCATTTTCAGCTATTTCCATTTTAGCAAGTTCTCTTAATTCCTCATCAGATTCTTCCTGAAGTATAGCCTTTGATTCTTCTATAGTATCAAGAACTTCTTTGTATTCTCTGTATTTTTCTACTATTGGTTCTATTTCGGCATGTTCTTTCATGTATTTCTGCCAAGTTTTCTGATCGTTTATTATTTCTGGATCAGATATTTTTTCATTTAAATCTTTATATGTCTTTTCCAGTACACCAAGTTTTTTTAGCATATATTTCCCACCTCATCGTTTTTTATGTATAAATCTACCGTTTTTAGCCGGTCTAATTTCGTAATATCTCAGTTTCTCATTATATCACAGTTTTAGTCCTATAACAACTCTATCAAAGCCCTGTATATCCTTCTTTGTATATATTTCTTTATATCCGTTTCTTTTCATTATTTCTGAAACATCTTCAGCCTGGTCATGACCTACTTCATATGCAAGAATTCCGCCCTTTTTAAGATATGTTACAGACTCTTCTGTTATCTGTCTGTAAAAATCAAGTCCGTCTTCTCCGCCTTCAAGTGCTGAATAAGGCTCATAGTCTTTTACCTGTGTGTGCAGTCCCTTTATATCTTCCTTTTTTATATAAGGAGGATTTGAAACTATTATATCTAAGAATTCTTTCATGTTATTATCTTCAGCTATTGCTGAGAATACATCAGATTTTATAAATTCAGTTCTGTCTGATACTTCATTTGATACAGCATTTTCAGCACCTATTTTAAGCGCTGTATCTGATATATCAAATGACATAACCCTGCTGTTTTTTATATAGGCTGCAAGACTTACAGTTATCGCTCCTGATCCTGTTCCTATATCTAGTATATTTATTAAATCTGATTTTTTATATTTATCTTCATTGCATATATTTATAACTTCTTCTACAAGAACCTCTGTATCAGGTCTTGGTATAAGAACACCTTCTTCCACATGGAAATCAAGTCCCATAAATTCCCTGTTTCCTACTATATATGCAACAGGTCTTCCTTCAAGCCTTTCCCCTGCCATTCTTTCAAACTCAGATATTTCCTCTTCGCTCATATTTTTATTTAAATTTATATGAAGATATAATCTGTCTTCTTTTCCAAGAGCCTTTAAAAGTATTAACTCAGCATCAAGTCTTGGAGTATCGCTTATTTCTGAAAATTTACCGCTATATTTTACTATCGCATCCCTTATTGTCATACAATCAATCCTCTACTATTTATATTACAGCCTTTATAGACTCTATTGCCACTTCAAGCTGTCCGTCATCTGGTTCCCTTGTAGTAATATACTGAAGCATCATTCCGGGATATGCAACAGCTCTTGTAACTACATTATCGTATTTCCCTAAAAGTCTTATAACCTCATATGCAACTCCTGCAACAAGAGGTATACATACTATTCTTGTTACTATTCTCATAATCGGATTTGGCCATCCTAAAAATGCAAACACTATTATGGATACAATCATTACAAGGAACAGGAAGTTTGTCCCGCATCTTGGATGAAGTCTTGTATGTTTTCTTGCATTCTCAACAGTAAGCTCCTCTCCGCTTTCGTAGCAGTGTATGCTTTTGTGCTCAGCTCCATGATATTGATATACCCTTTTTATATCGCTGTTTTTAGATATCAAAATCATATATGTAAGCAGTACAAGTATTCTTGTTACACCCTCAACAAGATTCAGTATTACGTGATTTACTGTAAGTCTTCCAAATAAATCCGCTACAAAAGTAGGGATAAGTATAAAAAGACCAACAGACATTATAACCGCTATAATCATAGATACAACTATAAGTGCATCATTTGCTTTGTCACCAAATATTTTTTTTATAAATCTGTCTATTGCATCCTCTTCTTCCTCTTCACCTATGTCCTCCATAAATGCTGAAGATGAATAATTAAGATATTTCATCCCCTCTATCATTGTTTCTATAAGTATGAACATTCCTCTTAAAAAAGGTACTTTATCTATATGTTTATCTTTTACCCAGCTTTTTATATTCTTTGCCTTTACGTCTATTCTTCCGTCTGCTTTTCTTACCGCAACAGCTCTCTTTTTATCAGACTGCATCATGACACCTTCTATTACAGCCTGGCCTCCAACTGCCTTATATGCCATCCTATCAGCTCCTTTATTTTAAGGTTTTACATAATATATATTATACAATAATAACATAATAGTAAGATGAAATATAGGTAAAAAATAAAGGCAGATGTACATAAACCTTCAAGATTAATTGAAAACTTATGCACATCTGCCTTATAAAATTCGCTCTCAAGCTGTATATTATTCCATGTTGAATCTTTTTTTGAATTTGTCGATTCTTCCACCTTTTTCTATGTTCTTCTGTTTTCCAGTGTAGAATGGGTGACATTCTGAACATATTTCAACTTTTATTTCGTCCTTAGTTGATCCAGCTACGAAAGTGTTTCCGCATGCGCAACGTACTTCTACTGGTTTGTAATTTGGCTGTATATCTTTTTTCATTTATTTTCACCTCTTTCTTAATTTTTAATAAGTAAAATAAGTTTTTAAACTTTTCCTTTGCAATATCAACTACATCATTATAACATAGTTCAAATCTCTATTCAAGAAGTTTTTAGTATTTACAAAGACTTTAAACTCTCTATAAAATCACGGTTATTCATTGTCTTTTTAAGTCGTTCAAGTACCCTGTCTGTAATCTCCGCAGCAGACTCTCCACTCATCCGTCTTCTAAGCTTCCAAAGAACAGTTCTTTCTTCCTCTGTTAAAAGAAGATCCTCTCTTCTTGTTCCCGATTTGTATATATCAACTGCCGGATATATTCTCTTTTCTGCGAGTTTTCTATCCAGATGTAGTTCCATATTTCCAGTTCCTTTAAACTCTTCGTATATAACATCGTCCATTCTTGAGCCTGTTTCAACAAGTGCAGTTCCAAGTATTGTAAGTGAACCGCCGTTTCTTATATTTCTCGCTGCTCCAAAAAATTTCTTTGGACCGTAAAGAGCGCCTGGATCAAGTCCACCCGACAGCGTTCTTCCCGTTGGAGATATTGTAAGATTGTAGGCTCTCGCAAGACGGGTTATACTATCTAATAATATCACAACATCCTTACCGTGTTCAACAAGTCTTTCAGCTCTTTTTAAAACCATTTCTGCAACCTTGACATGATGTGAAGCTGCCTGGTCAAATGTAGAGTATATTACATCTCCGTCAACGTGTTCTTTTATGTCTGTAACCTCTTCTGGTCTTTCATCTATAAGAAGAACTATAAGCTCTACATCAGGATGATTTGCAGCTATACTATTTGCTATATTCTTAAGAAGAACTGTTTTTCCTGCCTTAGGTGGCGCAACTAAAAGACCTCTCTGTCCCTTTCCTATTGGTGCTATAAGGTCTGTAAGTCTCATCGCTATACTATTGTGATCTGTTTCAAGTGTAAGTTTTTCTTCTGGGTATATAGGAGTAAGTAGTTCAAATGTAGGTCTGTGTTTTGATGTTTCCGGATCCTTATCGTTTATTCCTTTGATCTGTATAAGTGCTCTGAATTTTTCCCCTTTATTTGGAGGTCTTGTGTATCCCTTTATTTTGTCCCCTGTTCTCATTCCAAATCTTTTTATCTGTGAGTAGGCTACATATACATCGTCCTCTGTTGAAAGATAATTTGAACCTCTTAAAAATCCAAATCCATCTGGAAGTATTTCAAGAACTCCTTCAACTTCCTCTACTTTATCGTATGATTTAAAATTCTTTTCCCTGTTGTTTTCTCTATTATCACTTCTATTGTTTTCTCTATTGTCATTGTGTTTTATATATCTTTTTCTCTTATCATTGTTAGAGCTATCTGATGTATTATCTATGCTGTCTGTATTGGGTATAGATTTTCTGTCCTCTCCTTTTGCAGTCTCGTTTTTTTCTGTAACTCCGCTCTCTTTTTCATCAACAGAGACTGAATCAGTTTTTACATTATCAGCTTTTTTTATAATTTCTTCTATAAGTTCGCTTTTTTTATATTTTGTTATGGATTTAATATTAAGCGACTTTGCTATTTCTTTTAGTTCATTCAGGTTTTTTGCCTTTAAATTATCTCTGCTATACAAAATCAGCACCCCCTTTTATTCAATGTTAGTTATTTTAAATTATCTATTATAATCATTATATATGTTAAAAAAATAAAATAAATTTATATTATAATTTACTTTTCATAATAAATATATATATTATATCACTGGCTTATGTTAAGGTCAATATTACCATATTACTATACCTATTCCAATATATTTATGATTTTATTAAAAAAGAACTCCTTAAAAAAGGAGTTCTTATATCTCTCTACATTCCTGCTAAAAGAACTAAAACCATAGTTATACTTGTTATAACCATAACTCCTGCAATTCCTATAGCAATTATCTTGTTCATAGTATTCGTTTTTTTAGACAAATTAATTCACCACCTTGTCCCTAAAATACACAATTCATACTCTGACTATTTATCTTCTTTGCAGTTACATTCCTTAGAATTTTCGGCGTCGTCATATTCTTTGCATACTTTTCTAAGATAATCAAGGAATCCGTCTTTAAGATCATCTTTTTTAAGAGCAAAATCAACAGTAGCCTCAAGGAATCCAAGTTTATCACCTACATCATATCTTCTTCCTTCAAAGTCATATGCGTACATTGCTTCCTGCTGAGAAAGTATCTTTAATGCATCTGTAAGCTGTACTTCATCACCTTTTCCTGGAGGAAGATCAGCAAGTATATCAAATATTTCCGGAGTTATTATATATCTTCCAAGTATGGCTATATTAGAAGGTGCTTCTTCTGGACTTGGTTTTTCTATAAGGTCATTTACCTTGTAAACTCTGTCTTCTATGAATTTTCCTTCTATTATTCCGTATTTATTTGTATCCTTTTTATCTATTGTCTGAACTCCAAGTATAGTTGTTCTGTATTCATCATAGGCTTCTATAAGCTGTTTTAGGCATGGTTCGTCATGATCTACTATATCATCTCCAAGCATTACAGCAAAAGGTTCGTCACCAATGAAATGTCTTGCGCAGTATATCGCATCTCCAAGACCTCTTGGTTCCTTCTGTCTTATATAATGTATGTTTATCATATTAGATATATTCTGAACTATTTCAAGAAGATCTGTTTTTCCTTTATGTTCAAGTTCTAATTCAAGTTCAACAGATTTATCGAAGTGGTCCTCTATAGATTTTTTATTTTTTCCTGTTATTATAAGTATTTCTTCTATGCCTGAAGCAACAGCCTCTTCTATAATATATTGAAGAGTAGGCTTGTCTACTATCGGAAGCATTTCTTTAGGCTGAGCTTTTGTTGCAGGAAGGAATCTCGTCCCAAGACCTGCTGCAGGTATGACAGCCTTCTTTACTTTTTTCTGCATTACATTACCTCCATAAATTTTTTATTTAAAAAACATTTATCTTTATTATCAATTTTGATTATCAGATTATATTTTATCACTTATAATGCTATTTTTCTATCTTATTTACCTTATTTCATATATCTTTTATCTTATTATCCAATATAATACACAAATATAAAGTATTTAATACACTATATATTTATATATAACACATTTATATTATCCACATATAAATCAACATATCCACATGTATAAAACACTCTATAAAGTGTTTGTTTATATACTATTATACTCTATATAGTATTTTTTTATTATATAAATCCAAAATATAGTGCTATATAAACAAATTACCAACATAAGTATACTATTCTGTGTTAATAAATATATATATAATCCACTGTTAAATATATATTATCCACAAGTTATCCACAAATAGTGTATAACTTTTAATTTAGTTCTTCATACTATTTTCACACTGCATACAATTATGCATTTATTTGCCTGCAGTTTCGTATATTACCCCCTCAAGATTATCATATTCACTTACATTTATTTCTCTGCATAAAAGCTGATTCATAACTACAAATAGTATTACCACACCAGCGGTTATTATATCCGCTCTTTTAGGCTGTAATCCATTAAGCGATACTCTTTCATCATGGCTCATTTTTTTTAGCATATCAAGAATATCAGATACCTCATCATATGATATTTTACTTGCGTGTATCTTTTCCATTGAATATACCTCAAGCTTCTGGTTTATTGCGGACATCGACGTTATTGTTCCACCTATTCCCCAAAGCTCTGATATTTCCTGTTCTTTAAGATATGAAACTATGTCTTTTGTTTCCTGTTCTATAAATTCATACATTTCACTCATGTTCTCTTCTGATACAGGATCTGTTTTAGCAAATTTTTCTGTAAGCCTTAAAGCCCCTATATTTATACTCACACTGTTTTTTATCCCGTCTCTGTCTCCAAATATAAACTCAGTAGAGCCTCCACCGATATCCAGTATAAGAATACCGCCTTCAGTTGTAGAACCATTCAAAACGCCTTTAAATCCAAGTTTGGCCTCTGTTTCGCCAGGAATAACATTTACATCTATTCCTGACTCGTCCTTTGCTCTCTTTATAAATTCTTCCCTGTTTTTAGAGTCTCTAAGAGCAGATGTTCCCATACATATGATTCTTTCACATCCGTAATCATCGCATTTTACTCTGTACTCTTTAATTGCTTTTATATTTCTATCGATAGCCTCTTCTGTTATATATCCGTTTTCGTCTACTCCCTGACCTATTCTTGTAGTATTTACATACTTTCTTCTGTCTTTTAAAACTCCGTTTTCAAAATCAGCTGTAAGAAGTCTCATTGAGTTTGTACCTATATCTATCGCACCTATTTTCATATAATCGTCAGGCCACCTTGTATCCGGCCTCTCCTTTCATGGTATTTCTATATTCGTTCATTTTTATTCCAAATTAATTATACTACATATACACAAATATTCTATTTTTATATTAATATGAAGTTTAACTCCTTTTATATAAATAAAAAGAGAGTATCTCACCACATTATGTGATTTATATACTCTCCGCAGTCAATATTATTAAATTCCGTATTATATCTTTCAACTTATTTATCTTCAATAAGCTTTAAGTTTACATCCTTACTCATAATCTTTTGTTATTAGTCAACCATTTCGTAAAGTTCTTTTGCATCATTTTTAAGAACGTGTTCCCTTATTTCAGTTACTTTGAACTTCATTATCTTTTCACCAAATCTTATTTCTATAATATCGTTTACGTTTACTTCTGCAGAAGATTTTACTACTTTTCCATTTATTTTAACTATTCCCTTATCGCATGCGTCTTTTGCAACAGTTCTTCTTTTTATTATTCTGGATACTTTAAGATATTTATCTATTCTCATATTAAAAACCTCCATATACAGATAAAAGTGTGACCTAAGCCACACTTTTAACATTAATTATGATATTTCAAATACCGTTTTATACGCCGTTTATTAAGCATTAACTTTGTCTTTAAGACCTTTTCCTGCTTTGAATACAGGTGCTTTAGAAGCTGGTATGTTTATTATCTTTTCAGGATCTCTAGGGTTTCTTCCCTGTCTTGCAGCTCTTGCTCTAGTTTCGAAAGTTCCAAATCCAACTAACTGTACTTTTTCTCCTTCTACTAATGCATCTTCTACTGACTCCATGAAAGAGTTTAATGCTGCTTCCGCTTCCTTTTTAGTTAACCCACTTTTTTCTGCCATTTTTGATACTAATTCAGCTTTATTCACAGTATCTACCTCCCAAATTTTATTTATTGAGTTTCTTTTTTATTGAACTCTTATTTTTTTATTTTTTTCTTTCTATATCTTTAGCCATATCCCAAAAGCCGTCAAGCTCTTCAAGACTCATATCATCGAATTTTTTACCCGACTCTATAACCTTTTCTTCAACAAAACTGAATCTGTTTATAAACTTCTGAGTTGTTCCATTCAGCGCTTCTGTTGTATCTACGTGTAGGAATCTAGCAAGATTTACAATTGAAAATAAAAGGTCGCCCAATTCTTCCTTTATGTATTGTATATTTCCTTTATGGTATTCGTCAAGAAGTTCATTGTATTCTTCTTCAACTTTTTTAAATACATCGGAAATATCATCCCAGTCAAATCCTACAAGTGCTGCCTTATGCTGCACCTTATCAGCCTTCATAAGAGCTGGAAGATAAACTGGTATTCTTGAAAGTCCTTCTGTTATTGTACTTTCACCTTTTTCATTTTTCTTTATTTCTTCCCATGTCTGTTCGAACTTATCTTTATCTATATCTGCATCCCCGAATATATGTGGATGTCTTGTTATAAGCTTAGTGCATATTCCCTCTGCTACTTCTGATAAATCAAATATTCCTTCTTCCTTACCTATCTGGCAGTGGAATATTACCTGTAACAGAACATCTCCAAGTTCTTCTATCATTTCATCTATATCATCATTTTCTATGGCATTGTATAATTCATATGCTTCTTCCACAACGGAATTCTTCAGAGACTCATGAGTCTGTTTTCTATCCCAGTCACAACCGCCTGGAGCTCTTAGCCTGTCCATTATTAATTCAAGATCGTGTACTGTGTTATGTGTTTCCTTTTCACATTTAGGAACATAAAGACTTGTAAGATAATCAAAGCTGTTATCCCTCCAGTCAAGTTCACAAAGTCTTACACACTTTTTAAATTCCTGTCCCTTTATACCTGCACTTTTTACTATATAAACTTCCTGCTCATCGTCGTAATGCTCCATAAGCTGAAGTTTTACATTTGATGCTATAAACTCATCGTAAACCTGAGTTATTATAAGAGATGTCTTTGTATCTATGTATGAATTTTTCATTTCAAAAGCGTCTATTAATCTGAATCCATCTGAAGGATCAAATCCAAGGTAATCAAACATAGCATCGACAAAGCTCATCGATGGTGTTGTAATAACCTCTATTCCCTTTTCTTTTGCCATATTTTCTATTATACCTACAGTTTTTTCAGCAACCCTTGGATGCCCTGGAACCGCATATACTAAATCACCTTTTTCAGCCTCATTTACGATGAACTCTGATATTTTACCATAGACATTTTCGAAGTTTTCATTTTCCTCATAGAAACTATCCAAAGCCTCAAACTTTACAGACTTTTTCAGTTCTTCTACCATGGGGTGTTTTTCTGTTCTTAAAAATACTCTGTCTGAGTCTTTAAGAGACCGCATAGCGCCCTGGCTTATAAGAGATATATCCCCTGGTCCAAGACCTATAATATTAATTCTACTCATATTACCACCCTTGTCAATATTTTAGTTAAAATCAAGAAACATAGAGAAATCACTGTATTTCAGCAATTTATCAATTGTTCCTGTGTATCTATTTTACAAGTCTAAGGGCATTTAGTAAAGAGTTATCTTACAAGCTTGCATTTTTTAAGTAATGCATATATTTTTGCTCCCTTAGGAAGAGTCATTATTTCGTCTTTTGTTATTCCGCCTACACCAAGTAGTACAACTGCATATACAACTGCTCCTACTACTATTGAAAGAAGTGTGGCTATTATATTTCCTGTAAACATTGATACTAGCATATAAGAAAGTTTTACAGCTATAAACATTGATATTACAGTGAATAAAGGTTTTATAACGAATTCTCTGCTAGGGAATGTCACATTCATTTTTTTCTTTACATATATAAAGTTTACAAGTGCCGCAACAGTATATGCTGTAACTGTACCTATTGCAGAACCAAGAACATTTATCGATGGTACAGCTGTTAATGTATAACTTATACCTATTTTAAACGCCATTCCGACCATTAACGCAATAACTGGTATCATTGGTTTTCCCATACCCTGAAGTATTCCTGTAAGTGTCTGTATTATACCAAGGAATATTACACAAGGAGTAAGTGTGAATAATATTGTTCCAACTATTGATGGTTCAGAAGGATAAAGCAAGTTCATTATAGGACCTGCTAAAGAAGCCATACCAAATGCACATGGAAGAACTATTATAAGAGTAACTTTTACAGCCTTCTGAGTATCTTTTCTTGCAGCATCTTTGTTTCCAAGAGCGTAAGACTGAGATATTGAAGGCACAAGACTCATACTCATCGCAGTTGTTATAACAGCTGGAAGGTTTATTATAGACATTGCCATTCCTGTAAGCTGTCCAAACATAGAGTTTGCTTCTTCAAGTGAGAATCCTGCAACCATAAGTCTTCTTATAACTATTCCGTTATCCACCATATTTACAAGTGGCATTACAGATGCACCTATTGTTATAGGTATTGCAACTGCAAGAAGATTTTTCAATATAAGAGAAAATCTTTCTTCTTCAAAGCTTTTAGCCGCGCTTAATCTTTCTTTTCTTTCCTTTGATCCTCTGAAATATGCCATTAAAAGGTATATTATAGAACCAAGTGCACCTATTGCAGCCCCTGATATCGCTCCGGCCGCACCCATTGTAGGTCCAGAAGATCTCATAAGCATAAATGCTAATGCAAGTCCAAGTACAACTCTGAATAGCTGTTCTACTATCTGAGATATCGCTATCTTAGTCATATCTTTCTGACCCTGGAAATATCCTCTGTACGCTGACATAAGAGGAACTATTATAAGTGCTGGTGCTATTGCTCTCATTGAATAAAGAGCACCTGGATTTTTTATAAATCCGTTTACTATTATTTCAGCACCAAAGAAGAATATACAGAATGATATTATACCAGTAATAAATAATACATTACTAGATACCTTGAATATCTTATGAGCACCTCTGTCATCTCCTATTGCTATTTTTTCTGATACTAACTTCGCAACCGCTGTTGGAAATCCTGCTGTTGCTAATGTTAGGAATAATGTATAAACCGGATATGCCGACTGGTAATATCCCATACCCGTAGAACCTATCATGTTTCCAAGAGGTATTCTGAAGAATGCCCCAATTATTTTTACAGCGACTCCTGCTATACCTAGGATTAAAGCACCCTTTAAAAAGGAATCCTTGCTTTTATCTTTTCCCATTATTTAACCCCCGTTTCTTTTTCGTAACAGATTTTAATATACCATTTTTTGCTATTATATTCAAGTTTATTATTCAAAATCCCTTGATATTTGAACATTTTCGGAATTTTTCAGTTTCTTCTTTATTTATTTTGTCAATAAAAAAAGCCTGTATATATAGTTTTTACAGGCTTTTTTATTCTATTAAATTATACTGATTTTAAGCTTACTCCGCTTATTTTTAATTATAGATACTCTTTAAATTACATCAATCTCAAACATACATCTTAAATTACATCAAAAGTTCAAGTAAAATTTTTTCAAATCGTCAGCCCGCATTGTGCGGCAAAATAACTTGCTTTTGCAAGTTTATTCTTTTGCTTGAAATAATTTTTAAATTTTTCTAAACTATACATTTATTATATCATTTTTATTTTAACAGGAACTCTATTTCTTACAATTTAATTTTAAACAAAAAACTACCAGACCAATTGGCCTGGCAGTTAAATTATCAGTTATATCAATTAAAATTCAGCTGATTTTATTACGTCTTCATCTCTTTCTATTTTAGAATTCTTTTTAAGTTCTTCTATTTTCTGTCCATACATCTGATTAAGTATTTCTGATTTTATTCCTTCTTTTGCCTCTGCATAAGATGTAGTTTCATTTCTCTTATCAGTTACTTTTATTATATGGTATCCGAAATCTGTTTTAACAAGATCTGATACTTCTCCTACTTTCATAGAGAAAGCTGCTTTTTCAAATTCTGGTACCATCTCTCCTTTGCCAAACATTCCAAGCTGTCCACCTTCAGCCCCTGAACCTGGATCTTCAGAGTATTTTTTAGCAAGTTCTGCAAAATCTCCACCTGCTTTTACTTCTTTAAGTACCTTTTCAGCTCTTTTCTTTGCTTCCTTCTGTTTATCCTCTGGAAGTGGCTGGTTATTATCATCAGTTGTTTTTATAAGTATGTGAGATGCCTCTACTTCATCTATAACATAGTCTGCTTTGTGTTCATCATAGTATTTTTTTACTTTATCTTCTGTTACACTTGTTTCTTTATTAAATTTGTCCTGATGAGCTGTTAAAAGTAACTGCATTCCTGACTGTTTTTTTAGAAATTCATCTGTAACTCCAAGCTCTTTTGCAGAATTTTTCATATCTTCATCAGAGTCTATTGTATTTTTTAAATCCGCAAATGCCGCATTAACCTCTGCTTCAGATGGTTTTAAACCTGTTTTTTCAGCGTCTTGAGCTATTACCTCTGTAGTTACAAGCTGATCTACCATCAGTTCTTTATATTTTTCCCGGTATGTTACACCTTCTTCTATTTCTTCATCCCATAAATCCTGTCCATTCATAGAACTTTCTATTCCTGCTTTATTCATTTTAAGCATAAATTCAAGTTCTCCAAGAGTTATTTCCTCTCCGTTTACAGATGCCGCAACTGTGCTTGGGTCTTTTGATCCACATCCCACAAGAGATAGTCCCATAACTCCTGCAAATAGTAGTGCGAGTATTCTTTTTTTCAAGTCTACTTCCTCCTTTAAGATTATTAAAACTTTCTATTTAAATATTTTATCCTATTTTTCAGGATTTTTCCCAGCTTCTTCTTTATTTTTCACAAAATTTTCAAGCATGACCTTTAATTCCTCTACTAGTCTGTATCCAGTCTTTGTCTTTGTTGTATATTTTGTAAGAGGTTCAAGTATTACCTGATTTTTTATCTGTCTTATTTTAGATATTTTCAATATCTTACACATTGATTTTATGTACGCTATTGTTATAAGTGACTGAACAGATTTAGGCATATCAGAGAATCTGTCCTCAAATTCTTCCTGTACATCGTACATATCCTGAAGACTATCAATTGAAGCAACCTTCTTGTACATTTCAATTTTGGTCATTTCATCTTCAATATATCTCGATGGAATGTACGCATCAACTGATAAATCTATTTCCACATCGAATTCTTCCGGTTCTGGTTCTCCCTTTATTTTTCTTATGGCCTCATTAAGCATTTTAACATAAAGATCATAACCTATAACAGCCATATGTCCATGCTGCTGTGCACCAAGTACGTCACCAGCACCCCTTATTTCAAGGTCTCTCATGGCTATTTTAAAACCTGAGCCAAACTCTGTAAATTCTTTTATTGCCTTTAATCTCTTTTCTGCTACTTCACTAAGACTCTTATTCTTTTCATACATAAGGAAGGCATATCCCTGTCTTGTACTTCTTCCAACTCTTCCTCTTAACTGATAAAGCTGAGCAAGTCCCATTTTATCAGCATCATAGATTATCATTGTATTCGCGTTTGAAATATCCATTCCTGTTTCTATTATAGTTGTACATACAAGTACATCGTATTCCTTATTCATAAATCCAAGAATTATATCCTCAAGTGCTCTGGAGTTCATCTGTCCGTGTGCGATTGCAATCCTTGCATCAGGAACAAGTTTTTCAACCTTTGCAGCCATTTCAGATATTCCCTCTACCCTGTTATATACGAAAAATACCTGACCCCCTCTTGATATTTCTTTTTCTATTTCATCCTGTATTATACTGTCCTTTGCCTCTGTAACATATGTAATTACGGGATGTCTTTTCTGAGGTGGCTCCTCTATTACAGTCATATCCCTTATTCCCGAAAGAGACATGTGAAGCGTTCTAGGTATCGGTGTAGCTGATAATGTAAGAACATCTACTGTATTTTTTATCTGTTTTAATTTTTCCTTGTGTCTTACTCCAAATCTCTGTTCCTCATCTATTACAACAAGTCCCAGGTTTGGTATTTCTATATCCTTGGATACTATTCTGTGAGTACCTATAAGGACATCGACAAGTCCTTTTTTAGTGTCTTCTATTATCTGTTTCTGCTGTTTTGGAGTTTTAAATCTGCTTAGTACCTCAACCCTTATTCCATGTTCTTCAAGTCTTTCACTGAATGTATTGTAGTGCTGCTGGGCAAGTATTGTTGTAGGAACAAGAACTGCCACCTGCTTGCTGTCCATACACGCTTTAAATGCCGCTCTTATTGCTACTTCTGTTTTACCGTATCCAACATCACCACATATAAGTCTGTCCATAACCTTTGAAGATTCCATGTCCTTCTTTGTTTCTTTTATGGCTGTAAGCTGGTCGTCAGTTTCCTGATACGGGAACTGTTCTTCAAACTCAGACTGCCATATTGTATCTTTTGAGAATTTATATCCCTTTATTTTTTCTCTTTTTGCATAAAGCTCGACAAGTTCCCTTGTCATATCTTCTATTTCTTTTTTAACCTTTGCTTTTGCCTTGTTCCATTCCTGTGTTCCAAGTCTGCTCAGTTTTACTTTGTCGGCTTCAGCTCCTATATATTTCTGAACCTTGTCCATTTTGTCTATAGGTACACGAAGGCTGTCTCCCCCCCTGTAGACAATTTTCATATAGTCTCTTTTTACACCTTCAACGGTTATCTGTTCTATTCCTGTATATCTACCTATACCGTTGCTTTCATGAACAACATAATCACCTATATTTAAATCTAAAAACGACTCTATCTTCTGTCCGTCTTTTATTTTTTTCTTCTTTTTTCTCTTTGATGCGCTTTTGTGCACACCTATCATTTCATTATCTGTTATTACATTAAATTTTATATCTCTGTACTGGAACCCTGAGCTTATCCGTGCAACTGTTATTATTATCTGAGATGACTTTATTTCAAAATCTCTCTTTTTAGATATTTCAGTTCCTATATTATGCTCAGAAAGTGCCTCTTTTAATTTCTTAGCTCTTTCCCGTGAATTAACCGCAAGAACGGTTTTATACCCTGAATATCTGAATCTCTCAAGCTCATCCGCAAGAAGATCTATTTTACCATTAAATGAAGGTATTTCCCTGCTTTCAAAGTTTAATACTTCATTTACATTGAATCCCTTAACAGCCTTTGGTAATAAAGAATTTAATATTATATCTCTGTTTCCTATGCAGTGCTCTAAATCTATATAATTGTATAAAAGTTTTCCCTGTCCTCTAAGTGCATTTCCTCTTTCAAGATTTATTTTATACGTATCTACAAATTCATCGTGCAGGTTCCGGCATCTGTCCTTAACCCTTGATATATCACTGAAGAATATCAGGGCATCTTCTTTAAGATAGCTGAATATACTCTTATTATCGTCAGTGTACATATAGTCCATAAAGTTTTCCACACCATCAAAATATTCTCTTCTGGCTATTTTATCTATTATCGCATCTATATCACTGTCAGTTGATGCTGTTCTTTCCTTTTTTATTCTGTCAAGTGCATTCGATATGTCCTTTGGATATATGAATTCTCTAGATGGAGTTAAAGAAAATGATTTTAGCTTTTCTATTGATTTCTGTGAAAATACATCAAATGTACGTATTGAGTCGACCTCATCGCCAAACAACTCTATACGTATAGGGTCGTTATAATCAAGAGAGAATACGTCTATTATTCCACCTCTTATACTGAACTGTCCAAATCCTTCGACCCTTGATACTCTTTCATACCCAAGATCTACAAGAGTTGCGGATAGCTCTTCAAGGTCTACAACCTCTCCTACTTTATATTTAAATGTATTTTCTAAAAGAATTTCCTTTGGTATATATTTTTTCAGTATGGCATCAGCTGATGTTACAAGAATGGTTTTTACTTTTCCAGATAGTTTTAATAAGGTTTTTAATCTTTCAGCTTCCTGTTTTCTATCCTTTGCATCAAGATGATAAAATCTTATTTCATCAGCTCCAATATATTCTGACTTGTTTTTTTCATAGAACTGTAAATCCTCATATATTTTTTTAGCTTCATGTTCTGTTGAAGCAACTATCACAACCTGTCTTGAAAGTTCTTTAAAAAGTGCATATGATATATGAGCCTTTTGTGATGGAAGAAGTCCGTTTAAAAGTATGCATCTGCCTTTATCCTTTGAAACTCCTTCTACAAGCTTTTGATATTCTTTTGAATTTGCGAGCGGGTATAAAAATATGTCTTTCATATTTCTCACTCCTATATTATCCGTTATATTTATTCATAGACTTGTCTATGCCTTCTCTTATTATAGCATCTACTGCTTTTGCTGCCTTTTCTATTCCTGCTTTCATATCATCTTCTAATTCCTTTGGAACTCTTGATAATACAAACGCTGCTAAATCCTGTCCTTTTTCTGGTTTTGAAACCCCAACTCTTACCCTTGGGAACTCTCTTGTTGATAAACACTGAGTTATTGATTTCATCCCGTTGTGAGTACCAGGACTTCCTTTCTTTCTTATTCTTATTCTTCCTGCATCTAAATCTATATCGTCGTATATTACAACAAGATTATCAAGTTCTGGTTTATAGAACTGATATAAACTTATTACAGATTCTCCGCTAAGGTTCATATACGTCTGTGGTTTTACAAGAACTACTTTTTCAGTTCCAACTCTTCCTTCACCTATAAGTGCCTTGTGTTTTAATTTTGATACGCTGATATTGTATTCGTCAGCAAGTGCATCTATTACATCAAATCCAGCATTATGTCTTGTTTTTGCGTATTTGTCTCCTGGATTTCCTAATCCTACTATTATGTACATTTTTTCCTCCTCATAAATAATTAAATAATATTTCTTATTACTTCCATATAAATCTTAATTATATCAAAGCCTATGATATTTGCAAATCCTGCAAGGGTTATAAATGGTGCAAATGCAATTCTTTTTTTATTAATTCCAACTAAATATACTGTAATGCAGTATATACATGCAATAATAAAAGAAGACGGAATTATATTAAACGGCTCTGTACATGAAATTGCCGAGCCACACATCGCATACATAAATACATCTCCATATCCCATTGCCCTTGTAATATAGGCAATTATAAAAGAGCATAAAAAGCATACTGACACTCCATATATAAAAATTTCAAGCCCATAAAATCCATATAAAGCTATCGCTATTACCATCTGTACTACAATCCCCGATATACAAATCATATCATATATGTATTTTGTTTTAATATCAACAACAGATGCTATCATAAGAAAAGGCAGTAAAAAAACAGCCGATACTATTTTATACTTTTCAATACCCGAGTTTATGATTATAAAAAAAGATGTAGCTGTTATGATAAATATACAAATCAACAGTTTCTTATCTTTTATTTTACCTTTCCTGTCTAATCCTTTTATGACTTCTGTATTTTTACCACATTTACATTCATTAGCCGTATTTATATTTTTATAATCATATTCTGCGTCTTTTATAAGAATTTCTGAAACCCTGTATTCTATATATGAAAATATCAAAGCTATAAAAACAGTTATTAAAACATTTCTCATATCTATATTTCCCCCCCTTTTGATTCATCAATATAGACAGATTCACTTATTTTTCCATTTTTATATAGCTTTTCAAGACTTTCCTTAAATGACAGCATTCCGTACTTCTTTCCGGTTTTTATATACAGTCCTATCCCAGAATATTTTTCTTCTCTTATCAGAGACGATACAGCACCTGTATTTTTCATAACTTCAAATACAGCTGTTCTTTTTCCATCTGATGTTTTTATAAGCCTTTGTGATATTATAAGCTTCAGCTGTGAGGCTATCATTTCTTTTATTATTCCGTGTGATTCTCCACCAAACATATCTATTATTCTCTCTACTGATTTAGGCGCATTCTCTGTATGAAGTGTTGAAAATACAAGGTGCCCGGTTTCCGCGGCTGATAATGCCGTTTTTACAGTATCACTATCTCTCATTTCACCAAGCATTATTATATCGGGGTCCTGTCTCAGGGCTGATATTAACGCTTTTGAAAATGAAGATGTATTTTCTCCTATTTCTCTCTGGGTTACTATGCTTTTTTTATTTGAATAAATGTATTCGACTGGATCTTCAATTGTTATTATATGTTTTTTATATTCTTTATTTATTTCATCTATTATTGAAGCCATTGTGGTACTTTTTCCACTGCCTGTTATTCCTGTAATTAGTACAAGGCCCTTCTTTAAATAGAGACACCCTTTGATTTCGTCGGGTAAACCAATTTCTTTTATATCTGGTATTTCAGATGCTATTATTCTTATTGAAGCCGATATCCCGTAATACCGTCTATAAACATTCACCCTTGCCCTTATTCTTCTTTCTGACTCAATAGAAAAATCCACCTCTCCATATTTTAAAAATAATTTTTCCTTTGTCTTTGGAATTATTTTCTTTATTTCCTCCGTATGGTTTTCAAGTTTTATAAAATATTCTATTTCTCCATACTTTCTTATATATACATCTGAATTTGTTGTTATGTGTATATCTGATGCATGCTCCATAAACGCTTTTTCCAATATATCGTATAGACTCATATCTTATCTCCTTTTATTTTTCTATACTGATATATTTGACTTATTATATTTTTTTATACAAAAATACTGCATTCTATAAATAGAATGCAGTATTTTATAATTCATATTAATTTTTATTACTGGAATAATACACTTACTGGTTCGTTGCTTGATATTTTTTCTATAGCTTCTGCAAATATAGAAGCAACTGATTTTATTTTTATTTTGTCTAACTGTTTTTCTTCTGGTAATTTTATAGTATCAAGAACAACAAGTTCTTTCATTTCTGAATTGTCTATTCTTTCTATAGCTGGACCAGATAAAACAGCATGTGTACAGCATGCGTATATGTCCTTAGCACCGAATTTTTTAAGTGCTGCAACAGCATTTACTATTGTTCCTGCTGTATCTATCATATCGTCAAGTAATATTACGTTTTTACCTTCAACATCACCTATAAGGTTCATTACTTCACATACGTTAGCTTTTGGTCTTCTCTTGTCTATTATAGCTATTGGAACTTCTCCATTTAAAGTGTTAGCAAATTTTCTAGATCTTGCAACACTTCCAAGGTCAGGAGATACTACTACTAAATCTTCTATGTTCTTTTCATTGAAGTATTCTGCTAGAAGTGGTCCTCCTAGTAGATGATCTAGAGGTATATCAAAGTATCCCTGTATCTGAGCAGCGTGTAAGTCCATAGTAAGAACTCTGTCTGCTCCTGCTGCTGTTATAAGATTTGCAACTAATTTAGCTGTGATTGGATCTCTTGCCTTAGCTTTTCTGTCCTGTCTTGCATATCCATAGTATGGTATTACAGCAGTTATTCTTCCTGCAGATGCTCTTCTTAGTGCATCTATCATTATTAATAATTCCATTAAGTTGTCATTTACTGGACTGTTAGTAGACTGTATAACGAAAACGTCACAACCTCTTACAGTTTCATTCATGTTAACGCATATTTCACCATCACTGAAAGTACCAACTTCACAGTCAAGAACTGTTGTTCCTAACTGTTTAGCTATTTTTTCAGCAAGTTCTTTTGACGCGTTACCTGCCAGTATTTTAATTTCGCTACCGCTAGTATTCATTTAAGTAACCCTCCAAACTTGATTTTACAATATATAACCATTTAAACCCCTCTTGATAGAGTTTAAAAAGAAATCATTTTTAAGTAACTATTATTTTTCCTGTCTTGCTTTTCTTATTTCTTCGTCTCTTTTTTCTTTTTTATCCATCCAGTTTTCTTTTATACATTGTCTCTGTCTTGCTATTGCAAGAGATCTTCCTGGAACATTATCAGTTATTGTGGATCCTGTCGCTATATATCCCTGTTCTTCAACAGTTACAGGAGCAACAAGATTTGAATTTGATCCTACAAATGCATTGTCTTTTACAACTGATCTGAATTTGTGAACACCATCGTAGTTTACAAATACAACACCGCATCCTACATTTACATTTTTACCAACATCTGCATCTCCTATATATGAAAGATGTGATGCCTTAGAGCCATCTCCAAAGTTAGCATTTTTAACTTCAACGAAGTCTCCTATTTTACATTTATTACCTACATTAGCTTTTGGTCTAAGATATGCGTAAGGACCTACTGTTGTATCTTCTCCTACCTTGGCCTGTATAAGTGTAGATATTTTTACACTTGTTCCATTTCCAACTTCAGAATCTGTTATAGATGAATTCATTCCTATAAAGCATTCTGATCCTATCTTTGTGTTACCTTTAAGCATTACTCCCGGTTCTATTATAGTATCATTTCCTATTTCTACATCTGATTCTATATATGTAGAATCAGGGTCTATCATTGTAACACCATTATCCATATGGAATAAGTTTATTCTTTTTTTCATTGCTGCTTCTGCTTCTGATAGCTGGACTCTTGAATTTACACCCATAAGCTCTTCTATTGTAGAACCTGCAAAAGCTCCTACTTTTAGAGATTTTTCTCTCATTATCTTTATTGTATCAGGAAGGTAGTATTCTCCCTGTGCATTATCATTATTTATAAGTTTTAATGCTTCTTTAAGGCTTTTTCCATTGAAGCAGTATATTCCTGAATTTATTTCATTTACAGCTTTTTCTGCATCTGTTGCATCTTTCTGTTCTACTATTTTAAGAAGGTCGCCATTTTCATCTCTTATTATTCTTCCGTATCCAGTAGGATTTTCAACTATTGTAGTAAGTACAGTAGTATGACATTTGTTTTCTGTGTGGTACTCGAATAATTTTTTAAGAGTTTCTTCCTTTATAAGAGGAGTATCTCCACATAATACAACTATTGTATCTTCATCTCCTATATAATCTTCTGCCATTCTCACAGCATGTGCTGTTCCAAGCTGTTCTTTCTGCATTACTGTTATTACATTATCTGAAAGTTTTTCTTTAACAACCTCTGCTCCGTGTCCCAAAACAACTATTGTTTCTTCTACACCTGATTTTACAGATGTATCTATAACATGATTTACCATTTCTTTTCCGCATACTTTATGTATTACTTTTGGATATTTTGATTTCATTCTTGTTCCCTTGCCTGCAGCAAGTATTATTGATTTGAATTTCATTTGAGCATCTCTCCATTAATTCGACTTATTTTTACAAATATTCGCCGTTTGTTAATATATGTATTAAAATTTACATTATTATTTTAAATATATCATTTTTTTTTAAAAATGTACATACGTTTAAACCTAATTGTCTTTTATTATTCAAATTCTAAATCTTTTAAACTTTATAATTTTTAGCATTTTAAAAGGCACGGTTTTAAATACACCCGTGCCTTTCTTATTTTATTTTTTATATTTTAGAAATTACTATTCATCTTCCGAACATGATATAGAGGACGGATTTTCAAGCGCTTCTTTATATGCTTTCAGTATCGCATCTTCTAATATTTTTCTCATTTCTGCATTAATTGGATGTGCGATATCTCTGAATACACCTTCTTTTACCTTTCTACTAGGCATGGCAATGAATGGTCCGTTCCGTCCTTCAATAACTTTTATATCGTGAACTACAAATAGATCATCGAAAGTTATTGAAACTATACACTTCATTTTTTCATCCTGTGTTAATTTTCTTACCTTTACGTCTGTTATTTTCATATGCAATATCCCCTTTCGTAAATCAGAGTTTTTTATTATCCCACAAAATACAGATATAGATTTTGGTTACATCAAAAACTATGATGTTCTCTTAAAATATATTTTCTACATCGAAGGTATAATCTCCTTTTTATTTAAGGGCTTTTTTTTCATAAAAAAACATTTTATGAAATACTATATAAAAAAACATATGTTTTTTATTTATTCATCTAAAGATTCTATTAGATTTTCTTTTATTATGTTATCAATTTTTTCTTTTTCCTCTACTTCTTCAAGAATATCCTTATTAGGTTCAACTATTATATCCTCTCCATCCACATCAAGCTGTATAAGAGATATATAATCGTCTACCATTTTCTTTTCTGGTTTCATTCTTGATATGAATACTCCTATTCCTATAACCTCAGCATTAAATTCTTTCATAAGGTCTATCATACCTTTTATAGTTCCCCCGCCTCTCATAAAGTCATCTATTATTATGACTTTACTGTCTGGCTTAATAGCTTTTCTAGGTAAACTCATGCTTTCAAGCTTTCCATTGTTTCCACTTAGATAAGTCATACTAAGTGTAGGCCCTTCTGAAACTTTTATATCCTTTCTTATTATTACTAAAGGAAGATTCATCGCATTTGCTGTCATAAGCGCCATAGGAATTCCCTTTGTTTCCATTGTTACAACGTAATCCGCATCTGAATAATCTATATTAGATGCAAATATTTTTCCTATTTTAGATACTGTTCCTGGATCATATATAAGGTCTATAAGATATAGAAAACCACCAGAAAGAAGTCTTCCGCTATCTTTTATTTTTTTGCATAGTTCCATAAGGAATTCTGCATTTTCCTGTCTTGATGTTTTAGGTATATACTTAACTCCACCGGCCGCTCCTGATATTGTTATAACTTTTCCAAGATGGAGCTTTTCAAATACACTTTTTACAACTATAAGGTCTTCACTTATAGTTGACTTTGCCGCATTAAACCGGTTCGTAAAATAACTTAATGTATATATCCTGTTTGGATTGTCAGATAATATTTTTACTATAGCTCCAATCCTTTCAGTTCTTTTAAATTTCATTGTTAACATCCTCCTTGTAATTCTTAGTCATTCCCCTAAAACTGGTGCATTCCGATTTTAATTATGATATAATTAATAATATGTTTTTTAGGGTAAGATCATATTTAAAATATATATAAATTGTGTAAGTATATTAATTGTCGATTTGTACGAAAACATTGAGTTTTTTCAAAACCCGTACGTTATTCAATTATATCATAAAAATCGTTCATATAGTATACATTTAATAATAAAAAGAAAGGGTTGTTTTTTAATGAATATACATTTCATCGGAATAGGCGGTATAAGTATGAGTGCACTTGCTGAAATCTGTCTTAATAAAGGATATAAGGTTTCAGGTTCAGATTCTCAGGAATCTCCTATGACTGAAAAACTCAGATCTCAGGGAGCGACTATATTTATAGGACAAAAGCGGGAAAATATAGCTGATGATGTAAACATGGTTGTTTATACTGCTGCTATAAGTCCTGAAAATGAAGAACTTGTTGCTGCTAAAAAGAAAAATAAACTTATAGTAAACAGAGCTGCCTTTTTAGGTCAGATAATGAGAGAATACAAAAACTCTATAGCTGTTTCAGGAACACATGGAAAAACTTCTACAACTTCTATGCTTTCTGCAATATTTGAATATGCTAATCTTGATCCAACAATACTTGTTGGTGGAAATCTTAGTATGATAGGCGGAAACGTTAAAATAGGTCATTCAGATCACTTCATAACAGAAGCATGTGAATACGTTGATAGTTTCCTTAATTTTAATCCTAAGATATCTATAGTTCTTAATATAGAAGAAGATCATCTTGACTACTTCTCAGGAATAGATGAAATAAAGGCTTCTTTCAATAAATTTGGTAAGCTTCTTCCTCCAGACGGATATTTCATAATAAATGGAGATGACGAAAACGCAAAGGATATACTTTACGATGTAAAAGCTTCTATAATAAAATACGGTAGAGATAAACACAATGACACTCTTATCAGAAATATAGAATTCAACGAAATGGGTTGTGGTATATTTGATATCGAATTCAGAGGTGAAGATCTTGGAAGATTCGAACTTGAAGTTCGGGGACTTCATAATATATATAATGCAACTGCTGCAATAATAACTGCATTTGTATCTGGAATAAGTCCTGATGTAATAAGAGAAAATCTAAAAAAATACCACGGTGTAGGTAGAAGATTTGAAATTAAAGGAAATTACAACGGATCAACAGTTGTAGATGACTACGCTCATCATCCAACAGAATTAAAGGCTACTTTATCTACTGCTAAAAAGATAAAGAAAAATACATTATGGTGTGTATTCCAGCCTCATACATACTCTAGAACAAAATCTCTTTTAAATGAATTCTCTGATGCATTCTTCGCTGCAGATAAAGTTATAGTAACTGATATATACGCTGCAAGAGAAAAAAATCCAGGGGATATACATTCAAAAGACCTTGTAAAAAAACTTTACCAGAACAACATAGATGCTCAGTATATACAGGAATTTGATGATATAGTTGAGTATCTTGCTGAAAACGTAAAACCAAACGATCTTGTTATAACTGCTGGTGCAGGTCCTATATTCAAGGTTGCTGAAGGTCTTGTTAAAAAAGGAGAATAATTATATAAAACGGGAATGAAGCTCTCCCGGGATTTAAAATCCGAACCGCATATAATGCTGATGACTTCTGTGATATTTTACTTTGCAGAAAATCATCAGCTTTTTTTCTGCAATTTTATAAGGAGGTTTTAATTTTATGCTTACAAGCATAGCGCTTATTTTCATTTTAGGGATGTTTCTTGCATTTTTCTTCGAGAAACTAAGACTCCCAGGTCTTATCGGTATGATAATGACCGGAATAATTCTTGGACCATGTGTATTAAATATGCTTGATCCATCTTTACTTTCTATATCTGCAGACCTTAGACAGTTTGCACTTGTAATAATACTTACAAGAGCAGGTCTTTCTCTTAATATAGAAGATTTAAAAAAGGTAGGCAGACCTGCCGTTATGATGTGTTTTGTTCCAGCATGTTTTGAAATAGCTGGTACAGCAATTATAGCACCTCATTTTTTCAATATATCATTTGTTGATGCCCTTATCGTTGGTTCTGTAATAGCTGCTGTTTCACCAGCTGTAATAGTTCCAAGAATGATAAAGATTATTCAGGATGGATATGGTCAGAAAAACAGTATCCCACAGCTTATACTTGCTGGTTCATCAGTTGATGATGTATTTGTAATAGTAATGTTTACAGCATTTACTGGTATAGCAGCTGGTGGTTCATTCTCAGCAACTTCATTATTACAGATACCTGTTTCAATAACTCTTGGTATTTTGGCTGGTATAATATGTGGTAAGCTTATATCAAAATTCTTTAAGAAATTTATATCAAGGGATATAGTAAAGGTTATTATGCTTTTAAGTGTTTCATTCCTTCTTATCGAACTTGAAAATGATCTTAAGGAAATAGTTCCTTTCTCAGGTCTTTTAGCAATAATGAGTATAGGACTTACAATGTTCCAGACTGACAGAGAAACTGCTAAAAAACTATCTGCAAAATACAATAGTTTATGGGTAGGAGCGGAAGTTATATTATTCGTTCTTGTAGGAGCAACAGTAGATCTTGCATACGTTAGAAATGCAGGAATAGCTGCCATAGGTGTTGTTGTATTTGCACTTATTTTCAGAATGTGCGGTGTATTCTCTTGTCTTCTTGGTACAAAACTTGAAAAAAGAGAAAAGATTTTCTGTATGCTTGCCTATACACCAAAGGCGACTGTACAGGCTGCAATAGGTAGTATTCCTCTTGCAATGGGGCTTTCATGTGGATCAGTAGTTCTTACAATAGCAGTTGTTTCGATACTTCTTACGGCACCATTTGGAGCTATCTGCGTAGACAGATTCTATCCGAGACTACTAAAAAAAGATGCCGCATAAAGTATTTAAATTAAAAACAGGCTTTTCAGATAAGTAGTAAAAGCTTTATACAATAAAAGGACTGACGTTATGACTTATATCATAGCATCAGTCCTTTTTTATTTTAATCTGTTTTACTTTTGTTTGAAAATATCATCTTTTATATAATTATAAAGTTTATTACTTACCTCGTAATAAGTTTCATCATTTCCTGTTGAAACCCTTATATAGTCGGGACCCATTGTTTCAATTTTTGTACTAAAATCATCTCCATCTATATATATAGTGTAATTATATTTTGTTCTTTCCTTTGATTTTTCCGGCTGAACTTTTCCAACAGGTCTTTTATATTCCATCCGTTTGGATAGCTTATCATATTTAAATCCACTTATACTTTTTACATCCTCACCGTATGATATATGTACACTCTTCCATCTCTCACTGTCAGATATAAAATCAAATGATAAATATATACCCTTATCAATTATGGTTTTGAATTCCTCTTTCTTTTTAACCGGTACTTTATAGTACTCTTCCTTTTCAACATTGTAGACCTTAAAGTAATTTAAATCTGTTTCAAATTTAAGTCCATCTGATGAATGACCACTATAAATCGGTTTAAAAGAAGATGGTTTTCTTATTTTCACAAATTCTTCAAAATAATATTTACTTTCATCCCAGTTTTTTTCGTCTATTTTTATATATTCGTCTTTTTCTTTTTCAGAAATATATATTTCTTTTTTATTCTCAAGTACCGGAAGCAGTTCTCCTTCTTCCCTTGACTCTATATCCTCTTTTATTACATCTTTTTCATTTTCTAATTTGTTATTACTGAAATCAAATACAAAGAATGCTATAAGATATACTATAAGAAAAAATATTATAAGTACCAGAGCATAAAATTTTCCATTCGGTTTGAATTTTTTAGACATGCTGTTTTTCTTTCACTTTTTTATTTATTATGTTTGAAAGATTTGTAAATTCTTCTATACTAAGTGTTTCTCCTCTTCTCTTTTCGTCTATCCCGGCCTCTGCTAAAACTTCTTTTATTTCGGCTTTATCAAGAATTCCCATACTTGAAAGAGAATTAAGAAGTGTTTTTCTTCTCTGGCCAAATGCTGCTTTTACAGTTTTAAAGAACAGCGATTCATTATCCGTATTATATTTCTTTTCTTCTCTTATATGCATTCCTATTACTGTTGAATCAACATTAGGCTGAGGAATAAACATATGTCTTGGAGCTTTTGCAACTATTTCTGTATCACAGTAGTACTGTACCGCAACTGAAAGTGCCCCGTAATCCTTTGTAGAAGGTACCGCATTCATTCTGTCTGCAACTTCCTTCTGAACCATTACAACTATATCAGTTACAGGTATATCTTCCTCAAGGAATTTCATAACTATAGGAGTTGTTATATAGTATGGAAGGTTTGCTATAAGTTTTACAGGCCCCCCGTCTAATTTTTCTTTTATAAGGCCCTGAATATCTACCTTTAAGATATCTTCATTTACTACCTCTGCATTATCGAAATCACCAAGAGTTTCGCTTAATATTGGTATAAGATTTTTATCTATTTCTATTGCTACTACTTTATCAGCAGTTCTCGCCATTTCTCTTGTAAGTGTTCCTATACCAGGACCTACTTCTATTATTTTATCGCCCTCTGAAACTCTGGCACCTTCTAATATTCTGTCTATTATATTGTCATCTATTAAAAAGTTCTGTCCTAATGACTTTGAAAATCTGAATCCGTGTTTGTTAACTATATCTTTTGTCGCTCTGTGCGAAGAAAGTCTGTCCATATGTTTGTCTCCTTTTTCAATATCTTATTTATTATAATTCTTCTACAGCTTTTTCAAACTCTTCTCTTGTAACTCCGTAGTTATTAAGTCTGTTTAAAAACTGTTTTGCATTTCCGTATCCTATTCCAAGTATCTGGCCTACTCTGTCTCTTCTGTCAGATGCCATATTATTTCCTATAAGACCGCATCTCAACAGATCTGCCTGTGAAAACTCATTTCTTTTTTCTGTGCTTTCAGTTCTTACTTTTTTTAATGCTGCTATTATACTTTCAGGAGAAGCATTTTCTATCCCTATATCTCCGTCTTTCTTTGCTTCTTCTCTTGGTAAAAATGCGTGTTTACATCCTGGAACCTCAGCAGTTATTGTTTTTCTTATTTTTTCACCAGCAAAATCAGGGTCTGTAAATATTATTACTCCTCTTCTTTTCTGTGCTTCTTTTATTCTTTCCATTACTCCTTTAGGAAATCCAAATCCACCAGTTGTTATAAGTTCAGCATCTAAAGCTCTTTTAACAGCTGTTACATCGTCTCTTCCCTCTACCACTATTATTTCTTTTATCATATCAATTCTTCTTTCTTTTATTTTATTGATTTTAAAATACGAGCGTTATACCATTCCCAAAATACCTTCCAGAAAGTACCCTATAAAAATTTTAGCTTTAAGATACTTACAATATCTGTAAATAATATTCCGTATAAAAATTTCCGATTACCGTATTTTATTGCACTTACACTATTTTACGTTCTTTCAGCCCTTTTATCAAGTGTAATTACTTTTTAACTGGCTATTTCTCTACTTTCTGACCACAATAAGGGCAGTATCTGAAATCTCTTTCAAGCTCTCTTCCACAAAAGCTGCATCTCTGTTTTCTTCCACCGTTTATTATATTGAAGGTATCCTCTTCCTCCTGCTCTATTGGAATAAGTTTCTGGTCGTATATATATCCTACTTCCTCAGCCTTATAAGCATCCTCTTTTTCAACTCTGTATTTTTTACCACAGTTGTTGCATATAATTAAATACTGCTCATTCCATTTCATTATAGGTATAAAGAATATATGAAAACAGCTGTATACTTTTACAAGTGTCGCCTCTTCAAATCCACATCCAAGACATCTTACCCTTATATCCTCTTTTATTTTTTTAATCTTGTCTTCTACCCCGAAAATTCCTACAAAGAACATACATCTATTCTCCTTTATTTTTTATTTATAAATTGCACTTATTAATAAAAACACACTTTTTTATATAATACAAAATTTGTTATTTTTTATGTATATATAAGTATTCCTTAATTTTTGTAATATATTGATATTAAAGCAATCCATATTTTTATCTTTTTTAAATACAATTCCATTTTAATATAATTATAAATTTATTTCAAATCACATAAAATTATTCAAATTTTATTAATTATATTATAATGATAATATAATTAAAAATTTAACTATCTTGAATAATTACTATTTAAGTACAGGAGGCGAATATCCTATGTCTTTATTGGTTAAGCAGGCTTCAGAATCTGATGCTGCTATTATGAGCAAAATATGCTGTCTTGGTTGGAAACGGTCTTACAGGGGTATGTTATCTGACTCTTTATTAAATGACCTGCCCGAAGATTACTGGACAAAAGATTTCAGACATCTATTAAAAAACAGACTGGTAGAAGCTTTTTTAATATTGAAAAACTCTGTTCCGGCCGGATGTATAATCTATTCTGTAGCTAGAGAAAAAAAGTTTAAAGGATACGGTGAAATAATAGCTCTTTATATACACCCCGATTTTTACAGAAGAAGATATGGTGAAATACTTATTACCCGGGCAATGAACAGATTACACGAGCTCAAAATGAAACATGCATATGTATGGGTTTTAAAAAAGAATAAAGGTGCAAGAAAATTTTACAAAAGAATGGGCTTTTCATGTAATGGAGATGAAATGGACTGCCCGGTATCATCAAGGGAAATAGTAACTGACATAAGATATGTGCACAAGAAAAAATATACTCCTATAAATATACAGGAACTTCTAAAAGAAATAGAAAATAATAAAAAAAGAGGCTGAATAAATTATTATTCAGTCTCTTTTTTTATTTATGATTTAATCTTGATTTTTATCTATATTAGTTTTTTATTTCTATAGCTCTTTTATTTTATCCGGATAATCTTATAAAACCTTATTTTAATACTATATGAATTTCTCATTTATTCACTTAATTTTTTCAAAATCAAAGTACTTTTTATCGTATATCATTTTTATTTAATTTATTCCTGATTTTTCAGATATTCTTCAACCTCTGTAAGTGATTTTAATATTTTAAATGCCTTTTTTTTCATATCATCATCCGGCTTTTTCATATCAGGTATATTTATACATCTGAATCCACCTTTATATGCTGCTGTCACCCCTGCTTTTGAATCCTCTAAAACTATACATTCTTCAGGAGATAATCCTATTCCTTCAGCAGCAGTAATGAATATTTCAGGATCTGGTTTTATATTCTTAACATCACTTCCACATACAACAAAATCAAATTTATCTATAAAGTTCTGATGTTTCATTCTTATATTGAATTTTCTTCTTTCAGTTGATGTTGCAATAGCTGTTTTATATCCATTTTCATTAAGATATTTTATAAGAGAATCAAAGCCCTCTTTTCTATCAGCCCGATGCTCTTTAAGGTATCCGAGCATGGCTATGTTTTTATCCTCATACATTTTATCTATTGGAAGATCCTCTCCATATCTTTCTCTTAAATTTTTCTTTAAAAGATACATATCGCTTCCCATTCCTGAAATTATTATATTTTCATCTACATCGATTCCGAATTTTTTAAATTCCTCTATCCAGTATTTTAGAGACATACTTTCTGTATCAAGTATAAGCCCGTCCACATCGAAAATAACACCTTTTATTTTTTCCATATAATTTCCCCCTGTATCTGATTAATATATTATAATTCATATTTAAAATTTATTTTTTCTATTTATTGTTTAAAGTAAATCATATCTACATAATAACTATAACATAATGTTTTTCAATAATATAAAATATAAGAAAGATTTAACCGTTATTTATCATAAAAGTAAAATACAGAAACTTCTGTGTAAATACAAAAAGGGTATCGCTGTTATGCGATACCCCTCTAATATCATTAATTATTTTATACCGAAGAATTTTTTAGCATTTTCATTAGTAGCATTGCATACTTCTTCGTAGCTTATGCCCTTTTCCTGAGCTATTTTTTCGGCAACAAATCTTACAAGAGCCGGGTTGTTTCTTGTTCCTCTGTGTGGAACTGGCGCCATATACGGTGAATCAGTTTCTATCATTAATTTATCAAGAGGAAGAAGTCTCGCAACCTCTCTTGTCTTTCTGTTATTCTTGAAAGTTATTGTTCCAGGTATAGATATGTAGCATCCAAGCTTTACAAGTTCTCTTGCAAGCTCTATTTCACCACTGTAACAGTGAAGTAAACAGCCTGTTTCAGGAGCCTTTGTACTTTTTATTATTTCCACAGTATCTCCATGAGCTTCTCTGTCATGAACTATAAATGGAAGTTTAAGCTCATTTGCAAGTTCTATCTGTCTTTTAAACCACTTCTTCTGTAATTCTCTTGGAGAGAAATCATAGTGATAATCAAGACCTATTTCACCTATTGCAACAATCTTATCGTGTTCCTTTACCATTCTTTTAAGCTTTTCCATATCATCTTCTGTTATGTCTTCAACTTCGTGTGGATGTATTCCAACCGCCGGATATATGAAGTCATATTTTTCTCCAAGCTCTATTGAAGTTATAGAAGATGCTATATCAGATGAAGGATTTACAACATATTCAATGTCATTTTCTTTAAGAGACATTATAAGTTCTTCTCTGTCTTCATCAAAGCTTTCATCATTTAAATGTGCGTGTGAGTCAAATAACATATTATCTTCTCCTTAGCAAACTTCGCAACCTGGTTTTGCACCATCAGCTACAGGTATAACTAAATCATCTCCGTCATCTCCTGCTGCAAGTATCATACCCTGAGATTCTACACCTCTAAGTTTAACTGGTTTAAGGTTGCATACAACTACTACTTTTTTACCAACCATTTCTTCTGGTTTGTACCATTTAGCTATTCCAGATACTATCTGTCTAGTTTCAGCACCAAGGTTTATCTGAGATACTAATAGTCTGTCAGCTTTAGGGTGTTTTTCACACTTAACAACTTCACCAACTCTTAATTCAACCTTGTCGAAATCATCTATAGTTATCTGTTCTTTATGTTCTAAAGGTTTAACTTCTTCTTTCTTTTCGTCTTTCTTTTCAGCGAATAATTCACTAAGTTCTTCAACTTCTTTTTCTACATCAAGTCTTGGGAACAGAGCTTCACCTTTTTCAACTTTTGTATTTTCTTTTATAAGTCCGAATGATTTTACACTTTCCCAAGTTTTTATATCTTCATCTTTTATTCCAAGCTGAGCGTATATTTTGTTTGCAGTTTCGTTCATTATTGGGTTTATAAGAGTAGCAACTATTCTTATAGATTCACATAAGTTGTAAAGAACTGTATCTAAAACATCTTTCTTGCTTTCGTCTTTTGCAAGAGCCCAAGGCATGTTTTCATCTATGTATTTGTTTGTTCTTCTTATAAGTTTCCAAGCTGATTCAAGAGCTTCATTGAACTGCATTCTGTCCATTCCGTCTTCGAATCCTTCAACAGCTTCTTTAGCACATGCTTTAAGATCTGCATCGAATTCAGTTTCAGTTTTTGCCATTGGTATTATTCCACCATTGTATTTTTCAACCATAGAAACAGTTCTGCTTACAAGGTTACCAAGGTCATTTGCAAGGTCTGAGTTAAGTCTTCCAATGAAGTTTCTATGAGTATAGTTACCATCCTGACCGAAGGCGAATTCTCTTAATAAGAAGTATTTAAGAGCATCAACTCCGTATCTTTCTATCATCTGTTCTGGGTATACTATATTTCCTTTTGATTTACTCATCTTATCGTTGTCGAACATTATCCATCCATGTCCATATACCTGTTTTGGAAGTTCTAGACCTAATGCCATAAGTATTGCCGGCCATATTATAGTATGGAATCTTATTATTTCTTTACCAACTATATGTCTGTCTGCTGGCCAGTATTTCTGGAAGTCTTCATCGTGATCAGTCATATATCCAAGAGCTGTTATGTAGTTGCAAAGTGCATCAACCCATACATATATAACGTGTTTTTCATCGAAAGGTACTTTTATACCCCAGTCGAATGATGTTCTTGTAACACAAAGGTCTTCTAATCCTTTATCAAGGAAGTTTGCAACCATTTCGTTCTTTCTTGCTATTGGGAAGCAGAAATCAGGATCTTCAAAAAGTTCTTTTAATCTGTCTTCGTATTTTGATAGTCTGAAGAAGTATGCTTCCTCTTCTGCTTCGTAAGTTTCTCTACCACAGTCAGGGCATTTACATCCATCTATTAACTGAGATTCTGTCCAGAAACTTTCACATGGAGTACAGTATCTTCCTTTGTAAGTTCCCTTGTATATGTCTCCCTGTTCATAAAGTTTTGTAAATATTTTCTGTATTATAACTTCATGTCTTTCTTCTGTTGTTCTTATGAAATCATCATATGATATATCCATAGTTTTCCATAATTTCTTTATATCTGCTATCATTCCGTCAAGATATTCCATTTCTGAAATTCCAGCTGCTCTTGCTTTTTTCTGTATTTTTTCACCGTGTTCATCAGTTCCTGTAAGGAATTTAACATCGTATCCACAGAAACGTTTAAATCTTGCTATTGCATCTGCTGCAACAGTAGTATAAGTATGACCTATATGAAGATTACCACTTGGATAGTATATAGGTGTTGTTACATAAAATTTTGGCTTACTCATTTTCACTTACCCCCTATTTAATCTTTATCGTATTATCAGAAATAAAGACTCTTATGTGTACATACCCGATTTATGTTTATAACTAATATAATCAGCTTTATTTTACGTCTGATATATCCACATATTCACGATATTCTGTTTATCATGTGTATAAAATTGAATAAAAAAACGCCTCCTATGAAAATTCATAGGGGCGACTTGTTCGCGGTACCACCCTAATTATCTGCGTGTGCAGACATCTCTTGAACATAACGCGTTCTCACGTTTAACCCTTACAAAAGTTCGGGAAAAAAGCTCTGAGGCCATCTTCAAAATACGACTGTACGCCGGTTTTCAGCTCTTCCGGCTCTCTGCTGAACATAAGTATTTTTACTCTTCTCTTCACTGCCTTTAATTTCTGAATTTTATAACCTAATTACTTTAATTTTATAGAATTTACTTTATTTTGTCAATTATTTTATAGTATCTATAAGATTAGTATTTTTTAAAAAAATTAAGTTTATACGCCTATTTATACCCCAGCAGGTTATTTTTTTATACCATCCTTTTCTTTATTTCATTAAGTTTTTTTTATATCTATTCAAATTATTTTTTTATTTTTTTATTATGTTTTTCTTAATTTTCTATAATTTATAAATCTTTATATATATTTATACATTAATATAATATTATTTTTCTCTATATTTCAAAATAATATTAATTCTTTATGGAATTTTCATAGTAATAATTTATCGTTTTTTATATATATACATTGAAGTTATCAAATCTTTAAATTTACCTATAAAATTATTACAATACTATAAGTCTTATAGGTATTTTTTATCAATATCTTATTGATTTTGTCAATATTTACAAACTTTTTTATTTTAATTTTTAATTTTTTTAATTTTTATACGTTTTTCACTTGAAAGTTTATTAATATTATGATTTATTATAGTTATAGGATTTTATTTTTATACGTTCAATAATGTATATTTATTTAACTAAATTATCGGTATTGAAACTTTATAAATTAAACAGTGGCCCTTAAGGTTTATGGCACCTGGAACATCTTAATAGAGAGGGGAGTGTTTTTACCATGGAAAACACAGTAAAAAAACTAGACGAAACTGATAGAAAGATTATCGAAATACTTCAGGAAGACGGAAGAATTTCTATGAAAGACCTTGGAAAACTTATCGGACTTACTTCTCCAGCGGTATCAGAAAGAATTAAAAGACTTGAAAACTGCGGAATAATATCAGGATACAAAGCTATAATAAATCCCGATGCCCTTGGAAGAAATATAAAAGCCTTTATACACATATCTCTTCCTGGAAGCCAGAGCTATGCAGAATTTATAGAAGCTGCAAAAGAAGACCCTAGAATAGTTGAATGCCATCACATAACTGGTGACGATTGTTCTCTACTTAAAGTTTTAGTAAAAGATATGCGCGAACTTGAAAATGTAATAGACAGCATAAAAAAAATTGGTTCAACAAAAACTTCTGTTATACTTTCAACTCCAATACAGGCAAAATCAATATTATAATAAAATTAAATAAATGTTAAAAGATCCTATATAGGTTTACATGATTTCTCATGTATTTCTATATAGGATCTTTTTCATTATACAGTAAATATTTTATATTTATTTTTCAGAAATTAATTGTATATGTGAATTTATCAGTTTAAACCTGCTTCTGTTTAATATAATAGTTTTTTAAAGATATACATCTATTTTTAATCGGTTATATAAATTCAGTTTATAAGCATTAAGTCAGATATATTTATATAAAAATATAAAAACAAAAGAGAGCATAACCACCCTTTTTTATTTTTCTTTAAATCTGTAATAGTAACTTGTAAGCACATAATCCATATATATTTCAAGAACTCCGTAGTCCTCATTTTCAAATATTAATCTTCTTGTTGAAACAACGTCGGCATATCCAATCATCATAGTACCGATTATTTCTTTTTTCAGATTCCTGAAGGTATTATAAAGTAAATCTATATTTAAATCATTGCTTATATAAAACTCCAGAAGTGTCATATGGTATCTCACATATGTATACACTATTTTCATTGCTTCCATACTTAGATTAAAGTCTTTTAAAACATCATCAAGCATTTCTGCCCCTATATATTCATGTCCTTTAAAATGAGCCTCTCCATTTTCATCTACTGTCATAGCCCGTGGTTTCCCTATATCATGAAGGAATGCCGATAATCTGAGCAAAGCCCTTTTATTTATTCCTGGCTCTATTTCAGTATCCATATCCTCTTTTATAAGCTTTTCCAGATGACTTGGGAAAAATCCATCTGTATTTAGCTCACATTCAAGCTCTTTTAAAGCGTTTATTGAATGTGTAAAACTGTCAACTGTATGGAATTTACATTTTCCTATTTTTTTCATTTCTATTATATGAGGAAATATCTTTTCAAGCTCTTTTCTTTTGTCCATATCCATTATTATTTCAGATGTATTTCTTTCTTTAAGAGCATCTATAAATTTTTTTCTAAGTTTATCCATAAGTTCACCCCACTATAATCAAATTATTACAGCTTCATCAACCCATATAATTTTTTAACCCTATTGTAATATTACTTAAACAGATATTTGATTCTGTTTTATATTTCAGTAAAAGTAAATAAAATTATCTTATTCCCCGATTAAAGGTCAAGAACCTGTTTATAAACTATGTCTTTTTTAAGCCTTCTGTCCTTACATACAGCTTTTATAGCTTCTTTTTTATTCATACCCTCTTCCATAAGCTTTATAACATACTCTCTTTCATTTAGAGCACTGTAATCGTTTTTAACCTCTATTTCACCTGTAAATCCTTCAACTATAAGAACAAATTCTCCCTTTATTTCTCTATTGTTGAATATATCTATTACGGTTTCTATATCTTCCCTTATTATTTCCTGATATTTTTTAGTAAGCTCTCTATTTACAGCTATCTTTCTGTTTCCAAGATATTTAAGCATATCTTTTAGAGTCTCCTTAAGTCTGTGTGGTGACTCATAGAATATCATTGTTCTTCTTTCTTCTTTTATCTCTTCAAGTCTTTTTCTTCTAAGCTTTTTATCCCTGTCTAAAAATCCTTCAAAAACGAATTTATTTGTATCAAGACCTGAACCCACAAGAGCTGTTGCAAATGCTGTTGCCCCCGGAAGAACCTCAAGTTCTATTCCGTGCTCTATGGCTTCTTTCACTATATCCCGTCCAGGATCTGATATCCCGGGCATCCCGGCATCACTTATAAGTGCTATTGTTTCGCCTTCAAGAAGTTTTGATATAAGGTAACCACCCTTTGTATCCTTATTGTGTTCATGATAGCTTGTAAGTGGTTTTGATATTTCAAAATGATTTAAAAGCTGCAGACTGTGTCTTGTGTCTTCAGCTGCTATTAAGTCCGCTTCATTCAGTACTCTTAAAGTTCTGTATGTTATATCCTCAAGATTTCCTATAGGAGTAGGACATATATATAATTTTCCTGCCATAATTTCCTCCAATTTTATTAATTATAATCTGTTTATATTTCTATACTCTGATTTGAATATATTTCTTTTATTTCGTCTGTGTAATCTCCATCAGGCCCGTATATATATAGTGGATCCATTATTTTAAGGTCTGGTTTTCCACCTTTTACATATTCTACAAGCATCATATTAGGTGCCTTTTCAGCCCTTGGATGTATAAATCTCATTACCTTGGGCTCCATTCTGTATTTTCTTCCACATTCTATTATGTCTATAAGTCTTGTAGGTCTGTGTACCATAAAGAACTTTCCTCTTTCCATAAGAAGCCTTGAAGCCGCTCTAAGTACATCGTCCAAAGTACATTTTACCTCATGTCTTGAAATCATCTTTCTATCATCCGGATTTTTAACCCCGTCAGCGTGCATGTACGGTGGATTTGATGTTACAACAGAAAAAGTATTTACATCAAGTACTTCATCCACTGTTTTTATATCTGTGTTGACTATTTTTACTCTGTCGCAAAGGTCATTCATTTTTACAGATCTTGACGCCATTTCAAATACTTCTTCCTGAATTTCAACTCCGTATATTTCAGACGCCGAGCTTTTTCCAGCTATAAGTATCGGTATAATTCCTGTTCCTGTCCCCAGGTCAGCAACCTTTGCATTCTTTTTTACCTTTGTAAAATTTGCCAGAAGAACCGCATCGACACCAAAACAGAAACCGTCCGGATTCTGTATTATTTTAAGACCTTTAAGCTGAAGGTCATCTATTCTTTCATTTTCTTTTAATTCAACTTTCATATTTTTCCCCTTAATAAAACTATTAAATAAATTTATTATTTCGAATTAAGACAGAGCCGGTATGTTTGCCCTTCTCCCTCTTCTTTTAATATTATAATATAACGTAAAATACTATATATCAATAAAAACGCCCTTTACAATGTACGTCTGTTTTTTATAGATATTATTAAATTATATTGTATAGCTGTATATTACATAAAAAAGGACTGTTTGAAACAGCCCTTCTATTTATTAGTCTTCTAACTTTTTAAGTTCTCTCATTGTTTCAGCGTCTATATATTCTCCGTGTCTTCCTCTTGATTCTTTAAGAGTTTTTACATCTTCTTTAAAGAATATTTTAGCTGTTTTGTCCTGGAATTCAACTCTTATCTGTCCAAGAAGAGGATTTATATCCATAACCTTTGCCTTTCCATCAGGAGTCTGAACAAGAGCTCCTACTGAAGGAAGCTGTTCTATTGCTTCACTGTAAACATCGTGTTCGTATTTAAGACAGCAGAAAAGTCTTCCGCATATACCAGATATTTTTGTAGGGTTAAGAGATAAACTCTGATCTTTTGCCATTTTTATTGATACAGGCTGAAAATCTCCAAGCCATGAAGAACAGCATAATTTTCTTCCACATGGTCCAAGTCCGCCTATCACCTTAGCCTCATCTCTTACACCAATCTGTCTAAGTTCTATTCTTGTTTTGAATATAGACGCAAGATCTTTTACAAGCTCTCTGAAATCTATTCTTCCATCAGCTGTGAAGTAGAATATTAATTTATTTCTATCAAATGTATATTCACAGTCTATAAGGAACATATTTAAATCGTGTTCTTTTATTTTTTCCTGGCATACTTCAAAAGTTTCTTTTGCCTTTAATTTATTTTCGGTATATGTTTTCATGTCTGTTTCGTTTGCTATTCTTATTATGGATTTTAAAGGAGATACAAGCTTTGATTCTTCTATTTCCTTTCCACCTATAACTACCTTACCGTATTCAAGACCTCTTGCTGTTTCAACTATAACATCCTGTCCTAATTTTATATCTAAATCAACCGGGTCAAAATAATATATTTTTCCGGCTTTTTTAAACCTTACTCCAACTATTTTTATCATTTAATCACCTCATATATATTTAAAAACATGACTTGTATACTCATTCTGAAATTACAGAATCCTATCAGTTTTACTCTCGTCTCCTCTATTATATCAATAATCGCTGATAGTTGGGAACAAGTAAATTTGTAAGACATATTCTCTATAAATGTTTTTCTATCTGTATTTGTTATCATTGAAGATTTCAGTCCTTCTTTACTTATTATGATATCCCTGAAACAGTTCATCATTACATCCAGAAAGTCCATTATATCCTTTTCGTACTTTTCCGAATTATCCGCAAGAAATTCTATTTTTATTTTATTCTTAGATGATATTGTCTCTATAAAATCCTGTATATCCTCTCTCATTTCTTTAAAATGTTCATCCTCAAGCAGTTCTTTCGCCTTTGTTATACTTCCCTTCGAAAAAGAAGCGCACACAGAGGATTTCTTTTCATCTATATCAAAGTTCTCTTTTAAATAATTTTTCACATCACGCACCGGCAATGGTAAAAATCTGACTATATCACATCTTGATTTTATTGTTCCAAGAAGCATTTCCCGATTTTCAGCTATAAGTATAAATATCGCATATGAAGGTGGCTCCTCAATAGTTTTAAGTATGGCATTCTGTGCCTCCTCGGTCATAAGATGAGCACCCTCTATAACATATATTTTGTAATCAGACTCGGGCTTTTCATATACACCAGCCTTCATCTTTCTTATCTTTTCGATTTTTATTCTTCCTGTATTCTCATCTCCTGATATTACATTGAAATCAAGGCTGTTTTCTGGAGACATTCCAATTAGTATTCTGGCCATTTCCCTGGCAAATGTCTTTTTCCCTATACCTTTTATACCCTCGAATATATATGCATTATTGAGCATATTTTTATCGATTGCATTTGTTATATATTTTTTTGCAAATTCCTGTCCTATTATATTTTCAAAATACATATATATCACCTCTTTCCAAAATCTCTTTTATAAGATTTTATTGAGTCGTATATTGATACCGACATTCTGTGCTTTATATTTAATCTGTCGTATTTTATTATTTAAAGAATACCTTCTACTATTTCGTATATTTCCTGTCCTATATCCTCTATACTTCTAAGTTCTCCGTCTTTTACACATTCTATTATCTTCCAGTTGTATTTATCAGCTATGTAAAGAGCGTTTTCGTATGTTCTTCTAAGATAATCCTTGTCGCTTTCATGTATATCCTTTTCGTCTTCTCCTGTTATCTTATTTTTTCTGTTTTCCATAAGCTTTATGCTGTAATCAACAGGAACATTAAGGAATATTACATAATCCGGTCTCGGTATTTTGAACATATTGTATTCATAATCATCAAGCCATTCAAGATATGAATCCCTGTCAGCCTTATCCATTATCTTTGAACCCTGATGAACCATATTTGATGTTGTATATCTGTCTGCTATTATTATTCCGCCATCTTTATAGAATTCTTCCCATTCTGTCTTGTATGAAGCATATCTGTCTGCTGTAAAGAAAGTTGATGCCACATATGCGTCCACATCATCAGCATTCTTCCCGAAATCGCCTCTAAGATACATCTTAACAAGTGCTGATGACTCAGAGTCATAGTTTGGATACTGAACTTTTTTTACTTTCTTTCCTTCTGATTGAAATCTTTCAAGAAGTCCCTTTGACTGTGTAGCCTTTCCGCTTGCATCAGAACCACTTTCTATTATTATAAGTTTTCCACTCATTATATATCTCCCTTTAATACAGTCGTATAGTTGCAGTTTTTATACAGATGATAATACATAAATTATTTATTAATCTTATGTATTTTAAGCATACAGTCCTATAAAATACTATTATTTTTTATACTGTATATAATATCTTAGTTTTATTTATATCCTGCAAATATACCGTATATTCTTTTATTCTCTAAATTTATATTTTATCATAATAGATAAAAAAAATATATAGCTGAAGTATACTATATTCAATGTCTGTAATAAATAAACGGGATTTTAAATATATCAATAATATAAAAAAACCGCTCTCTGAAAGGGCAGCTTTTTTATTAATTTTGTATTAAATATGTTCTTAAGTCATTTTATTCTATCTGATATTTTTCTTAGTCAGTATCTCTGTAAATATCCTTTTTATTTTTTCATTTACCCCTTTTTCAGAGCTGGTTTTTATATTTATATTATTTTTATAATTAACTATTTTATATTGTTTTTAATATTATCTTTTTTATTTTCTTATATCTTTAATTGCGTCTGTTCTTTTATATTATTTTTAAGATTAGTTATTGTCTATAACCTGAATATATTTGAAGTTCTCATCCTTCATACCACATATATTCATTCCCTTTTCCCTGCAGTATTTAAGGTAGTCTATCGCATCCCTCTGTATTTTTTCACCATCAGCAATCATACATACTCCTGGTGGATAAGGAACTATATTTTCAGCGCATATCATTCCCTCTGATTTATCTATCTCAACACTTTTAACATTTCTTGAATAGAACGCCTCTCTGGGTGTAAGTACCATTCTTTCAGATGTATCAGGATATTCTATAAATTCAATAGATTTTTCCAGCGCATGTTCTGCATATATTTTTTCAAGCGCGATTTCCATTTTTTCAAAATCCGCCCTTTCATTTCCTATTGTACATATCATAAGCACTCCATAGTAATTTGAAAGTTCTACCTGTATTTTATGTTCTTCCCTTAATATTCTTTCAAACTCATATCCTGGTATGCCTATATCAGCTGATGATACAAATATCTTTGTTTTATCATTTTCACAGTATATTTTATAAAAACTGTTATTATTTTTTAATTTATCATCTTCCATCAGTCTCTGTTTTATTTTTTCCGTATTTTCAATGAAAAAGTCTATTTCTTCCAGAAGCTCTGACATAAGCTCTTTTCCGTATTTTTCATATATGTCTGTCGCTATTTCAAGAGACTGCATTAATATATAGGACGGACTTGATGTCTCTGTTATGGACAGCATTTTATCCAGTCTGTCGGTATCTATTTCCTCGTTATTTAAATGTATCATTGAAGACCGTGTAAACGCAGGCAGTGTTTTATGAGTACTCTGAACAGCTATATCCGCTCCACATTCAAGTGCTGTCATTGGCAGTATATCAGAAAGCCCTATATGCGCTCCGTGAGCCTCATCAACTATAACCATCATATTATTTCTATGTGCACATTCGCATATTTTTCTCAGGTCGTATGTTATACCGTAGTATGTGGGATATGTAAGAAATACCGCTTTTGCATCCTTATTATTTTCAATTACATTTATCGCATTATCCGGGTTTGTTCCCCTCTGTATTCCACTTTTATTATCCATTTCAGCTTTTATATACACTGGACGTAAATCACCCATTATACACGCATTTACCGCTGACTGATGGCAGTCTCTGTTTAGTATTATCTTATCTCCAGGATAGCATATAGTCTGTATTGCAGCCTGTATTCCACATGTACTTCCATTTACTACAAAGTATGTTTTTTTACTTTTAAATACTCTTTCAGCTTTTCCTATGGATTTTTTTATAATATCCTCAGGTGAATGAAGGTCATCTGTACCTGGTATTTCAGTTGTATCAGTTTTATAAAGATTTTCCATTATATTTTTATATCCCAGCTTATCGTATACTTTACCGTATTTATGTCCAGGCATATGAAACGATACTGTTTCCTCAATAAATGATATTTCATTCAGTCTTTTATTTATATAAAGATTCTCGTTTATTTCTATTTTTTTATCTGTATTTGTTTTTTTATTTATTTGTTTCGTTTTTGCTATTACTGACTCTTTCTCTATATCTAATTTTAACCCTTCGAATTCATTATCAGAATTTTTATTTTCAAAATCTATCATAAAGTCCTCCGCTTATTAACAAATTTATTAGAAATGTACAATATTGCACGGATTATATTATATCATTTTTATTAAAAATAAAATATTATTATTAAAATCAAAAGTAACCTACTCACTAAAATCATTGAGAAATATAAAAACATAGCCATATAGCTATGTTTTATTTTTTAATATTTAATTTTATTTATATAATTATTTCTTTCAAATTCCTAATCTTATAAAAAGTATTCCTATCTAGTTAATTTTTAATTATTTATATTGTGTAATCTTTTTAAGAAATAAAAAAAGATTACGTGGCTACGACCTACTCTCCCAGGGGCCTGCGCCCCAA
>SAMEA104404106__coassemble_170_pt1 | contig 82648 bp, 80 predicted proteins | sample SAMEA104404106__metabat2_high_PE_007 | metagenome-assembled genome bin SAMEA104404106 (sample SAMEA104404106) | Balaenoptera acutorostrata | reverse complement strand
GTCCGAACAAATCGTTCGAACTAAATATATCTGCTGTTCAGTTTTCAAAGTTCATATAAGTGGTGGACCATCAGGGACTCGAACCCCAGACCTACCGGTTATGAGCCGGGCGCTCTAACCAACTGAGCTAATGGTCCACTTTTATAAAAAGGATATGGTGCCGAAGACCGGAATCGAACCGGTACGGGAGTATAAGTCCCGCAGGATTTTAAGTCCTGTGCGTCTGCCAGTTCCGCCACTTCGGCACATCCACCTAGCTACGACCTACTCTCCCAGGGGCCTGCGCCCCAAGTACCATCAGCGCTCGAGAGCTTAACTTCTGTGTTCGGAATGGGAACAGGTGTATCCTCTCTGCTATAGTAACTAGATTATTATTTTTTCTCGTTATCTCTAACGCAAGTATTATAATATCACCTTATTATTAAAAGGTCAATACTTTTTTAAAGTTTTTTTTATTATATTTTTATTATTAAATTTCTAAACATAGAAAGACCTCTTAAATAGAGGCCTCTCTATATATTATATGTATCTTTCGTATTCTTTTCTTAATTTTTCAACTACCTTCTTTTCTAGTCTGGATACAGTCATTTGAGATATTCCAAGTTCTTCTGCTATAACAGACTGTGTTCTATTTTTAAAGAACCTGTCTTCTAATATTTTAATTTCAAGCTCATTAAGTGTTTTCATAAACTTCTCAATAAAGTCTCTTCTTTCTATGTTGCCGAAGTTATCTTCTTCCTTACCTACTTTGTCAGCAAGTGATATTTCCCTGTCATCTGAGTCATCTCCGCCAGATGCATCAAGAGATACAGGCTGATAACTGTAAGATGCTTCCATAGCCTCAAGAACATCCTCTTCCCTACAGTCCAGATAAGCTGCTATATCTCTTGCGGTGGGATGTGATTTGTTTTCTTGTTCTAGAGCTACTTTTGCATTACTTATCCTTTTGCTAAGTTCCTGTATTCTTCTCGGAACTCTTAACGTCCACACTTTATCTCTGAAATATTTTTTTATTTCACCTATTATGGTAGGCGTTGCAAAGCTTGAAAATTCAAATCCTTTTTCTATATCATATCTATCTATCGCATAAATCAACGCAAGGGATGCCACCTGATATATATCTTCATAGTCTACTCCCTTGTTTATGTATTTTTTAGCAAGAATTCTTGCAAGATATAGATGTTTTTCTATAAGAATATTCCTTATCTCAATATCTTTATCTTTACTGTACAGTCTGAAAAGCTCTTTTGTATCCATATCCAGGTAGTTAGCAGATTTACCTGATGTATATGTCATTAAATATCAGCTCCTAAATATTTCGTCATTTTTATAACTGTACCTTCGTTTTCTACTGATTCTATGCTTAATTCATCCATAAGCGTTTTTATTATAAATAAACCTAATCCACTTTCTTTAGGATTTTCAAGATCTGGTGTTTTTATAGAATTAACATCATAACCTTTCCCGTTGTCGTGTATTTCTATTGTAAGTCCATTTTTTAGTATTTTAAATATAATATTGAATTTATCATCATCACTGTGTTTTATAGCATTTGTACATGCTTCAGAGACAGCGACTTTAATGTCTTCTATATCATCAACTGGAAATCCTATTTTATTCGCTATTCCAGATGTGGTTAATCTTATAACACTAACATATTCAGGATTTGAGCTTATTTCCATTTTTATAGTTTCACAAGTCAATTTCTATCCCTCCAAATTAAATATTTTATCAAGCCCTGTTATTTCAAATATTTTTCTAACATTGCTTTTAGGATTACTAAGGTATATACCCTTATTATTGACTTTTAATCTTTTTAAAACTCCTACCATTACTCCAAGCCCCGTAGAATCTATATAATCAAGCCCTTCAAGGTTTATTTTTATATCAGCAACTTTATCTTCTGTCATTCCATAAAGTTTACTTTTAAATTCTTCAGCTGTTGATACATCAAGTTCACCTTTAAGTTCCACAAGCCATTCTTCCAGCTCAGAATTAAAAACAGAATTTATATTTATAGCCATTCTTTTTAACTCTCCTTATTTCTATTCTTTTTGTTTTTGCTAGATTTTTTCTTTTTTATTACTTTTTTTACCTTTGTAATATTCAGTATTTTAAATATTTCACTGATGCTAGTAACAATACTTAAAGCTGTATCTACTCTATCTGTTATAGAAGCTGCGTTTTCCACTACTTCTTCTATATCACTTTCATTTGTACTAAGTATATCAAATGCTTTATCAGTAACTTTTACAGCACTATCAGTAACCTTTATAGCACTTTCTGCTGCCTTTGTTGCACTTTGTAAAAATTTAGCCAGATATACAGCGATTATAAGGAATGATATACCTACAAGAACCGCTCCTGCCTGCCATCCTATAGCATTCATTATAATTCCTCCTCTATATCGTCATCAAAAGTTCTGCTTATTACTATATCTTCGTCCGAAACTTCTATGTCATCATCAGGCATATCCTCTGTGAAACTGTTTATTTTTTCTTTTACACTTCCAACAACACTGTCTAATGCCTTTTTGGGGTTTTCTTTTATATCTTCAAATTTTTCTTTTGCATCCTCTCTTAAATCAGATCCTTTTTTAGGTGCTAAAAACATTCCAGATGTAAATCCTATTAATGTTCCTAAAACTACAAGTAGTCCTCCTTTTTTTGACATATCACAAGCTCCTTTCTATTTTGTATAGTGATATTATATCATAATTGACACTCTTACAATAATCAAATTAACTTATACAAAATCACAAACTTTCTTAAAATAAAAAGGGCTATGGTATAAACCCATAACCCCTTTAAAAGACTATTCTTCTTCGTCTATATTTGCTTTTGCTATAGATACGATATTTACTTCTTCGTCAAGATTCATAAGTTTTACTCCACCTGTGACTCTTCCAAATATTGATATTTCATCAACTTTTATTCTTATAAGAACTCCGTCTGAATTTATTATCATTATTTCGTCTTCTTCATTTACCATATCTGAACCTATGATGTTTCCTGTTTTTTCAGATATATTGTATGTTTTAAGACCTTTACCGCCTCTTATCTGGGCTCTGTATTCTTCAAGTTCAGTTCTCTTTCCGTATCCGTTTTCACTGACTGTAAGAACGTATTCTCCTTCACTGCAAAGACTCATTGAAACTACTTCATCACCTTCAGATAATGTAATTCCTTTTACTCCCATTGCAGTTCTACCCATACTTCTTACGTCATTTTCGTTAAATCTTATAGACATTCCGTTTTTAGTTACAAGCATTACATCCTGTTTTCCATCTGTAAGTTTAACCCCTATTACCTCGTCGCCTTCTCTAAGACCTATTGATATAAGACCTGATTTATTTATGTTTTTGAAATCAGATATACTTGTCTTTTTAACTATACCCTTCTTAGTAGCTATTAGAAGATATTTGTTTTCTTCTTCACCGTCTACCGCTATAAGTGTAGCTATTTTTTCTCCTGGTCCAAGCTGAAGAAGGTTGACTATTGCAGTTCCCTTAGCCTGTCTCTTTCCTTCAGGTATTTCGTAGGCATTCATTCTGAATACTCTACCTCTGTTTGTAAAGAATAACATTCTGCTGTGTGTAGTAGTTGTAATAAGGTGTTTTACAAAATCCTCTTCTCTTGTAGTAAGAGCAGATATTCCTCTTCCACCTCTCTTCTGACTTCTGTAAGTATCAGCAGGAAGTCTCTTTATGTATCCGAAGTGAGTAAGTGTAACTGCTATTTCTTCCTCATCTATAAGGTCTATTATATCTATTTCACCTTCAGCGTGAGTTATTTCAGTTCTTCTAGGATCAGCATATTTGTCTTTTATTTCTGTTATTTCTTTCTTAATTACTCCTAAAAGTACTTCTTCACTTTCTATTATTTCTTTAAGATGTTTTATCTTTTCCATAAGCTCATTGAATTCAGCGTCTATTTTTCCTCTTTCAAGACCTGTTAATCTCTGAAGTTTCATATCAAGTATGGCCTGTGCCTGAACTTCAGTTAAGTTAAATCCTGCTATAAGTTTTTCCTTAGCTTCCCGTCCAGTTTTTGAGCCTCTTATTATTCTTATAACTTCGTCTATATTATCAAGGGCTATTCTAAGACCTTCAAGTATATGAGCTCTTGCTTCTGCCTTGTTAAGTTCAAATTTAGTTCTTCTTATTACTACATCTTTCTGATGTTCTATATAGTGGTGAAGTATTTCTTTTAAATTTAAACATTTAGGCTGTCCATTTACAAGTGCTATCATTATGATACTGAAAGTATCTTCCATCCGTGAGTGTTTGTAAAGGTTATTTAAGATGATGTTTGCGTTTACATCTCTCTTTAACTCTATTACTATTCTCATACCGTTTCTGTTACTTTCATCTCTAAGATCTGATATACCTTCTATTTTCTTTTCTTTTGTAAGTTCGGCTATTCTTTCAACAAGTCTCGCCTTATTTACCTGATATGGTATTTCAGTAACAACTATCTGCTGTTTTCCCTTAGGAAGTTCTTCTATTTCAGCTCTTGCTCTTACTTTTATTTTACCTCTACCAGTTCTATATGCTTCTTTTATGCTTTCTGTTCCCATTATTATAGCATTTGTCGGGAAGTCAGGACCTTTTACATAGTGCATAAGTTCATCTACATCGCATTCAGGATTATCTATAAGATGCACTGTTGCATCTATTACTTCCCCAAGGTTATGTGGTGGTATTGATGTAGCCATACCTACCGCTATACCATTTGAACCATTAACTAAAAGGTTAGGGAATCTGGCTGGAAGTACAGCTGGTTCCTTAAGTGATTCATCGAAGTTAGGTATAAAATCTACTGTTTCTTTATCTATATCTCTAAGAAGTTCAAGTGATAATTTACTCATTCTCGCTTCTGTATAACGCATTGCTGCTGGAGAGTCTCCATCTATAGACCCGAAGTTACCGTGTCCATCTACAAGAGGTACTCTTGTAGAGAAATCCTGAGCCATCTTTACCATTGCAAGATAAACTGAACTATCACCATGTGGATGGTACTTACCTAGTACATCCCCGACTATACGTGCTGATTTTCTGTATGGTTTATCTGGAGAAAGATTTAATTCATTCATAGAGTAAAGTATTCTTCTATGAACTGGTTTAAGTCCGTCTCTTACATCTGGAAGAGCACGTCCCACTATTACACTCATAGAGTACTCTATGTAGGATTTCTTCATTTCCTTAGCTATTTCTATCGGAAGTATTCTGCTTTTGTTATTTTCTTCCTGCATTTTCTGTCTCCTTTCCTATACGTCTTTTTTATACGTCAAGATTTCTTACATATTTTGCATTTTCCTGTATAAATTCTCTTCTTGGAGCAACTTTATCTCCCATAAGCATAGAGAAAACCTCATCTGCAACCGCAGCATCGTCTATTGTAACCTGAAGAAGAGTTCTTGTATCAGGATTCATTGTAGTTTCCCAAAGCTGTTCAGGGTTCATTTCCCCTAAACCTTTATATCTCTGTATATCATACTTTTCTCTTCCTATTTTATTAAGAAGTTCATCAAGTTCTGCATCTGAATAAACATAGTATTCTTTCTTTGCCTTTGTAACCTTATATAGTGGTGGCTGCGCTGCATAAACGTAACCTTCTTCTATAAGAGGTCTCATATATCTGAAGAATAAAGTAAGAAGTAATGTTCTTATATGGGCACCATCGACATCGGCATCGGTCATTATTATTATTTTATGATATCTTGTCTTTGATATATCAAATTCATTACCTATACCGCATCCATATGCTGTTATCATATTTTTTATTTCTTCTGAAGCAAGCATTCTGTCAAGTCTTGCCTTTTCAACATTAAGTATTTTCCCTTTAAGAGGAAGTATGGCCTGTGTATTTCTATCTCTACCCTGTTTAGCAGAACCACCGGCAGAATCCCCTTCGACTAAGAATATTTCACTCTTTGCAGGGTCTTTTTCTGAGCAGTCGGCAAGTTTTCCTGGAAGAGATGTACTTTCAAGGACACTTTTTCTTCTTGTAAGTTCTCTGGCTCTTTTTGCAGCTTCTCTTGCCTTCTGAGCTCTCATTGCCTTATCAACTATTACTTTTGCTGTATTTGGATTTTCTTCAAGGAATGAACCAAGTTCTTCAACAGTAACACCGTCAACTATTCCTCTCATGAAAGTATTTCCAAGTTTTGTTTTAGTCTGACCTTCAAACTGAGGATCTGGAAGTTTTACAGATACAACAGCTGTAAGACCTTCTCTTATATCTTCACCTGTAAGGTTAGAATCTTTTTCTTTAAGTGCTCCATTTCTCTTTGCATAGTTATTAACTGTTTTTGTTATTGCACTTCTGAATCCTGCAAGATGTGAACCACCTTCGTGTGTATTTATATTGTTTGCAAAAGAGTATATATTTTCAGTATATCCGTCAGTGTACTGCATAGCTATTTCGACTAAACAGTCATCAACTTTTTTATCTATATAAACTATATCGTCGTGTATTCCTGTTCTTGATTTGTTTAAGAATTTAACGTATTCAACAAGTCCTCCGTTGTAGTGGAAATCTCTTGATTTTTCCTGACCTTCTCTTTTATCTTCAAATACTATTCTTACTCCCTTGTTAAGGAATGATAACTCTCTTAATCTGTATTCAAGAGTTTCAAAATCAAATTCTATTTCGTCGAATATTTCATCATCAGGAAGGAATGATATTATTGTTCCTGTATGTGAAGATTCTCCTATTACTTCAAGTCCTCCAACCGGATGACCTTTTTTGTATTCCTGTTTATAAGCTTTTCCGTTTCTGTGTATTTCAGCAGTAAGCCATTCAGAAAGAGCATTTACTACTGATACCCCGACACCGTGAAGACCACCAGATACCTTGTATCCTCCTCCACCGAATTTACCACCAGCATGAAGAACTGTAAGTACTGTTTCAAGAGTTGATTTTCCAGTTTTAGGATGTATTTCAACCGGTATACCTCTACCATCATCTTCAACTGTTATACTTCCATCGCTATTTATAGCAACATATATTCGAGAGCAGTTTCCCGCAAGTGCCTCATCTATACTGTTATCTACAACTTCATATACAAGATGATGTAATCCTCTTGGACCTGTAGATCCTATGTACATGCCGGGTCTTTTTCTTACCGCTTCAAGTCCTTCAAGAACCTGAATCTGACTTGCACCGTATTCCTGTTTCATCTAATTTCCTCCATTCTCTGTTTTAACTACTTTTCCGTGTTCTATGAAAAAGATTGTCGCCTTATCCATATTTAAAACATTTTTATGCGTATGCTCAGCAGTTGTTATGAACATTTGAACCCCATTTAAATGTTCCACAAGGAGCTTCTGCCTGTTTTCATCTAACTCACTGAAAACATCATCTAATATAAGTATTGGATATTCTCCAATTTCCATTCTTATAAGTTCTATTTCTGAAATTTTAAGAGATATTGACGCTGTTCTCTGCTGTCCCTGAGAACCGTAAAGTCTGGCATCAAGTCCGTTTATATTTATACGCATATCATCTTTATGTATTCCATAACGACTATTTCCTGCTTCTATATCATTTTTTCTTTTTGATCTAAGAAGCTTTAAAAATTTTTCTCTTGCTGTTTCAGGGGTATCTTCATCTCCTATTTCCATCTGATTTTTATAAGATACTAAAAGCTCTTCTTTTCCTTCAGTAAGTTTAAAATGCATGTTCTTCGAAATAGAAGATATTTTATTTATAAAATCTCTTCTATATACCGATATTTTTCCTCCCAGCTGTGCAAGACCTTCATCGTATACATCCAAAAGAGTGATATCGGCATTATATGTTTTGAGAAGTTTATTTCTGTTTCCTAAAATCTTATTGTAATTTATAAGCAGACTATAATAACCGGGAATTATCTGACTTATTTCCTTATCTATAAAAGAACGTCTTTCTTTTGGTCCGTCTTTTACAAGTTTTAAATCTTCCGGAGAAAATATAACCACATTTAAATTTCCCAAAAGTTCCCGTAATTTTATAATTGGAATTTTATTTACTTTTATTCCCTTCTGGGATTTTCCAATCATAATTTCTATAATACCTTTTCTTCCATTTTTTTCGTAGTTCCCTCCAACGTATAAATTCTCAGTTTCAAATTTTATTGTTTCCCTGTCTCTACACGTTCTGAAGGATTTACCAAAAGAAAGCATATATATAGCCTCTACAATATTGGTTTTACCCTGTCCATTAGAACCAAGTAAAAGATTTATATTATCATTGAAATCTATATACTGCTTTTCATAATTTCTGAAATTAACTAATTGTAAGTTTTTAAGCTTCAATATAATCTCTCCTTAAAAGGTTATAAAACCTTTATCTGTTCTCCTTCAACTTCGACAATATCTCCGCTTCTAAGTTTTTTACCTCTTCTTGTTTCTACCTCGCCATTAACTTTTACATAACCTTCAAGTATAAGGAATTTTGCATGTCCACCAGTAGAAGCTATGTCAGCAAATTTTAAAGCCTGGTCTAATTTTATATATTCTGAATCTATTTTTATTTCCATTGTTGTGCTACTTCCTTTCCTTTTTTAAAAATGTGTGCAAAAACGCACACTAATATTATTATACCATAAAAAAATACTTTATGTATATTAACGTTTTATTTAGTACGCTATATTTTGTTCAAAAGTAAAAAACAGACCGATTTATCGGTCTGTTTAAATTTTTAAATTTTATACTCCTGATGATATTCTTACTGGTAATAAAAGATATATATACTCTGTATCATCAACAGGTTTTATTATACATGGATTTATATTTGTAGTGAATTCTATGTATATTTCTTCACTTTCTATATTTTTAAGCCCTTCGACAAGATATCTTGAATTAAACGCTATATCAAGATAATCTCCTTCAAGTTCTATTTTTACTTCTTCATATACATTTCCTCTTTCAGTATTTGAAGTTATAACCATAATATCATCTCTTATTGAAAGTTTTATCAGGTTATTTTTTTCAGACTGAGATAAAAGAGCAGCTCTTTCTATACTATTCTGAAGAGATTTTGTTTTAAGTTTTACCCTTGAATTGTGTTCCTTTGGAAGTAATCTTGTATATTCTATGAAATCCCCTTCAAGAAGTCTTGTTGAAATTTTAGTATCTCCCATAGTAAACACTGCATTTTTTTCGTTAAATCCAACTTTTATATCTCCATCATTCTGCATAAGACTGTTAATATCTATTAAAGTTTTACCAGGAATTATAACTTTTATATCCTTGTCGAATCCCTCTATATAATTGCTTCTTACAGCAAGTCTGTATCCATCTATTGCAACTAAACTTGCTTTTTCTTTAGATGCTTCGAATAATTCTCCCATAAGAACAGGTTTTGTCTGGTCCTGAGATATTGCAAAAGATGTCTGTTTTATCATTTCCTTAAGAGTTTCCTGTGGAATAGAATATAATTCTTCCTGATTTGTTTCAGCAGCTTTAGGATATTCTTCTGAAGAAAAACCTCTTATAGTAAATCTAGAGTTTTCACAGAATATATGTATATTATTATTTGTATCTGTTTCTATCTGTATAAATGAATCTGGAAGTTTTCTTATTATATCTCCAAATAATCTTGAATCAAGAACTATACTTCCTTCTTCTTCTATTTCAGACTGTACAAAAGTTTCTATTCTTATTTCAGCATCAGATCCTGTAAGCTTAAGTTTTCCATTTTCTGTTGATAGTAAAATTCCTTTTAATAACTCAATAGTTGTTCTATTACTTATAGCTTTCTGAACAATTCCTATCTTTTGAGCTAAAGTCTTTTGATTACATATAAGTTTCATAAATTTTAAACCTCCCTATTTTTTGATTTTGTGGATAGTTTAAAAGTATCCATATTCAAAATAATAAATAAAAATCTTAGTAGTAATAGTAATAGGTGTTGTGGATAATGTTGAAAACATATTAGATATATTAAAATATAAACAATTAATCCTGTTGAAAAATTGTTTATATCTATGAGTATAAATCAATAATAAAATGTGTATAATATCTTAATATAATTTATACACATTTTATAAAGATATTATACACAGGTTATCTGTGTATATTTTATCCCTTTATATCATTTATTACTTTTTCTATTTTGATTTTACTTTCCATATTTGTTTCAATTTCTTTTGAAATTTTGTCATAGGCATGTATAACAGTAGTATGATCTCTTCCTCCAAATTCTTCTCCTATTTTAGGTAAAGAAAGATCTGTAAGTTCTCTTGAAAGATACATTGCTATCTGTCTTGGATAAGCAATAGCTCTGGTTCTTTTTTTAGAATTAAAATCTTCCATTTTTATGCCATAAACCTTTGAAACGCTTCTTTTGATTTTTGTTACATTGATTTCTTCAGTTGTATATGAAGTAAGAATATCTTTTAAAGCTTCTACCGCAACTTCAAGAGAAATATCTTTTTTCGTAAGAGATGAGAATGCCATAACTCTGGTAAGAGCACCTTCCAGTTCTCTTATATTAGACTTAACATTTTTTGCGATGTATTCTGTAACATCATCGGGTACAAATACTTCATCCATCTGAGCTTTTTTTCTAAGAATTGCCATTCTTGTTTCAAAGTCAGGAGGCTGGATATCAGTAATAAGACCCATTTCAAATCTTGATCTTAATCTTTCCTCAAGAGTTGGAATATCCTTTGGCGGTCTGTCGCTTGAAAGTATAATCTGTTTATCCGCTTCATGAAGAGTGTTAAATGTATGGAAGAATTCCTCCTGAGTTCTTTCCTTTCCAGCTATAAACTGAACGTCGTCTATAAGAAGAACATCGACATTTCTGTATTTATTTCTAAATTCTTCATTTTTATCGTCTTTTATTGAATTTACAAGCTCATTTGTAAATTTTTCAGAAGATACATAAACGACCTTCTGGCTGTTGTCTTTTTCAAGTATATAATGCCCGATAGCCTGCATAAGATGAGTTTTTCCAAGGCCTACTCCGCCATATAGGAATAGTGGATTGTAAGATTTTGCAGGTGATTCAGCAACGGCAACACAGGCTGCATGAGCAAAGCTGTTGCTATTACCAATTACAAAAGTATCGAATGTATACTTGGGGTTTAAATTTGTTTCAAATTTTCTTATATTTAGATTAGTATTGCTGTTATTTTTCTGGGTTATTGATTTTATGTCATCTTTTTCACTCAAAATAATAACCGTGTATTCTGTTGAAGATACATCTTTTAACGCTTTTTCGATAGTTTCAAGATATCTTGTATTAAGATGTCCTTTGGCAAATTCATTAGAGGCACGTAAATAAAGTATTTCGCCATCTGATGTTATTGGTTCTATATTTTCAAAAAAAGCTTTATATACTGCTCCGGATATTTCGCCTTTTAATAAATTAAGGGTTTTGTTCCAGGTAGAATTTATGTCCATAACCGTCATACCTCCGTTTATTTTCTGATAATCTATAATATAATTATCAACATATATATTCACAGTGTAAAAATTAAAAATAATGAATGTTGAAAAATAAAAAAAGCTGTTGATAATATATGAATTTAAATTTATACAGATGTATATAAATAATAAATATAAACAACTATAATTTCGTTATATATACTATATTAACAGCCATATTATATTGAAATATCAATAAATATAAAAAATAATAAAAAAATTATACACAAATATATCCACAACTGTGTATAAATGTTGATAATGTTTATAAACTTATTAAGAATATTAACAAGTATAATTATAATAGCAAAATAATATGCAAACTTCAATAACTTATCCACAATATACAATTGATAACAAAATCTTTTATCCATAGAGCATAAAAGATTATAATTTAAATGAATATATGGAATTAAATAAAAAATAATCCACAATTAGTATGTTGAAAAAATATAGGAGTATTTACCAGATGTTAAAACTTAAAAAAAGAATCCTGTAAAAAATAAAGATATCATAAACTACAAAGTTATTTTTGTTAATATGGATAAATCACATTATAAGGAAGGAAAAAAATATTTTAATCGAAATAATTCTAAATGCGGTTAAAAACAGGCCTTGGAGCCTCAAAATTTAGCTGATTATATATAAAAATAAGAGACAAAAATTTATTGACAAGCTGCCTCAAAGTATTTATAATAATATGTGTTATGTTTACTCTAATGGTAAAAGTATATTTTTATAAACGGAAATTAATACGAAAGGCGGTGCTATAGAATGAAAAGAACTTATCAGCCAAAGAAAAGACAGAGAAGTAAAGAACATGGGTTCAGAAAAAGAATGAAATCTCCTAACGGAAGAAACGTTGTTAGAAGAAGAAGAGCTAAAGGAAGAAAGAGATTAACTCATTAATTAAAAAAGGCCGCTTGTAAGAGTGGCTTTTTTTGTAAAATTTTAATGGTTTAAGCTGTGTTTATGGAGGATAATATGGAATTTAAAAATACTAAAGGAATTAAAAAAGATTATGAATTCAGAAGGATATATAAACATGGCAAATCTTTTGCAAATAGATATCTGGTAGTCTATATATTTAAAAACAGAACAGACAATTCCAGAATAGGGATATCTGTTTCTAAGAAGGTAGGAAATGCCGTAACAAGAAACAGAATAAGAAGAATGATAAAGGAAACATATCGACTTAATGTCGATGAAAATATAAAAAAAGGCTATGATATAGTTTTTATTTCAAGAGTAGCTGCAAAAGATGCGGATTACAAAACTATCGAGAAGGCTATGAACGGTGTTGTAAGAAAGGCCGGTATTTTAAAATAATATAATAATATATAGTTATTAAAACTGGGGGCGTTAAAAAATGAAATCCAAGATTGAGACATTTATAAGAAAAATAAATTCTCTTTTAGCAAAAGGTTGTGTGTCTTTAGTAAGATTTTACCAAAAGTATATTTCTCCACTTAAAGGGCCTACCTGTAGATTTTATCCAACGTGTTCTCAGTATTCGATAGAGGCTTTTAAAAAATATGGATTTTTTAAGGGGCTATGGCTCACAGTTAAACGAGTTTCAAAATGTCATCCATTTCATCCGGGCGGATATGATCCTCTGAAATAAAAAAGGCTTTAGGAGGTATATGAATTGACCGAAATGATAGGAAAGGTATTTGGGCAGGTTCTTAGTGGAATATATGGTTTCACTGGAAGTTACGGTTTATCAATAATCGTGTTCACATTCCTAGTTAAACTTTTACTTGCACCACTTACTGTTAAACAGACTAAATCAACTGTTGCTATGCAGGAAATAACACCTCGTGTTGAGGAAATAAAAGTAAAATATAAAAACAAACCAGAAAAACAGAATGAAGAAATAATGAAGTTATACCAGACTGCAAATATAAATCCAATGTCTGGATGTCTTCCATTACTTATACAGTTCCCAATACTTATAGGACTGTTCAATCTTCTTAGAGACCCGGTTGGTCTAGGAGCATTTGCTAATCAGGCTGCATTTGAAGCCGCAAATGGTTCATTCTTATGGATGCGGAATCTTACAAGTCCTGACTACATACTAGCTATAGTATCAGGTGCCAGTGCATTTATAATGCAGAAAATAATGACACCAAAAGACCAGACTAATGGTCAGATGAAGATGATGACTTATATGATGGCAGGGATGTCACTTTACTGGGGATTCGTATTCCCAGCAGGATTAACTTTATATTGGAGTATAAGTAATATATTTGCTGTAATACAGCAGTTAGTAATAACAAAACCTTTAAAAGCTAAATTAGAAGCTGAAATGAAGGGAGCTAAGGGAAATGGCAAAACAGGTTCTAAAAATAAAAAGTAAGACTAAAGAAGAAGCTATAAAAAAAGCTGTTGAACAGCTTAAAGTTTCAGAAAATGATATAGAAGTTCTTGAATTAGAAACTCCAAGCAGAGGTTTCCTGGGCTTAATAGGTTCTAAAGACGGACTTTATGAAATATCTGTTATAGAAAGAGAAACAGATGTAGCTAAGAAATTTATAGAAGATCTTCTTAAAAATGCAAAAGTTAATGCCGATGTTGAGGTTAATCAGGTAGATAATCTTATAAAAGTTAACATCAGAGGCGATGAAGCAGCTTGCCTTATAGGAAGAAGAGGAGACACTCTTGACTCTATACAGTTCCTTACAGGTCTTGCTCTTAACAAGATAAATAAGGACTCTCATACAAGAGTACTTGTAGATATAGAAAACTACAGAGAAAAAAGAGAAGCGTCTCTTGTAAGATATGCCAACAAAATGGCGAGAGAAGTTGCTAAAACAAAGAGAACTAAAAAACTGGATTATATGAATCCTTATGAAAGAAGAATTATACATTCTGCATTACAGAATGACAGATATGTTATAACTTACAGTGAGGGAACAGATCCTTACAGAAGACTTGTAATAGAGTACAAAAGATAGATAAATTTTACCTCCTATATCATAGGAGGTTTTATTTTTGGTATAATAGTATAGATAATTAATAAATTGAGAAAAAGATGAGGTGATACTTTTGTTTATAGATGATACAATTGCCGCTATTGCTACAGCACCTGGAGAAGGTGGAATCGGAATAATAAGATTAAGCGGACATAAATCTCTTGACGTTGCGGAAGAAATATTCTGCTCAATGTCAGGCAAAAAAATATCTGAATACCCTGCCAGAACACTTATATACGGGAATATAATGGATGGTGAAAAGAAAATAGATGAGGTTCTTATTGCTTTTATGAAGGGTCCTAATTCATATACAGCGGAGGATGTTATAGAAATAAACTGTCATGGTGGATTTATTTCTGTAAAGAGAATACTCGAACTTGTACTATCAAAAGATGTAAGAATTGCTGAACCGGGAGAATTTACAAAAAGAGCATTCCTTAATGGAAGAATAGACTTATCTCAGGCAGAGGCTGTAATAGATGTAATAAATGCAAAAACAGACAAGGCTCATGAAGTAGCAGAAAATCAGCTTGAAGGTTCTCTATCAAAGAAAATAAAAGATTTCAGAGAAAAGGTAACACGGCTTATAGCACAGGTTGAGGTTGCGATAGACTATCCTGAAGAGGATATAGAATTTATAGCTTACAGTACTCTTGAAAGTGATACAAAGGAACTTCAGAAGGAAATAAAAAATCTTTATGAAACTTCTGAAAGTGGTAAAATATTCAGGGAAGGTTTAAAGACTGTAATAGTTGGTAAACCAAATGTTGGTAAATCATCTCTTCTTAACAGAATTCTTGGGGAAAACAGAGCGATAGTTACAGATATCCCTGGAACTACAAGAGACGTTATAGAAGAATTTGTAAATATAAAGGGAATACCTCTTAAAATAGTTGATACTGCTGGTATAAGAGATACAGAAGATGTAGTAGAAAAGATAGGTGTTGAAAAATCAAGGGCTTCATTCGACAGTGCCGACCTTATAATAATGGTTGCTGACTCATCAAACGGACTTTCTGATGAGGATATGGAAATACTTGAAATGATAAAAGGAAAGGAAGCGATTGTCCTTTTAAACAAGATAGACCTTGATAGAAATATAGACGAGGAAAAAATAAAAGAATACGTAAAAGAAGAAAATATAATAAATATATCAGCTCTTAAAAATGAAGGTATAGAAAAAATACATTCAAAAATAGAGTCTATGGTATACAGAGGAGATATAAAAAGCTCTTCAAATGTAATAATAACAAACTCAAGACACAAAGACGCGATATATAAGGCAATGAAATCTATTGATGATGCGGTAAAAGCAATAGATAATAAAATGCCTCTTGATTTCGTGGAAGTAGATTTAAAAAATGTATGGGATTATCTTGGATATATAAACGGAGATACAGTTACTGAAGACTTATTAGATAATATATTCCATAATTTCTGTATAGGAAAATAAATATTTCTTGGGAAATAATATAATTTATGAATAAAATGTTTCATGTGAAACTTAAAATAGAAAGGGGAAACCAATGATAAAATTTGAGGCTGAAAGTTACGATATTATCGTAGTTGGTGCGGGTCATGCTGGATGTGAAGCGGCTCTTGCATCTGCAAGAATGGGTCATAAAACAGCTATGATAACAATGTCTCTTGATTCTATCGCAGCTCTTGCATGCAATCCTTCAATTGGTGGTACAGGTAAAGGTCATCTTGTAAGGGAAATAGATGCGTTAGGTGGAGAAATGGGTCTTAATATAGACAAAACATTTATACAGAGCAGAATGCTGAATACTGCAAAGGGTCCTGCTGTTCATTCACTTAGAACACAGGCTGATAAATTTAAATATCATGAAGAAATGAAAAAAACCATAGAAAATCAGGAAAATCTTGATCTTATAATGGATGAAGTAGTGGAAATGGCTCACGATGGTCAGAAAATAACAGGTGTTATTACAAGAATGGGTGCAATATACAGTGCTAAGGCTGTAATACTTGCAACAGGTGTATATCTTAACTCTAAAATCTTTGTGGGAGAGGTTTCTTTTAATGAAGGACCTAATGCACTTGGATATGCAGCACATCTTACAGACAGCCTTATTGATTTAGGTCTTAGAATGAGAAGATTTAAAACAGGAACACCATGTCGTGTACACAAAGACAGTATAGATTTCTCTAAGATGGACAGACAGGATGGAGACGAAAAAATAGTGCCATTCTCTTTTATGAACGACAGAATAGAAAAAGATCAGGTTCCATGCTATTTAACAAGAACAACTAATGAAACAAAAGCAATGATAGAAGCAAATATAAAAAGATCTGCAATGTATGGTGGGGATATAGAAGGTGTAGGACCAAGATACTGCCCGTCAATAGAAGATAAAATAACAAGATTTGCAGATAAAGAAACACATCAGTTATTCATAGAACCAGAAGGACTTGATACAAAGGAAATGTATGTACAGGGGCTTTCTACAAGTTTACCTTTTGAAATACAGAAGGAAATGTATAAAACAGTAACAGGACTTGAAAATGTAAAAATAATGAGACCTGCTTATGCTATAGAATACGACTGTATAGACCCTACTCAGCTTAAATTAAATCTTGAAATAAAAGGTGTTGAAAACTTATTTAGTGCCGGACAGTTTAACGGAACATCGGGATATGAAGAGGCTGCAGCTCAGGGACTTATAGCGGGTATAAATGCCGTAAGAAAAATAGAAGGAAAAGAACCATTTACTCTTGATAGATCAGAAGCCTATATAGGAGTTCTTATAGACGACCTTGTAACAAAGGGAACAAATGAACCTTACAGAATGATGACTTCAAGATGTGAATATAGACTTTACCTAAGACAGGATAACGCCGATATGAGACTTACGCAGAAAGGATACGATCTTGGACTTGTAACAGAAGAAAGATATCAGAAATTCCTTACTAAAAAGGCAGCTGTTGAAAAAGAATTTGAAAGAATAAAAGAAGTAAGGGTAACTCCAAAAGAAGCAAATAAAATAATGGAAGAAAAAGGACTTGCAAAATTAAATGTAGGACTTTCTCTTTATGAATTCCTAAAAAGACCAGAAGTTGACTACGCGCTTATAGACGAAATAGGAAAAGGAGCAGGAGATGAAGTTCCCGACTATGTAAAAGAACAGTGTGTTATAGTTACAAAATATGAAGGATATATAGATAAACAGCTTAAACAGATAGACCAGTTTAAGAAACTTGAAAACAAGAAACTAAGTGAAAATATAAAATACTCTGAAATAGATGGACTTAGACTTGAAGCTAGACAGAAACTTGATGCAATAAAACCTGGTTCAGTAGGACAGGCATCAAGAATATCTGGAGTTTCACCTGCGGATATATCAGTTCTACTTGTATATCTTGAACAGATGAGAAGGGGTAGAAAAAATGACTAATATAGAAATTTTAGAAAATGGAATAAAGGATTTTGGACTTTCAGCTGATGAGAAAACTCTTAATGCTTTTAAAACATACAGAGAAATACTTGTTGAATGGAACCAGAAGATGAATCTGACAGGAATAGAAGAAGAGAAAGAAGTATATATAAAACACTTCTTGGACTCTGTGTCAGCTGTCAGCAATGGATATATAAAAGACGGAATGTCTATAATAGATGTAGGTACAGGGGCTGGTTTTCCAGGAATACCTCTTAAAATATGTCTTAAAGATACTAAACTTACACTATTAGACTCTTTAAATAAAAGAATAAACTTTTTAAAAGAAGTATCAGGTCAGCTTGAGCTTGAAAATGTCGAATTTATACACGGAAGAGCTGAAGATTTCGGAAGAAATCCGGAATACAGAGCTAAATTTGATATAGCTACTGCAAGAGCTGTTGCAGGATTACCTGTTCTTATGGAATTCTGTGTTCCTTTTGTAAAAAAAGGAGGATACTTTGTATGCCTTAAAGGACCAAATGCAGACCTTGAACTTGAAGAATCAAAGAAAGCCATGAGTGTTTTAGGAATTGAATTTGTAGAAAAAATAGATGTAAAACTTCCTGAAATAGACCTTAACCACAACATAATAGTATTTAAAAAGGTTAAAAATACTCCGGCAAAATATCCGAGAAAAGCCGGAACTCCGGCAAAAGCTCCGATAAAATAATAATATAGGGGAAAATGTAAATGGAAAATATAAAGATTGTTGAAATTCCTATAGATAAAATAGTTCCAAACCCATATCAGCCAAGAGTACATTTTTCAAAAGAGTCTCTTGAGGAACTAAGTGAGTCTATAAAAGAACACGGTGTTATACAACCGCTTACAGTAAGAGAAAAAGACGATACATATGAACTTATTGCAGGGGAAAGAAGACTGAGAGCTTCAAGGCTTGCAGGCTTAAAAGTAGTTCCTGCCATAGTAAACAATATGGATGATGATGCATCTGCTGTAATAGCTCTTCTTGAAAACCTTCAGAGAGAGGACCTGGATTTTATTGAAGAAGCAGCAGGATATAGTAATCTTTTAAAAGAACATGGATTTACACAGCATCAGCTTGCTGAAAAACTTGGAAAAAGTCAGTCTGCAATAGCTAACAAAATAAGACTTTTAAAACTTCCTGAAAAAGTAAGAGAAAAAGCTGTGGAAAATAAACTTACAGAAAGACATACAAGAGCTCTTCTAAAACTTAAAGATGAGGAAATAATGCTTGATGTAATAGATAAAATAGCTAAAAATGAGCTTACAGTAAAGAGAACGGAGGCCCTTATAAAAGATATCGTAAACGGAATTTCCAAGGAGGGGGAGAAAACTCCTAAGAAAAAGGGAAATATAAAAGCAATGATAAATATGAGAATATATTTAAATACCATTAAACAGGCTTACGATATGATACGGAATACGGGTATAGATGCAAAATACAAAGAAACAGACAAAGAAGACTATGTAGAAGTAGTAGTAAAAATACCTAAAAGAAAATAAAAAAATCAGGGCACAGTATTTTTATATCTGTGCCCTTAATTTTTATGTGTATAGATAAATACATATAGCATTATAGTAAAAATCTATAATGATATATATTTAGATAGGAAAAAGCTATTAAAAAAGTACTTTTGAAGCACTAAAAACGTAAATTATTTATTATAATTAAGATATAGGTGGGTGGAACTTATGAAAAGGATGATAAAAGACACTGTTACTGAGGTAGATACTGATAAAATATATCCCAATAAAAAACAGCCAAGAAAGCATTTCGATAAAGAAAGAATAAATGAACTGGCTGAATCAATAAAAAAATACGGACTTTTACAGCCTATTCTTTTAAAAGAAGACTCTGAAGGAAACTATATGATAATTGCGGGTGAAAGAAGATATACAGCCTGCAGATTAATAGGAATGAGAAAAATACTAGCTGTAATAAAAAATATAACCTATGAAGAAGCTGATAAAATAGCAATAATAGAAAATCTTCAAAGAGAAGATTTAAGCCCTGTTGAAGAGGCTGAAGCTTACAGAAGCCTTATAGAAAGATATGGACTTACACAGGTGAAATTATCTGAAACTGTTGGAAAAAGTAGACCATATATAACAAATTCGATGAGGCTTTTAAATCTGTCTGAGGAAGTTCTAAAGATGCTGGACAGGGGAGAAATAACAGCAGCTCACGGTAAAATATTACTGAGAGTTGAAGAACCTGAAATACAGCTCAGAATGGCAGGGAAAATTGTAAGGGATGGACTATCAGTAAGAGACCTGGAAGCTATTGTAAATAACATAATCGGAAAAGAAAAAAAGAAAAAAGAAAAAGCTGTGTATGAAAAAGATCTTTTCATACTGGAAGCAGAAGATACGCTCAGAAATATCCTTGGTACAAAGGTTAATATTACAAAGGGTAAAAAAAGCGGAAAAATAGAAATAGAATATTATAGTGAAGAAGATCTTGAAAGCATCATATCGATGCTGATGGACTAAAAATAATTTGAAAAGAGGAATGATTAAATGATTTATTTAGACAATGGAGCAACTACATTTCCAAAACCTGAGAAAGTATACGATACAGTATATGATTGTATGAAAAATTACTGTGCAAATCCAGGAAGATCAGGTCATAAAATGGCTATGAAGTCTGCCAGAGCTATATACGATGCAAGAGAAAATATAGCTAAACTCTTTAATATAGATGACCCTATGACAATAGTATTTACACACAATGCAACAGATTCTTTAAACTTAGCAATAAAAGGTGTATTAGAAAACGGAGACCATGTAATAACTACAAGTATGGAGCACAACTCTGTAATAAGACCTATAAAAGCTCTTGAAGAAAAAGGTGTTGAAAATACTGTTGTAAAATGTGATCACGAAGGAAAACTGGATATAAAAGATCTTGAAGCAGCTATAAAACCGAATACCAAACTTATAGTAACAACAGGAGCGTCAAATGTAACAGGAACACTGATCGACCTTGAAGCTGTTGGAGAGGTAGCCAAAAAATACGATATACTTTATCTTGCCGATGTTTCTCAGTCTGCCGGAGTATACGATATAGATGTTAAGAAAATAAATGTTGATATGCTTGCAATGCCTGGACATAAATGTTTATTTGGTCCTCAGGGAACAGGGATACTTTATGTAAGGGACGGACTAAAACTGAAAATACTTAAAGAAGGTGGAACAGGAAGCCGTTCAGAGGAGCTTACTCAACCGGAACTTTATCCTGACAGATATGAATCTGGAACACATAATACTCCTGGAATAGCTGGACTTAATGAAGGTGTTAAATTCATACTTGAAACAGGAATAGACAATATAAGAAAGCACGAAGAAGAGCTATGCAGATATATGCTTGATAGATTACAGGAAGTAAAAGATATAAAAATATACGGACCTATGAACGAAAAAGAAAGAGCATCTGTAATATCCATAAATATAGGTGATATGGACTCTGGGGAAATAACATTCAGACTTGATAGCGAATACGATATAGCCACAAGATCGGGAATACACTGTGCTCCGCTTGCACATACAACACTTGGAACTATGCAGCAGGGAACAGTAAGATTCAGTCTTGGGTATTTCAATACTAAAGAAGATATAGATACTGCTGTAAATGCTCTTAAATATATATCAGAACATAGATAAAAATTAACAAACAAAAGAAGAACCTTTTAAAAAAGGTTCTTCTTTTGTTTGTTATGTTAATAGAGTTTTTTATATATAAGGATGGGGAGTGAATACGATTATAATATTTAACTTTTTATTTAAAAAGGTATATTATAAGGTTATAAAATGTAATTATAGATGTTTTTAAAAATTTATAAATTTTTATAATTATTCTAATTTAATAGGAGGGTGTTTTTATGAAAAATTCTAAAGTATTATTAGGAAGTTCTATAGCATTAGCAGCTTGTATGCTATGTGCTCCAGTAGCACCATTTGCAGGGGAAGTACAGGCAGCTGTTAATTCATATTCTCAGAAAGCTGAATATGTTTATCCAGATTCTTTTACAGTTAAATTTGTACAGTCAAATGGCAAAGTAGTAAAAGAAGAAGTATTAAGAGGATACAATGGAATATTTGCTCCTCGTATGGTAATGCCTAATGGAGAAATGGCCGTTTGGAAAGCAGATTGTGTAGATTTAGTGTTAAATGAAAGAGATTACGTAAGTGCTCAGACATTAGACCTAGATTTCCTTTGGACAGATGAAGTTCCTACAATAGTATTCAATGCGGTTTGTAAATAATTAATAGATTATATTATATAAGTAGTATAAATAAAAAGACCTACTAATTTAGTAGGTCTTTTTTGTATTTAGAAATCCCAGTTATATTAGATTCTAAATAACCTTATTAGAGAGGTATTTATCATCATAGTAATTTATGACATAATAATACTAATATCTTATATTTATTAAAATTATATAAAATCAAGTAGAATTTATATAAGTAAATCGTCAATTATAATAAAAAAAAATATATATATAGAAAAAATCTATAACTTAAAAAGGGAAACAAAATTATTTATATGTTAATATTAATATGTCGAAGAAAAAGAATTAATTAATATTAAGGAGTGAATACAATGAGTATAAAAGTAGATGCAAGAGGTCTTGCATGTCCTAAACCAGTAATAGAAACTAAAAAAGAACTTGAAAAGATAAATAAAGGTATAATAGTAACTACCGTAGATAATAAAACAGCTAAAGAAAATCTTCTTAAACTAGCAAGATCATTAAACTGTGAAGCAGAGGTAATAAGAGAAGAAGATGATGAGATAGATGTAAAAATAATAAAAGGAGAGGGTTCTGAGGACGATACAGATAAATCTGATAATAGCGATATATGCGATCAGGTCGTTTTAATTTCATCTGACAGAATGGGATCTGGAAATGATGAACTTGGAAAAGTTCTTATAAAAGGATTTGTGTATACACTCACAGAAACAAAACCATATCCAAAGGCTGTTGTGCTTGTAAATGGAGGCGTTACTCTTTCTACTGAAAATGAAGCTACTGTTGAAAATTTAAAGATACTTGAAGAAGTAGGAGTAGAAGTCTTATCTTGTGGAACTTGTCTTGATTATTATGGATTAAAAGAAAAATTAAAAGCAGGAAGCGTAAGTAATATGTATGATATAGTTGAAACTCTTAAGAGTGCATCTAATACAATAACAATAGGATAAATAATTTGTAATTTAAAGGCCGTTAAAATGTCATAATTGACGAAAGTGGCCTTTTATTTTACCCTAATTGACATTTTATATATGTAGGATATATACTTTTTAGGTAATTAAGTATGTGCTAAATAGAAAAAAGACCATATTTATTAAAGTAATAAAAATAAAATTTTGATGTTAAAATATTTTTTTAACAAAAAGGAGTTAATATTCATGGAAAAAATGTACATAGTTTCATTTAATTCTACACATCACGCAATAAGAAGTGAAAAAATAATGGAAGAAATCGGATTAAAAATAAGAACTCTTCCAACACCAAGAGAAATAGCCGCAAGTTGTGGAATTTCAATAAAATTTGAATTTGATAAAATGGAAGACGTAAAAAAAATACTTGCTGACAATAATATAGAATACAGGGGTCTGTTCTGTATAAATAAATACGAAGACGGGAAAAGAGAAGCTCAGGAAATTTAGATAGGGGGTGACAATATGCCGATGCAACTCCGAGTAGGAGATATAGTTGAAATGAAGAAACAGCACGTATGCGGTTGTAAAGAGTTTGAAATAATAAGGACAGGTATGGACATAAAAATAAAATGTACTAACTGTTCTAGAATAATAATGTTAGACAGAGAAACGTTTGAAAAAAGAGTAAAAAAACATATAAAGAATAATGGAAAAAATAATTAAATTAATATTAGTATGATACAAAAATAACAGTTAAAAATCTTAAATAACTATATTATTTTTTAAAATTCTGATATAATGTAATTGTAAGTCAAATAATTGAAATAAACATTTTCATGGGGGTGCTTTATTATGGCAGTAAAATTCGCAAGAAGATTAGATAATCTTGAAGGTTCAGCTATACGTGAATTATTAAAACTTACAGCTAAACCAGAGATAATATCATTTGCTGGTGGTATGCCAGCTCCAGAACTATTCCCAGTAGAAGAAATGAAAAAAGTTTCTGTTAAAGTTCTTGAAGAACAGGGAAAAGTTGCTTTACAGTATACAACTACTGAAGGATACAAACCATTAAGAGAAAAAATAGCAGATAGAATGAATACTAAACTTAAAACTAATGTAACTGCAGACGATATACTTATAACAAGTGGTTCTCAGCAGGGATTAGACTTCTCAGGTAAAGTATTCTTAGATGAAGATGACATAGTATTATGTGAAAGCCCATCTTACATGGGTGCTCTAAATGCTTTCAAATCATATCAGCCAAAATTCATAGAGATACCAACTGATGATAACGGTATGATAATGGAAGAACTAGAAAAAGTTCTAGCTGAAAACGACAGAGTAAAAATGATATACGTTATACCAGATTTCCAGAACCCATCAGGAAGAACTTGGCCTATGGAAAGAAGAGAAAAATTCATGGAAATCATAAACAAATATGAAATACCAGTAATAGAAGATAACCCATACGGAGAATTAAGATTCGACGGAGAATTCCTTCCATCATTAAAATCTTTAGATACTAAAGGATTAGTTGTATTCCTAGGAACATTCTCTAAAATATTCTGCCCAGGATACAGATTAGGATGGACTTGTGCTTCTCCAGAAATATTAACTAAATACAACATATGCAAACAGGGTGCAGATTTACAGGCTTCTACTATATCTCAGATGGAAGTTAACAAATTTATGGAAATGTACGATCTAGACGCTCACGTTGAAAACATAAAAGCTTGCTATGTTAAACGTAGAGACTTAATGTTAAAAACTATGGAAGAAGAATTCCCAGCAGAAGTTAAATTCACTCATCCACAGGGTGGACTATTCACTTGGGTTGTTCTACCAGAAAACATAAAAGCATCTGAATTAGCACACAAATGCTTAGCTCAGAATGTTGCATACGTACCAGGAGATTCATTCTTCCCTAATGGTGGAGTATACAACTGCTGCAGACTTAACTACTCTAACATGCCAGAAGACAAAATAGTTGAAGGTATAAAGAGAATGGGTAAAGTTTTAAGAGACGAATTAGCAAAATAATAATTGAATTCTAAAAGACTTTAGATATAATTACTACCACCTGATTGTTCGGGTGGTAGTTTTTTATTTTAAAATAATATATAAGGATTAATCCTATATTATGTTGACTTTAAAAAAAATATATGATAATATATACAAGTATGAGAATTAGATTCTCATTTCTCTGCTCTAAAAAATTTTAGAGCCGTTAAGTCCACGGGGAGGTGAATAGTAGTGAGAGATTACGAATTAGTTTACGTTGTGAAACCTGTACTAGATGAAGAAGCTAGAGAAGGTGTTCAGAACAGAATAAAAGAAATAATAGAAGCTAATGGTGGAGAAGTAACAAAAGTTGACGCTTGGGGAAACAAAAAATTAGCTTACCCAATAGCTAAATTTACTGAAGGTTACTACACTTTAGTTAACTTTAAATCTTCTGTTGAATTACCAAAAGAATTAGACAGAAACTTAAAGATAAACGAAAACGTAATAAGACACATAATAGTTGTTGCTGCTTAATCAACAAAAGAGTCTTATTAAATAGGTGGTGTTTTAATGAATCAAGTAGCATTAGTTGGAAGACTTACTAAAGATCCGGAATTAAGATATATTCCAGGAACTGGAACACCAGTTGCCACATTTACTCTTGCTGTAAACAGAGATTTTACAAAGAGAGATGGCACAAGAGAAGCTGACTTTATTCCGATAGAGGTTATGGGAAAATCTGCTGAATTCTGTGCAAACTATCTTTCAAAAGGAAGACTAATAGCTTGTAACGGACGGATTAGAGTAGAAAACTATCAGACACAGTCAGGCGAAAGAAGAACCTTTACAAAAGTTAGCTGCAGAAATGTAGAAGCTCTTGAAAGCAGAAAATCTGCTGAAGGTTATTCTAATAATAGTTTTGATAACAACAATTTTAATAATAATCAGAATGAACCAGCCTTTGAACCTGGTGGTCCTGCTCCATCTCCGGACTTGGATCCAAAAGGTTTCGGAGCTGTAGAAGATGACGATATACCATTTTAAAAGGAGGGAAATTAGTCATGATGAACAAAAGAAGACGTAAGAAAAAAAGAGTTTGTCAGTTCTGTGCTGATAAAAACGCTAAAATAGATTACAAAGATACTCAGAGATTACAGAGATATGTAACTGAAAGAGGTAAAATACTACCAAGAAGAATATCTGGTACTTGCGCTAAACATCAGAGAGAATTAACAACAGCAATAAAAAGAGCTAGAAACATAGCACTTTTACCTTACACATTAGACTAGTAAATAATAACGGATAAAATCCTATCAGATTTATAATCTGATAGGATTTTTTTCGATTTATAAAGGAAAATATATAAAAAATGCTTATAAATATCAACACTATTTAATCACTTTAATATATAACCTTTTATGTTATAATATTAATATTAGGTTAGTTTCTCTTAAGTAAAATTTACTTGGATAAAAGATATAAACAAAGGGGAAAACTACAATATACATGACGGGAGTGAAAATTTTGGACAAAAGAAAAGGAATGGTCAAGGCTGTTATTATTTATGCTATTGCAATGATAATGTCTGTTGCTTCATTTCATATAACATTACTTGAAATGTTTAATCTGATTGTAGTATGTGTACCATTTGCTGCTGCAAGCATGATTTCTTCAGATAAAGAAGCCGGAATAGCATTTATAGTTTCATTAATAGTACTTATGCTTTCGACTGACCGATCATACGCAATAGGCACATGTATAATGTATATAATGCCTTCACTTATAATAGGAAGAATTACTGTATTAGGAAAAGACAGGAAAAGTAATGAGCCTGTATATATAGGAATGATAATATATATGCTTTCAATAATTACATATGCTTTAATTTCTAAGTATATGATGAATACTGATGTTGTAAAAGTATTTATAGATACAATAAATAAATCAGTAGAATCACGGACACAAAGCATGACACCAGAACAGCTTGAGATGTTAGGAAACGTAGATAAGCGGGATATTGTTACACTGATGAGAAATATGGTTGCTGTGTTCTTATTCATACACGCAATGATATGCTCAATGATAACTTATTATATAGGCGTTGCATTAGCAAAACGTACAGATGAAGTAAGTATACAGAGGGGTCTCTTTAGTGAATTTTTCCTTCCAGGAAATCCAATACTATTCACTGCAATGATGTTTTTAGCTCTTTATGCAATGAAATATATGGAGCTTAATATTATGGCTGATGTAGCACTTGCAAATCTTCAGGTTATATTTAATGTGTTATTTAGTGTGCAGGGAATATCTGTAGGGGTATACTATATAATTAATATTATCAGAAAGAAAAGCAGGTCTCTGTTTTTACCATCTATAATTTTAATTATAATGATATCTTTTGGAGGTTCTGTTTTAATGTCTATAGTTGGACTATTAGATTGTGTTATGGATTTTAGAAAGCTAAGAAAAGTTGATAAAAAATCCATATAGGAGGATAAAAATGGATATAAAACCGAATTTTAAAAGCAGTTTTAAAGAACATGGACTGTATATAATTTTTATAGCTATAGCTAGTATAGTTATTTCCTATTACAATATAATTATTGGGGTTTTATTCATATGCGCACTTATACTTCTAATATCTAATTCTGTAAAATATATTGATACAAAGAGAGATAACTGGATAGAATATATAGAAACCATGTCAGTGGCAACAGATGAGACAACTAAAAAAGTTATAGAAAATCTGCCAATTCCGGTGTGTATTTTGGAATTAAATGGAAAAATCTCTAGATATAATCCACAGTTTTTGGAAATGCTCAATGGAGAGAATTTTATAGATAAAGATATAGATGATATATTTGAGGATATAGAAATAAGAAAAGACCTGAATGAAAATAGGGAAATGTATACAGATGTTAATTATAACGACAGGCAATATACGGTTATATATAAGATTATAAAAAACGGAATAGAATCAGATCCGCAGTATATGATGATTCTATACTGGATAGATAGAACAAACTACAGAAATTTAAAAAAGAAATACATAAATGATAAAAATGTCATAGGTATAATAGAAATAGATGGATACGATGATGTTTTAAAAAGTGCGGAAGAGGAAAACAGACCACTTATAAGTATGGATATAGAGAGAATGCTTACAGCACTTGAAAATGATCTCGAAATTGCGGTTCAGAGAACTTCAAAAGAAAGATTTATAATGGTTATGACAAGGGAAAATCTTAACAGCCTTGAAGACAACAAATTTGAAATACTTGACAGAATAAGACATATAAATTATGGTAATAGTCTGCCTGTAACAATAAGTATTGGCGTTGGTGTTGAAGGCGATAGTGTAAATGAAAACTTTAAAAGGGCAACAGGAGCTCTTGATCTTGCACTTGGAAGAGGTGGAGATCAGGTTGTAATAAAAAGAAATGAAAAATTCTCATTCTACGGGGGAAAATCAAAGGCCGTAGAAAAGAAAACCAAAGTAAAATCAAGACTTATAGGTCATGCTCTTAGAGAGATAATAAAACAGAGTGATAATGTACTTATAATGGGACACAGATATCCTGATATGGATGCAATAGGTGCTGCTGTTGGTATATACGATATATGCAAGCACTGTAATAAAAAAGCTAATATAGTTCTTAATACCATAGAAGAGGGAATAGAGATATTTGGAGAAAAGATAAGAAAAGAAAGCTATTATAAAGGAATATTTTTAAATCATAATGATGCCCTTGAAAAATGTGGTAAAAATACACTTGTTGTTGTTGTGGATACACACAGACCAAGCTTTACTGAATGCCCTGAACTTCTTGATTTATCTGAAAAAGTAGTATTAATAGACCATCACAGAAGAGGTGTCGAATTTATAAGCGATACAGTTCTTCTTTTCCATGAGACATATGTTTCGTCTACATGTGAAATGGTTACAGAGCTTATTCAGTATATGGATGAGGATATAAAAGTAAATAAGATGACCGCAGAAGGACTTCTTGCAGGAATAAATCTGGATACAAAGAATTTTTCATTTAAAACAGGGGTCAGAACATTTGAAGCGGCATCATATCTTAGAAAGATAGGTGCAGATACCATAGAGGTAAAGAGACTGTTTAATTCACATATAAGTGACTTTGTTGTAAAAGCTGAAATAATACAGAATACTAAAATAATAAATGACAGAATATGTATAGGATTTACATCTTCAGAAATAGAAAATGTAAATATAATAATAGCAAAGGCAGCTGATGAACTGCTTAATATAAGAGATGTAGAGGCTTCATTTGTACTTGGCCAGAAAGAGGGTAAGGTCTTTATAAGTGCAAGATCTCTTGGAAATATAAATGTACATGTAATGATGGAAAAGCTTGGTGGTGGTGGTCATATAGATATAGCTGGAGCACAGCTTAAAAATATATCACTAAAGAAGGCATACGACATGGTGCATGAAATAATAGAACAATACCTTAAGGAAGAGGAGGACAAATAGATGAAGGTTATATTACTTAAAGATGTAAAAGGTACAGGGAAAAAAGGTGAAACAAAAGAGGTCAGCGATGGATACGCTAGAAACTTCCTTTTCCCTAAAAAAATGGCGGTTGAAGCAAGTGCTAATTCATTAAAAGAACTTGATGAAAAGAAAAAATCAAAAGAATTCCATGCTAAAAAAGAATACGATGAAGCGGTACTTCTGGGAAAACAGATGGAAGAAGTAAATGTGGAAATATACACAAAGGCAGGAGAAGGCGGAAGAGTATTCGGTTCTATAACTTCTAAAGATATAGCGGAACGGCTTAAAAAACAGAAGGGAATAGAAGTTGATAAGAGAAAAATAATACTTGATGAGGCTATAAAAACTTTAGGATCAAGAAGAGTACAGATAAAGATACATCCAAAAGTAACTACTAATATAAGAGTAGATGTAAAAGAAAAAACTAAATAGTAATCGGGTGATAAAAATATGGCAAATATAAGCAGGATACCTCCACACAGTGTAGAGTCAGAGCAGTCAATACTTGGTTCTATACTTTTGGATAAAGATGCTATGATAACAGTAGCCGAAACAATAACCCCCGGGGATTTTTATAAAGACGCGCATAGAATAATCTATGAATGTATGATGTCTTTAAATGGTAAAAATGAACCTATAGATATGGTAACCCTTACAGATGAACTGAGAAGCAGGGGATATCTAGATGATATAGGTGGAGTCAGCTATCTTACAAGTCTTTCTACAATAGTACCTACGACTTCTAATGTAAAATATTATGCTGACATAGTTAAAGAAAAGTCTGTTATGAGACAGCTTATAAAAGCATCTAATGACATAATAAATATGGGTTATGACAATGCTGGAAAGGCGTCAGATGTACTTGAACAGGCTGAAAAAAAGATATTTGATATATCTCAGGAAAGAACTAATAATGATTTTAAGCCGATAAATTCCGTTCTTATGGACGCGTATGAAATGATAGAGTCGCTTTATACAAATAAAAGTGATGTAGTCGGAGTAAATACAGGCTTTAAAGACCTTAATAAAAAAATAAACGGGCTTCAGAAAACTGACCTTATACTTGTAGCAGCAAGGCCTGCTATGGGGAAAACTGCTTTTGCACTTAATCTTGTGCGGAATGCGGCTCTTAAAGGAGACGCATCTGTTGCTGTTTTTAGTCTGGAGATGTCAAAGGAACAGCTTGCACAGCGTATGATAGCTTCACAGTCAAATGTTGAGCTTAAAAAGATGAAAACAGGCACTCTTAATGATGCTGACTGGCCCAGAATAATAAATGCAATGGCTGTTATGTCTGATGCAAAGGTATTTATAGACGATACTCCGGGTATAAAAATAAATGAGCTTAGATCAAAGTGCAGGAAATTAAAAATAGAGCAGGGGCTTGACCTTGTACTTATAGATTATCTTCAGCTTATGGAAAGTGAAGGAAAGTCTGAGAGCAGACAGCAGGAAATATCGAAGATATCAAGATCTTTAAAAATTCTTGCAAAAGAATTAGATTGTCCGGTAGTCGCTTTATCACAGCTTTCCAGAGCTCCTGAGCAGAGAGCAGACCATAGACCTATACTTTCAGACTTAAGAGAGTCTGGGGCAATAGAACAGGATGCGGATATAGTAATGTTCCTTTATAGGGATGAGTATTATCACTCTGATTCAGAAAAGAAAGATATAGCCGAAATAATAATTGCAAAAAACAGACATGGAGAAACAGGTTCTGTTGAACTTGTGTGGATGGGTTCTGTTCAGAGATTCGGTGATAAAATAAAAGATATATAAAAGTATACTATCCACAGAAACAGGTGTTTGATACGTCATTTCTGTGGATTTATTTTATTAAACAGCTGTAAGTGTTGAAAAATAAAGGAAAAGTTATTAACAATATTAACAGAGATTATGTGGATAAATGTTGATAACTTTTACTAAAATAACATCTAAAAAAAAATGAAAAATTTATAAAAAAAGTGTTGACTTAAGACACACATCTAGCTATAATATATCTTGTGGTTAAAACAGCTACAAAAAAACGTAAAAAAATAGATGGTCTATTAGCTCAGTCGGTAGAGCACTTGACTTTTAATCAAGGTGTCCCGCGTTCGAATCGCGGATAGATCACCATCTGGCCCGTTGGTCAAGCGGTTAAGACACCACCCTTTCACGGTGGTAACAGGAGTTCGATTCTCCTACGGGTCACCATCTATAGTGGGGTTATAGCTCAGCTGGGAGAGCATCTGCCTTACAAGCAGGGGGTCACAGGTTCGAGCCCTGTTAACCCCACCACTTTAAAACAGTATACGCTGGTGTGGCTCAATTGGTAGAGCAGCTGACTTGTAATCAGCAGGTTGTAGGTTCGAGTCCTATCACCAGCTCCAATAGATTCCTTATGTTATACATAAGGATTTTTTTGATTTTTTGAAAGAATATAGGTTATTATATATTTATAATATTAAATACTGATAAGGAAGTGGTGCATATGGAAAGAATAAAAATACTAAAGGGCGATATAACAAAATTAAAGGTTGATGCAATAGTAAATGCTGCAAATTCATCTCTTTTAGGTGGAGGAGGAGTTGATGGAGCTATTCACAGAGCTGCAGGACCAGAACTTTTAGAAGAATGCAGAATACTGGGCGGCTGTATAACAGGAGATGCAAAAATAACCAGAGGTTACAATCTTCCTTCAAAATATGTAATACACACAGTCGGACCTATCTGGTACGGCGGAATGAAGAATGAAGAAAATCTTCTCAAAAGTTGCTATAAAAATTCCTTAAAACTGGCTGTTGATAATAATATAAAAACAATAGCATTTCCTGCAATAAGCACAGGTGTGTATGGATATCCACAGAAGAAAGCCGCTGATGAAGTATTTGATGTTTTATGTGAGACTTTAAAAAATTATACACAGGACGATATAGAAGAAGTATATTTAGTAAGCTTTGACGATTATACATATAATCTATATCTTGAAAATAAAAAGAAATACGAAATTTTAAAATAGAAGAATTGGGGGAATTAAAAATGAAACTTACATTTCTTGGACATTCGGTGGTAATGATAGAAAATGAAAATTTTAAGGGTATTATAGACCCATTTATAACGGGAAACTCTCAGTGTAATTTATCGCTTGATGACATAGAAGGAATAACACATGTATTTGTAACTCATGGTCATGGAGACCATTTAGGCGATACTTGCGAAATAGCTGAAAAATGTAATTCCACTGTTATAGCAAATCACGAAATATCATATTATCTTTCAAAGAAGGGCTTAAAAAATATTCACTCAATGCATATAGGTGGAAAATTTAAATTTGATTTTGGAAGTGTAAAAATGGCAACCGCTACACATGGTTCGGGAATAGAAGACGGAGACGATATGATATGTGGTGGAAATCCCTGCGGATTTCTTATTGAAATAGATGGTAAAAAAATATATCATGCAGGAGACACAGGACTTACAATGGACATGAAGCTTCTTGAAGATGATGATATAGATGTAGCTTTTTTACCAATAGGTGGAAACTTTACAATGGATGTAAAAGACGCTGCCAAAGCATGTAAATTTATAAAACCAGATAAAGCTGTTCCTATACACTATGATACTTTTGATGCTATAAAAGCAGATCCAAAGAAATTTAAAAAGAGAGCGGAATATGCTGAGGTTTTAATATTAAATCCTGGTGAAAGTATAGAATTATAATAAAAAATAAAGCTATACAGATTCAGAACTTCTGAGCCTGTATAGCTTTTTATATTTCCATTATTTTTTTATATTTTCCCATCTCAAATCTTTTCCTATGAATTCTAAAATTCTGAAGTTACCTATAATCCTTGAGAATGTTCTCTGTGAGTAGGATTCAGCAAGACGCATAGGAGATAAGTTTGTAGAAATTATAGTTTTCTTACCAGTTATAAGTCTTGTATTGACTATATTAAATACCTCTCCGCTTGTAAATGAGTTATTAAACTCTGTACCAAGGTCATCTATAATAAGAAGATCACATTCAAAGAGATTCTGGTAGTTTTCATCGTTTATTCTTGAGTCATCGTCTTTTCTGAACTTATAATTTTCAAGAATATCAAGTATTCTGAATGCAGTCTGATATATAACAACATAGCCCTGATCTAAAAGAGCCTTTGCTATACAGTTGCACATATAAGTTTTACCAAGACCGGTTGTTCCATAGAATAAAAGATTGTATCCGTTATCCTCTGCAAATTCCTTTATGAATATATCGCATATAGATAAAATTCTCATCATATTCTCTCTTGGAGAGATTCCCTTTTCCTCGTCAACTTCGTTTGAGAATACAGATATATCGAAATTGGAAAGATTTTCTCTGTCTAAAACCCTGCTTAAATTTGACATTCTGTAAGCTTCATTTATGATTTCCTGTTTAAGACAAGAGCATTTTTTACCACCTGGAAGAAAACCTGTATCCTTGCATTTTTCACAGTCGTATTTTATTTCAAGATAATTTTCAGGAATACCATTTTCTATAAGGATATTTTTCTTTTCACTTACTAGGGACGCCATTTCTTTTTTACATTTATATACAATTTCCTCTCTGGCTTTTGTATCTTTAAGAACGGCTTTTGTAAGTCTAAGACCTAATAAAGAAATTTCATTATCTATTTCTTTAATTCTTGGAATAGCAGCATATATATCTGATTTTCTTTTTTCTAGCATGTACTCATCGTTGTCCCTTTTATTCTGGTACTTCATGAGTATATTTCTTATTTTTTCTTCTTTCATTTAATCACCTACTTGAATTTCTCCTTCTGGCTTTTACTTATAAGGTCGTTAAGCTCATCCCGGGAGTACTTTGTAAAAGTTTCCCCAAAGTTTCTAAATGCATTCTTCTTTGGTTTTGAAGAACCGCCTTTATTATAGTTATTATATTGAATTGAAGAGCTGTTTTTAACTCTTTCTTCTTTTTCCTTTTTTTTACTTTCTTTTTTTACATCCTCTATTGCTCTTAATTCTGGTAATGTTCTTATTTCATCCTCGTTCCATTTTTTAATAATACCGTTTATATATGCGATGGAAGGATTTGAAACATTTTTGGATTTTGAGCATGCTTCAAGGATAAGTTCTATATCCATATGATATGAATCTAGCCATCTGTCGATTGTGTCCTTTTCAGATCTTGAAGGTTCTCTTCTAAAGCCTAACTCTTTAAATATTATTCTGTATATAGAATAGCGTTCACTTCTTACAGTAAAGCTTTCCTCAACCTCTTCTACAGTATAAAGATTGGCATCATACCAGTTTCTTATTATCCGTTCAACGTATTTTACGGGCTTTACGGCTCCTGTCTGATCCTTTGAGTGCTGATATGCACATATTATCATATCGCAGCTCATATTGTATTTTTCCATCATTTCAAATACAGCGTACTTTTCAGGTGGTTCAAGATATCTTCCTATTATTTTGTTTATTTCATTAAACATCTTTCTATATTCTAAAGACTCGTTTTTTTCTACAATACTATTAACTGAAGGTGTGGAAGATGTGGCATTTCCTAATATATTTTTGATATAGAAGGCTTCAAGATTTACAAATTCAACCGAAAAATCAAATGGATCATCCATTTTTTCCATATGTATTTTTATAATTTCCTTACTCTCCCAGAATTTCCAGGCATTCACAACATCAGAAAGCGGAACATTTAAATTTTCTGCAATGTATGAATTATTGAATTTAGGATTCTGATTCAGATCGCAGGCTGTTCTATATCCTAAAAGGTATACTTTTACAGCGAGACCATCTGCTAGGGGCATGAAAATATCTATAAAGATATTTGGTACTATTGTATTTCCAAAATCCCTCTCATTTTTTTCAACAAAAAACATTAAATCACCTCTCAATAATTATATCATTTTTTATATATATTATGTAAAAAACACTTGATGTATTAAATGAATTTCAAAGTATTTACAGGAGAATATAAAAAGTGTCTATATTGAAATAATAATGGGTATTTAGTAAAATGGTAAATGCGTTGATAATACGGATTAGAACTTTTATAGAACATAAAAGTAGGACAGGAGTGAGAAAATGATAAAATACTGTTCGGTTGGCAGTGGAAGCTGTGGAAACTGTCACTTTGTAGGGTATAAAGATACAAATATACTTATAGATGCGGGTCTTAGTGGAAAGAGAATAACTGAGGGTATAAAAGATATAGGAGAAAAAGCTGAAAATTTAAAAGGACTTTTTGTAACACATGAACATTCTGACCATATAAAAGGTGCAGGGATAATATCGAGAAAATACGATATACCTGTATTTGCAAATCTTGAAACATGGAGAAGTATGAAGGATAAAATCGGAAAAATAAAAAAAGAGAATATGGTTGTATTTGAAAATGATAAAAACTATTCAATAGGAGATATAATAATAAGACCTTTTTCAATAAGTCACGATGCGGCAAATCCTGTTGGATATAACATATGTGCAAATGGTGGAACAGAAAAAATATCAATTGCTACGGATTTAGGAATGATAACTGACAATGTAAAGAGAAATCTTTTTGGTTCGAAACTTGTTGTACTGGAATCAAACTATGATAAAAATATGCTTATGGCCGGACCATATTCTTATGCTCTTAAAAGAAGGGTAATGTCTGATATAGGTCATCTTTCAAATGATGAGGCCGGAAACTTTTGTGTTGAGCTTATAAAAAGAGGAACGGAAAAAATACTGCTTGCACATTTAAGTAAAGAAAATAATTTCCCGGAACTTGCGTATGAAACTTCAAAAGGGATACTTAAATCAAATAATATAAACGTGGGTAAAGATGTATTACTGTCTGTACTTTTAAGAGAAAGTATTTCAGAATTATACACTGTGGAACCATAGAAATATAAATTTACGAGGAGAAAAACGATATGAATATAACTGTCATAGGTGTTGGAAAAATAAAAGAAAAATACCTTAAAATGGGAATAGATGAATTTAAAAAAAGATTATCAAAATACTGTAAACTGGATATTATAGAGCTTGACGATGAAAAAGCTCCTGAAAAGTTAAGTGAAAAAGAAATGGTGATGGTAAAGGACAAAGAAGGGAAAAAGATACTTTCAAAGGTAAAGGATAACAGCTATGTAATAGCTCTTGCCATAGATGGAAAAAACCTTTCATCTGAAGAACTTGCTGATAAAATGAGCGATTTAACAGTAAGGGGAAACAGCAGTATAACATTTGTTATAGGTGGTTCTCTTGGACTGTCTGATGCTGTGCTTGACAGAGCAGATTATAAGCTGTCATTTTCTAAAATGACATTCCCACATCAGATGATGAGGTTAATACTTTTAGAACAGGTTTACAGAGCTTTCAGAATAAATAATAATGAGCCGTACCACAAATAACAGGATTATAAAATATTTGTCTAACTGTACAAAATAATATTTTTATATGGTATTATAAGTCTACAAAATAAAGTTTTGGAGGTGCTCGATATGAATGAAAATATAAATGATAATTATGAAGAAGAGACTCTTTCTGGTCGTGTAGTTAAAGAATTTGAAGATAAAAAATACAAAGACGAGTACTCTGAAGATAAATTCATGGAGAAAGTCAAAAGAGTATTTTTAAAGGCTGGAAAATTAGTTGTATATGCAGCATTTCTACTATTTTATGCACTTAAAGACCCAAATATTCCAATGAAGGCAAAGGCTACAATAATAGCAGCATTAGGTTATTTTATAGCACCATTTGATGTTATAGCGGATGTTATACCGGTTGTTGGATTTGGTGATGATTTTGCGGCTATAATGGCGGCAATAGGTGTAATAGCAATATATATAACTCCTGAAACAAAGGAAAAGGCAAAAGAAAAAACAAGAGAAATATTTGGGCATGTAAACGAAGAGGATTTCATTATAGTAGATGAAAAAATAGATAAATAATTAAATTTGAATAGAAATTTAAAGGGCATAAAGTTGTAAAAATTTGTGCCCTTTTATTATGTTAAAACAGAATATAAATAAAACGTGAAAGTATATATCATGTTTACTGAACAGGATTGTTTTAATAATTATCCATCATGCCCAAACCGCGGAAATAATTTATTGGGCATAGATGATGATGGAAATGGATACTGTGATTTCTGTGACGGATTTATTAAAATATAAATATTGTAAAAAGCCTATAAGTGTGATAAAATCTGAAACTGATAATAAAAACATGGAGGACAATTTAGATATGGAAAATTTACCAAGCTGCCCGAAATGCAATTCGGAATATACTTATGAAGATGGAAGTATGATAATATGCCCAGAATGTGGTCATGAATGGAATCCGGAAACAGAAATAGATGAATCAATAATAAAGGACGTAAACGGAAACGTTCTTAACGATGGAGATTCAGTTACAATAGTTAAGGATTTAAAAGTTAAAGGAAGTTCATCTTCAATAAAAATAGGAACAAAGGTTAAAAATATAAGACTTGTACCTGAAGCATCTGATGGTCATGATATAGAATGTAAAATAGATGGCTTTGGTGCTATGAAACTTAAATCAAGCGTTGTAAAAAAAGCCTAAAGTAATAGAATGTCGGATATACAGTCTGACATTCTTTTTTTATACTAAATATTTTCTTTTTAGAGTATTATAATAAACAGGAGTTTTTATAAAAAGGGGGGAGATTCAATTGGAAAATGTTTTAACTGAAGATAAAATGAGTAAAATACTGGATTATAGTTACGATAAAGCGGTAAATGGACTTGGAAACTTTGAAACAGCAGAGGAAATCGGTAGAAAATACATAGAAAAATATGGTGATGTTGAAAAAGCAATAAATAAATTAATCGATTATCAGAAGATGAAATGTGCTACAAGTGGTTTCTTAACAGGAGTAGGGGGAGCAATAACCCTTCCGGTAGCTATTCCTGCTAATATAACTTCTGTTGTATACGTTCAGACAAGAATGATTGCAACGATAGCCAGTATGAGAGGATATAATTTAAATGATGATCAGGTAAAGACAATAGTATTTGTATCTCTTACAGGACGGGCCGCCGGAGATATTTTAAAACAGGCTGGTATAAAAATAGGTATGAAGGCAGCTGAAAATGCCATAAAGAAAAAAATACCAGGTGAGGTCTTAAAAGCCATAAATAAAAAAGTCGGATTCAGATTAGTAACAAAATTTGGTCAGAAAGGTGTTATAAATCTTGGAAAGTGTATCCCGGCTGTGGGAGGAATAATCGGCGGAGGTGCAGACTTTGTAGGAACAGATATAATAGCAAGAACCGCCAAGAAAAATTTTATATAAATTTAGGGGATAAATATTGGAAATTAATTTTTATAAATTAGGAAAACTTTATCTACCATTGTTTCGTAAAGTGATATAGACAATCAGTTGTCAATTATATAGGTATTTTCTAAAAATACACTAATATATTCATTATAAATGAGAGATATATTAAAAAGTTTTACTTCTTTAAAGTTGTATTTTGTGATATATTTAAACTGATACACGTTAATTAAAATAATTTATAATAGGAGAGTCTGTGAATAAAAAAATATTGATGATTTGCAGACAATAATAAAAGAACGAAATAGCTTAATAATACGTAAAATTTCAATAATAGATATTTTGATTATACGGTATTATTCTATTAGTGAGATAGAAATATCTGAGAATAAAAAGATAATTAAAAAAGGAGGAAAAATTATGATTTATTCAGCAGAAGTCTCTAATATGTGTCCAATAGCAAAAGGGCCAAACCACGGTCCAGCTCCAATACCAGAAGAAGGTAAATGGGTAAAAGTAAAAGAAGTTTCAGATGTAAGTGGATTAACTCATGGTATAGGATGGTGTGCTCCACAGCAGGGTGCATGTAAACTTACTCTAAACGTTAAAGACGGTATAATAGAAGAAGCTCTTGTAGAAACAATAGGATGTTCAGGAATGACTCATTCAGCTGCAATGGCATCAGAAATATTACCAGGAAAAACTATACTTGAAGCTTTAAATACAGACCTTGTATGTGATGCTATAAATACAGCAATGAGAGAAATATTCTTACAGATAGTATACGGTAGAAGCCAGACTGCTTTCTCTGAAGGAGGACTTCCAATAGGAGCAGGTCTTGAAGACTTAGGAAAAGGTCTTAGAAGCCAGATAGGTACAATGTACGGAACTTTAGCAAAAGGACCAAGATATCTTGAAATGGCTGAAGGATATGTAACAAAAGTAGGTCTAGATGAAAACAACGAAATAATAGGATACGAATTCGTAAACCTTGGAAGAATGATGGAAATGATAAAAGGCGGAATGGATGCCAACGAAGCCATGGAAAAAGCTAAGGCTAATTACGGAAGATTTAATGACGCTGTTAAATACGTAGACCCAAGACATGAATAATATCTAAAGGAAGGTGTGAAATAAGATGGCATTATTTGAAAGTTATGAAAGAAGAATAGACCAGATAACTCCAGTAATAGAAAAATACGAGTTAGGTTCATTAGAAGAATGTAGAGACCTTTGCGTAAGCAGAGGATTTAATCCATATGATATAGTAAAAGAAACTCAGGCAATAGCATTTGAAAATGCAGGATGGGCATACACTTTAGGTGCTGCAATAGCTCTTAAAAAAGGATGTACAAAAGCTGCAGATGCTGCAGAAGCTATAGGTGAAGGACTTCAGGCTTTCTGTATACCTGGTTCAGTAGCAGACAACAGAAAAGTTGGTTTAGGTCATGGTAACCTTGGTGGAATGCTTTTAAGAGAAGAAACTCAGTGTTTCGCATTCCTTGCAGGACATGAATCATTCGCAGCAGCTGAAGGTGCTATAAAAATAGCTGAAAAAGCAAACAAAGTAAGAAAAGACCCTCTAAGAGTTATACTTAACGGTCTTGGAAAAGATGCTGCTTACATAATATCAAGAATAAACGGATTCACTTATGTACAGACTGAATTTGATTACTTCACAGGAGAACTTAAAATAGTAAAAGAAACTCCATTCTCAAAAGGTGACAGAGCTAAAGTTAAATGCTACGGTTCTGACGACGTTAGAGAAGGTGTTGCTATAATGCATCATGAAGGTGTTGATGTTTCTATAACAGGTAACTCAACTAACCCAACAAGATTCCAGCATCCAGTTGCAGGAACTTACAAAAAAGAATGTATAGAACAGGGTAAAAAATACTTCTCAGTTGCTTCAGGTGGAGGAACTGGTAGAACACTTCATCCAGATAACATGGGTGCAGGACCAGCTTCTTACGGTATGACAGATACAATGGGAAGAATGCATTCAGATGCTCAGTTCGCAGGATCTTCATCAGTTCCAGCTCACGTTGAAATGATGGGTCTTATAGGAATGGGTAATAACCCAATGGTTGGTGCAACAGTTGCAGTAGCAGTTGCAGTTGAAGAATCAACAAAATAATATTTTGTAATTTAAACTTATATAAATAAGTTATAATAAAGGGCTGTTTTCAAATTATGGAAACAGCCTTTTTTTAGAGTATTAAAGAAAAGAAGGGGTATAATATATAAAATAAATTTAAAAAGGAGAGGATTATGGAGAAAATAGCATTTTTTGATATAGATGGTACTCTGCTTGACTGCAAGAGTGGAATAATGAATATGAAAGAAAGAGTAAGAAATTCGATAAGGAAATTTCAAAGTAAAGGAAATAAGGCCATAGTTTCAACGGGAAGACCATATGCATTTTTAAGCAGTGAAATTCTGGAATTCGGTTTTGATGGATTTATACTTGGAAATGGTGGACGGATTTTATTAGAAGATAAAACCGTGTATGTAAATGCGATAAAAAAGGAATTCGTAGAATTTATAGTAAGAAACTGCGAAGAAATGGGAATAGAATATTGTCTTCAGACAGAAAAATATACATATATAAAAAAAGAATGTAAAGAAATGCTTTCATATTATGATGGATACCGTATAGATAAAAAGTTCTTTATATATGATTTTGATTTTAGGGATTTAGATGTATTTAAGATTGAAATGTTTCCAATGGATGAAAAGGGAATAGAATTCTGTAAAAGTATAGATGATTATGAGGAATATCACTGCTTTAGAAATTACCCTGCAAAGGCATATGAACTTTATCCGGTATCTAATTCAAAGGGGGAGGGTATTAAAAAAATAGCAGAGTATACGGGTATAGATATAGAGGATACATACGCATTTGGCGATGCGAGAAACGATATAGAAATGATAGAAACAGCAGGACATGGTATAGCAATGGGAAATGCCGGAGAATATCTAAAAGAAATAGCTGATGAGATTACACTTTCTGTATCAGAAGACGGAGTAGCACATTATATAGAAAATAAACTTTTATAAAATAAAAAAGGATATTAAAGAATATCCTTTTTTTATGCAAGATTAGGTATAAATAATTCCTCGTAGTCCTTATTATAATCGTTTAAAAGTCCTTCGTATTCCAGCGTAAGTCTGGAATGGTTATAAAAATCGTTAGGCTGAATTAAAAAATGTTCTTTATCCATAAGTTCTATTCCACTTTTAGAGAGCATATGTGCAACAAAACTTGAACATACATACCCGTATTTTGAATTTCTTGAAATTCCCATAGGTATTGTCATAAGTGAAATAATATCGTATGAATAAAGCTCCCTTTCAGCCGAAATAATATTTATATTTTCTTTAAGAGCAAGATACTCCTCATCACTTATATACAAAGAGTAAACCCTGCAGACTGTATTTTTCTTTATTCTGTATAATCCTTTATCGATTCCCTCTTCAACAAACCCTGCACAAAATGGATTTGAAGGATTTATTCTTCCAAATGAGTACATTGTTTCAAGAGTATCATCAAGAGATAAGGATACATGTGAATAAGGTTTTTTACTTATTGTTCTTATTATAGAAGAAAGAACAGTTCCTGTATAAGTAGAAACGATATATATTTTTCTCATTGAATTCCCCCTTTCGGTTATTTTTAAAATCTATAAATTATACTAATATTATTAAAATAAGATATTCTGGTGTATTAATCTTATATACAATGATTTATTTTAAATATATTTAAATTCATGATATATCGCTTAAAATAGTCAGTCTTAAATATGTTAATTTAAATCGATAGTATAAGTCAATAGAAAATTATAAAAATCAATATATAATTTCATCAAAATAGTTAAGAATGTGTAAATATTTTTTTGAAAAAAACTGATATAATAATATATATAATTATAATAATAATTTAATATAAAGATAAATAGGAGGACAGCAAATGAAAATAAAGGAAAAATGCAGAAAATTAATAATTACTGCGATGACAGCTGTTTTATCAGTATCTATGACTATTCCATATATGACAATAAATGCGGATAGCTCACAGGGAATAGAAAAAATAGAATACAGTGAAGAATTTAATCAATATATAGAAGATATAAAAAATGGAAATGAGGATAAATACGAGGGAAGAATACCCGCACCATATGATCTAGAAGGTGCAAAGGTTGACGGAAATGCATCTGATATAAAAAGATATTCATCTGTAAAATATGACCCAAGACAAAATGGAAAAACAACTCCTGCAAAAGATCAGGGAAATCTTGGAATATGCTGGGCATTTGCAGGACTTAGTGGAATGGAGTCTTATCTTGCTACGAACGGATATGGAAGCTATGACCTTTCTGAGGAACATATGAGATGGTGGGCAAGAAGTGGTGAAAACAACTGGAAATTAGATGACCATACGGGTTCATCTAATTTTGTATCCATGTCTTATCTTGCTTCGGGTGAAGGACCTAAGTTTGAAAAGGATATACCATATAAAGAGAGTAATAAAAGACCGGAAAATTATAATACCGCAAAGGGAATAGGATATACAGCAGAGGATTTGGTTATGGTTCCAAATGACATGAAATCAATGAAAAATGCCATATTAAAATACGGGGCAGTAGTATCTGGTTATTACGATGATTACGATTACTCAAGCAGCGATGAAAATGCATATTATATAGATTATAATGCCGGACAGAACCATGCCATAGCCATAGTTGGATGGGATGACAATTACAGTAGAAATAATTTTGATGGCGATGCAAAACCTAGAAAAGACGGTGCATGGCTTATAAAAAACAGCTGGGGAAACTATAATGACGAAGATGGCTTTGTGTGGATTTCATATGAAGATAAAACTCTTCGGGATGCACCGGATAACTATGCTGTAAAATCAATAAGAAAAAATGGTGGAGAAAAGATATATCAGCATGAAAACGGTGGTTATTCAGCATATGGGGCTAATAAGTTCACAGTTGCAAATGTATTTAATTTTAATAGAGTTAATGAAACAATAGAAGGAATAACAGTAGAAAACTTGGTGGCAAATTCAAAATATGAGATATACTATGCAGGTGTAAAAAACGGAGTTCCACAGTTAAATACTAAAAAGAAAATAGCGTCGGGGGTATTCAGAGATGCTGGTTATATTACAGTACCTATTAACTCTTTCAGTATACCAAGTGGAAAAGGTGCCATAGTCTTAACTCTTACTGCGCCTAATAATAAACCGTATGCAGCTATAAGAGCAGAAGAAAATTCAGAGGGTGCTCCCTGGTTTAAAGCCAAGGCTGCAAGGGGTGAAAGTTTTATTGTTGAATCTGGAAAAGTTAAGGATATGAACGGTCCTGGAAAAACTCCTGTAAACTTTGTACTAAAGGCGGTTACAAAATCAAGAGTTAGTCCTGACGATATAATAGGATCTAACAGATACGAAACAGCTGTGAAGACTAGTAAAAAAGGATGGTCATCTGCAAATACAGCGGTTATATCAAATGGAAGTGCAATAGTTGATGCTCTTACGGCAACACCTCTTGCAAGCTATAAAAATGCACCTATACTGCTTACAGAAAAATCATCACTTAAATCAGTTACAAGGGATGAGCTGAAAAGACTGGGAGTAAAAAATGTATATATCGTAGGTGGAACATCTGTCGTAGATGTTAATGTAGAAAATCAGTTAAAATCAATGGGAATTTCAGTAAAAAGAATTTATGGAAAGGACAGATATGCTACCGGAGTTGCAATAGCAAATGAAATGAAAAAATCAGGTGCTAATATAGATGAGGCAGCTGTTGTAAATGGGGTTACAGGTCTTGCCGACGCGATAAGTTTCGGAGCCGCGGCTGGTGAAAGAAATATACCTATAATTTTAAGTGATAAAAAAGGGAATATACCAGGTGCAGACAGCATACTAAAAGAGGCAGACAAAACCTATATAATAGGTGGGACTGCGGTTGTTCCAAAATCAGTTGAAGCTAAGGTTGAAAATCCCGAAAGAATAAGTGGTAAAAACAGAAGTGATACAAATGCGAAGATAATAAGCAGATTTTATCCCTCTTCAAAATACAGGTATGCATATGTTGTAAAAGACGGCTCAAATGGCACTGATCAGCTTATAGATGGACTTTCAGTAGGAGTGCTTGCGGCAAAAACAAACTCACCGATAGTTCTTGCTGGAAACTCACTTTCTGTATCACAGAAAAATGTACTTTCATCAAAAGAAATAGATAAGGTTGTTCAGGTAGGTGGAGGTCAGAACTTCATCGTTGCAAATCAAATAAGAAATAAATAAAATTATAATAAAATAAAGTAAAATATAATAGGGCAGAAATATAATTTCTGTCCTATTATATTTTTAATTTATATGGTAGGATGATAAGATTAGAAAAGTTTATAATGGGTATTTATATAAAATATAAAGTAAGGAAAAAACTAGTATTTATATATTATATGAATACTGATATAATAATAAGTTGTAATGATAAGGGGACTTATTTTTAGAAATGGAGGTAAATTTAATGCTAGAACTAAAAAACGTATCCTTTAAAGTAGAGGAAAACGGAAATAAAAGAACTATCATAGATGATCTTAGTATTTCCTTCAAAGAAGGCGGATTTTATGTTATAACAGGACCTAATGGTGGGGGTAAATCAACTCTTGCTAAACTAATAATGGGTATAACTGAAGCTACAGAAGGAAAAATATTATTTGACGGGGAAGACATAACAGAAAAAAATATAACAGACAGGGCAAAACTTGGAATAGGATATGCATTCCAGCAGCCACCTAGAATAAAAGGTATGACTGTAAAAGATCTTCTTACAATATCTCATAAGGGAGAACTTCCAAATGAAGACTGTTGTGAATATCTTTCAAATGTAGGTCTCTGTTCAAAGGAATACCTTAACAGAGAAGTAGATAACTCTCTTTCAGGTGGAGAAATGAAGAGAATAGAAATAGCCACACTTCTTGCAAGGGATCTGAAAATAGCTATATTCGATGAACCAGAGGCCGGAATAGATCTTTGGAGTTTCGCTAAATTAAACGAAACATTCCAGAAGATGCATAAAGAAAAAAATCACACAATAATAATAATATCTCACCAGGAAAGAATTCTTGAACTTGCTGATGAAATAATAGTACTTGAAGACGGAAAAGTAAAAACAAGAGGAAATAAAGAAGAAGTGCTTCCTGATATATTGAACCAGGTAAATGGAAAAATATGTGCAGTGCATGGAAAGGAGCTTTTCAATGAATAAAGTTGATATAGATTTATTACAAGAAGTTGCGGACATGAGAATGGAAAAACCTCTTAAAGGTGCTTTCAATATACGTAAAAACGGACGGGGAATAGAAAGAAAATCTACTAAAGATGTAGATATAATACCTAAAACTGACAAACCGGGTATAGATATAATAGTAAAACCAAACTCTAAACCAGATCCAGTCCATATACCAGTAATAGTTACTGAAACTGGTGTAAAAGATAAAGTATACAATGACTTTATAATAGGTGAAAATGCAGAAGTTACAATAATAGCAGGGTGTGGTATACATAACTGTGGATGTGACGACAGCCAGCATGATGGTATACATAAATTTATACTTGAAAAAGGTGCGAAACTTTATTACGTGGAAAAACACTACGGAGAAGGAAAAGAAGGCGGAGGAAAGAGAATACTTAATCCGGTTACAATAGTAGAAATGGGAGAAGATTCATACTGTGAAATGGAAACAGTTCAGATAAGGGGGGTTGACTCTACAAAGAGAGAACTCGATGCTAACCTTGGAAAAAATGCCAAAATAGTAGTACTTGAAAGACTTCTTACTCATGATGATCAGTTCGCTGAATCAAATATGGAGGTAAGACTTCAGGGAGAAGGATCTTCAGCTCAGGTTATATCTCGTACAGTAGGTCAGGATAACTCTGTACAGTTATTCCACCCTAAAGTTATAGGAGAAGAATCTTGTACAGCTCATGTACAGTGCGACTCAATAATAATGGGAGATGCAAAAATAAGATCTATCCCGGAAATAGATGCTGAGCATCCAGATGCTATGCTTGTTCACGAAGCTGCAATAGGTAAAATAGCAGGAGACCAGATACTTAAACTTATGACTCTTGGTCTTACAGATGAAGAGGCTGAACAGGAAATACTTAGCTGTTTCTTAAAATAATAGAGATTTAAATATTAAAATTTAAATAATTAGAATAGGGGTATGTTTTATGCTGTTTTGAAGTTTTGACAGTAAGAATATACTCTTTTAATATATATAAAATACATTATGGAAATTAACAATTTATGGGATATATATAAAATAAAAAAATAAATTTTTTTGTTTGTTTTTAATTTAAATAATTGTTATACTTATATAGGAAAGGTTTTCTGAAAATTTAATTTCGGAACCTAGTATTTATTTTTAAGATGGAAGGTGTATTCAAATCATGAGAGAAAAGGCTTTAGAAAGATTATTAAGATACGTAAAAATTGATACAACATCAGATTCAAATAGTGAAACTTGCCCATCAACTGCAAAACAGTTCGATTTAGCAAGAGTACTTGAAGCTGAATTAAAAGAGTTAGGACTTACAGATGTATCATTAGATGAAAACGGATACCTTATGGCTACATTAAAAGGAAATACTGAAGGTGTTGATACTATAGGATTTGTATCTCACATGGATACTAATGAAGATGCGTCAGGAACTAACATAAAACCAAGAATAATAGAAAATTATGATGGTAAAGATATAGTATTAAACGAAGAATTAGGAATAGTTACAACTGTTGAAGATACTCCAGAATTAAAACAGTTCGTTGGAGAAGAATTAATAGTAACTGATGGAAATACTTTACTAGGAGCAGATGATAAAGCTGGTATAGCTGCAATAATGACAGCTATGGAATACCTTATAGATCATCCAGAAGTAAAACACGGAGACATAAAAATAGGATTTACTCCTGATGAAGAAATAGGTAGAGGTGCTGATAAATTTGACGTTGAAAAATTCGGTGCTAAATATGCTTACACTATGGACGGTGGAGCTGAAGGTGAATTAAACTTCGAAACATTCAATGCTGCAATGGCAACTGTTACTATAGAAGGTAAAAATGTTCATCCAGGATCTGCTAAAAACAAAATGGTAAACTCTTTATACATAGCTGCAAAAGTTATGGATTTATTCCCAGAAGATGAAAGACCAGAAACAACTGAAGGATACGAAGGATTCTATCATCTAAACGTATTCAGCGGAAACGTTGACTGCTCAAAAATGACTTATATAATAAGAGACCATGACAGAGCAAAATTCGAAGAAAGAAAAGAATTCTTCGCTGCTCAGATAGAAAAAATAACTAAAGAATACGATGGAAGAGTATCTGTTGAAATAAAAGACCAGTACTACAACATGAGAGATGAAATAGAACCAGTAATGCACATAGTTGAAATAGCAAAAGAAGCTATGAAAGAATCTCAGGTTGAACCAAATGTAGTTCCAATAAGAGGTGGTACAGACGGTTCTAAATTATCAAAAATGGGACTTCCTTGCCCTAACATATTCGCTGGTGGATTAAACTTCCACAGTAGAAACGAATTCTTAGTAGTAAGCTCTATGGCTAAAGCTGCTAACGTAATAGTTAAAATATGTGAAAAATTTGCAACAAGATAATAAATGATTTTTAAATATATAGAAAAAGGATACCGTAATCTGGTATCCTTTTTTATTGTGTTTAATAAAACCGTAATTTATAAAATAAAGTTATAAAAAAGAATGGCCACTGGCCATTCTTTTTTATATTTATATAAGCTGGTTTATTTGCTGAAATGTACGTTTTTCATTTTTTCCTTGTCCCAAAGGAAGCACTGTTCCGGGTTATTCATAGCTATGAACAGGTTTTTCTTGAAATCAGGCATTTCACTCTGAAGTCTTGCTATAAGATTTTTTATATATTCTCTTTTTGTATTTCCATCAGCAGGACATGGATTGTGTATTATATTAAAATTCATTTCCTGTGCTGTTTTCTTTATAAGATATTCTTCAACATATATCATAGGTCTTATTACAGTAAGTCCTGTTCTGTCTAAGTATGATTTTGGTGAGAATGAGCTTACTCTTCCTTCATAGAACATTGACATAAGGAATGTTTCAAGAGCATCGTCTTTATGATGACCAAGCGCAACCTTGTTGCATCCATACTGAAGTGCGTAATCGTTTAATGCACCTCTTCTCATTTTTGCACATAATGAGCATGGATTTTTTTCCTGTCTTATATCGAAGACTATTTCTTTTATATCTGTTTTTATTTCGTGAAGCTCAACTCCGAGTTCTTCACAAAGAGTATGAAGAGGAGAGTTATCCACGCCTCCCATCTGAAGACATATAGCTACAAGTTCAAATTTTTCAGGTGAAAATCTCTGATATGTTCTTAGTATATGAAGTAAAGCCATACTGTCCTTACCACCTGAAAGCCCTATAGCTATTTTATCTCCGTCCTGTATCATGTTAAAATCCTGTATTGCTTTTCTTGATTTACTTAAAAGATTCTGTAATGTATTTGCCATAATCTGCCCCCTTTTCCATTTGTTGTATTTTCTGGCCTATTAAATAGATAAAATCTATATATTTTTAAATTCGAATTCAGATACCTTTTTGATAATCTCATCGCATATTGCTTTTACAGATTTATTATCGGTATCTATTGTTATATCTGCAGCTGAGTTGTACTTTTCGGCTCTTTTATCCATAAGACTTTTTATAAAGTCTGTATTCATATTATTGTTTAATATGGGTCTTGAGTCTGAGTCCTTTACTCTTTCTAAAATTACATCTGGCCCTGCTGTTAGAAGAACTATAATACCATTTCGCTTAAGCAAAGCAATATTTTCACTTCGAAGAGGAACTCCACCACCACAGGATATAATAACAGACGATTTTTCAGATATTTCCGATATACATGAGGTTTCAAGTTCTCTGAAATAACTTTCTCCGTACTTATCAAATATATCAGATATTTCCATTCTGCATTTATTTATTATATATAAATCGGAGTCAATTTTTTCTCTTTCCGTTATAACTTCCAGATAATCTGAAACGGTAGATTTTCCAGTACCCATAAAACCAGTTATTACAATGTTTAATCTATTTTTATTTTTTATATTATTATTGTCCATAATTATTCTCCCGATAACCTGATAAAATCAGTATAGCCTACTAAATATAACATATAATTCTGTCAAAGTGAATATATTAGTAGTTATAACTAATTAATTGATTTAAATTTCAATGATTCAGAGGCAATACGGGTTTGTATTATCTTTACAAAATAGAGTATATAATATATAATAAAAGTCAGTTTAATATGTAAGGCTTATCAAGAACCGGGGGAGAGAGTTAGCTCAGGGATCCTGGTACCAACCTGTTATGGTGGTCCAGCTAACAACGATAAGGTTGAAAAGACAGATGGCTCTTCCTATCGTAAAAAATGGGAAGAGCTTTTATATTTTTATAATTTGGAGGAAAAGAAAATGGAAAAAGTTGAAAGTTTTAAATTAGATCACAGAAAGGTAAAAGCACCTTACGTTAGAAAATGTTGTGTGCTTGATGGAGCAAACGGAGACAAGGTTACAAAATTCGACCTTAGATTCCTTCAGCCTAATGTAGAAGCATTTGGTACTGCTGCTATTCACGGACTTGAACACCTTCTTGCAACATTCCTTAGAGATACAATGGATGGAGTAATAGACCTTTCACCAATGGGATGCAGAAGTGTGACACGTTTCTAGTTGAAAAGACTAGACACGGAATGTTAAGTTTCGTAGAACTTATTATTTGAAGAATCAAATGAAGGGGTAACGTCCTGAAGGGTTCTCGCTGATTCTCCGATATGCATTAAATTTATTGCAATTTAATGTATAAAGCTCGGTAAAGTCAACTGAAATTTACCCTAGTACTGAAATAGTAAGGAAAATGTCTTTAGTAAAGACACGTAAATGATAGGTTGGGCGTCTATAAAATTCCTATGGTTAGAATGTGCTATAAGAGGCACTGACAAAGTTGCGAATGTACGAATCTAGAAGCCCATATGATAGAAATGTCATAAACACATAAGAGTGTTGTTGTAGAGGTTTAGTAAAACTTTCGGCTATGAAAAACCTTCAGAGATTACAGGTCTCTGTGTTACAACAGGTTCAGAGTAACAACCTAAGGGAAATAATGTAAAGATAAAATAATAGGAACGTGGGAAGCAACGAATACAGAGATAGCAATATATCAAAGAAGTATTTTTAGGGAATAAATAACCTAAATTAATCGTTGTGAAAGTAGTGCCACAGTACCAATGAAACCATGATAATAAGTGGCGGAGGGATAGGCACAAGTCGAATTCTGAATTTAATAATTTAAAATCGAAACAATAGGTTCTTGTAAGACTAAAAGTGTGTATCATTCTCCAAAGGAGGATAGATAACGACTATTGGATAAGAAAAACGATAAAATAAAATATGCAGACAGCTATTATAATATGCAAAAATACTATGACAAACTATATGATTTATCTGTAAAAAACATATCAATTAAAAATTTAATGGAAATAATAATGATGCCAGATAATATAAAACTAGCATATAGAAACATTAAATCAAATAAAGGTAGTAGAACACCTGGATATGATAAGAAAACAATAAAATATATAGAAAATATGAAGGAAGAAAATTTTGTAAAACATATGCAAAATAAATTAAGCAATTATAATCCTATGCCAGTAAGAAAAGTATACATACCAAAAAGCAATGGCAAAATGCGAGGTCTAGGTATACCTACAATAGAGGATAGGATTATACAGCAAAGTATTAAACAAGTAATAGAACCAATATGTGAAGCAAAATTTCATAAACATAGTTATGGCTTTAGACCAAATAGAGATACAAGTAATGCAATTTTTAGAGTACAACATTTAATAAATAACTGTCAACTACACTATTGCGTAGACCTAGATATAAAATCTTTCTTTGATGAAGTAAATCATGGGAAATTAATAAAACAAATATGGTCTATAGGAATACAAGACAAAAGATTAATAAAAGTAATCAGTAAAATGATTAAATTTGAAGTAGATGGTCAAAAAGTTGAAAAAGGTACTCCTCAAGGTGGAATTATATCTCCACTATTAGCAAATATAGTATTAAATGAATTTGATTGGTGGATAAGTAACCAATATGAAACTCAAAAACTAAGAGAAAGCGAATTTAGAAGTAAAAGCTGGAAATTCAAAACTCTTAAAAATAAAACAAATCTAAAGGAAATGTATATTATAAGATATGCAGATGACATTAAAATAATGTGCAGAGACTATATTACAGCTGTTAAAATATTAGAAGCTAGTAAAAAATGGTTAAAAGAAAGACTTAAATTAGAAGTATCAAATGAAAAAACAAAAATAGTGAACTTAAGAAAAAATTATACTGATTTCTTAGGAATAAAAATAAAAGCACAAAAGAAAAATGAAAGAAAAATAAGTGCAACAAGTAAAATAAGTAACAAAAGCAAAAGAGAAATTAAAAATAAAATAAGAGAAAGTATAAAGAAAATCAAAAAATACAATGACTCAAGAAGTGCTTATAATTATAATTTACTAGTATTAGGAATTCATAATTATTACAGTAGAGCAACAAATGTATTTAAAGATATGAAAGAAATTCACTATAGAATGATACCAGTCTTAAGAAATGCATTACGAAGGAATGGTAGCTATGGATACCACAGAAGTAGTTTATATAGTTTAGATGAAAAATATTTTAAAAAAGGAACATACAAAACATGGAAATTATGTAAAATACCATTGATTCCAATATGTGATGTTCAATACAAAACAAATAAAGCATTTAAACAAACAAAATGTAATTATACAGTTGAAGGTAGAAAAGAACTGAATTACGAAAAATTATTCATAAGTGATGAATTAGAAAGCATAAAAAATGAATCAATTAAAAATGAAAATATTAAACTACACGATAACAAAATATCCAAATTTTCAATGCAAAAAGGACTTTGTGAAGTAAGTAAAATAAAACTAACAGAAGGAAACAGAGAAATTCATCACAAAACACCAAGATGTTTGGGTGGTAATGATAACTTTAGTAACATATGTTGGCTAAATTACAAAGTTCATAAATTAATACATATAGAAAATGAAGATTTAATAAATCAATATTTTCAAGAAGTTATAAAAGAAAGCAAAGAAGAAAAAGATATAATAATAAAAAGAATAAATAAACTTCGTAAGTTAGCAGATAAAAAAGAAATATCGTTAATATAAGATTTTAGTATTAATAAATAGGGAAAATTCGATGGAACGCCGTATGAGGTGAAAGTCTCACGTACGGTGTGGACCGGGGGAAAATCTGGAGATCAAATCAAAAGATTACCTATCGGTATCAGGATTCTATCTTATAATGTGGGGAGATGTAGAACCAGCATATGTAAAAGAAGGACTTGAAAAAGCTCTTGAAATGGTATTAAAAGCAGAAGAAATGCCAGCTGCCACTGCAATAGAATGCGGAAACTACAGAGATTTATCTTTATTCGGAGCACAGGAATACGCTAAGAAAGCTCTTGAAGAAGGATTCTCTTTAAATATATACGGTGAATAATATTGACTGTACTTCTCTTGATATAGAAAGAAAGGAAGTTTTGAGATACCTTCAGTACAGGGGACAGAATATGGAAAACAGGCTTTCAGAAACTGTAGACAGCATGAGGGAAAAGGCTAAGACACTGATAAGACCGAAATTCGTATCGGGCATATACACTCCGGTATTTACAGAAGGGGGTGTACTGCTTGATGGAACCAGCATAATGCTTGATGGTAATGATATAGCAAAGCTTCTTAGAGGATGTAAAAAATGTATTCTTATGGCGGCTACAATAGGAACTGATATAGATAGAGAAATAAAACTAAGAGAGTACTCCGATCTTACAGGAAGCTTGATACTTGATTCATGCGCAACTGTATCAATTGAGGAAGTATGTGATGTAATACAGAACAATATTGAAAAAGAATTTAAATCAAAAGGCTTGTGTATTACACAGAGATACAGTCCTGGATACGGAGACTTGCCACTGATAAAAAACAGGGATATATTAAATGCTCTTGAAGCTCAGAAAAAGGCTGGAATAACCATAAATGCAAATGGAATAATGATACCGAGAAAATCGGTTGTTGCAATAATCGGAATTTATGATTCGAAAGATGTAAAAAAGAACAGTTCTGCTAAGAAATCATGCAGGGAATGCAGCAACTATTCTGCATGTGTCTACAGAAGAGAAAGCGAGGGATTTGTCTGTGGAAATCAGAGAATACTTGAAAAAGGATAAAGTACTTATATTTGATGGAGCTATGGGAACAATGCTTCAGAATAACGGACTCAGAACAGGAGAAAACCCGGAGTTATTTGCATATAATAATCCGGACATACTGATAGACATACATAAACAGTATTTTGATGCTGGATGTAATGTAGTACTTACATGTACTTTTGGATGTAATGAACTAAAACTTCCAGATGAAGTAAATGTAGAAGAGGTAATAGACAATGCTGTAAAAAGAGCTAAAGAAGCAATAAAACTTTCAGGCTCTGATAAAGAAAAATATGTCGCACTTGATGTTGGCCCAATAGGTGAAATGCTTGAGCCTATGGGGACACTGAGTTTTGACAGGGCATATGAAATCTTTAAAAGACAGATTGTACAGGGGACAAAATCAGGTGCAGATGTAATAGTCATAGAAACAATGATGGACCTCTATGAAATAAAAGCAGCTGTACTTGCTGCAAAGGAAAATTCAGATTTACCTGTATTTGCAACAATGACATTTGATGAAAGTGGAAGAAGTTTTACAGGATGTCTTCCTGAAAGTATGGTTTATACCATAGAAGGTCTCGGAGTGGACGCGATAGGTGTAAACTGTTCATTAGGACCAAACCAGCTTCTTCCAATAGTTGAAAGAATTGTTGAAACTGCAAATATTCCAGTTATGGTTCAGGCAAATGCGGGACTTCCTTCAATCATAGATGGAAAGGCTGTATATGATATAAACCCGGACGATTATTTCAAAGGTGTTGAAAAATTTGTAACGACAGGGGCTAAAATAATAGGTGGCTGCTGTGGTACAAATCCCGATTATATAAATAAAATATCTGACAATGTAGATAGTGTAAAAATAGGAAAGAAAAAAAGCAAATACAGACCGGCTGTATGTTCCCCTTCGAAAGTTGTCGATTTTAATGAGCCGAGAGTAGTAGGAGAAAGAATAAATCCTACTGGAAGAAAGGCTTTTAAAGAAGCTCTCAAAGCTCATAACACAGACTACGCTGTAAATCTTGCAATAGAGCAGGTAAACGGTGGAGCTGATATTCTCGAAATAAATACAGGACTTCCGGGAATAGATGAAAGAGAAGCAATGGTCAGAATACTTAAGGAAATACAGGCTGTTTCAGATACTCCTGTTCAGGTCGATTCTTCAAAACCAGATACACTTGAAGCAGGACTAAGATACTGTAACGGAAGAACAATAGTAAACTCTGTAAATGGAAAAGAAGAATCCATGGAGGAGATACTTCCAATAGTAAAAAAATACGGGGCATGTGTAGTTGCACTTACTCTTGATGAAGACGGTATTCCTGAAAAGGCAGAAAAAAGATTTGAAATAGCAAAAAGAATAATAAAAAGAGCTGAGGAGTATGGTATAAGAAGGGAAGACATAATAGTTGACTGTCTTTCACTTACTGTTTCAGCACAACAGAAGGAAGCATATGAAACGCTTAAAGCAATAAAAATGGTAAAGGAACTGGGAGTAAAAACTACTCTTGGAGTTTCTAATATATCGTTTGGACTTCCAAACAGGGTTGCTGTAAATACAGCGTTTCTTACACTTGCGCTTGATGCAGGTCTCGACCTTCCAATAATAAATCCAAACAACGAAAGAATGATAGAGGCTGTAATGTCTTATAAAGTTCTTAAAAATATAGATAGTGGATGTACAAAATACGTCGAAAGATACAGTAGTCAGAATCATCCCGAAAAACCTTCAGTAAAGGACAGTTCTTCAGGTGAAAAAACTCTTGAGGAAATAGTTTTGAGGGGAATAAAGGAAGAGGCAAAAGAAAAAACTGTCGAAATGTTAAAAGAACTAAGTGAAAACGAAATACTCGATGATATACTTATTCCGGCACTGGATAAAGTCGGAAAAAAATATGAAAGCGGGGAAATATTCCTTCCACAGATGATACAGTCTGCAGAGGCTGTAAAAGCCTCTCTTGGAGTTATAAAAGAAAGACTGTCGGCTGAAAACTGTGGACAAAATGCTTCAAAGGGAAGAATAATCGTTGCAACTGTTCAGGGAGATATCCACGACATAGGAAAAAACATAGTAAAAATAATGCTTGAAAATTATGGATATGATGTACTGGATTTAGGAAAAGATGTTCCAATTGAAAAGGTTGTGGATACATCTGAAAAAGAGGGGATAAATCTTGTAGGTTTAAGTGCCCTTATGACCACAACTGTACAGAGCATGAAAGATACTATAAAGGCCCTAAAAGAAAGAAAGCCCGATGTAAAAGTATTTGTAGGTGGAGCCGTTCTTACAGCTGATTATGCTAAAGAGATTGGTGCAGATTACTATGCAAAAGATGCAAAATCGGCTGTTGAAATAGCGAAAATAAACTTATAAATCAAAAAAGGTATTTAAAAATCTTCTTTTTTAGTGTATACTAAGATGTATATTTTGTATATAATATAACCAGAACATAAATCACATAAAAAATTAAAGTAGCGAGTAATTTGTTTATGTGATTTTATATGGAAATATTTATCAATTTATCGTCAACAGAAAAAAATGCTGTATGGAATTCCATACAGCATTTTTTTATTTTATCAACAGCTATTTAATTTTTAACTAAAAATTGTGGATATGTGGATTAAAAAGCCCAGTTTCCATTTTTAAATATCTGTACTTCTTCACCGTTGCGTTTTATCCCCATAATATTCATATCTTCAGAACCTACCATAAAGTCCACATGTGTCATACTGTCATTAATACCGTAATCGCTTAATTCTTCTTCAGGAATATCATCCCCGCCTTTTAAAGAACTTGTATAAGCAGCACCTATGGCAAGATGACAAGATGCGTTTTCATCATAAAGTGTATTGAAAAATATTGTATTTATATTTGATATAGGTGAATCATAAGGAACTAGAGCAACTTCTCCAAGATAATGAGAACCTTCATCTGTTTCTATTAGTTTTTCTAATGTTTCATATCCCTTTTCAGCTGTGAAGTCTACTATTTTTCCGTCTTTGAATGTTATAGAGAAATTATCTATAATGTTTCCATTGCATACAAGAGGTTTTGTAGCATGTACAGTTCCATTTACACCAAATTTATGAGGAAGACTGTAAATTTCTTCAGTTGGTATATTAGGAGTAAATGCAGTTCCATCTGGAATAGTTGAATCACCACTCTGCCAGATATGTCCTTTTGGAAGTTCTATTGTAAGATCAGTTTTTTCTGATTTATATTTAAGAGTTTTAAAATCTGATTCATTAAGAAAATCAGTTTTCTCTTTCATATTTGCAATATGTTTTTTCCATTCATCCACAGGAGACTCTTTATCAGCTCTTGTGCATTTGAATATTGCATCCCATAATTTATCCACAGCTTCATCAGAAGAAAGTTCAGGATATACTTTTTCAGCCCATTTTTTTGTAGGGCATGAAACAATACTCCATTTGCATTTATCTGAAAGAGTGTAAGATCTCCATTCTTTAAGAGCAGCTCCGGAAGATTTCTGTGCGTCGGCTATTCTCTGAGGGTCTATTCCTTTAAGTAAATCCGGGTCCTGAGCGTATACAGTAAGAAATGAACCGCCTTCCTTTGCAATCTGTGTATATTTATCAGCCTGCCACTGAGGATATTCACTGAATGAGTCAGAAGGAGCCAGTTTATATGTATTAAGTGTACATTCATCGTCATTCCATTCAACATAAACATGTTTTGCACCGCAAAGATAAGCGTGTTTAACAGCTTTTCTTGTAAAATCAGCACATTCTATAGGAGAACGAACAAGAAGAGTTTCTCCTGGCTGGATATTCATACCAACTTTTATCGCAAGTTCAGCATACTTTTCTAAATTGTTTTCAAAATTCATTTTTATCCTCCATCTAAATATTATTGTATGATTATAGATTATAACATTAAAATAACAACAGATAACGCAATTAATTTGAGAGTAATGCTTTTGACATTATATGTTCTCAATTTAAAATTTAAAATAAAAATTTCTTATATTGTATTTGAAATTAAAAATCTTTATGGATTTTATTCTAAAAATATACAAAATAACACAAAAAAAACATATAATAAAGATATAAATAAAAATTTAATATTATTATAAAATAATAAATATGAAAAGATAAATTACCAATAATAACGAAAATTTAATATATAGGAGGATAATGTATGGAACTAAGTGAAGCCATCTATTATAGAAAAACAACGGAATACTTTTCAAATAAAAAATTAAGTGAAAATCTGATAGAGGACGTAAAAAGAGCCTGCAACAATATAGATTATATAGACGAAGACCTAAATATACAGGCTCATGTTATAGATAAAGGACATTTAATTCATTTCCTTATGGGAAAAGAATGTAAAATAAAAGCACCACATTATATAGTTGTAACTACTGACGGTGGTAAAAACCATCTTCAGAATGCGGGATTTGCACTTGAAGAAGTAATACTTTATATGACTTCTCTGGGAATTGCGACCTGCTGGATAGAATCACATTTAACAAGAAATGATATACTTGACTGTCTTAAAACTGAAGAAGATGAAAGAGATTTTGTAAGAGACAGCAAAGGATTTGAAGTTGCTGAAATGATGAAAGAAGCGGATATTGATGAAAATATAGGAGAACCATGTATAATAATAGCCTTTGGAATGCCTATAAAATCAGAACCACTTTTCAGAACAAGATTTGCGGTTCCTAACAGAAGAGAAAATTCAAAAATATCAAAAGGCATGGATGGAAAATGGGAAGATGTTTTAGAATTTATAAAAAGAGCACCTTCAGTAAGAAATACACAGCCATGGTATGTTGAAAGAGATGGAAATCTTATACACTTCTTTGAAAAAATACCTAAAAAAGAACAGTTCAGGGATATGAGTAAAATAAGTATGGGTGTAGCACTTAAACATCTTGATATAGCATGCAGAGATAAGGGAATAGATGTTGTATACAAGGATATGGATTTAAAGAATAAAATGGGCGGAAGAGAATACTTTATAACTGCCGAAGAGAGAGTTTAAATCAGTAATATAAAAACTGTATAATCTGCAATTTCAGGAGGGGATATTTATGTATAATTGTGCTTCGTGTAAAGGGCATGGATGTTATGAAAATGATGAGTCAAAGATGATGAAGGTATGCCCGACAAAAGACAGAGAAACAGTGGAAGAGTCCAGAGAATTATATATGGATGAAGAGGACAGAATGATAGCCCATAATGCTGCAGAAGTTGAAGCAGAGGGATATTGTAACTGGACGAGAATAAAAGAAATAATAGAATTTGCAAAAAAATGTGGATACAAAAAGCTGGGATTGGCATTTTGTATAGGACTTTCAAGAGAGGCTGAGGTTGCACGGAATATATTCAGGGATCATGGATTTGAAGTGGTATCTGTCGTATGTAAAAATGGTTCAATACCTAAGTCAGAAATAGGAATTGAAAAAGGCGATACAGTAAGAAAGGAACCTGATGAGGAAAAAATGTGTAACCCGATCGGACAGGCATTGTTTTTAAATAAAGAAAAGACAGATTTAAATATATTATTTGGTCTTTGCGTGGGTCACGATACACTGGCTATAAAACATATGGAAGCCCCGGTAACAGTTCTTGTAGTAAAGGACAGAGTAACAGGTCACAATCCAATAGCTTCAATATATAACGCAAAGTCTTATTTCGAAAAAAGACTTACACCTGAAAACAAATAATATTGACATATAAAGCAATAAGTGGGTATAATAATATAAATGTATAAAAATGTTTGGAATTCAGACATTATATAAAGAAAAAACGTGATTAAACTTATGATAAAGTCTTTTAAACTAGTCCAGAGAGACTGGGAAAGATATCTCATAGCGTATTTTGTTATGCAAAGATAAAATCCTTATGCCTCTTTTTGCGGTGTAGGGATATTTTTTGTGCAATGAGGCTTTATTAAAAAAGAAAAGAGGAGAGAAGAAAAGCATGGTTAACGGAAAAGAAAAACTTATAGTGGCAATCGATACTGACAATTTTGATAAAGCTAAAGAACTAATCGACAGCCTTGAAGACAGCGTTGATATATTCAAGGTAGGTCTTGAGCAGTATGTCGCTACAAGAGGGAAAACTCTTGATTACCTTAAGGAAAAAGGAAAGAAAGTATTCCTAGACCTTAAATTCCACGATATACCTAATACAATGAAAAGTGCGGTAAAGGCTGCGGTAAGAGATAACGTATGGCTTATGACTATACATGTATCAGATATGGAAGGTATGAGACAGTGTGCTCAGATAGCCAAAGAAGAGGCAGAAAGACTTAACATAGAAAAACCTCTTATAGTCGGAGTAACAGTACTTACATCATTAAGTGATGAAGATCTTCAGGATATAGGATGTAATTATACAGCTGAAGAACTTGTAATAAAGAGAGCTAAACTTGCTCAGAAAGCTGGAATAGACGGTGTTGTCTGCTCAGCGAGAGAAGTTGATAAAATAGTTGAAGTATGCGGAGATGATTTTGTTACAGTTTGCCCTGGAATAAGACCTAAAACTGCTGAAGTTGGAGATCAGAAAAGAGTTGTTACACCTTCAGATGCAATAAGAAGAGGTGCAAAATACATAGTTGTGGGAAGACCTATAACTAAGGCTGAAAATCCTAAAGAAGCAGCTAACAGCATAGTAAATGAAATAGAAAACGCTTAGGAGGAACCTGATATGAAATGTAAACTAATACTAGAAGACGGAACAGTATTCGAAGGAAAAGCGTTCGGATATACAAAAGATGTAGCTGGGGAGGTTGTGTTCAACACTTCTATGGCAGGATATGAAGAACTTCTTACAGATCCTACATATAGAGGTCAGTTCTTAACAATGACTTATCCTCTTGTAGGAAACTACGGAATAAACCTTGAAGATGTTGAATCAGACGGTGTACACGCAAAAGCTCTTGTAGTAAGAAATAAATGTGACAGCCCTAACAACTTCAGATGTGAAATGGACTTAGATACTTACATGAGACAGAATAAAGTTGTAGGTATAGAAGGAATAGACACAAGAGCACTTACAAAAATGATAACTAAAAAAGGGACTATGAAAGCAGCTATAATACATGAGGACCTAAATGACGAACAGATAAAAGAAATGTACGAATCTGTATGCGAAAAAGAAGCAGTTAAAGAAGTTACAGTAAAAGAAGTTAAAAAAATAGATGGAACGGGAAGAAGAGTTGCGGTTTTAGACCTTGGAGTTAAAAATAGCGTTATAGCAGCATTCAAAGAATACGGATGTGACATAACAATAGTTCCAGCTGAAACATCAGCAGAAAAAATACTTAGTCTTAACCCAGATTTAGTACTTGTTTCAAACGGACCTGGAAATCCAGAAGATGCCTGCTTCGCAGTTGAAACAGCTAAAAAATTAATAGGTAGAAAACCTGTAGTAGGTATAGGTCTAGGACATCAGGTAATAGCACTTGCACTTGGTGGAAAAACTGGAAAACTTCCATTTGGACACAGAGGATCAAACATACCTGTAAAATGTGAAGCTGATGGAAAAGTACTTATAACAACTCAGCACGGTGGATATACAGTAGTAGAAATGCCAGAAAACGCAGAAGTTACTTACAGAAGTCTTAACGATGGAACAATAGATGGTTTAAGACATAAAGAACTTCCTGTTATGGGTGTTCAGTTTGTACCAGCATTCACTGCAGTAGATGACGAAGAATGTATGTACAGCAAATTCCTAGCATTATAATTGAACGTACGGAGATTTACAAATAGATAAACTGGTTAAAAGGAGAGAGATAAATTATGCCTAAATTAGAGAGTATAAAAAAAGCACTTGTTCTAGGGTCAGGACCTATAATAATAGGACAGGCAGCAGAATTCGACTATTCTGGAACACAGGCCTGCCAGGCTTTAAAAGAAGAAGGGATAGAGGTTGTTCTTATAAATAGTAACCCTGCAACAATAATGACAGATAGAGAAATAGCTGACAAAATATATATAGAACCTCTTACAGCAGAGTTCATAGAAAAAATAATAGAAAAGGAAAGACCAGACAGTTTACTAGCAGGAATGGGTGGACAGACAGGTCTTAACCTTGCAGTTGAACTTTATGAAAAAGGTATACTTGATAAATACGGAGTTAAGGTTATAGGTACTTCTGTTGAATCTATCAAGAAAGGTGAAGATAGAGACATATTCAGAGAAGTAATGAAAGAACTTAACCAGCCAGTTATAGAAAGTGATATAGTAACAACACTTGAAGGTGGATTAGAATATGCTAAAAAAATAGGATATCCACTTGTAGTAAGACCAGCCTATACTCTTGGAGGAACTGGTGGTGGTATAGCTGAAACTGAAGAAGAACTAAAAGAAATATTATCTCACGGACTTCAGCTTAGCCCGGTTAAACAGGTACTTCTTGAAAAGAGTATAAAAGGATGGAAAGAAATAGAATACGAAGTAATGAGAGACAGCAAAGGAAACAGCATAGTAATATGTAACATGGAAAATGTTGACCCTGTTGGTGTTCATACAGGAGACAGTATAGTTGTCGCTCCAACTCAGACTTTAAGTGCAAAAGAATGCGGAATACTTAAAAAAGCATCTTTAGATATATTAAACGCTGTTGAAGTACAGGGTGGATGTAATGTTCAGTTCGCAGTAAACCCAGAAAGCTTCGAATATGCAGTTATAGAAATAAACCCTAGAGTTTCAAGATCTTCAGCTCTTGCTTCAAAAGCTACTGGATACCCAATAGCTAAAGTTTCAGCTAAGATAGCTCTTGGATACACTTTAGACGAAATAGAAAATGCGGTAACTAAGAAAACAAAAGCTTGCTTCGAACCAAGCGTTGACTACGTTGTTGCAAAAATACCAAAATGGCCATTCGACAAATTCAAGAAAGCAGATAAGAGACTTGGAACTAAGATGATGGCCACAGGAGAAATAATGAGTATAGGAAGTAACTTTGAAGCTGCTATACTTAAGGGAATAAGATCTCTTGAAATAGGAAAATACTCATTAGTACACGCTCCTTCAGAAGAAAGATCTCTTGAAGAATTAAAAGCAAGAGTTGTTGTTCCAGATGATGAAAGATTATTCGACATAGCTGAAATGATAAGAAGAGGCTATAAAGTTGAAATGATAGAACAGATAACAAAAATGGACAAATGGTTCCTTGACAGATTTAAATGGATAGTTGAACAGGAAGAAAAACTTAAAGGTATGAAGATAGAAGACCTTACAAGAGAATACCTTCTTGAACTTAAGAAAAAAGGATTCTCAGACAAGGGAATATCTGATCTTATGAAGATAAATCCTGAACAGCTTTACGAACTTAGATCTCTATACAACATAAAACCAGCATACAAAATGGTTGATACTTGTGCAGGAGAAGTTGATGCGTTATCTCCATACTACTACTCAACTTATGAAGAATACGATGAAGCAATAGTAAGTGATAAAAAGAAAGTAATAGTTCTTGGTTCTGGTCCGATAAGAATAGGACAGGGTATAGAATTCGATTACTGCTCAGTTCACTGTGTAAAATCACTTAGAAGACAGGGAATAGAAACTATAATAATAAACAACAACCCAGAAACAGTTTCTACTGACTTCGATACATCAGATAAATTATACTTCGAACCTCTTACAGAAGAAGAAGTATTAAACATAATAGAAAAAGAAAATCCAGACGGAGTAATACTTCAGTTTGGTGGTCAGACAGCTATAAAACTTGCTAAATTCCTTCATGAAAGACATATACCAATACTAGGTACAGACTTTGAAGATATAGATGCTGCTGAAGACAGAGAAAAATTCGACGAACTTCTTGAAAGATTAGACATAAACAGACCAAAAGGTAAAGGTGTATGGACAATAGAAGAAGGTGTTGAAATAGCTAACAAACTTGGATACCCAGTACTTGTAAGACCTTCTTACGTACTTGGAGGACAGGGTATGGAAATAACTTACGATGAAGCAAGACTTGTTCAGTATCTTGAAGCTGCATTCGAAAGAGACAGCAAAAACCCAGTTCTTATAGATAAATACCTAACTGGTAGAGAAATAGAAGTTGACGCTATATGCGATAAAGAAGATATATTAATACCAGGTATAATGGAACACCTTGAAAGAGCAGGGGTTCACTCTGGAGACAGTATAACAATGTACCCAAGCCAGAATATATCTGACGAAATAAAAGCAAAAATACTTGATTACACTAAGAAAATAGCAATAGACCTTAACGTAATAGGTATGGTTAATATACAGTTCATAGAATTCCAGAATGAACTATACATAATAGAAGTTAACCCAAGAGCAAGTAGAACAGTTCCTTACATATCTAAGGTTTCTGGTGTGCCAATAGTTGACCTTGCTACTAAATGTATGCTTGGTGAAAAACTTAAAGATCTTGGATACGGAACAGGAGTATACAAAACTCCGGATGTAGTATCTGTAAAAGTTCCAGTATTCTCAATGGCAAAACTTGCACAGGTTGAAGTTTCTCTAGGGCCTGAAATGAAATCAACAGGTGAAGTACTTGGAGTAGGTGCAACTCTTGAAGAAGCTCTTTATAAAGGATTCCTTGCATCAGGTAAGAGCATAGCAGATGAAAGAGGATGCGTACTTGCTACTGTAAATAACCATGATAAAGATGAATTCATAGAAATAGCTAAGGATATGAACGAATTAGGATACACATTCATGGCTACAGAAGGTACTGCAAAAGCACTAGAAGCAAATGGAATAAAAGTTGAAATAGTAAACAGAGTAGAAGAAGCAAGACCAAACATACTTGATGCTATAAGAAACAAACAGGTAGACATGGTTATAAATACTCCTACAAAAGGTAACGACTCTAACAGAGACGGATTCAAGATAAGAAGAACTGCTATAGAATTCTCTACAGAAGTTATGACTTCTCTTGATACATTAAGAGCTCTTGTAGAAGTTAAGAAAAAACATATAAACAAAGACAACCTAAAAGTTTACAACATATCAGAAATATAATAGTATAAGCTAAAATATAAAACCCTCTCAGGATATTAAGCCTGAGGGGGCTTTTTTTAGTGGATATTAATGCTGGGATTATTTGTCGATAACATCTCAAAAGGTGAAATTTCAACACTGGAAAGATATAAGGGTAGTGCAATAGGTAGCTTTCCTGTGTTATAATTAATAAGTTAAATTTAAATTTAGACGGAGGTAAATATGTTAATACTAGCGGACGAATGGAAAGAATATGAATTAATAGATATGGGTAACGGCGAAAAACTTGAAAGATGGGGAGATATAGTTCTAAGAAGACCAGATCCACAGGTTGTATGGCCAATGGAAAAAGAATGGTCTCTATGGAAAAATCCACATGGACATTACCACAGAAGTAACAGAGGTGGAGGTCAGTGGGAACACAAGAAAAAATATCCTGAAAAATGGGTTATAAACTATAAAAATCTCAAATTCAACATAAAGCCTACTGGATTTAAACACACAGGTTTATTCCCTGAACAGGCTGCAAACTGGGACTGGATGATAGATAAAATAAAAAAAGCAAACAGACCAATAAAAGTTCTTAACTTATTTGCATACACAGGTGGAGCGACTGTTGCCTGTGCATCTGCAGGAGCGGAAGTATGCCACGTTGATGCGGCTAAAGGTATGGTTACATGGGCAAAAGAAAATATAGCTACTTCAGGACTTCAGGATCAGACTGTAAGATTTATAGTTGATGATGTAGTTAAATTTGTTGAAAGAGAAATAAGAAGAGGAAGAAGATATGATGCTATAATAATGGATCCGCCTTCATACGGAAGAGGACCAAAAGGAGAAGTATGGAAAATAGAAGATAAATTATTCGACTTCGTACAGCTTTGTATGGATGTACTTTCAGATGATCCTTTATTCTTCCTTATAAACTCATATACAACAGGATTTTCACCTATAGTTCTTGAAAATGTATTATCTACGACAATAGGTAAAAAAGTAAAAGGTGGAAAAATATACGGTGGAGAAGTAGGAATACCAGCATCAAGAGATGGTAAAGTGCTTCCATGCGGTATATTCGGAAGATGGGAGAGATAGTATATGGTAAAGGTTATTTACGAGGATAATCATCTTCTTGTAGTAGAAAAACCTGTAAACATACTCTCACAGGGAGATAATACAAACGATAAAGATATGGTAAATCTGTTAAAGGAGTTCCTGAAAGAAAAATACAATAAACCTGGAAATGTATACCTTGGACTTGTTCACAGACTGGACAGACCGGTTGGAGGAGTTATGGTATTTGCGAAGACGTCAAAGGCAGCTTCAAGACTTTCTGAACAGGTAAGAAATAAAACGTTCAAGAAAACATATAAGGCTGTAATACACGGAAAAATGCCTGAAAAGAGCGGAACACTTACAGACTACCTGTATAAAAATAAAAAAACAAATATGGTAAGTTCGGTTTCTAAAAACCATAAAGAAGCTAAATACGCTGAACTGGATTATGTTACAGAGGGAAATAGTGGAAAATTCAGTATGGTAAAAATAAACCTTAAAACTGGAAGATCACATCAGATAAGAGTACAGTTTTCAAGTAGAAAACATCCGCTTTTCGGAGATCAGAGATACGGACAGAATGTAAATAAGCCAGGACAGCAGATAGCATTATGGTCATATAAAATAGAAATAGTTCATCCGACAACAAAAGAAAAGATGGAATTTATAAGCAATCCACCGACAGAATATCCATGGGATATGTTTTAGGGGGGTAATAAAATGGAAAGATATACAGGATTTTATATAGATAAACCTGTTGGAAATAATATATTCTCATATGAAGAAAGAGAGAATAAAAAGATATACGTTCCAAAACTTGAAAGAGGAACAGCAGAGGATGTTGTAGAAGGTGAAGAAACAGTATTCAATGAAATAGATGAAGAAGGTAATGAAGTAAAGGCCATAGGAATTAAAAATATGGTTGAATACGATACTGAAGATGGTAAAAAGGTATATATTTTCGATAACCACAATCATTCATTTTATTTCTGGATGAGAAGCCTTAAAGAGGGGCTTTTTACACAGGGATGTATACTTGTACATATAGATCAGCATAAAGATACAAGAGTTCCCCCGGATTACGACGTAAATATAGACGACCTTGATGATGTATTCAGATATACAAATGAGGTTTTAAATGTGGGAAGCTTTATAAAACCTGCAATGGAGCATAAGGTATTCTCAGATTTAATAATAATGGACAGTACATACAGCCTTAAAGAAAAAGTAGAGGGCGAATATGTTCTTGATATAGACCTCGATATGTTCTCTACTGATATGGACTATATTCCGTTCAGGGACAGATTTGACAGAACACAGGAACTGATAAAAGGAGCAAAGGTCATAACCATTGCAAGCAGTCCTTACTTTATAGAACAGGATAAAGCTATAAGGGTATTAAAAGAACTGTTCAGTTATGATATAATATAATAGTTATACGATAAAACAGAACAGGTATGAGACTACAAATAAAATTAAACTTTAGGAGGATAAAGAAATGGCATTATTCAACGATTGGAAAAATCTATGCGAAAACCATGCATCTCAGGAAGCTGAAATAGAATTCTGGAGAGAATATCTTGCAGTAGAAAGGGATATATACAGTAATATATTAGACAATAAAACTCAGGAGTTAGAAGGAACTCCAGCAGAACTTGCTGAAAAATTCGGAACAAAAGTAGAATACTTCATGGGATTCATGGACGGTGTACATGAAAGTTTACAGGAAGATATAGACATAGAAGCTATAGAAGCTGACAAAGCTATATCTGTAAAAATAGACTGGGAAAAATTATTCTACAATATGTGTGCTGCAGAGGCTGAGTGGCTTTACACATTAGAAGGATGGAACGATATACTTTCTATGGAAAAAAGAAAAGAACTTCTTAAAAAATACAAAACTAGTAAAACAATAGTTAAAGAACACAAAGTAGGAAGAAATGATCCATGTCCTTGTGGAAGTGGTAAAAAATATAAAAAATGCTGCGGAAAAAACGCATAATAATATAATTTCAGTTTGTTAATATAATAAATTTCGAATTATACAAAGACTTTTTACAGTAGAGTTTACTGTAAGAGGTCTTTTTTTATTTAAAAAATATATAAATTTTAACTTTAGATATAAATATAATATAAAGAATAAAATATTATAAAATACAAAAATAATGAATATTTAAATGTAAAATAACAATAAACTGTTCTAAAATATTCGGGAAAATAGGAAAACTTTTAAGAATACAGTATAATATTATAAATTATATTGACAAATAGATGAAAAATATATAAAATAATTAGTTTAGGTGTTGACACTTTGACAAAAATATGATATTATGTAAACATAGAAAAAGTAGGAAGGTGATAAAATGGCAACAGTCCAGACTTTAGAACAGATAAAGGGAAGCTTAGAAAAGCACTTAGGAAGAAAAGTAATACTAAAGGCAAATAAAGGAAGAAAGCAAATTGTCACTAAAAAGGGTGTTCTTGAAAAAGTATATCCAAGTGTATTTATAGTAAAAGTAGAAGACGGAAGAGGCGGTAATTCAAGAGTTTCTTATAGTTATTCAGATTTACTTACATCTAATGTGAAAATACAGGTCTTCAAGAACAGTAGAAATGAAGCAGAAAATGATTTAAAAGTAAGCTAATTTAAATTATTGATTAAAGATTTATAATATTACCAATAGCAGTATATGGTGTGATTCCATATACTGTATAATTGTTTTTTGGTGGGAAATTTAAATTATAAAAAATAAATTTAGCTAAAAGTCAATTGTATATTATATACAATTGACTTTTTTTTGTAGTATAATATTTACTAGATAGGCATAATACCTATAAAATCTGGAGGTATGGCATAGAATGAAAGCGAAATGCAGAGCTAAAATAAATTTATCTATAGATGTAATGGGAAAATTCCCGAATGGATATCACAAAGTTGAAATGATAATGCAGTCTATAGATCTTTATGATGTTATAGAAATAAATAATAGAGATGATGGAAAAATAGTAATATACAGCAGGAGCCATGAAATACCACTTAGTGAAGATAATATAGTATATAAAGCTGCAAGTCTTCTAAAGAAGAAGTATAATGTGGAATACGGTGCTGATATAGTTATTGAAAAAAACATTCCTGTTGCTGCGGGAATGGCTGGTGGAAGTACAGATGCTGCCGGAACTATAAAGCTGCTTAATATATTATGGAATTTAAATCTATCAGAAGAAGAAATGAAAAAGGATGGTCTTGAAATAGGTGCGGATGTACCGTTTTGTATATCAGGGGGAGCAGTTCTTGCTGAAAATATAGGTGAAGAACTGACTGATATAAAAGGCCTTGATGATAGCGTATATGTGCTTGTATGCAAACCCGAAATATTTGTATCAACAGGCGCTATATACAAGGAAATAGATTCAAAGGAAATATCTAAAAGGCCAGATAATAAATTCTTGATAAAGGCTTTAAAAGAGGGAAGAGTAAAAGAAGTAGCAGAAAATATGTGTAATGTTTTGGAAGGCGTTACAGAAAAAATGCATACTGAAATAAACGAAATAGAAGGTATAATGATAAGAAACGGCGCGATGGGAGCTATGATGAGTGGAAGTGGTCCTACAGTGTTCGGACTTTATGATGATTTTGAAAAAGCAAATCTAGCAAAACAGGAACTTTTAAAAGAGTTCAGACAGGTATATCTTGTAAAAAGCGCTGAAAGGGGAATAGAAGTACATGGGGAGTATAAGTAAGATAAATATTGATAACTATAAGCCGTTAAGGGATGTTGTTTTTGAAAGGCTTAGAAAGGCAATAGTAGAAGGTTCACTTAAACCAGGACAGAGACTTATGGAGGTTCAGCTTGCGGAACAGCTAGGAGTAAGTAGAACACCGGTAAGAGAGGCTATAAGAAAATTAGAACTTGAAGGACTTGTAATAATGTTACCTAGAAAAGGAGCATATGTTGCAGATATGTCTATAAAAGATGTAATAGATCTTCTTGAGGTCAGAGCGGCCCTTGAAGGATTAGCTGCATCTTTAGCAGCTGAAAGAATGATGCCGGAGAATGTTGAAAAGCTAAAAAATATATCAGATGAACTAAAGAAAAATGTGGAAAATTCAAATCTTAGCGAAACTCTTAAAAAAGATGTTGAATTCCACCAGTGTATATTTGAAGCTTCTGGAAATAATAAGCTTGTACAGATGATAAACTCACTATGGGAACAGGTATACAGATTCAGAGAGGGGTATATGTCTGACTACAATGCTGCTCTTGAAATAATAAAAGAACACGAAAAGCTTATAGGTGCAATAGAAAATGGAGAAAGTGAAAAAGCATCAAAATATGCAAGAGAACATATAGAAAAAGCAGAGCAGTATATGATAGATAAAGCAGATCATGCATAAAAATTAAACTGAAAGCAATAGAAGTAGGTGTATATATATGGATAATAGAGGAATCGGGGTATTTGATTCCGGTCTGGGGGGACTAACGGTACTAAAGGAAATAAAAAAAATACTTCCTAAGGAAAATATTTTTTACTTTGGAGATACTGCAAGGGTTCCATACGGTCCCAGATCAAAAGAAACAATAATGGAATATACTTTCCAGGCTATAGAATTTCTTAAAACAAAGAATGTAAAAGCTATAGTAATAGCCTGCAATACAGCAACAGCAAGAAGTCTTACTGAGGCACAGGAAAAATACGATATTCCTATAATAGGAGTAATAGAGGCAGGGGCTAGAACGGCAGCTGTTTCTACAAAGAATAAAAAAGTCGGGGTTATAGGAACAGAAGGTACTATAAAATCAAAAGCATATAATCATGAAATCAAGAAAATAGATAAAAAAATAAAAATATATGGAAAAGCTTGTTCACTATTTGTACCAATAGTTGAAGAAGGATGGGCCAATACAGAAGTTGCAAAACTTACAGCAAAGGAATATTTAAAGGATCTTAAAGAAAAAGGTGTTGATTCAATAGTTTTAGGATGTACTCACTATCCAATACTTAAAAGAACGATAGGTGAGGAAGTAGGTATGAGTGTTAAGCTTGTAAATCCTGCAAGAGAAACAGCGTATGACCTTAAAAAGATACTTGAAGAAAGAGATATTCTAAATGGAGAAGATGGACACGGTGAATGTAAATATTTTGTATCGGATATAAATGTGAAGTTTACATCTATTGCAAGAGAATTCTTAAAGAGCAAAATAGAAGTTGAAACAGTGGACATACAGAAATATTAATCATTCAGGGGGTATATATTGAGCGTAAAAATAAGCATTGAAACGAAACAGTTTGATGAGGCTGGAAATATGGATACTATTGAAGTTGTTTCATATGGAAAGCTATTCAGAAAAAATGGAAAAATATATCTTACATACAATGAAAAAGTTGAGAATGCGGAAATATCAAACACTGTAAAAATATCAGAGAAAGACGGAGAAGTAATGATAAAGAAAACAGGTGCTGTAAATTCTACAATGAAGCTTGTTTACAATCAGAAGCATACCGACAGATATAATCTTCCAATGGGTGCATTTTTAATAGATACATATGTAAGAAGTATGGAAATAAAAGAAATAGAAGAAAATTCCATGGATGTATTTATAGACTACGATTTAGAGATAGTAAATATATTCAAAGGAAGAAATAAATTGAAAATAGAAGTCAGACCATGTTTATAAAAAATAATTATTATAGAAGGTAGTGAAAAAGCTACCTTTTATTTAATTTATTTGGTATTATTATACATAGGTTCAATTATACAAAATAGTAAATAATTTTTAATGGATTATTAAAAATAAATTCATTAATGACAATTAAATTTATTAAAGAGGGAAAAGAATGATATTAAATAGAGTACTGGAAACTATTGATAAACATAATATGATATCTTATGGTGATAAAATAGTCGTAGGGCTTTCAGGTGGACCGGACTCTGTATGTCTTGTGCATTTATTAAGCAGACTAAGGGGGTCAAGAGGAATAGAAGTTTATGCAGCTCATCTCAATCATCAGATAAGAGGAATAGAGGCTCATAAAGATGCATTATATGTATCAAAACTATGTAAATCCCTTGATATACCTCTATTTATGAAGTCTGAGGATGTACCCACATACTGCAGGGAAAAAGGACTTTCTCTAGAAGAGGGAGCAAGAAAAATAAGATATGATATGTTCTTTGAAATAAAGGAAAAAACAGGAGCCAATAGTATAGCAATAGGTCATAATATGAATGACCAGGCTGAAACTGTACTTATGAGAATGATGAGAGGTACAGGATTGAAAGGGCTCAGAGGCATAGAATATAAAAGGGAAAATGGAATAATAAGACCTATACTTGATATAAGCAGAAAAGATATAGAGGCTTATTGTAGGCAGCATGGATTCGAACCTAAAATAGATAAAACAAATCTTGAAAGTATTTATACAAGAAACAGAATAAGACTTGAACTTCTTCCTTATATGGAGGAGCATTTCAACTCTAATGTAACAGAATCTGTAGTAAGAATGAGTAACAGCTTAAAATGTGACGGGGATTATATAGATTCAGAGGCGCAGAAAGCGTATGAAAGTGTAAGTATAAATAAAAAAGACGGTATAGAAATATCCGTAAATGAGATTTCTAAATACCATGAGGCAATAAAAACAAGAGTTATAAGATATGCTATAAGAGATGTTCTGGGAGATATAAGTTTTGTAGACATGAAGCATATTGAAGAAGTACTGGAACTCGAAGATGACTCAAAAAAAGGCAAGATGTTAAATCTTCCTAGGGGACTTTATGTTTATAGAAATGAAGGATGCTATCTTTTCACAATGAATAAGATTACATATGAGGATGTCGAATACAGTTACAATCTTCCTAAAAACGGATTTGTAAAAATAAAAGAGTTAGATTCAGTTGTTGAAACTGATATAATAAGTATAGATAAGTATAAAAGTTTAAAACACGACGAAAATACCAAATATATCGATTTTAACAAGATAATCGGGGGTATAACTGTAAGAAACAGACAACCAGGAGATAAGATAAAACTTAAATCCGGAACAAAAAAAATAAAACAATTATTCATCGATTTAAAAATACCTAAAGAATACAGAAGCAGGGTTCCCATTATTGCCGATGATGAAGGAATACTACTTGCTGGAAACTATAGAATGAGTGAAAGATGTAAAATTGATGATGATACAAAAGAAATTCTTAGAATAAGTGTAAAGAAACTTTAGCGATGTCTAAAGAGAGGAGGAATTCTAATTTGAAGAAAATGCTAAAAGGGATTGTCTTCTACGTTCTGATGCTGGCTGTAATAGTAGGGGTTGTTCAGTTTACAGGTAAAGAAGTTGAAACTGTAAAGGATTTAACTTTCTCTCAGGTTTACAGTGAACTTAACGAAGGAGAAATATCTGAAATATACTTCATAGACGAAACATCTGTAGAAGGTGTTCTTAAAGACAAAACAAAATTCAAATCGTACATACCTTCAGAAGTAAAAGGAGAAAAATTTGCTGATGAAGTACTTGAACGGTCAAGACAGGGAAATCTTAAGATAGATGGGGAACCAGAACCAACAACACCATGGTTCATATCTATGCTTCCAACAGTTATAATGCTTGTATTCCTTGGTATCCTTTGGTTCACATTTATGAACCAGTCACAGGGTGGAGGAAAAGTAATGAACTTTGGAAAATCAAAGGCTAAGGTTCACAGAGATGGTGAAGGCGAAAAAGTTACTTTCAAAGAAGTCGCTGGTCTTCGGGAAGAAAAAGAAGATCTTCAGGAAGTTGTAGACTTCCTTAAAAACCCTAGAAAATATACTAAGCTGGGAGCCAGAATACCTAAGGGTATATTAATGGTAGGGCCTCCGGGAACAGGTAAAACATATCTTTCAAAAGCTGTTGCAGGAGAAGCAGGGGTACCATTCTTCTCTATATCAGGTTCTGATTTCGTTGAAATGTTCGTTGGGGTTGGGGCATCAAGAGTAAGATCTTTATTTGAAGATGCCAAGAAAAATGCTCCAGCAATAATATTCATAGACGAAATAGATGCCGTTGGTAGAAAAAGAGGAGCAGGCCTTGGCGGTGGACACGACGAAAGAGAACAGACTCTTAACCAGCTTCTTGTTGAAATGGATGGTTTCGGTGTGAATCAGGGAATAATAATAATGGCTGCTACAAACAGACCTGACATACTAGACCCTGCACTTTTAAGACCAGGTAGATTTGACAGACAGGTAATCGTTGGAGCACCAGATGTAAAAGGAAGAGAAGAAATATTCAAAGTACATTCAAGAAATAAACCTTTAGCAGACGATGTGAAAATGGATATTCTTGCAAAGAGTACACCAGGATTTACACCTGCTGATATAGAAAATCTTATGAATGAATCTGCAATACTTGCAGCTAAGAAAAATGAAAAGAAAATATCTATGGCAACAATAGAAGAATCTGTAACAAAAGTTATAGTCGGTGTTGCTAAGAAATCAAGGGTTATAAGTGAAAAGGAAAGAAGACTTACAGCATACCACGAAGGTGGACATGCATTATGTGCACATATACTTGAACACGTAAGTCCTGTACATCAGGTTACAATAATACCTAGAGGTATGGCTGGTGGATTTACTATGCAGCTTCCAATAGAGGATAAGTACTTTGCTACTAAGAGAGAAATGGAAGAAAATATAATAGTAATGCTTGGCGGTAGGGTTGCAGAGGAACTTGTACTTAAAGATATATCTACAGGAGCTTCAAACGACCTTGAAAGAGTAAGCCAGACAGCAAGAGATATGGTTAAAAAATATGGTATGAGCGCCAATATGGGACCTATAACATTTGAAAGTGAAGGCGAAGTATTCCTTGGAAACAGTTTATCAAGCTCAAGATCATATTCAGAAAAAGTTGCTAATGAAATAGACGACGAAGTAAGAAATATAATAAACGGAGCTTATCATATGACTAAGAAAATACTTTCTGAAAATATGGATAAACTTGAAAATATAGCTCAGGCACTTCTAGTTTATGAAACTTTAAATGCTGAACAGTTTATCAAGGCAGTAGATGGTCAGCTTCCTCTTGATAATGAAGAAAAACCAGAGCCTAAAGAAGAAGCTGAAAAAGAAGATGCAGTTGAAGAAATAGTAACTGAAGAAGAAATAGGGGAAGAAACTAAGGAAATATCAGAACATGAAAAAGCTGATGAAGAGATTACCGATGTAGAAGAAAAAGTAAACATTGATAAATCTGATGTTTTAGAAAAAATTTCTGAAATAAAAGAAGACGTTGACAATGAAAGATAAACTTTAATAACAGAGTTTATAAAAATAATATAAAAAGAGGGAGGGTTAAGCCTCCCTCTTTGTGTATATTTATAAATATTGATGGTGAAAAGGAGGGTACAGAATTGGCTGGAGACAATAGAATGAAGATAGCTGAAATACTGCTTAAGGCAGATGGAGAATTTGTATCAGGCGAGGATATAGCAGAAGAAACAGGAATATCCAGGGCTGCGGTATGGAAGCATATAAAAAATCTAAGGGACAATGGATACGATATAGAGTCTGTAAACAGAAAGGGATACAGAATTATATCAACAGACAAGGATAGATTTATACCTGAGAGGATATCATCTGATATAGAAACAGAATTTATAGGAAAAAATATAAAGTTTTTCGATAGTCTTGACTCTACAAATACATACTGTCTTGAACATTCTGAAGAACTTGAGGATGGAAGTATAGTAATAGCAAAGGAACAGACTGTTGGAAAGGGAAGACTTGGAAGGGTATGGAAATCAAGACCGGGTGATGGTATATGGATGAGTATAATACTTAAACCTGAAATACCTCTTTATATGTCTCCTTTTATGACTCTTATTTCGGGTGCAGCTATTGTAGAAGCACTTGAAAAATTCGGAGTTGATGCAGGGATAAAATGGCCTAACGATATAATTTTAAATGGAAAAAAATTATGTGGAATATTAACAGAAATGAAGGCACAGGTTGAGAGAATAGAATGTATTGTTACAGGAATGGGTATAAATACATATACTGAGAAATTTCCGGATGAACTAAAAGAAAAAGCTACTTCTTTAAAAATAGAGGGATATGAAATAAACGGTGAGGAACTTATAAAGGAAATACTGACATCCTTTGAAAAAATGTATATGCCTTATGTAATAAGTGGAAATAAGGATAAGGCACTTGAAATATGCAGGAAGAAGTCTGTATTAATAGGTAAAAAAGTAAGAGTAATAGAAAAAGGTGAAACCGAAGAAGTCGAATGTATAAATATAGACGACAATGGAAATCTTATAGTAAAAAAAGCTGATGGAACTGAAAAACGGATTTTTTCAGGAGAGGTTTCTGTCAGAGGGGAGAATGGATATGTTTAAAAATGAATTAATAAAAGGAATAAAAATAGGACAGAGTGAAAACATGGAAGCTCTTACAGGGTGTACAGTAGCTGTATGTGAAGAAGGCGCTGTATGCGGAGTAGATGTAAGAGGGGCTTCACCTGGAACAAGGGAAACAGACCTTTTAGACCCTGTAAATACTGTTCAGAAAGTAAATGCGGTAGTTCTTTCAGGTGGCTCTGCATTCGGACTTGAGTCAACTTGTGGAGTTGCGAGATGCCTTGAAGAAAAAGGAGTAGGATTTGATGTTGCAGTTGCAAAGGTTCCGATAGTAACTGGAGCTATATTATTTGACCTTGCAGCAGGAAGAGCTGATATAAGACCGGATATGGAAATGGGTTATGAAGCATGCGAAAAAGCACTTTTAGGTGAAGAATTAAAGTTTGGAAATTATGGTGCAGGATGCGGGGCAACTGTAGGGAAGATTTTAGGAATGCACAGAGCGATGAAATCGGGTATAGGTTGCTGTAAATTTGAACTTACAGGTGGGCTTGAAGTAGCTGCAATAATAGCTGTAAATGCACTTGGAGATGTATTTGAAAATGGAGAAGTTCTTGCAGGTGTAAGAACAGAAGATGGTGAGCACAGAATGAACGCTAAAAATATTGCAAAAGCAGGAATAAAGGTTCATGGATTTGATATAGGAAATACTACAATAGGAATAGTTATGACTAATGCAAAACTGGACAAGGCACAGTGTAAAAAAATATCACAGATGGCTCATGACGGAATGGCAAGAGCAATATATCCTATACATACTCCGCACGATGGGGATACAATATTTACCATGGCGACAGGAGAAGTTGAATGCGATTCAGATCTTACAATACTGGGAACTCTTGCAGGGGATGCAATAGAACAGGCTATAATAAATGCGGTAAAAAATGCTGAAACAGCTGGAATATTTAAATCTTTTAAGGATATGAAATAAAATCGATATAAAGTAAACTCTCCGTGATTGTAATTCTTGACATCAATATGTTAAATTGATAAAATAACCATTGTCTTTAATGTAAAAACAATGTAAAAAGTTTTTTAAAATATAAAAATTAAATAACTGAAGGGTTTAAAACCCTGTAAACAGATTAGAAAGAAGGTTAACTTAATGTTACTGGTATTTGATGTTGGAAATACAAATATGGTTTTAGGTCTTTATAAAGGCGAAAAACTTGAACACTACTGGAGAATACATACTGATAAGAATAAAACATCTGATGAATATGGGATGCTTATAAAAGATCTATTCAGACACGAAAATATGGATATAAAAGATATAAAGGACGTAATAATATCATCGGTTGTTCCCGATGTTATGCACTCACTTGAAAACTTCTGTAAAAAATACTGCGGTATGGAAGCCATGGTTGTGGGTCCTGGAATAAAAACAGGTATAAACATAAAATACGATAATCCTAAACAGGTAGGAGCTGACAGAATAGTAAATGCGGTTTCTGGTATAGAAAAATACGGATACCCACTTATAATAGTCGATTTTGGAACAGCTACTACATTCTGTGCAATATCTGAAAAAGGAGATTATCTTGGTGGAACAATAGCTCCTGGACTTAAAATATCAAGTGACGCACTATTCCAGAGAGCATCAAAGCTTCCTAGAGTTGAACTTGTAAAAACAGGAACTGTAATAGCTAAAAATACTGTAACAGCGATGCAGTCAGGAATAGTATACGGATATGTAGGTCTTGTTGAAAAAATAATAGATATGATGAAGAAAGAACTTGGAAATGAGGAAGTAAAAGTAGTTGCAACAGGAGGACTTTCATCTCTTATAGCATCTGAAACAGATAAGATAAATGAAATAGACAGATTCCTTACACTGGATGGTCTGAGAATGATATATGAAAAAAATAAAGAAGCTTAATATTATTTAATAAACATTAAAGAGTATCGGAAAATACCGGTACTCTTTTTTTTATTACACTATAAAAATAAAGTAGTTCAAACCAGCTGTAAAAGTGGGAACAAGCTGTTTAAATAAGTACGTGGGTTGTTGAATATGAAGGCTCTGTTGTGGTAATATAATAGCATTGAAAAATTTGAAACGGATAAAAATATATGTTAACAGGGTGTGATTATAAAATTATAATTATGGATTAAAAAAGGAGATGTTTTATGAGAATAGGAAATGTAGAACTTGAAAATGAAGTATTTCTTGCTCCAATGGCAGGGGTAACTGATTTACCGTTCAGACTTATATGCAGGGAATATGGATGCGGAATGCTTTACACAGAAATGATAAATGCAAAGGCTCTTTGTTACGACGACGAAAAAACAAAGGGAATGCTTAAAATAGAAGAGGAAGAACATCCTATAGCTGTTCAGATATTCGGTTCTGAACCTGAATTTATGGGAAGAGCAGCTGAAATATTAAATGATTATTCAAATGAGGTTCTTGACATAAATATGGGATGTCCAGCTCCAAAGGTTATCAAAAACGGAGACGGTTCAGCACTTATGAAAAACCTTCCACTTGCGTCAAAGGTAATAGAAAGTGTTAAGAAGAATTCTAAAAAACCTGTAACAGTAAAGTTCAGAAAAGGCTGGGATGATGATAGTATAAATGCCGTTGAATTTGCAAAGATGGCTGAAAAAAGTGGCGCGGATGCGATAACTATACACGGAAGAACGAGGGTACAGTATTATTCTGGGAAGGCTGACTGGGATATAATAGAAGAAATAAAAAACACTGTGAAAATTCCTGTAATAGGAAACGGTGATATAGTAACAATAGCTGATGCTATAGAAATAAGAAGAAAAACAGGCTGTGATGCTATAATGATAGGAAGAGGGGCACAGGGTAATCCGTGGATTTTCGACAGAATAAATCATTATATAAAAACAGGTGAAATACTACCAGAACCACCAGCTGAGGAAAAAATAAAGACAGCTATGAAACATTTTAAACTTGCAATAGAAGAAGATGGAGAGTATGTAGCTGTAAGAGAAATGAGAAAACATCTTGGCTGGTACATAAAGGGAATGAAGAAATCTGCAAGGCTGAGAGATGATATAAATAAGCTTGAAACGGCTGAAGATGTGATCGCCAGACTGTCTCAGTACATGGCCGAATCCTTGACATAAAGCTAATATTAGCCTATAATATAGCGGATAAAGTAAAATAAAATGGCAGAAATAAAAATTTAAGAATATAAAAAATTAATAATTGAAGGAGCTATAGTATAGAAATGGAAGATAATAAAGAAATACTACTGACTCAGGAAGGTTTTGATAAACTTGAAGCTGAGCTTGAAGAATTAAAAGTCACTGGAAGAAAAGACGTAGCTGAAAAACTTAAAGTGGCTATATCATACGGGGATTTATCTGAAAATGCCGAATATGATGAAGCTAAAAAAGAACAGGCAGAACTTGAAGAAAAAATAATAAAAATAGAAAACATGGTAAGAAAAGCAACTATAATAGACGAAGCAGCGATAGACCACTCAAAAGTAACAGCTGGTTCAATAGTTAAACTTTATGACTATGATTTCGAAGAAGAAGTTGAATATACAATAGTAGGTTCTACTGAAACAGATCCGTTTGCAGGAAAAATATCGAACGAATCTCCAATAGGAAGAGCTCTTCTAGGAAAAACTGTAGGTGAAGAAGTAGAAGTACAGGCGCCAGATGGAACAGTTAAATTTAAAATATTATCAATAAGCAGATAATTTAAAAGAGGATATTAATAAGCGGAGGTGTTGTAAATGGGTAACAACAAAAGAGAACAGGCAGAATTAACTCATGAAGAATTAAGTGAAGTTCTTCAGGTAAGAAGAGATAAACTAGAAAATCTTAAAGAAATGGGAAGAGACCCATTCAAAGAAAGCAGATACGACAGAACTCATTATTCTACAGAAATAAAAGAAAACTTTGAATCTCTTGAAGGAAAGACTGTTAAAATAGCAGGACGTATAATGAGTAAGAGAATACAGGGTAAAGCCGGATTCATAGATATACAGGACCGGGAAGGAAGAATACAGTCTTATGTAAGAAAAGACAGACTTGGTGATGAAGAATATGTAATATTCAAAACTTATGATATAGGTGATATCATAGGTATGGAAGGTGAAGTATTCATAACAAAAAGAGGAGAAATATCTGTAAAAGCTGATAAAGTAACACTTTTAAGTAAATCTCTTCAGATACTTCCAGAAAAATATCATGGATTAAAAGACCAGGAACTTAGATACAGACAGAGATATGTTGACCTTATAGTTAACCCTGAAGTTAAAGAAGCTTTCGTAACAAGAACAAAAGCTTTAAAAGCATTAAGATCATATCTTGATGAAAGAGGATTCCTTGAAGTTGAAACTCCAATACTTAACACAATAGCAGGTGGAGCAAACGCAAGACCTTTCATAACTAACCATAATACACTTCATATACCAATGTATTTAAGAATAGCAAACGAACTTTACTTAAAGAGACTTATAGTTGGTGGATTTGATAAAGTATACGAAATGGGTAGAATGTTCAGAAATGAAGGTATGGATATGAAACACAACCCAGAATATACAGCGATAGAACTTTACCAGGCATATGCAGATTACGAAGATATGATGGAATTAACTGAAAATCTTATAGCTCATATGGCAGAAGTTGCAACAGGAAGCACAAAAATAAACTTCCAGGGAACTGAAATAGATTTCAAACCACCATGGAAGAGAATGACTATGATAGACTGTGTAAAAGAATACTCAGGAGTAGACTTTAACACTATAAATACAGATGAAGAAGCTTTAGCTATAGCCAGAGAAAAAGGAATAGAAATAAAACCTGGAATGAGAAGAGGGGAAGTAATAAGTGCATTCTTCGAAGAATTCGGTGAAGACAATCTTGTTCAGCCAACATTTATAACTCAGCATCCAGTTGAAATATCACCACTATCTAAGAGAAATGTTGAGGATCCAAGACTTACTGACAGATTCGAAGCTTTCGCAAACAGATGGGAACTTGCAAATGCATTCTCTGAATTAAATGACCCAATCGACCAGAAAGGAAGATTCATGGATCAGCTTAGAAAAAGAGAACTTGGTGATGATGAAGCATTCGAAATGGATGAAGATTTCCTAAATGCTCTAGAAGTAGGTCTTCCTCCAACAGGTGGACTAGGAATAGGTATAGACAGAGTTATAATGCTTATAACTAACTCTCCAACAATAAGAGACGTACTATTATTCCCTACAATGAAACCAATAGAAAAAAATGCTGAAGAATCAAAAGCTGAATAATATCCTGCGATAAGGCAGTTTTTAATAATGGTTAAATAACAAAGATACAAAATACCCTGAGATACAATTGTATTTCAGGGTATTTTTTATTTTTAACAGTCCCAACGTATAAATTATTAATATATATGTAAGAAGAGCCTATACATGCTAATAAGCAGTTTTAAGTTTTTTTATCAGAACAGCTATAATAAGGTATTATTTATAATGTATATTATTCTTTCCGTCAGTATAGCAATAAGATACCAGCAACCGTTAATAAGGTATTATTTAATTCTGTATTAATAATATTGAATAGGAAAAGACCTTTTGAGATTATTATGTACTGGGATTAATATTAAAAAAGCATTCTTGTTTAATAAGAAATACTATTTTGTATAAAAAGTTGTGACTTCCAATATAAAAAGAATATATTTTTATTCGGGAAAATCTGACTTATCATCATAAATAACTAGGATAATAACAGATTTAATAAAAAATTTCTTTTAAATTTATAAACTTAATGAAAACTTAATGGAAATTTATTTAATATATATATAGACTGTATGAACACTATCCTATATGTTTATATATTGAACATTTTTCAAACTAAATACAGTTTATATAAGCAGGGTATTGTATATCCTGCTTATATTTTTTATAAATATTCTGTATTATACGGTACTAAAGGGAAATTATTAAAAGTATAAAAAAAAGAGATAAATCCGCTTATAAAAATTAGTTAAAAATAATGAATAAAAAAATAAAAAAAGTGTTGACTTATAATATCTATGGTGGTATTATAATACTTGTCCTTGAGAGAG
>SAMEA104404106__coassemble_167_pt1 | contig 83592 bp, 81 predicted proteins | sample SAMEA104404106__metabat2_high_PE_007 | metagenome-assembled genome bin SAMEA104404106 (sample SAMEA104404106) | Balaenoptera acutorostrata | reverse complement strand
AGATCTGGGAAATACACAGACCTTGTTGATGAGACATTGTGTAAATTGACAGAATCAAAAATTAAAAAGCTTAAAGTTACATATTAAAAAACAATATTATATTTTTCCTTTCTTTTGAAAATAGAATAATAGTTGACAAAAAGAAAGAGAATGATTATACTGTATATATACAATCAGTACACACAGTACATACGGTACACGACGCTGTATTGAGGGATTACTTTTTAGTGAGGAGTTATAACATTGAAAATTATAATAAGTAACAATAGAACATCACCTATTTATGAACAAATATATAATCAAATCAAAACGATGATAGTAACGGGGAAAATTAAGCCCGGCAGTAAAATACCATCCATGAGATCGTTAGCAAAGCAGCTGAAGGTCAGCATAATAACAGTGCAAAGAGCGTATGATGAGTTACAAAATGAAGGATTTATTGAAACTTCACCTGGTAAGGGCTGCTATGTATTAGAGGCTGATATAGAGTTAATTTTAGAGGAAAAAAGAAAAAAAACAGAAGAATTATTAAAGTGTGCAATAGAAAATGCAAAGAAAATTGATTTAAACGAAGATGAGTTTATCAAATTAGTGAAAATTATGTATAGAGAGGATGAGTAGTATGGAATATAGCATTGTTGCTACTGAATTAAAAAAGGACTATGGTGAATTTAACTTGAATGTTTCTTTAAAAGTGCCAAAAGGTAATATAGTAGGCTTGATAGGTGAAAATGGCGCAGGGAAAAGTACATTTTTAAAACTGATTTTAGGTCTTATAGAAAGTAATGGTGGTTCATTTGAAATACTAAATGAGAAAAAAATTAATGAAAACAGAAGTATTCTTGAGAATATAGGTGTTGTAATTGATGATAATGTAATCCCAGAAAATTTAAATATTATCCAAGTTAATAGAATAATGAATGATATATATGAACAATGGGATGAAGATAAATTTTATAGCTTAACTGAGGAACTAAAATTAAACAAATACAAAAAGTTTAAGGAATATTCTAAAGGGATGAAGATGAAATTATATCTAATGATTGCATTGTCACATAACCCAGAATTGCTAATATTAGATGAACCTACAACTGGATTAGATCCTGTTGTTAGAGAGCAGATTCTAGATATGTTTTTAGATTTTGTTCAAGATTCTTCACATTCAATATTATTTTCATCTCATATCATGGATGATTTAGAGAAGATAGCAGATTATATTGTTTTTCTAAAAAATGGTAGAGTTCTACTGTCTGAGAAAAAAGACAATATCATATATGAATGGGGAGTTCTAAGATGTGAAGAAGACAAGTTAAAAATCATTGAAGAAAAATACATCGTTGCATATCGAGTAAGCTCTTATGGTTATGATGTTCTAGTAAATGACAAAGAGACAATAAGAGAAATGTTCGAGGAAGCCATCATTGATGATGCTACATTGAATGAAACAATGCTCATTTGCTCTGATAAACAGTAGGAGGTAGAGTAACAATGAAAGGACTAATAAGGAAAGATCTATACTTTTTGGGGAGTATCTTAAAAATGTTGATAATTGCCATGAGTGTAATTGGGATAGGAGTTTCGTATTTGATAAGTGCTGAAATTTTTATAATAATTTTTCCAATTGTATTAGGTTCGGTAATATTAATAACTATTCCCAAAGAAAAAAATACCAAGTGGGATAAATTTATAGCCATGACGCCCCTATCTAAAGATACTCTTTTGAATAGTAAATATATTTTGTATTTAAGCATGACTATACTAGGGCTAATTATAGGAATAGCGGTCACTTTTTTAAGCTCTATTTTTAGCAAAGAAGTGAACTTTATGGAGTTGTATAGTTCTATTGGACTTTCGATATCAGTTTCTTTACTTTCAGGCGGTATATCGATTCCTATAAATTTTCTTTGGAGCGAAGAGAGGGCTATAATCGGTCAAATATCTTCGTATTCATTGATTGCCCTGTTTTTAGTAACAATACTATACGGAATTGATTTTTTTATTCCAGTTAATGATAACCTTGAAATAATATTCGGTGCATTGGGGATAATTAGCATTTTATTTTATGTATCTTCATGGAATGTAGGACGAAAAAAGGTTTTAAAATTAGAGTATAACTAGTATTTTAATAAAATAAAAGCGAAAGGATGGTATAGGTATTATGATTGATTTAAGAAATTTTGAAGCCTTGAACAACCATTTGTGTGATGTGAATGGAGTTGAGTACTGTGCCAAGTATTACTTTAGCAATTATGAAAATGGTATGAAAAGGCAAATTAAAAAGAAGTTGTTTCCAGATAATTATAAATATCCTACAGGTGTTCAATTGGAATTGACATACAAGTGTAACCACAGGTGCATACATTGTTATAATCAGTCGGGAGGATCACATGAAGAAAGTTTATAAATTTATACATATAAATACTGTTGCACCTTTTGGTACATTTCGTACAAAAGTCAGAAAATGGAAAAAACTCATGCTGTAAAAGTAATTAAACATTCTAAAAACTAACGAAATATAATATCTGTACAAAACTTTTACGGATAATTATGACACTTGATAAACCTTTATATATAAAACAGCCACTTAGACCTATAAACAGATTTAAGTGGCTATTTTGTTTAATAAAAACTTCTTATTTTTTAATATGTATAATGCATCACAATTTATAAGTTTGCACCAAATGTATTTGTCATTAACTGCATAGCCAGACAAACTCCTGTAATTGCTGCCCAGCAGCAGAAACCAAGTGCAATTGGTTTCCCTCCCTTTTTAATAAGAGTTACTATATTTGTATTTAATCCAATTGCACTCATTGCCATTGCAATAAAGAATTTGGCAAACCATTTAGCAAATACAACAAGTGATTCGTTATAAAAAACAGTAAATGTACTTTCGGGCATTATACCTACAAGAGTTGTTATTAATGATGCAATGACAAAATATATTATAAAGAATGGGAAAATCTGTTTAATAGAGATTTTTTTACCATCTCTGCCTGATTTTTCAGCTCCTTTTGTACGTATAAATGCCAGTATAAGAGTTATTGGTATTATTGCAAGTGTACGTGTTAACTTAATAATTACAGCTGATGATAAAATTCCGTTGATACCGTATATCCCCTCAGCTGTTGATGCAGCGGCAGTTACTGATGAAGTATCATTTACTGCTGTACCAGCAAATATTGCAAAGCCTTCACTTCCAAGACCGATTTTATAACCTAACATCGGGAAAATTAAAGCTGCCAATACATTAAATAAGAATATAACGGAAATCGCCTGTGCTATTTCCGCATCATCAGCATCTATAACTGGTGCTGTTGCGGCTATTGCTGACCCTCCACAAATTGAAGAACCTACGCCTATTAAACAGGCAATTTTTTTATCAATTTTCATTACTTTCATCATAATCATTGCAACAATTAAAGAGGTTAAAATAGTTGATATGATTATTGGCATACTTTTTGTACCAACCTTTGCAATTGTACCAAGATTAAGACTGAATCCAAGTATAATCACAGCCCATTGAAGTATTTTTTTAGATGTAAAAGTTATACCATTTTTAAATTTATCGCTTTTACTCATATCGGGCATAATAAGCGTCAGTTACAGTCCTATAAGTATAGAAAATACAGGTGCTCCAATAATTTCAAGATTAAACGTACCTATTGAAAAAGATGATAGAATTGTTGATATCCCGGCAATAGCAGAGCAAATAAGAATTCCTGATCCATTTTGCTTTAAAAGTTTCATATAAACATACCTCCATTTATATTTGAATTTAATAGAAAATTTAGTAATATTCCTTATATTATAATTTTTAAAATATTTTCAGTCAATTGTTTTACTTGATATTTTATTTCAGTAAATATAAAGTAAAAAATAACTGTTATTAATTCAGATAAAACTATATTATTTTAATTTCAATAGAGGCTTTTGATACTATATTTATTATATACAAAATAAATTCTTTAAATTATATTTTCAGAATACTAAGCAGGACAGGAAAAATTCCTGCCCTGCTGTAAAAATTTTGTCTGTATTTTCTATCTTTAAAACTATGTACAAAATAAATTTTCTTTTTTATCTTTTCTTTGATAATTATGGGAATTATGTAGAGATTTGTATTTTATATTAAAGCCTGTCACTTTTAAATTACAGATACTCTTCCCTTTTTATTAAACAGTATCAGCGATATTACTATTGTCGTAACTTCAGCCATTGGCATTGTCAGCCATATTCCGTTTATACCTATAACATTTGGAAGTACTACTATAAATATAACCACGAATATAAGCGATCTAAGTGATGATATTATCGCCGATGTAAGTCCGTCTCCAAGTGCTGTGAAGTATCCTGATAAGAATACATTTATTCCTATGAACAAGAATACCGGACTGAAATATACAAGTGCCTGAGATGTAAGCTCATAAACATGCCCTGAACTTATGAACAGTCCTATTATTGAATTTCCAAAGGCAAACAGTATTCCAATAATTATAACTGCTGTAATCGCGATAGTTATAAAACTGTATTTTAATGTTTCTTTTATTTTTTCCTTGTTATTAGCTCCAAGGTTGTAGCTTACTACCGGAGCAACCGCAACTGCTATTCCCATATAGAATGAGATAAAGAAGTAATAGATGTACATTATAATTGTAACCGCTGCGATTCCATCTTCTCCATATGCTTTCATTATAATCAGGTTAAACAGAAGTGTTGTAATCCCTGTTGAAAGCTCCGTAAGCATTTCACTACTTCCATTTGTACATGATTTAAGTATTACTTTGAAATCCATCTTTGGTCTGCAGAATTTTATGTTACTGAATTTTATGAAGTAAACAAGCCCTATAACAGCACTTGTGCTTATAGCTAAAACTGTTCCGATAGCTGCTCCAAAAGTACCTAACTTAAATACTCCTACAAACAGATAAACAAATATTACATTTGCAATCAGACCTATAAACGACATCGCAAGTCCTACATTTGATCTTCCATCTGTACGAACCAAATATTCAAAATACAGTTTGAATGACATAGGTATTGTACCTGCAAGTACAACAAACAGATATGGTAGTACGTATGGCATAAGTCTTTCGCTTGCACCAAGAAGAACCGCTATTGGTTCTAAAAATACTATTCCTATAATAGTGAATACTATAGAGAAAATCAAAAGAGCCAGTGAAACTGTACTGAAAACTTCATCAGCCTTTTCTTTATCTTCTTTACCCATGTATTCTCCTATTATCGCTCCACCACCAGTTGCAAGCATAACAGCAACCCCGAACACTATACATGTAATCGGAATAACTATATTTATTCCAGCAAGTGCATCTGATCCAGCATACCTTGACACGAAAAACCCATCAATTGTTGTATAGAATGATAGGAAAATCATCGTCATTATTGAAGGTATAAGGTATTTTATATATTGTCTATAATTCATTGGTTTTGAGAATATTTTCATATGTAACTCCCCCTTGTCTCTTCTTATCTTTAACTATACAATAAAGTATATAGTAACTATATAGTCAAGGAGGTTTTCAAAAATAAAATAAGAATATATTTTTTATTTTCTAAAATTATATATTATAAAGGAGGATTTTTATGGATAATATGTTTTCATCCGGAGAAATTGCAAAGCTTCGGAACATTTCAAAACAAACACTTTTATTTTATGATAAAATTGGATTATTTAAACCAGGATATGTGGATTCTGAAAACGGATACAGATATTACAGTGCCGAGCAGCTCGATTATCTGGATACAATTCTGATTATGAAAAAAGTAGGATTTCCTCTTGGTAAAATAAAAAAACATCTTGAGGAATATTCAACAAAGGATAGTCTCGAATTTTTAAAAGAACAGATCGAGGTAATTGATAAAAATATAGATGAGTGGAATCTTCTGAAAAACAGGCTGGAACACAGGTGTGAACAGGTCGAGGATTCTCTTAAACATAAAAATACAGAGCCCGAAGTTGGCGTTACTGATGAGTTTTATATACTGCAGTATGATGTTGAAAAACCATACAGTATGGAGGACATAAGTATAGCCACTAAAAAATGCTATTCACAGGCATTATCTGAAAATATTCCTATATTCTTTCAGTGTGGTGTATGTGTTCCTTTTGAGCATATACAGGAAGGCAGACATACTGAAGCTACAACAGCATTTGTTACAAGTGAAAAGCAGAACTCAATTTCCAATATAAAAAAACTTCCGGCAGGTATGACAGTAAGTACATATCACTTTGGAAATTACTACGATATAAAAGAAACTTATGATAAAATAATGGACTACTGTAAAAGGTATAATCTCAAAATAATATCTGATTCGTATGAATTCTGTATAAATGATTATATAACATCAAAAAATGAAGATGAGTTTATAACAAAGATAATGTTTTATATTGGATAAATATAACAGACACTTATGTATTAATCAGAGGTACTTTATTCCCTGGCTAATATCTGAAATAACTTCTGACAATTGGTTTTTAAATGAAGACTGATTATATATTAATTGTATAATATATTAAATATTTAAAAGGGAACCCATGAAATCTGGATTCCCTCTTTTATTATATAAATATAGGTTTTAAAAGTTTTGCCATTTCAGCTTTAATATATTATTTGAAACAGCCCGAATAAAAAATATATAAATTGAAAATACATTAATGTATTATTATAAATCATCTATGTTTTATGAATATATCTTCTGCTCTGCATTCCACATTGAAGCATATTTTCCGTCTTTTGCTATAAGCTCATCGTGTGTTCCACACTCACCTATTTTGCCATCTGATACAACTATAATCTGGTCCGCATTTTTTATGATGGATAAAGTATGGGCTATCATTAAAACGGTTTTCTTTTTCTTTAATAAATTAGAAATAGCTTTCTTTACAGCAAGCTCATTTTCTATATCAAGTGAAGCAGTTGCCTCGTCTAAAAGTAATATAGGACTGTCTTTAAGAATTGCCCTTGCTATTGATACTCTCTGTCTTTCACCACCAGAAAGAAGATTTCCATTTTCTCCAATCTGTGTATCATATCCATTTTCCATTTTTCTTATAAATTCATCACAGTTTGCTTCCTTACAGGCATATTCAATCTCTTCATCCGTTGCATTTGGACGGGCATGTCTTATATTTTCTCTTATTGTATCGTCAAATAAGAAAACATCCTGGTCAACCATTGATATATTCTCAAGAATTCTTTCCGCCGCTATATTTTCAATTGATTTACCACCAATAAGAATATCACCATTGTCGCCTTCATAATATTTTGATATTAAATTTAAAATTGTAGACTTACCTGAGCCGGATTCCCCTACTATTGCCGTAAGTTTCTGATCTGGTGCTGTAAATGAAATATTTTTTAAAACAGGCTCTCCTTTTACATATGAAAATTCAACGTCTTTAAATGTAATTTCATTTGAATCTGTTTTAAATACTTCCATACTTCCCTGCTCTTCATCCTGATTTATAATATTTAATATTTTTCCCTTTGAAACCATAAGATTTTTATATGATGTTAAATCAACAAATATTGTACTTACAAGTTTTGAGAAGAATACAGGAAGTATACTCATAAGAAGATAAGTAACTAAATCAATACTTCCGTTTACCCATGGAGTATACGCCATTCCTATGATAATTGGTGAAGTCATCCATATTAACATAGCAAGAAATGCTCCTATTGGTATTATCTTTGCCTCATATATAAAACTCACATCTGAAAAATTCTTCATGGCACTTGTTACTGTTTTATTCTTTGTACCACCTATTCCATAGGCTCTGAATGTCTGTATTCCGGATATATACTCTACTATGCTGCTTACATTTTCTGAACAGATTTCGTTCTTTTCCTTACCATATTTACTTACTATTTTAAAAGAAAGCCATATCGCTGGTATTAAAAGAAGTTCTGCTATTAATAAAACCATTCCTGCAGGAATATAAAGATTACTTACAAATATAATAAGCATAACAGATAGTGATATATTTTTAGCCAGATCTCCTACCTTATGAGTAAGAATCATTTCATAGTTATTTACATCTGTTGTTACAGTATTTATATAATCACCTGTCTGTGACTGAGTGAATTTTGATAACGGTATACGTTTAATTTTATCTCCCATATATATACGAAGATTTTTACTAACCTCAGCCCCGCCTATCTGTGCCTTTGTATAACCATAGCTGTATATTATTATACGAAGTAAGAATATAACAGCTAAAACTCCTGTAAGCTTTAATGCTGTATTCATATTAAAGTTATCAGTCTGTAAAGACATCATAACATAATAAAGCAGCATAAATGTACATCCTGATAAAATACCTTCAATAGATGTTCCAATAATTCCAATATAAAAGTTTTTATTTTTCTTTAATGCTTCATTTCCTGTCATTACTGAACACCTTCTTCCATCTGATAAGATATATTTCTCGCTTCTTCGTAGTCATTCCATGCTTTTCTGTAATATTCGTTTTCTTTTCTTACCTGCTCGTGAGTTCCTACACTTGTTATTGTATTATTTTCAACAACTGCTACACGGTCACACATTTTTAAAGCACTTAAACGATGTGCGACAACTATTACAGTTTTGTCCTTACATAAATTTGAAATTGCCTTATCTATTTCCATCTGATTTTCCGGATCTGATGATGATGTTGCCTCATCAAGTATTAAAATTGGAGCATTTTTAAGGATTGCTCTTGCTATTGCTATTCTCTGTTTTTCTCCATCTGAAAAACGTGAGCCAAAGCTTCCAACCATTGTATCGTATCCATATGGAAGAGACATTATAAAATCATCTATCTGTGCCTCTTTTGCAGCTGCTCTTACTTCTTCAAGTGAAGCATTACTTCCCATTTTTATGTTTTCAAGTACACTGTCTCTTGTTAAAAATGTCTTTTGGAATACAATTGCTATATTTTCAAGAACAGATTCGTAGTTTATTTCTTTTATATTTTTTCCACCTATAAGAATTTCACCACTATTTACATCATAGAAACGTGAAATAAGCTCTATAAAAGTACTTTTTCCCGCTCCGGATTTTCCTACAAGTGCTATACTTTCTCCGTCTTTTATTTCAAGACTACAGTTTTTAAGTACTTCTTTTTTTCCGTCATATGAAAAGGTTACGTTATTTATTTTTATATCGTTTTTTTCAGGAAAATCACATTCACCTTTATATACAGGAATATTCAGTATCTCCTCTGCTTTTGTTACAGCATTTAATACATTTGCAAAATTTGTACCAAGTTCCTGTAATGGACGTATTTCTGTTAAGTACATAGACCCAACATATACAAACAATAAAAGAACACTTTCTGTTATAGAACCTTTTAGAAAGAACATTCCTCCAAATGGAACCATAAATAACATTCCGCATTCTATAAGAACTATAAATGATGCATAAGGAGGTCCCATTTTATAGGACATTTCATTCCATAAATCATTTTCTTCTTTTATAGTAGCTGTATATTTTTCGAAGGATTTACTTCCCATATTATAAGCCTTTATTAATTTCATACCGCTTATGTACTCTATCATTACTGAATTAAGAGATCTTATAGATTTATTAGCCCTGTCCATAAGACTATCTGTATTTTTAAACATTATTCCCATTGTAGTTCCTGCAATAATAATCGGTATAAGTGAAATTAAAGCAAGTGTCACATTTACACTCATTAAATATACGAAAATCACAACTGGTCCTATAAGATAACCTATTAATTCAGGAAGATTGTGGGCAAGAAACAGCTCAAGCTTTTCAATATCTTCATTTAATACAGTTTTTATATCTCCTGTACGACGCTCATTAAGTGCTCCAAGTGGAACTTTTGCAAGATGATCAGCTATTTTACAGCGTACATTATAAAGTGCTCCATAAGCACCTTTATGAGAGGCAGCTCCTGAGCATCCGAAAGTTATAAATCTTACAATAACTGAAACTGCTATTATTAATGAAATATTCGTGACAAGCTCCTTTGTAATATTTCCTGCGAATCCTGCCTCAAGCAGTTTATATATTTCTATATATGGAACTATTATGGAAATTCCACTTATTAACGATAAAATAACTGATAATATCAGCCATTTTTTCTCCTTTTCAGCCCATTTTAAAAGGAGTACTATCGGATTTTGCTTTTTATTCATATTTATTTTTAAGCCCCCTTTTATCTGACTTATCTTTAATCTGGATTTCAAATAATTCTTTAATCCTTGATATATTTTCATTATCAATATATAAATCGTCTGTTATTTTTCCCTTATCAATATTAATCAGACGTGAGCAGGTACGCATTATAAACTCATAGTCATGAGTAACAATAAAAATAACCTTACCCATATCAGAGAGTTTCTTTATAAGTGATGCAACCTGTGTCATACTGTCATAGTCAAGCCCACTTGTAGGCTCATCAAATATAAGTATTTCTCTGTTTCCAATCATACTTATTGCAACTGCAACACGCTGCTTCTGTCCACCAGACAAAGTATTTGGATGTCTGTCTCTGAATTTCAGAATTCCAAGAGTTTCCATCGTTTTTTCTACAAGTTCTTTGTCGGGATTTTTAATTCCAAACGAGCATTCAGACTCTACACTTTCTGCAAAAAGCTCGTAATTTACATCTTGCATAACCATATAAGAAAGTTTTAATCTTGATTTGTGATTCTGTATTTTATCATTCCATAAAAAACTTCCTTCTGAGTTTTTATGAAGTCCGCATATAGTTCGTGAAAATGTAGTTTTTCCTTCCCCGTTATGTCCTGAAACAGCTATAATATCTCCTTTAGAAGCCTTGATATTTATATTTTCGAAAACGTGTTTTTCTTTATATGATACGGATATATCTTTTAATTCAAGCAAATATGGTTTATCTGTTTTCTCATTTAATACCGGAGTCTCACTGTTTAAATCAATAGCTCTGAGTCCTTTTTCTTTTCTTTCCATATCGCTTAATTTCTTAAACTCATTGGGAGTATATACTCCCTTTATTTCACCATCATCAAGATATACAATTTTATCAACTATCTCCATAAGATAATAAATTCTGTGCTCCGTAATAACAACTGTTTTTCCCTGTTCTTTTATCAGACTTATATGTCTTTTGAGTTCATCTATTGCACTCATATCCAGATTAGAAGAAGGTTCATCAAGAAGATAAACATCTGGATTCATGGAATATACAGATGCAAATGCTACCTTCTGTTTTTCTCCCCCCGATAGTTCAAATATATTTCTGTTTCTCAGATTTTCTATATTCAATTCTTCTATTGTTTTATCAACTATTGTTTTTAATTCATCTTCCGGAATTGCTTTATTTTCAATTCCAAATGCAATTTCACTGTCTGTATCCACGTTAAAAAATTGTGTGCGTGGATTTTGGAATACCGAGCCCACTTTTTCAGCTATTTTATACATGGGCATATTTGAAATATTTTCATTATCTAAAATGACCTCTCCCTCTAAATTTCCTTTGTAAAAGTTTGGAATCAATCCGTTTATAAGTCTTGTTACAGAGGTTTTTCCACAGCCACTTCTTCCACAGAATAAAACACATTCTCCATCATTAATTTTCAGATTTATATTACGTATACTCTCATTTTCCCGATTCTGATAAGAAAATGAAACATTGTTTAATTCAATAATTTTTAACACCTCCTTAAAGTATCCCAAATAGGAAAAATGTAATAAAACATAAAATGACAATTATATCCTGTATTTTGAATTTAATCTGTATAAGACATGTTCTGTCCTTTGGGTTTTCTATTCCCCTTGTAATTGCTGCAATTGAAAGCTCATCAGCAGCTTTTGAGGCTGCCATAACCAAAGGAACATATATACACTCTATTGTCATTTCAGGATTTTTTATAAATCCTTTAAAAGAAGGAGTTATATCTCTCATTCTCATAGCATCCTTTATAAATCCCCAGTCCTCTCTTATTGTAGGCATATAACGAAGCATTACTGCTATCGGTATTACAAGTTTTTTAGGTGCATGAATTCTGTTCATTGCTGATAAAAATTCGTTTACCTTTGTTGTTGATATTATAATTCCTGACAGCATTCCACACGGATAAACCTTATGGAAAAGCCCTAAAAAAGCGATGAACGAAGTTGCCATTATTCCCGTCATGTTATTTATTATATACATTGTTGCCGCATATATAATAAGATAAAAAAACGTACCCTTTATTGAAAATTTAATTTTCCCACAGAATATTCCAAATACAGCTATTAATAATATAAGCATCAGCTCATATTCTAAAGATGGTGCCATCATTGCAGAAAGAATACAGAACAAAAGTAAAATTACTTTTGTTCTGGGATCAATTGAAAGTTTTAAATTCTCTTTTGAACTAATCATCTAGTAAACCTGCTTTTTCAAACTGTTTTTTAAGCATTCTGTATCCTATAATTCCACTTATGCATGCCATTATTAAAGTTCCTGCTATTATTACAAGCGGAAGCCGGCTTGGTGCTGAAGCATTCATAACATTTATATAAGACTGGTCTGTTCCATTTTTAAGCATTGTTCCTGCCCATCCAACTGGGTCCATAAAATATACAAGATAGCTTCCTGTTGCTCCTAAAGATAAAAGCATATAAGAAAGTATATTTTTCCTTTTGCTCTTATATTCCCCTGTTCCTGCTAATATATCAGCTATTATTCCCATTACCACATATCCTAAAGCCATTGCCCAGTGCATACCTGTTGCGAACATTATTATTCCTACAAGTGCTCCGAGTATTGTTATACTCCAGCGTTTATGAACCTTTGCTACAAGGAACAGATATATCGGTCCGCATATTAATCCCGTTGCAAATGGCATATAGAATGTTAAAACGGGGTTCATCGCAAAGAACATCCCTCCTGCTAATGTGAAAACTACGAAAAGAGCACTAAAAATACCTGTTGTTATAAGGTCTTTTACTGTAAGCCCCTTCTGATCAATTGAATTTGTATTCATAATTTTTCCTCCTTAAACCTTTTATTTTGATGATTGACCTCAAAAAATTATTTTGATAATATAGTTAGTGATAACTTACCTCGTAAATTTAAAATATACTTTTATTGGCAAATGCACAATATTTATGCGTTTTATTCGTCTCTTCATTTCAAAAGAGTGGCCAATCGTTTCAAGGAGTGTTTAAAATTGGAAAATATAATAGATGAATTTTACGAAAATACCTTTAATAAATTTAACTTTAAAAAAGTTAAAAATCCGGACAAATTTAACTCCGTTGGTGAATGCTGGAAAATCCCACCGGAAATGGGAGAAGGCTATTACTGGATTTATGTACAGAGGAATTTATTCGATATAAAAATACATGATTTCTATCTGAATGAAGACAGACTCATGACATTTGACTGGACAGAATGTCTTAGTATTACGGAATACGAATCTATTTCCGGCGAAGAATTATCTCCATATCGCAGATTATCGGCAGGATGTATAAAGACATTTGTCGGGGGATATGAACCATATAAAATTTTGATACATAAAAAAATTCCTATTCGTTCAATAGGGATAGAAATATTACCAGAATACTATGAAAAATATTTAAGAGAACAATACGGTGCTGATTATACGAATCCAATTTCAGCATTTTCTCAAATAGACCAGACCATGTATTTTCCAGAGGTTTCAAGACGGTTAAAAGAAATTAAAAACTATCGTGGAGAAGGAATAGCTGCCCGTCTTTTCTATGAAAGCAAGGTTGCTGAGATTGTTTCCCTATTATTCGAAAAACAGAATAGTAATAAAAACTTAAAAGAAAAAAAATTATCTCAACAGGATATAAAAGCTCTTGATGATGTTACCGCCTATTTAAATGACCATTACGCATTTGAAATTCCCACAGAAAGACTGGCGCAGATTGCATGTATGGGAAAAACAAAACTGAAAAGCAGCTTTAAACAGTATCATGGCTGTACAATTACTGAATATATACAGCGGAGAAGAATGGGACAGGCAGAGCATCTTCTCGCCAAAACAGATCTTAATATTGGACAGATTGCACAGACAGTCGGCTACTCTACTTCAAGCAGATTTGCCGAGCTTTTTAAAAAAAATACAGGCATACTACCTGGTGAGTATCGCAAATTTTTAAATAATAAATAGATATGATAAGTAAGCGTATACATGAATATAAAATGTATGCGCTTTACTATCTAAGATAGCAGTTCTTGATAAATTACTTAAATACTACATTGAAAGTTCTGAGAGTGACTGGATGAGAGATATTCTGAAAAAAGCCATTGAAAATGGCGAAGTAAGAGATGATATGATAATAGAGCTGTTTTCAAGTATTGTTTTAGGTATAAGCCTTGCTGTTATGTATTATACAGGTATGTTGGTAAAAACTATACAGAGGAAAAACTTTATAAACTGGTTGATATTGCAGCCGATGTAAGTTTAGATGATTTTTCCGCGTATTTCTTTGTAGCTCCATATTGAGAAGCATCTATAATAATCTTATCCATTTAAAACTCCTCTATTAACTCCTAAATTTACTTATTACAGGCATCCAGTATTTTATCCGCAGCTCCTTCTACACCAGGGCATCTCTTAAAACCATCAGATATAATACCTGCATTTTTAGCATATTCATTATTAAATATAACCTCTTCCACTCCTCTAAGTATTGAGTTTATATCAGTTCCTTTTAAAAATACTCCTGCCTTTAGTTCCTCTACTCTGTTTGCTATTCCCTCTTCTTCTGCTGTCTGAGGATACATTACAAGAGGAACCTTACAATATAAGCTCTCATTTACGCTATTCATTCCACAATGAGATATAAAAGCATCAGCCTTTTCAAGTACCGCAATCTGGTCAACTGATTTTTTTATGGTTATGTTGTCTGGTATGCATCCAAGTCTGTTTATATCGACAGCTTCTCCAGCTGATATTATGACCTGATACCGAGTATCTCCAAGTGCAATTAAACAGTTTTTATAAAATTCCTCAAGGTCTTTTACAACTGTTCCCATTGATATATATATTAATCTATCGTTTTCTTTTTTTATTTCATCTCTGCTTTTTCTAAGAGAAGGCCCTGCAAATAGGTATTTATCAGAAAAAGTTTCTGAATAAGGCTGAAATTCTGGTGATGTATAAACAATAGTATTTACATCATTATCATTTTTTATTATATCCATTACACTTTTTATATTATAGCCCTTATCCTGAAGCTTTTTAATGTACTTTTTAGTCTTAGATAATGATTTTATAAGCTTAAATAAATCACTTATTCCACCCTTCATAGTTTTCCTTGACTGGTCATTGAATGCAAATGTTGTTGTAGAGGATATAAAAGGTATATTTAATTTATCTGCAATATGCTTGCCCCATATTGCCATAGAATCAGCTACTATACAATCGGGCTTTAATTCTTCTATTTCCCTGTATATTGAATCATTCACAGCCAAAGTTGTATCAACTAAAAGCTTTATGGAACTTTCCATATCTAGATTATTTCTTTCATATTTACTTAAATCTAGATTCCGATTCTCTATATAAGGATCACATGATACGAAATTTGCCCCGGTATTTTTTATCTTTTCAGAAAACCGATTTTTTGGATTTGATGCATAAAACCATACTTCATTTCCTCTTCTAACAAGCTCAGATATTGCGCCAAGAGTGGGGTTTATATGTCCATGTGCAGGAATTGAAAAAAATACTATTTTACTCATTTATATATTCACCTCTCTTAAAAATTTATTAAATTTAATGGAATTAATAATATTATACCAACTTTATTTAATTTATACAAAATATCAAAAGTAATAAAAACTGAGGTCTCAAATTAATAAGAACCCAGTTTTTTATATTCTTAACCGCTCTTTTGTTTTTATTGTTTACATAATTATTTTATTATCTCTCTAGCCACATATATACCACTTGCTGATGCATGTGATAAAGAATGTGTTATTCCACTTCCATCTCCTATTACATAAAGTCCTTTATATTTGGTCTGAAGATTCTCATCTACATCCACTTCCATATTATAGAATTTAACCTCTACACCGTAAAGAAGAGTATCGTAATTTGCTGTACCAGGTGCAACCTTATCCAGTTCGTAAATCATTTCTATAATACCATCCAATATTCTCTTTGGTAAAACAAGGCTTAAATCTCCAGGTGTAGCATTTAATGTAGGTGTAACAAATGATTCCGCAAGTCTCTCATCATTAGTTCTTCTTCCTTTTACAAGGTCCCCAAATCTCTGTACTATAACACCCCCGCCAAGCATATTGCTGAGTCTTGCTATCGATTCTCCATATCCATTTGAGTCTTTAAATGGTTCTGAAAAATGCTTTGAAACAAGAAGAGCAAAGTTTGTATTATTTGTCTGCTTGTCTGCTCCCTCATAGCTATGACCGTTTACTGTTATAACACCATTTGTATTTTCACTTACAACAGACCCCTTTGGATTCATACAGAATGTACGAACCTTATCTCCAGAAGCCTTTGTTCTGTATACTATCTTACTTTCGTATAGCTCGTCAGTCAGATGTGAAAATATTTCTGCAGGAAGTTCAACTCTTACACCTATATCTACTCTATTGGATTTTGTTGGTATGCTCATTTCCTTGCATACTCTTTCCATCCATTTACTTCCGCTTCTCCCAACTGATATTATACATTTTTTACCATTGTATATTTTTTCTTTTGACACAACTTCGTATCCATCTTCTTTTACTTTAACTGTTTCTATTGGTGTATCAAAGAAGAACTCAACTTTATCTTTTAAATATTCGTATATATTTCCTAAAACTATATAATTTGTATCTGTACCTAAATGTCTTACTGATGCGTCTAAAAGATGCAGATCATTTTGCATACATAGCTTTTTAAATCTGGTTTCAGCTGTCGTATATAGTTTTGTACCTTTTCCACCGTATTCCATATTGATTTCGTCTACATATTTCATAAGTTCCAATGCCTTTTTCTTACCGATATACTCATACAGAGTTCCTCCAAAGTCATTGGTTATATTGTATTTTCCATCAGAAAAAGCTCCTGCTCCGCCAAACCCACTCATAATAGAGCATGTTTTACAGTTTATACAACTTTTTATCTTTACACCATCTATTGGACATTTACGTCTGCTTAACTCATGACCAGCTTCAAATATTGCTATTTTTAAATCAGGATTAAGCTTTGTCAGTTCATATGCTGAAAAAATTCCCCCAGGTCCTGATCCTATTATTATCACATCATACATATAGTTTTCACTCCAATCATTATAGTTTACATATATAAAATTTATAATTTAAAGTATTAATATGATTTCTTTAATTTAATTATACTACTTATGAATAATCTTGTATATTTTTTATAATTGCTTATTATTGTAGGTCAGTTAACCGATTGTTTTTGGCAAAACAATTTATTACTTATCTCTTTTAATTTATTACATGTTTAACTCTTCCTTTAATTTTTTAATGTTACTTAAACTATAATTTATATTTTAAAATTATTTATATATTATCGTCATTTTTAATAAATAGCAATTAATATAGATTTCTATATTTTTTACATTTTATATTTAATTTAAAATATCCTTATCTAATAATCTTAATAAAATATTATACTCTTTTCCTTTTATTTACTTACTATCCTCTGAATTGTATAATATATTATAAATATAAAAGTAGTATCAATTATCATGAATTTGATATATCAGGAGGTTATTTAAATGTATACAATAATTGATTATTTAAATTACTATAAAAATAAATCATTAAGAGAAAATCAGTGGAATGTAATAGATAATCTTATATTCTCCGTATTAGCTTATCTTCCACTAGAGACATTTTCAGGAGTCAAGAGTATGCCAAATTTCTGTGAATATGCAGAAAATTTCAGGGACAGACAGGACGAAAGCAATATGGCTCCCACTTCATTTAAAATATTTGACCTTGTAAAAAATACAAACAGATACAGAAATTTAGAAATTTACAACTTTGAAAATATAAGAACAAACAGTGCACAGTTTGGAGCAATGACTCTCAGAACAGGTCGAGAAACAATTATATTATTTAAAGGAACTGATAACTCATTTATAGGTTGGATTGAAAATATGCGTACAACATACGAATATCCTACCACAACACAGACGATGGCTGTTCGATATCTTGAAGAAAATATTAAGTTCTTAAAAGATTTAAATGTATATGTTGTTGGTCATTCAAAGGGTGGAAACCTTGCCATGGTTGCCGCTATGGAGGCTCCTGATATTTTATTTAACAGAATAAAAACAGTATATAATTTCGATGGACAAGGTTTCAGAAAGAAGGAATTTAAAAGTTCTAAATATGAAAGACTCGCTAAAAAACTTTATACATTTGTTCCTTCAAAATCAATAGTTGGTATTCTTATGTATAACAGGGTTTACAGGGTTGTCGGAAGTAACTCGGTATCAAGAAATACAGAACACTATCCCACATCATGGAAGGTGTTTGGAGAGTTTCTGGTAGATGGAAAACTTTCAAGAGGAAGTATCATTCTTCATGAAAGATCTACAAAGGGTATAGAAGATATGAACTATGAAAAAACCAAAGAAGCCTTTGAAACTTTATTTGAAAACATTGAAAATAATATAGGCCAGAAATTCACCGAAAATATAAATATATCATTCGATAATATAGCTCATATGTTCAAAAGTATGAAAAATATAGAGCCTGAATATCAGGAAAGTATAAACAATATATTTGAAACAATGACCGGAATTGATCTTACATCGAGAGCAATCCCAACATTAAATTTAAGAAAGACATCCATGGGACTTAGACCAAGTATAAATATTGCGATGAAAAAAAATGCTGAATTAAATACATCTAAAAAAGATGACTAATTCAATTTTAATAAATATAAGACAATAAAGGGGGTCTTTAAAATCAATACAATTACAGATTATTTAGAATATTATAAAGATAAAACCTTGAAGGAAGTACCATGGAATATTATAGATAATCTTATATTTTCCATAATTGTATATCTTCCTATTGACTCATTCTTAGGTTGTAAAAGCACCAATGAGTTCTTATTATATGCAAATACTTTTAAAGATAAAATTATAGAAAAGAGCATGTCTGACGTATCATTTAAAACTTTGGAGCTTGTAGATGCTGCGCCAAGATATAAAAATTTAAAAATATATAATTTTGAAAATACTACGACTCATGATACACAGTTTGGCGCACTTACTATAAGAACAGGTAAGGAAACAATCATTTGTTACAGGGGTACTGATTATGCCCTTATATCATGGATTGAAAATTTCCGTACAATATACGAATACCCTACACTTACTCAGAAATGTGCCGTAGATTATATAAATAATAATATCAAGCTGTTTGGAGATAGAAATGTCTATGTTACAGGACATTCAAAGGGTGGAAATCTTGCTATGGTTGCCGCTATGGAAACCTCAAATAGAAACTTTAAAAAGATTAAAAGAATACATAATTTCGATGGTCCCGGCTTCAGATACGAAGAGTTTAACACTCCTAAATTTGAAAAAATGTCCTCTAAACTTGATACAATAGTACCAGAAAAATCGTCCATTGGTATGCTTCTGCATAACGTAGGCTATCAGACAGTAAAAAGTAATGCTAAATCAATACTTCAGCACTATCCAAACTCATGGGGGGTATTTGGAGAATTCTTCCTTAAAGGAACTCTTGCAAAATCCAGCTATGCGTTAAATGAAAGGTCAATAGAAAAAATAGAAGCTCTTGACTATGACGAAGCAAAAGAAGCATTTGAAGCCTTTTTCGAAAGTACAGGAAAGGACTATACATCAGAAATTGAACTTACATTTGATTATATGTCCAATCTTTTAAAGGATGCAAAAGGACTTGAGCCTAAATATCAAAAGACTTTATACATTCTATTTGAAGTTATGACTGGTATAAACTTTGAGCCTAAAAATACGAAGTTACAGAAATTAAATGAAAGAATATCAAATATAAAATCAAATGCAAAATCCGGTGCTCAGAAGTTTATAGATAAGAAAGAAGATATAAAGCGAGATAAGAAACTAAAAGATAAAAAGAATGATAGTTTAACAGATCAATTAGAACAGAATAACATTGAAAATAGCGATTATTTAAATAATATTATTCCGGATATAGATAATCTTTTCCCTGATGGACTTGAATACGAAAATGATAGTTCAAATGAAGATTATGATGAGGATAATCATAATTCTTCAGATATTGAAAAACATAGTATTTATAATAACGATTAGCCTTTAGATAATTCAGATATTGCTAGCAGTTCAGATATTAATGATACTTCTATTGAATATGACAATCATATAAAAGGTTCAGAAGGAGTAATACACAGAAACCATATTTCTGACTTTATACAGAAGGATGCCTGCTCTGATTCTGAATACAACTATGATGTTAATACATATATTAACATCTCTGAAGACGTATTATCCTGTCAGTCTGATACACCTGCTGGTACTTCATGTTATACGAATTCCGATGATGCTCATCTATCTGACAGCGAAGATATTGAAAATACAGATATACTTCAAAATGAAAAGTTTGAAAATGTAGAAAAGATAAATCGCAGAAAAAGTAAAAAATCATCTTTTAAGAAATCAATATTTTCAAAACGCCCTAAAAAGTAGTATACAGACTATAGCTCATATATCTTTAATATAGCTGTATTAATTACAGTAGAGACAATGTTTTTATATATTTAATGTTGTTTTTAACTTAATGATTTATAAAATTAAATTTAATATTATAATCTGAAGATGCGTTTTTTATCAGATTAATAAAAATACAAAAGAAAAACCCCGGTAGTGATATCTCTACCGGGGTTTTCTTCTTTTGATTGATTAAAGTTTTAAAATTTGTGGTTCTATTGTATATTTTTTATATAAAAGCCTAAGCTTAAAGGAGACTAATTATAATATTATTCTGTGACTTTCGAATCTTTTCTTTGCTTCTTTTCTTCTTTCCCACATATCTTCTTCAGATTTGAATCCTCTCTTAGCTTCCTGATCTTTTGTATATGTAGTTCCGAATATTAAGTCCAGCATATGAACAGCATCTTTTCCTGCAGTTTCCATAGTTCCTCTGCAAGATCCACAGTATGTAACTATATTATCCTGGTTGAAGTCGTTTATTCTTCTAGTATAAACTTTTTTGTATAGTTCTGGATTTGAATCGCAAACCATTCCTCCAACACCACAACATCTAGTGTCGTTTCCATTTTTAGCTATTTCTTCCCAGTTGTATCCAAGTTCATCAAGAACCCATCTTACGCTTTCGTGATGAGTTATTTCATCTCTTGTAACACATGAATCGTGTATGTTGAATGTTACGTCAGAACCTTCACCTATACCTTTAGATTCAGCTGGAACCCCTATAAGGTCTCTCATTAAATCCCAGTAAGTTATAACTCTTTGGTTTTTAGCTGTTTCTTTGAATATTTTGAAGCATGATGGGCAAACTGTTATTATTACTTCTGCTCCCATGTCATCAAGTATATCTATAGCTTTTTTATTTCTAACTTCGAATTTTTCTTCTTCTCCTATGAAACGAGTAACTTTTCCACAGCACTGTAGCATAGCTCCTACATTTTCTGCTCCTAGAGAATCTTTAAGATGTTTAAATACGTTTTCTACTCCCTCTGGAGAGTATGCTGATATACTGCATCCTGGTGCGAATACATATTTAGTCTTTTTCTTTTTAGATTTTGTTTTGTCTATTTTTTCAACTGGTACTGAATCAACTCTTGCACAGAATTCATCAGCACTTTCTTTTATCTGGTTTTTATCGCTCTTATGAAGTAATTCAAGTGGAACAAGTCCTTTGTTTTTACTTGCGTATTCTTCTTTTACTGCTGTGAATACTTCTCTTAAGTTGAAGTCGTTTGGACAGTTTAGAGAACACTGGTTACATTCATTACAAGAATAAGCTATCATTTTGTCCATGTTTTCGCTTCCTTTTTCAAGGTATTCTTTTAATAATGTTTTTGGACAATCAGTATAGTCATTAAGCATTATACATTCTTTCATACAAAGCTTACATTCACACTGTCTGCATCTGTCTGCTTCTCTTTCAGCTTCTTCTTTTGTATATCCAAGAGCAACTTCATCAAATGATTTTATTCTTTCCTTTGGATCAAGTTCCTGCATATCTTCTCTTGTTTCTTTTATTTCAGACCAGTCAGTTGGCATGTCAAGTTTAGTTTCATAAGTCCAAGTATCTTTAAGTTCTCTTCCTTCAACTAAGTCTTCTCCGTTTAAAAATCTTATTACTGACTGTGCAGCTCTTCTTCCAGTTGCCATAGCCTGTATTGCTATAACAGATTCACCAGAAGCATCCCCTGCTACGAATATTTTTTCGTTTGCTGCTGACTGAAGTGTCATTTTATCACATTCAAATGTTGAGTTTGGTCTCTGAGTAAGAACGTCTTTTGCAAATCCGCCTTCAACACCCTGACCTATTGCAAATACTATTGTATCAACTTTTAGATCTCTTGTATCTTCTTCATCAAATGTAGGTGCAAATCTCTTGTTTTCATCGAACATTGAAAGACATTTCTTTAATGTAACACCTGATACTCTTCCATTTTCATCAACGTGTATTTCTTTTATAGCTCCTGCATGGTTGAATTTTATACCTTCTGCAAGACATCCTTTTATTTCGTGATTAGAAGCTGCCATAGTATTGAAGCTGTCTTCAAGACATACTGAATATACTTTTTCTACGCTTCCAACTCTTAATGCTGTTCTTGCACAGTCCATGGCAACGTCTCCACCACCAACTACAAGGGCAACTTTTCCTGCTTTTTCAACATCTTCTGTTAGAGCTGCTTCCTGAAGGAATCCCGCCGCACTGAATATTCCCTCTGCATCGAAGTTTTTAAGGCTTCTATCTACTCTGCCCTGATGTTTACCGACAGCAACAACTACACTGTCAAATCCGTCCACTATTTCATTAAACTGTATATCTTTCCCTATTTCACAATTTACCCTGAACTGTATACCTAATTTTTCAAGGTAAGTTATTTCGTGTTCAAGTATATGTCTTGGAAGTCTGTATGCTGGTATTCCAAGTCTAAGCATTCCCCCTCTTACAGGCATTTTTTCGAATACTGTAACTTCGCATCCCTCTCTTCTTAATTCAAGAGCTGCCTGTAATCCTGATGGTCCAGCACCTATAACCGCAACTTTTTTACCATTTTCTGGTTTTATTGTTAAATTCCAGTTTTCTTCCTTATCAAAGTTATCAGCTGCATATCTCTTAAGTGAAGCTATTGCCATTGGACTTTCTCCCTCATTCCATTTACATTTACCTTCGCATGGATGCGCACATATTCTGCCTAAACTTGCTGGTATGAATAAGTTTTCTCTTATAACCTTTATTGACTCTTCGCCTTTACCTTCTTTTATAAGCCTTACATATTCTTTTACGTTAGTATGCATTGGACATGTAGCCACACATGCTGGTGTTTCGTCTCCCATGCAGTTTTCAACGATGTTCTCCATATTTTTTATAACTTCTTCTCTTAACATGTCTTCCTCCCAAATAAAAAATAAGCTAAATAATCATTAAATAAAGTAAAATAATAAAATTTATCCCTAAACTCTAATTTCTACGAATTAGATATTTTTTCTTTTTTAAATGCCTTTGGATCTATTGCAAATATAAATACCCCTGATACTATTACTATTCCCCAAAGTGCAAGTGTTAATGTTATCTTATTTCCGAAAAGTACAGCACTGAATATTATTGTCCAAAGTGCTGCCGTACTATTTAAAGCTGTTCCCATAGCCGATCCTATAAGATCAACTGCTTTATACCATGATAGATAAGTACATGCCCCAAGTATTGCTATTCCTGCATATCTTAGTACAAGTCCTGATGAAACTATGTGTCCTACAAGTGGATAACCTTTTATTGCCGGCATAACTATAACCGCATAGGCTATCATTGATACAAAGTATCTTAAACATAATAACTGCTGTGGAGCTGCTTCGATGTCCTCTTCATCTTTTATATGCTTCATAGCAAATCCTATCATAACACCTTCCATTGCCCATCCAAGAACTGCAATCGATGCGAACATTACACCTTTTACAAATGTATCTGGTATATCTCCACTTGGATTAAATCCAAGCATGAATGATCCAGTTAAACTTATTGCTATACCTATAACTGATCTTACTGAAAGCTTTTCTTTTAATATTAAATATGATAATATCGCTCCTACACCAGGGTATATAACTGATATACTTGATGCATATGGCGCTGTTGCATATTTAATTCCAAGAAGATATGCACTCATACCTATTGGAGAACCTACTAAAGCCGCAACCGCTGCTGCCTTACCTTTTTTAGTCTTAAATAATAAATAAAATACGTGTTTTAACTGCTTTCTGAATAATAAGAATAATGCTACCCATAAGAAGCAAAAACTTTCGTGGAAAAATGCTGTTACAAGCGGTGAAAATGAGAAACTCATTTCTGAAATTCCATTAGAAAGTGCAAATGCCTTGTCTGTGAAAATCTGGCTCATACCAACTCTTCCCATCAATACTCCATCAAGTCCCCATGCGATACCAACAAGTATCCCGAATGAAAGTCCTTTTTTAAAATTACTTGATTCCAATTTTCTCTCCCTTTCTTTTTAACTCTATCTCTTTTGCTTTTATATTATATTTATGAAATTTTTTAATTATACGATTTTTTCTTCTTTAGAAAATATTCTTTTTAAGAATTTTAATTGTTCAAAATATATCATATGATAAATTGATTTGATTCTCTTTTGTCTCCCATCGACAGTTATTATATTAATAAATTTTTATAACAGGGTAAAGAAGGCACTTTTTAGGTAGGATACATACCTTTTAGTATGAATTCAGTATTTTCAACACTTTGAACAAGATAAGTTTTTTTAACTTTTTTCACATTTTAATATTTTTAAACATAAAAAATCAAAAAATAAAAAAGCCCTATCATATATAAAAAATAATTGATAAGGCTTATTATTTGATATTTTTTCCACATAATAACGATAATCTCAATCATCAAGGAAAATTTTGGTTATTTTTTTACTTTTTTTCTCTAATAATTTCTCGAGTTATTTTACAATTATATTTAATTGTTTTTAAAGACTTTCATGATATTCTTTTACAAATTTTTCTCCCCACCGGTCCATTGCTTCCATAATAGGGATTAGCTCTTCCCCCATTTCTGATAGCTTATATTCTACCATTGGTGGTACGGTTGGATAAACTTTTCTTGTTATTATACCGTATTTTTCGAGTTCTTTTAACTGCTGAGTAAGCATCTTCTGAGTGATATTTGGTATAAATTTCATAAATTCATTATATCTGAGTACTTCGTGTATATGCAGATTCCATATAAGAAGTGCTTTCCATTTACCGCCCAGAACTTCTAAAGTTACTTCTATCTCGCAATGATAATTTGAACAGCTTACCTTATTTGTCCTTGGATCAGGCATTTTTTATTACCTCCTTTTTTACTATATTGACTTTTTTATATTATATACCCACAATATTAAAATAATATATCGATTATATGAAAGCCAATTCTTAAAATAATATGTTTTTAAATCGTAAAATTTTCTTTTATATTTATAATTATTGTTTATATTTATGAATTATCATATCCTGTAAATAAATCTGTTCATTATAAATTTATTGATTATACAAGATTAACTGTAAAATATATTAATTATATATAAACACAAAAAACCATCATTTTAGATGGTTTTTTATTACTTCAATATAATATTGAAAATACTATTCTGCATCATTTATTTTCTTACTATATTGCTAATTTAAACTTAAAATCAATCTTTTTAACCTTATTTCTATTTATTTGCAAAAGTATCCTGTCTATTTTACTATCTATAATTTTCAAGTTCTGATAAAACTTTTCTCAGATCTTTTATGGCTCTTTTAACTTCACGTCTTGCATCCTTTATTCTTGACTGCATTAGTAAATCTGAAAGCAATCCGTCGTGGAAAATATCCAGTAGACCTATTAAATCCTTTGTTTTTAATTTTATATTAGGTATATTAACGTGTCCCATACATTCATTAAAAACTCTTAAATCCTTTTCAGCTCTTTTCATATATTTATTAGCATCATTCATTCCAGAATGTTTAGCTAAACCCGAAATAAATCCACCGCCGACCATATCCACTATACCCCAGTTTTTTGAAGTATTTAGTTTTGATTCAGCCTTTTCAAGGTTTCTTAATGCTTCATATCCTGCTCTTATAGCTCTGTTTAATTCAGCATCCATTTTATAACACCAACCTTCCTATATATTATATATAATATATATTTACTAAATAAAAGTCAACTTTTAAAAAAATATACTTATTTATGTAAATAACTTAATTATTTTTAATTTTATATATTATTTTAATACTTAATCTATTTTTTATTTAGTATATATTCATATTAATAACTAGTAACAATAGGAAGGAATTATAAAAGGTCATCTTATTAATAAATAACAAGGTGACCCTTTGTTTATTATAATATTTCTAGCAAATTAATTTTCTGATAACGTAATTTATTCTTAGTAATTTTCTTTTCTTACTTCAAAGAAGCTCTGAGGATGTTTGCAAACCGGACATACTTTTGGAGCTTCTGCTGATATTACTACATGGCCACAGTTACGGCATTCCCACATAGTTATTCCAGCTTTTTCGAATACTTGATTAGTTTCAACGTTTTTAAGTAATGCACGATATCTTTCTTCGTGTAGTTTTTCTATAGCTGCAACACCTCTGAACTGAGCTGCTAAAGCTGTAAACCCTTCTTCTTCAGCATCTTTTGCCATATTTTCGTACATATCAGTCCATTCGTAGTTTTCACCTTCAGCTGCATGAAGCAGGTTTTCTTCAGTAGTTCCTAATTCTCCTAAAGCTTTGAACCATAATTTAGCATGTTCTTTTTCATTTTCAGCAGTCTGTAAGAATAAAGCTGCTATCTGTTCATATCCTGCTTTTTTTGCAACTGATGCAAAGTAAGTATATTTGTTGCGAGCCTGAGATTCACCCGCAAATGCTTCCCATAAGTTCTTTTCTGTTTTTGTTCCTGCGTATTTGTTTGCCATTTTAAAATCCTCCATTCTTTTTGAAAACTTAATAAATATCTGCTGTTATAAATAATTATGATTTTTATTAGATTAGCATATATTATTTATACGATATTTATCGATATAGCTTTAATATAATTAACTTTGAAAATCATATTATTTTGATACTCTTTTTCATATAAATTTTATTTTTATATGATTTATTTTATTAATATATTATACAATATCTTTAATTATTCTATGATTATTGTATCACTTCAAAATTATTTTCTCAATAAATTAAGAAAAGTCGTTAATTAGTTTTGTCTATATTTTTTTATCTATATTAAATAAACTATTTTATTATAATCACGCTTAATCACTTAACTTTTAGTATGTATTTCTATTCCTTTCAATTGTTTATTTTTTAAATTTTTAGACTTTTCATCATTTTTATAATTATATCTTTATTTTATAGAATATAACTACCGCCTTTATCTGATATTTTAATCAATTACTTTACCAGAATATTATTAACAGAGCATTATAACGTATAAAACTTATCTTTCAGTTTTTTAGGATACATCAGTCCAGACCATACTTTGCTCTCTAGTTAAAATTTTAAAACCTATTTCAATATCCTTATCAGCTTCTTGAGAAAATTTTTCTATAATATTTCTTTATATGCACAATATATATAAATCCCGATAATCATCCAATAATATCCTTATCCAAAACTTATTTTTTATTTATCCCATTCTTTACTATTTTAATTAATTTAAATATCATATAGTTACAAATAAATATAGAAGAAACTTCAGAGAAAAAATATGCTCTCAATCTTATTATGAAACATATAACAGGTAATGAAGATTTTGAATTCATGGATAAAATTATTGAGCAGACTGGAATTTTAAAATTAGAAGTTACAGAGCTTAACTGCAAAGAAAATTAATAAAATTTACATTGAAAATTATAATTATATAAATATTAAAAAAGACCACTTGATTCAAGTGGTCTCTCTTTTACGGGCTTTTGCGGGATTTACTAAAACATTGAGTGTGATTAGTAATTATTTGTATTTATTTAATACCCATACCAATATATATTAAACAATTATTAATATTTTTTATATTTATATGTTAGATAAACTCTTTTATATCTTTAACATTTTAAATATTAAATGATTTAACAGGTATTAATATCTTTTTTATAATTTCTTAATATAACCATATTATATTGATAATAATCATATAAAAAGGAGATCACCGTTTTGGTAATCTCCTATTTAATTATGAAACATAACTAACTGACTGATATTAACGAATATAAATTAAAAAACACATTAAAAACACAATGTTTAGGGCCATCATTTTCAGATGACCCTGGAGGTGTTAGTTATGTCTCATTTTTTATGTTTTGTATGCTATAACTATATTATACTACTAACTACTTTTATTTGTAACACCGAGTTAGTATTTACTGACGAAAATTTTTAGCATTTATATATTATATTAATTGTTGTTTTATTCAATTATTTTTATTTTACCTGAAATACTTTCTAAATTTAAATGTGGTCCGTTTTCAAATTTTGAAAATGAGTACCCCTTCCTGACTCCGTTCCAATAAACGCCACCATAGCTTTCTGCCTCAAAGGAACTATTTCCTGATTTAACATCTATTTTTCCTGATATTGTTTCCATCTCTGCTTTGTTGTTTACTTTTCCGTCAAATTTACAACTTCCAGAAATAGATGAAATATCAATATCATCAAATATTCCGTTTATATATATCTTTCCTGTTTTATTATCAAATTCAAGCTTTGAAATATTTCCTTTTTCTATATTTAATCCACCAGAAGTTGTACTTGCTTCTATTTCATTTGAATAACTTCCATTTAATGTAATTTTTCCAAATACTGTTTCAAACTCTCCTTTATTAAATATAGTTTCATTATTTGTAATATTTCCATCTATTGTATATAAATTTAATTCATTTAATTCTTTATCTTTTGGTATCATAATAGTTACATTATATCCACTTGTTTTATGTCCGAATTTGTTATTTCTATCTGTTTCAAAATAAAGATTATCTTTTATTATTTCTAATCTTCTGACGTATTCCTTATCTGAAAGTTTGTAGCTTACAGAGTATCGGTCTCCCTTTATTATGTTTATATTTGCTGTGTTTACGGATACATAAATATTTGAAAACTTTTCTGTGTCCACCATCGACTCTTTTTCAAATCCATATATATTATTATCAACTTTTGAATTCATATAACTAAAAATATATCCCGTTCCCAAAATCAGACCGCATGAAACAACAATGCTTAATAACAATGCTTTTTTCATTTTCTTCTCCTTTTTATGATTTTTATATTGAAATATTTTATATTGTTTAACTTTATTTTAAATTATTATATCATTTGAATATTGCTACTATATGAATAAGTAATGAACAAAATGTGAAAAATAAATCTAGATATCTATTATGTATTCTTTATAAATCCTTATATATAAATATTTATTTTAATTTGGAATATTTATATAAATTAAACTGTGATATAATGATAAATATAGATTATTTTCTATAAATTTAAAATAAATCAAGCAGGGGAGTTTAATTTAGACTGAGAGTAAGCCTAGGCTTTGACCCTTAACCTGATTTGGATAATGCCAACGTAGGGAGAGAGACATATAAATGAATTTTATTCGGAATCCTTATGGATTCCGTTTTTTTCACTAAAAATTTAAACTACCCAGCTTCTCACAAGGAGGATTTTTATTATGCTTAAAACATGTATCGAAAATGTACGTAACAATGTTCCACTAGTTCATAACATTACAAACTATGTAACTGTAAATGACGTTGCTAATATTATACTTGCAAGTGGTGCAAGCCCAATAATGGCAGATGATGAGGGAGAAGCAGCAGATATAACTTCTGTATGCAGTTCACTTAATATAAACATAGGTACACTAAATAAAAACACTATTCCATCAATGACTCTTGCTGGTAAAAAAGCAAATGAACTTGGACATCCCGTAATATTAGATCCAGTTGGTGTTGGTGCCAGTGCACTTAGAAATAAAACTGCTGAAGATCTATTAAAGAATGTTTCTTTTGATGTTATAAGAGGAAATATATCTGAAATAAAATTCCTCGCTGCAGGTGTAGGTTCTGGGAAAGGTGTAGACGCTGGTGCTGATGATGCGGTTACTGAAGAAAATCTTGATAATATGATAGCTTTCGTAAAGGATTTTGCTAAAAATACAGACAGTATAATAGCTGTTACTGGTGCAATAGACCTTGTCGCTGATGCTGATAAATGCTATGTAATAAGAAACGGAAGACCTGAAATGGGTAAAATAACAGGTACTGGATGCCAGCTATCAGGAATGACAGCAGGATTTATGGCTGCAAATAAGGATAATATGCTTGAAGGTGTTGCTGCTTCTATATGTACTATGGGTCTTGCCGGAGAAATAGCATGGTCTCATATGAAACCAGAAGACGGTAACTCAACATACAGAAATCGTATAATAGATGCTGTATACCATATGGATGGAAAAACTTTAGAAGAGGGTGCTAAATATGAAATTAGATAGTAAAGACCTGCTTCTTTATGCAATAACTGACAGACACTGGTTAAATGGACAGACAATTGAAGAACAGGTAAGAGAATGCCTTGATGGTGGAGCCACTATTCTTCAGATAAGAGAAAAACATATGCCGGAAGACGAATTTCTTGAAGAAGCAAAATCAATTCAGAAAATATGTAAGGAGTACAATGTTCCTTTTATAGTAAATGATAATACAAAAATAGCAGCTGAAATAAAAGCTGATGGTGTTCATGTAGGACAGAGCGACATGAAGGCTACAAGAGTAAGAGATTTAGTTGGAGATGATGTTATACTTGGTGTTTCTGCATCTACTGTTGAAGAAGCTGTTCAGGCTGAAAAAGACGGTGCAGATTATCTTGGAGTCGGGGCTGTCTTCTCTACTTCTACAAAAGATGATGCTGACAGCGTAACACATAAACAGCTTAAAGAAATATGCGATGCAGTTTCAATTCCGGTTGTTGCAATAGGCGGAATAACTCATGATAATATGGCTGAACTTGAAGGAAGCGGAATCTGTGGTATATCTGTTATAAGTGCTATCTTTGCACAGAAGGATATAAGAAAGGCTTCTAAAGAACTTAAATATTCAGCGGAAAAATTATTTAAATAGATACTTTTATACTAAATAAAAATCTTATATCCAACATAAGAATTTTTATTTTATGAATTGAGTAGAATAATACAAATACAACAAACAGGTTATAATTATATATTCACTGGATTATAACTTAAATATAGGAGGAAATTTTATGAAGACAGCACTTACAATAGCTGGAAGTGATTCAAGCGGTGGTGCAGGAATACAGGCCGATATAAAAACAATGATGGCTCATGGCGTATTTGCAGAAACTGCAATAACTGCCCTTACTGCACAGAATACAACAGGAGTTACAGGTGTTCTTGAATCTACTCCCGAATTTTTAGCACAGCAGCTTGATGCCGTTTTTACAGATATATTCCCGGATGCAGTTAAAATAGGTATGGTATCTTCTTCAGCACTTATAACTGTCATTGCAGATAAATTAAAAGAATACGGAGCTAAAAATATAGTACTAGATCCTGTTATGGTTGCCACAAGTGGAGCCAAATTAATAAACGACGATGCTGTATCAACTTTAAAGAAGGAGTTGTTCCCTCTTGCATCTGTACTTACTCCTAATATTCCTGAGGCTGAAGTCCTTGCAGATATGGAAATAAAAAATGTAGATGATATGAAAAAAGCAGCTCAGATAATAGGAAATCAGTTTAACTGTGCGGTTTTATGTAAAGGTGGGCACAGTCTTAATGATGCAAACGATCTTTTATATTTAGATGGTGAATTAAAATGGTTCAACGGAAAAAGAATAGATAACCCTAATACACATGGTACAGGCTGTACTCTTTCAAGTGCGATAGCATCAAATATGGCTAAAGGAAAAGATCTTGAAACTTCTGTTGAAGAAGCCAAAGTCTATATCTCAGGTGCTCTTGAAGCTATGCTTGACCTCGGAAAAGGAAGTGGTCCTATGAACCATGCCTTTGCCGTAAATGGAGAATATAAATAGATTTTAATATTAATATATAAAAAGGAGTCTCTAAATGGCTCCTTTTTTAGTTTTATCATGTTATTTAATTAGCACTGGTATTTATTAAAGTATTAAGGTTCTTTTTTATTTTGCTTATTATCGTAGGTCGGTTAACCGATTGTTTTTTTTATCTGAATATTTATAACCCCTATCTTTTTAAAATAAAAAATAGGACCGTGGATTTTAAATCTCTGGTCCTATACTTATATTATCTGCCCTGATTTCTTAGTTTTTATTACTACTCTTTTCTGGTTCACTGAACCTTCTTGTTTTATAAGTAAATACTACTGCCACTACAACGGTTATAAACTCTGAAAACGGTACAGAAAGCCATATTCCATCCATTCCCCAGAATTTTGGAAGTAAAAACAGGAATAGTAAAAGAAGCAGGAATGATCTTAAAACTGTTATAATAGCTGAAAGATGTCCCTGAGCATATGATGTAAGTCTTACAGCTGCAAATATACTTATACCAAATACTATATATCCCGTAGAGTAAACTCTCATTCCATGTATCGCAAGATTATATACAGCCGTTCCCTCTTTTGCAAAGAATGAAACCGCAAGAGGAGCCAGTATAAATCCTACTATATAAAGAAATCCTGGAAATAGTCCTAAGAATTTAAATGAGTACTTCTCTATCTTTCTGCATATATCCTTCCTTCCATTTCCAAAGGCATATCCAAGAAGTGGTGCTGTTCCCATAGAATAACCAAATGCTATCCCTATAAACAGAAACTGAAGATACATTATAATACTTACAGCTGCTATCCCGTCATCTCCTGCAAAGTTTAATGCAGCCACGTTAAATGCAACAGTTGTTATTGCTATTGCAATCTGATTTATAAATTCAGATAGTCCGTTTATTGCACATCTTGGAATAAATGAAAGTGATATATTTGTAAATCCGAATTTAATATAGTTTCTTTTGCAAAGAATATAATAAATTCCCATTGCAAATGATATTGATATACCTATAATTGTAGCAAGTCCTGCACCAAATATACCCATTCCCATTTTTACTATGAAAATATAATCAAGAATTATATTAGTTATTCCACCCAAAAGAGACATTAAAAAGCTGTATCTCGGATTACCATCTATTCTTATAAAATATATAAATATTTCCTTTCCTATAACCATTGGGAACCCCGCAAGCCATGGAACTATGTAGTGAATACAATATTCCATAGTACTGCCTGTAGCTCCTAAAAGATGTGATATCGGTTTGAAAAATATCGCAACAAGTACCGTTATAATAAATCCTATTATTATAGATGTTACAAACGAAAGAGAAAACTCATTCTGTGCCTTTTTATAGTTTCCACTTCCTATCGATATTGAAGCTATTGCACTACCACCTATGGCAAACATCAGCGCCGTTCCCAAAAGTACATATATTATCGGATAAATTACATTTATCGCTGCAAGTGCATTTGTTCCCACATACTGTGATACAAATATCCCATCAACTATAGAATACATTGTTGTAAAAAGAGACGTAAGATATGTAGGAATTACAAATTTAAGAACTTTTTTAAAACTCAGTGAATCAATATCCGTTACAATATTTTTTATTGATTCCATATTAATATAACCCCCTCTAAATTTTATTATGTCCATAAAGAGAAATCACTCAGCCTTAATGTCAGATAGATTTTTCTCTTTTTTAAACTATATATAAGAAATGTCCTGCTCTCCCCTGTACAACATTTCTCGTATGTTATTTCATGATTATTTATATTTTATTATCGTTCATATTTTTTGCTTAAATACTATAATATCATCTTTTTACAAAAATTTATACAAAAGAAATGCCCTGACTTAAAACTAAAGGGCATCTTTATATAAAATAACCCTGTGTCTAAAACACAGGGCATAATTTTATAATTTTATTTAAATTTAATCTACATATACCATCCTGCTTTTTTTGTAGCAGTATATTCCAAATACTATTATTGCCAGAGTTCCTATTCCTCCGCTGAATATAAATGATGCTGCTGTTCCCATTGCCGCATGTTCAAATACAGCTGCTGGTGTATACATGCTCATCATATTTATAGACAGACTGAATATAACAGGACACCATAACGATTCTGTTCTGAATAGGAAGTATGACTGTATACTGCCTATTGCCATACTTACTATAACAAGCATAACAGATGCCACGAAAGGATTAACCGCTATATCCCTGTAAATATATGTCATAACAGGAACCTGCCATAATCCCCAAAGAAATCCATTTAACATAGCTGCCTTCTGAGCTGGCATTATTTTACATAACTTTGGAAGTAAATATCCTCTCCAGGCAAATTCTTCACAGAAACATTGTAAAACTCCATATATAGGAAATATCAAAGCCAGATTGGAAACCTGACGAGTTATTCCTTTAAGGTATTCCAGCATTCCAGAATACTGGAAACTATACATTGCCACAGTTCCTAAAAGTTTTGTATTATTTTTAAAAAGTATATAGTTTAAAATAGCCGCAGAATAAACTATTGCCGGAATTATAAGGGCTGTCTTTATAAATGTTTTTTTATTTCTTTTAAAGTGTACTCTTAGAAACAAATTCTTTGTTCCCTCTTTGAACAGTATCCTTGAAACAATTGCAGTTATCGCGGGTATAAATATAAGTGCTACGATTGTATCCGGACTTTTATACTTTCCATATATAATACCCAGTATAATCATAGACAGAAAAGATACCACTAAAAAGAAAACTATTTGTTTCTTTTCGGATTTATTCATATCAATTCCTCCTAACCAAAATCTATGCTATATAATTTTATCACTTCTGACAAAAAAATTGTATATTATAATCAAAAATATAATTTGTGAAATCAAAATACTATATATATTATTATATCAATAATGCGTCATATAGTCGAATTTTATATACTTTACAGTATATTTCAATAATCTATTGGTTTTAATGTACTATTTAATTTGCCTAAATTACAAACGAAAAAATAGCCGTTCCATTGATATTAATCAATAGTACGACTTTTATATATTAATTAAAAAATATTATTTAGTAAATACACTTTATGCTCTATCTTCTTCCATATGCAGGAATGTATTTTTTCATATCTGCTATACTGTATGAAACATTATATATAGTAAATGTCTTTACAGCAAACATGATTAAAGACTGAACAGCTCTTGTTGGAAGAGTCATCCATATAGTCTGGCCTGTAAGTATATATAAATTACCTGTATTTAATATAAGCTCTATAATATTTACTATAAATACAGCTGTTATTATGTTCTTTAAATCCCTTGGTTTATTGTATAGAAATACACCGTAAAGTATACCAACTATGAAAGTTGTTATTGTAAATCCTGGGAAAAATGCTCCACTTGGGAAAAGAGTTGCTCCTATTATATCAGCTATAACAGCTATTATAGCAGTATATTTAGGTCCATACATTATGGCAGCTATTGTTAAAGGCAGGAAACTAAATCCTATTTTCATTATAGGTGTAGCTATTGATAGAAAACGGGATAATATTATATTCATAGCTATAAGAAGCGAAAGAATTACAAGATCTCTTGTATTTATTTTTTTGTTCATATTTCAAAAAATTCTCCTTACTTTTGTTATTTTTACAAATTTATTTTATCAATCTTCTGATTAATATTCTTCTTAAAAGAAAATGCTCTGTAAAACAGAGCATTTAGACTGGTGTAGCCGACGGGACTCGAACCCGCAAACCTTCAGAGTCGGAGTCTGACATTCTACCAATTGAACTACAGCCACAAATATTTTATTAACATATATTATAATAAATTATAATTATACTTTATGTCAATATTTTTAACGTTTTTTTTTATAAAAAACAAAATTTAACTCTTTAAATCCTTGATTTATAAAGCAATTAAAGGTATTCTATTAAATGGAACAATATTTTTAAAAAAGGAGAGTGATGGGCAATGGATAGTTATCCGTTGCGGGAGAAAAGCTATTTTAGCTATTTTAAAAATGTCACTCGGTAATATTTATTATTCCTGGTAGCAGTTATTCGGGACTAATAATATATCCGAATGACCAATAATTTATTACAGGAGATTGCTGCCATGATTAGATTTTACAAAACAATTGATTCTAAACTGGAAAAGCTTAATGGACCTGAAGATGGATGCTGGATAAATCTTGTTGAGCCAAATCAGGCTGAAATACATGAGATTGTAGAACTTACAGATATAGACATCGAAAGCATAAACTCTGCACTTGATGAGGAAGAACGTTCAAGAATAGATGTAAACGACAATCATACACTTATTCTTATAGATATTCCTGTCGATGAGAGTGGTTCTGGAAATTCTCTGTACTCTACTATACCCCTTGGTATAATAATTACAGATGAAATTATACTTACTGTATGTAGTGAACAGACACGTATATTAAATGACTTTATCATAGGTCATATAAAGGATTTCCATACTCATATGAAATCAAGATTTATATTCCAGATACTCCATAAAAATGCATCTTATTACTTACATTATCTTAGAAGAATAAACAAAATGACAAATGAATTAGAAAAGGAAATATATGGATCTATGAAGAACAAGCAGCTTATACAGCTTCTTGAACTTGAAAAATCACTTGTATACTTCTCTACTTCTCTTAAATCAAATGAGCTTGTTCTTAATAAGTTAATAAAAACATCAAGTATAAAAAAATATCATGATGATGACGATCTTTTAGATGATGTTATCATAGAAAATAGACAGGCTGTTGAAATGGCTTCAATATATGGGGATATATTAAGCCGAATTATGGATGCCTTCAGTGCCATTATAAGTAATAACCAGAATAATGTAATGCAGTTCCTTACTGTCGTTACACTTATAGTTTCAATTCCTACCCTTATTTCAGGGTTCTTCGGAATGAACGTAGGCGGTATACCAATGTTTGAGTATGTTCATGGATTTTGGTCTATCGTTTTTATATCCGCTATAATATGTTTATTAATAACTATATTTATGTATAAAAATAAACTGCTTTAAATAAAAAATAAATAGAAAAAGAAAGGAAGCGATTAATTATGAATTATATTCTTCTTATCGCTGGGTTCGTGCTTCTTGTTAAGGGTGCTGACTTTTTCGTTGATGGTGCTTCAAGTATTGCCAAGACACTAAAAATACCATCACTTATAATAGGTCTTACAATTGTCGCATTTGGAACAAGTGCACCAGAAGCTGCGGTAAGTATAACTGCTTCTATAACTGGTCAGAATGGTATGGCCATGGGTAATGTAATGGGTTCAAATATCTTCAATCTTCTTATGGTTGTCGGTGTTTCAGCTGTTATAAAGGTTCTTTCAGTAGAAAAATCTGTAAGAGTAAAAGAATTCCCATTCCTTATACTTATATCAGCTCTATTATTTGTACTTATGGGTGATCAGTTCTTCAACGGAACATCCGTAAATATGCTTAGTCACGGTGATGGACTTATACTTTTAATGTTCTTTATTATATTTATGTATTCACTTGTAACAAGCGCCTTAAATTCAAGAAACCAGTCGTCAGATCAGGGGGATTCTGATGAAGACAATAAAGTTATGCCGATGCCAAAAGCTGTTTTATTCTCAATTGGAGGTATTTTAGCAATAGTATTCGGTGGACAGGTTGTTGTAAATTCAGCAACTGCAATAGCAAAGAGTTTCGGAGTAAGTGATCAGCTTATAGGTCTTACAATTGTCGCAATAGGTACTTCACTTCCTGAGCTTGTAACATCTATAATAGCTGCTACAAAAGGAGAAAGTGATATAGCCTTAGGTAATGTAATCGGATCAAATGTATTTAACATACTTTTCGTTCTTGGTACATCAGCCGCGATATCTCCAATTGCCATAGATCCTAAGTTATTTATAGACTGTATATTTATGGTTGCCATAACACTTATAACATACATATTTGCTGTTATAAAACAGGATATTAATAAAATAGAGGGGCTTGCTCTGCTTGCTCTATATGTAGGTTATACTGCATATCTTATATTACCTATTATTTAAATAAAAAATACAATAAAAAAGCTCTGGCGTAAAGCCAGGGCTTTTATTTATTTATAAACTTTTAAAATTAATTTTTTATTTCTCATACTATTATTAGAATTATTTAGGCTTCGTCATCTAATAAAACTGTATTTAAGAATCCTTCAAGCATTGATTTAAGATTTTCTTTTATGTTTACAACATATCCAGGGATATATTCTTCTTTTTCCCCTTCATCTATTTCACAAAGTTCAAATTCAGGCTTCTGTATATCATCTATGGCCTTTTCTATATCGTGAAGACTTCTGTATATTTCAGATGCGTTTTCAAATTCAGTCTTTGCAAGATTTTTGAATATCTGTTTTGATTTTTCATAGTAAAGGTATCCAAGCATATAAGCACATTTTCTGCTTCCTTTTTCTACACCTTCTTTGAAGAATCTTTCTGCCTTTGTAAAGCTCTTTTCTCTTAAATACAGACAACCTATATTTTCTATGGATTCTATACAGCCATTTTCTTTTGCTCTTTTGTACCATTCTACGGCTGTTTCAGTGTCTTCATCAGATATATCCGAAATAACACCCATCATATGCTGGCAGTATACATTACCTTCATGTGCAGGTATACTGTATCTCTTCTTTGCGTCATCGTACTGGCCTTCATTATAGTAAATTCTTCCAAGATGAACCATTGCATTAAGATGATTTGCTTCAGCTGCAAGTTCAAAGTATTTTGTGGCACCTTCAATATTTCCATTTTCTTCATATATGCATGCCAGTCTGTAAGCTGAATCTATATCCTTATTATCAGCTGCCTTTTTATACCATATTGAAGCATTTTCTATATCTTCTCTTTCATCATAAATATTTGAAAGTTTTATCTGACAAGAAAGTTTTTTAGGGAGCTTTGTAAAACATTCTATCGCATTCTCTACTTCTTCCTTCTCTAAGTATAAATCTCCAAGATTTTCCATAGATACACTGCATCCCATATTTATAGATGATTTATATAATTCTATTGCCTTACTATATTCTTTCTGTTCAAAGCATATACCAGCAAAGTTGTTTATCGCTTCCATTATTCCTTCATTGCTTGCTTCTTCGAATAATTCCTTTGCCTCATTCATATCTCCTTCTCTGTTTAGAAGGTTTCCCAATCTGAATTTAGCCATTGTATGATTCTGTTCTATTGCTCTTTCATAATATTCAACAGCATCTTCAAAATTGCCTTTTCTATCGTATATATACGCAAGTCTGTACTGAGATCTTACTTCGCCCTTATCAGCACTTCTTTTATAGTATTTTATGGCTTCATCGAGATTTTTCTCCATTTCCATTATAATACCCCGGTTGAAGCACGCTTCAATATATCCTTCTTTGTATAGTGATTTATATAACCGCATTGCTTCTTTTATTTCATTTCTTTTTGTATGGAATACAGCTAAGTTATACATACTATCCAGGTCATTTAATTTAGCACCATTTTTAAATGCTAAAAATGCCTCATCTGGTCTCTGTGTAGTGTTGTATAATACACCAAGATTATAACATGCCTTTCCATAATTGTTATTTGCGGCTTCTAAAAGAATTTTTTCACTCTTTTCATAGTTGTTTAAAACGTAATATGCAACACCCATATTATTTTCAGCTGCTAAAACTCCTATTTTTACAGCTTTATCATACCAGTAAAGCGCATACTGATAATCTTCCCGATTAAATTTTATATTTCCTATATCAAGAGCAGCATCTTCTTTTCCACTTTTATATGCTATCTTATACCATCTTTCTGCTTCCCGATATTCTCCTCTTCCTTCAAATATATTTCCAAGAGTATATTGTGATTTTACATTTCCTTCACTTGCGGCTTCTTCGTATTTTTTTATAGCTTCTTCTATTTTATTCATCTTTTCAAGCATTACAGCCTGTGCATGTATTAAACCAGGATCGCTTGTCAAGCCTTTTAACGAAAACTTCGAATTACTCATACTATCCTCTCCTTAAAAAATATTCCATATATTTAATAATATCATATATATAGCAATAACTCATATAAAATTAAGCTATTAATAAATTAAAATAATAAATTATTGCAATTATTAAATATTTATATACGCGTATTTACATAATTATATAAAAATAATGGATTTTACCACAGATATTATAAATATCCAAATAAAATCCATTATAGTTATAAATCAATTTTAAATTTTAGTGTCCATTTGGTTTCTTGTAAAGTTTTCCTTTTTCTTTCTTTAAATCAGCATAAAGTAAATCTACAAGAAGTATTCCAAGAGGTATTATTGTTGCCCATATAGCTTTTCCAAGGAATCTATATGAAAGTATTGTTGAAACAATTCCTCCAAGAACAAACATACATAACATTCTAACATGCGAACGTATTTTTACAGGAAGCTGTGCGTTTCCTGGTTTTCTAGCAACTTTGACTAAAGATATACCTATCTGTCTTAAATGATTTGTACAGAATGTAGTCGCCATAGGTATTTTTTCTGCCTGTCTAAAAGTATTATACTGCATAGAACAAATAAAGTTTATAGTTACCTGAGCAATCCGGTAAGGCGCTGACTCAGGAAGGAATCCTAAAAATATAACCGTTGCAATTTCTACAATTATCAGGAAAGTATCCCATCTTATAAAGTTCATTTTTTTAATCTTAAGTGCAAATGATTCCGATATTATCGCCCCTAAAAGATAAGCGGACATTGGTATAATAAAATATAATGCCTTTTTAAAGTCCATACTACCTATTGCCATGGCTAGAAGAACAAAGTTTGCTGTCTGTGCATTACAGAATATACCACCTCTTATGGTATAAGTATATGCACCATAGAAACCAGAAACAAACATTAATAGTGAGAATACCCACCATTTTTCACATTCCAGTAATTCGTCATCATTCTCCTGTTCGAGAGGTTTCTTTATCTCTTTTTTATCATCCAAGATATCATCTCCTCTTTTATATTTTATAAACAACATATTTTTATATATGCTACTTTAGTTATTATAGCACTTTTAAAATAAATTGTAACGCTAAGTTACAAAACTGTCATATTTTATTAATTCTTATAATCCTTACAATTGCTAGGTTTGAAGCCCTCAAAACAAATTATAATTGTTATTTCACCAAAATTTCAGTTCTCATTTTTATTGTAATTAATAAACAAAAGAACAAAATTTCTTTTAGTATAAAAACTCTTTATAAGCATTAATATTTTATATAATTTAATAAAAGCCATCTGACATATTATTTATCCCGATGGCTTTATCTGTATTAATCTATTATTCTATAATTCTTCAGCTGTTTCACATATTAAATCTATTAATTCAAGATTTTCCTTGAATTTATCAGGTATTGCATCAAAGCCAAGACTTGCTCCGATTATATTTCCTGTAACAGTTCCCGTAGAATCACTGTCTCCACCGTGGTTTACTGATGCTATTACAGCCTTTTCAAGGTCATACTCATATTTAAGTGAGCAGTAAATAGCAATTGCAAGAGTTTCTTCAGCAACCCATCCTTCACCTAATTTATGTATCGCTTCCAGATCGTCCATATCTTCCTTTGAAAGCTCTATTGCAAGCTCCATTAAATCTATAAGCTCTTTTGCATGCTCACTACTTTTGAATACATTGTTTATTACACTTTCTGATGCCTTAACAGAAGACTCTATACTCATTTCGTTAAATGCTATAAATCTTACAATGGCCGCAAGTGCTGCTGCCGACATATACCCAAGCTCATGACCATGGGTTATCGCAGCTGACTGTGCCGCAAGAAGTGCCGCAGTATTAACGTTGCCATTTTTTCTGTAAAGTCCAACCGGAGCAACGCGTGTTAATCCACAGCAGCCCTTACTGTTATTCATTGGCATTTCTATGGTTCCCCTTCCACCACTTAAAAGCTCAAGCATACATGTCCTTCCCGGTTCTCTGCTGGCAAATAATTCTGGTACCTCAGTCATTCTTGAATATCCTTCTGTTGTTTCACATGTTCCACCCATCTGTGTTTTCATCCAGTCAAGATAACATGTTTTTATACTTTTTAACTCATCATAATTTGAAAGTATAAGCCCGTCTGCTGTGAAAAGTGTCATCTGTGTATCATCAGAAAAATGCGCTATTCCATTATCAAGCTCATACTCAGTAATTCCTGATTCTCCATATTTTGAAAATATTTCATCTTCCTTCATAAGTTCAACAGGGTATCCAAGAGCATCTCCTATTGCTCCACCTACAAGACATCCCTTTGCTCTATCAATTCTATCCATAATTATTCTCACTCTTCCTTCTTATCATAAATATATACTATATTTTACAATAATTATTTTATTAATCAAAATTATTAAATGATTATTTATTGTATCTGTATTTAATTATAACTTATTTTCTTAATAGTATCTATTTACGCTTGAACCATGGTATACATCTGTTTACTTTTTCACAGTAGTCCTCGTATTCCTGTCCGTATAATTCACGAAGCCATTTTTCCTCAGTATATTTCATAAGTACAGTCATTATAGCCCAGTAAACAGGCATAAGTAAAAGTAAATACATGTTTCCATTAAAAATTAAAATTCCACCTATAAAGAATGTAATTGCTGTGTATATAGGATTTCTTACATAAGCATAAACCCCCGTTGTTACCAGCTTATTTTCTTTAACACTTTCCTGAAGTTTTGATTTAAATGCTGATTTTATCCACATTAATCCGCTTGCTAACATAATAATCCGTCCAATAATTTTTAATTCTGTTTCTAAGCCGGATATTACAAATCTGTTTATAACTCCTGTATGCTCTAAATACAAAACAATTAATGTTATTCCTACGATTATACTTACATATAAAGGTCCTGAACCGTATACAGACATCTGTTTCTTCATTATAATCATCTCCTTTAGTTAGTTGTGATTAACTAAAGAATAATCCCGTTTTGTCAAAACAGTCAAATAATAAAAATCTCTTATTTTCTTTAATTCCACATAATTATTTTTTATAAATAAAAACTTACTACTTAATGAGTTTATATAATTATATATACATAACCGCTGTTTTTATAAATAAAAAGTCCATCCATATTAAATACAGATGGCTTCTTATCCTTAACAATTGTTTAATTCTTATAATTCAGTATAAGTATCTTTTAATTCTTTTCTTTTTTCATGACGTCCAGATGGATTTCCTTTTTCTGTATTAGCTGCATATCCTATTGGGAATATAGCAATTATCTCATGGTCTTTCATTACTGGGAAATGTTCTTTAAGCTTGTCTGGTTCCATAAATCCTACCCAAGTACTTGCAAGTCCCTGTTCATATATTTCCATCCATATGTGAGTTCCAACTATTCCACCGTCAACCTCTGCAAAATTATTTCCATCAGCTGGTCTTACCCATGCTTCTTTTTTATCAACACCCAATACAAGTGCTGTTTTTGCTCCAAACATACATGGAGTAATTTCATTTAATTTTTCTATATCCTCATCTTTTTTTATAACCCATATATGATAGGCCTGTAAATTTTTAGCTGTTGGTGCCATATTGGCAGCTTCTAAAATTTTTAATACTTTTTCATCTTCTACTACAGCATCTGTAAATTCTCTTGATGAATAACGTTTCATTGCATCTTCCATAAATTTCATAAAATCTACCTCCCCAGACTATTTTAATTATTAAATATTATTTTTCGCAATTTTGTAATTATTGTATATTATCTAATTACTAATATTATTATATCATATGCAATTTTATCTTGACAATCATATCTAATTTTTGACATTCTCGTAAAGAATGCAATATAAAACTTTATTTTGCATTTATTAATTTATCTACGATTTAATATAGTCAGTTTTCTACAATATAAACCAGATTTTTAATTCATTATTAATAAAATAATAAAATGAAAATCTGCATTCCAAAAGCATAAAAAATCACTATTAAAACAATTACATTTATTATTAAATAAATTATAAAAGCTGTTTTTCTTATGTTCCTGAGATTGATTCGTAAAATCTTTAATGTAATAAATTTTCTATAAAATATATGTATTTTATCCATATATTTCCTATTTAAGATTTAATTTTTATAGAAAAATACATCCTATGGTGATAAAATTAAATTTGTATATGCTTAAAAAAGCAGATTAAAATTATATAAAAATTGGGGGGTATATAATTTGAGTTTTTCAAATATTTTTACACAGGTAGCTGTGCTTTTCATAATAATTCTTGTAGGGTATATAGTCAGGAGACTTGGATTTTTAGATGAATCATCAACATCAAAGCTGTCATCTCTTATAATGAGTATCTTTCTTCCAGCGATGATAATTACAGCAATGCAGCTGGAATTTGACAGTGCCATGATTCCTAAAATATTCTCGCTTTTCTTTGTATCAATGATTATGTTCGGAGTTTCAATGATAATAGCATTTTTACTTAGATTTTTCATAAAGCCGGAGTCAAAGCTTGGTATATTCCAGTATGCACTTATATTTTCAAATTCAGGATTTATGGGCTATCCAGTTGTAGAAGCGGTTCTTGGAAAGGATGCTATATTCTATGCCGCGATATTCAATCTTCCTTTTAACTTTATATGCTTTACACTTGGCGTATATCTTCTTTCAAAAGGAAACAAAGGAAGTAAATTCTCATTTAAATCAATGATAAACAATTCAATAATAGCTGTAATTATAGGACTTACACTATTCGTAACAGGTACAAAACTTCCTGTATTTATAAATGAACCTCTTGTACTTCTTGGGAATGTAACCACTCCTCTTTCCATGATGGTTATAGGCTCAATGCTTGCAGGATCTTCAGCAACAGAATGCTTTAAAATGCCTGATATGTATTTAATAGCAGTGCTAAGACTTATCGTGATACCATTCTGTGTATTCCTTGCTCTTAAACCATTCAGCTTTGATCCACTTGTAATGTCGATACCCGTTGTAATATCTTCAATGCCTTCAGCTGCCAATACCGCCATTATGGCGAATGAGTATGATGCAGATGTATCGCTTGCATCACAGACCGTATTCTTTACGACTCTGTTCTCTGTTATATCAATACCACTTATAAGTGTATTGCTGCTTTCTTAAACTTGTGATATTAACTGAAAATCAGATATTAAATATATAAATATACTTGTATATATAGTTGGATATTAAGTAAATACAAAAAGAGCCATTCTGATTATTTATGATTATACATCAGTTCAGACTGGCTCTTTTATTATTTTTAAAATATTGTTTTTATATTATTTAACATTGTTTATTCCTTGTTTGCTTGTTTATAATAATAATTCTCATTTATTATTTCTTATTAATTATTTTATTTTTTTCAGATCAAAATATATATCAAGCTGTGGTACAAATAACATATTGTCTTTTATATGTGTATTTCCGAATTCTTTAAGGTTTTCTCCTTCTTTATCAGCGGTTATAGTATATTTTACTATTTCACTATTTTCGTCTATTACAGCATTAAAATACGTCCCCTCATACTGTTTAAATCTATAATCAAAATTGTCTCTTGTCAGTTTTACACTTACCTTTCTCATAATTACACCTCCATAAATTCAATTATATTTATAGTATACTAATTTGTATAATTAATCAAATAAAAAGAGAGCCTGTCTGGCTCTCTCCTTATATTATTATCGCTATTTTAAAATTATCCGCATACCTTTAAAGTTCATTAAACACGAACATTATTTAATTTGTACAATTTTCAAGTTCCGTTTTATATGTAGTCGGAATAATCCCGATTCATTTAATTTTTTTAATTACTGTATTACATTCCTAAAAGTTCAAGTGCGTAATTAAAAGTTGCATGTCCGTCACATGCCCCAAATTTCACCATGTCTATAAGTTCTACAATTGCACCTTCTTCTGCCTTTGCTTTATATTCTCCCGCCTCTAAACTAAGCTGTGGACTTAAAAGCATAACATTAAAATCGTTTTTAGAAAGTCTTTTTTCTATTTCAGATTTATTTATATATTCTATATTACAGTCTATCCCTCTTCCTTCAGCTTCTTTTTTCATTCTGTCAACAAGAATTGATGCTGACATTCCTCCTGTACATGCAAGTAAAATATTCATAAATTCCTCCGTTTTCAAATTAAAAAGATATTTTTATTATACGAACATTTTATTGTATTGTCAAGATTAACGTTCTGTGCATATGACTAATTTTTTCTTTTTTTATGTCAAAAAATTCACTTTCTAGTTTTTCAGGATTTTCTATTATATCCAGTTTCTTCTTTCTTGTTAAACTTTTTATATAACATTCAAGCTTCATTGCACAACTTCTGGTTTCACTTATAAATACCGCCTCAAGAGATGAAAACTTTCTGGATCTTGTATATTTACAGTTTATTCCTCTTTTATGCTCTGATACTCTCCTTCTTATGTCTGTTGTATATCCCGTATAAAGAGTATCGTCTTTACATCTTATTATGTATGTATAAAACATTATCTTTCACCACAATAGAGCATCTCAAGTATATTTCTAAGGCTTTCGCAGTCTATCTGTCCCGGTGCAGATGAATTTGAAACGGTTGCAAATGTAATTGCAGATCCGGAAAGTTCCGCACATACCCTGCTTGGAGTTCCTGTATTCGACATGGAAATGGATATAACAGGAATTGAGTCTTCCATTTCAGAAATTTTTTCAGATACATTCATAACCGCCAGTACATCTTTTCTGTCAGAAGGCATAACTGCTATTTTTTCAATATCTGCTCCTGTATTTTTCATGTTTTCAAGAATTTCACCCATTTCTTCCTCTGAAGGAGTTTTCTTAAAATTATGATGTGAAACAATGGTCTTTATATTTCTTTCCTTTGCATAATCTAAAACCTCAGAAATTCTGTTTCCTGCTGTCATAAATTCTATATCTATTAAATCAATATATAAGCTATTGCACAACGCCTTACATATTTCGATATATTCATTCAGTGAGACATCTGTCATTCCACCCTCAAAAGAACTTCTAAATGTAGCTATAACAGGCTTTTCAGTAAAGCTTCTTATATACTCCATAATTTCATTTATTCTTTTTAAATCTTTACAGTTTTTAAAGAAATCAACCCTCCATTCAATTAAATCACAACTTGAATCTGCTATTGCCTTCATTTCAAGTGTTATTTCTTCTTTTTTACTGCCGGTAACCGGTACACATATTTTAGGAATACCAGAACCTATCATTATCCCTCTTATTTCAATATCCTTCATATTTTTATCCTAAGTTTTATTTTCCTGATTCTATAAATTTCTTCATAACAAGATATGCTTTTATATCAAGTTTTTTATTTTCTTTTATAAGCTTTTCTGCTTCTTCTCTGCTTACAAGTATAGTTTCTATATCTTCATCGTCTTCAAGATATTCATTACTTACTTCCCCTCTGCATCCACAATAAACAAACGCACATGACTCATCGGTCATTCCAGGTGATAAGTATACCTTTTCACAGCTTTCATTTCTGTCTATTTCTGTAAGTTCAAGACCTGTCTCTTCTTTAAGTTCTCTTTTTACAGATACAAATGGATCTTCTCCCGGATCTACAAGTCCTGCTGGAAGTGAATATATATAATCGTCTACTGGTACTCTGAATTCCTTTATAAGCACAAGCTTATCTCCTTCTTCATGAAATGCAGCTATCACAACAGCATCAACTTTATCAGATTTTCCATTGAAGTATATATCTTCAAGCTCTTTTTTACTTTTTCTTGAAGACACCGTCCATGTTCTGTCTTCTCCTTTTTTATTTTTATATTCAAGTTCAAAAAGACCTAAAAACTTAGTAGAGTTAAGTTCATTTATCTTCTTTATTCTTTTACCTGCCATATTATCACCCTTTCAAAAAATTTATAACCCTAAAAATGATTATATCACCATAGATAATTTATTTCTATCTGACACATTATATCATTTATCATAAATACCACGTTTTCAAAATAATAAAAGGGGAATTCTGATATTTTTTATATATTTATTCGGTCATGTTTAAATTATAAATAAATATCATGTCCCTAAAAACAAAAGAAGGATACCATAACATATGGTATCCCACTTTTAATAAATATATTTTCTTATATAGCCGCTCATTATTTTATACACTATTTTTAAAACTTTAAAATTGTGCGTTATCCTTCGTTTTACTTAATTGAAAGTATATTTATATTCTTTTGAAAATAAGTTAAATATCTCTGATTTCTTATCTCTTTCCAAAGCCTATAACAGCTGCCCCCAGCGCCCCTATTATCTGTGTATCCTCGGCAAGGAATATATCCTTTTCTATTATCTCGCTTATCATTCTTACAAGCTCCTCGCTCTTTGCAAGCCCCCCTGTGAATGCAACGGTATCTACAATTTCACCTCTTGAAAGCATTGATGTAGCCTTTTTTGCTATTGATAATAAAATTCCTGCTGCTACCTCACCTGTAGGTACATTCTGTGCAAGAAGACTTACTATTTCAGATTCCGCGAATACTGTACACATACTCGAAATTTTAACCGGCTTATTTCCCTTTGCAAGCTCATCAACCTTTGTTATATCACTCCCGAGTATGTTTGATGTAATCTCAAGAAATCTTCCTGTACCAGCTGCGCATTTATCATTCATAAGAAAATTTATTACATTTCCATCCTCATCAAGATTTATAACCTTACTGTCCTGACCACCTATATCAAGTATTGTTCTTATGTCGTGATTTATAAAGTGTATTCCCCTCGTATGACAGGTTATTTCTGTTACCTTTTTATCGGCAAAATCCATGACACCTCTTCCATATCCTGTACCGACAGTTTTTTTTATTTCGTCTTCGGGTATTCCCTCTTTCATCTTTTCATAAACCTCTCTTGCGGTAGTCATAGGACTCCAGCCTGTAGGAACTATTGTCTTTCTTATTATTTTTTCTCCATCAAATAAAACCCCTTTTGTCGCAACTGACCCTGAATCTACTCCTATACTATACATAATTTCCTCCTTATTCGTCATAGTCTGTATATTTTAAATACAGGCTTTTAAATAATTCTATTTGGATATCTGTTTTTAAATATATCATTTATATATTGAAAGTATATCTCAATAAATATTTTAACATTGTAACCATTGTATTTATTATTCCTTTTAACTATGTACTATCTCAGGTATATAGGTTTTATCTATATTGTTATTTCTGAATGTATAATTCAACACTTCAAAATATCAGTTTTTAGTCGAGTATTTCAAAATAGCCTCTTGTTACTGTATTTAATTATGCAGTAACAAGAGGCTATTTAAATCAATGCCATTTATAAATCACGGTTTTGCATTTATATATGATTTACGCATTTATAATATATTTTAAGTATACATGCCCTATTCTTTTATCTGATCTGCTACTCTCATCAATCTTTCTTTTGTTTTGTCATCTGCAAATGATGAATTAACTGAATCTATATATATTTTTCTGAATTCATCCATTCCAAATCCGTATTTTTCAGCACAAAGATTATATTCATTTCCCATAGTAGTATCTGATACCGTTCTATTATCGGTATTTATTGTAATCTTTATCCCTTCATCCATAAGTTTCTTTATAGGATGTTCTTCATAACTTTTTACAGCCTTTGTCTGAACATTGCTGGTTGGACATATTTCAAGAGTTATTCCCTTTTCTTTTAAAATAGCTTTTACGTTTTCATCATCAGCTATTCTTACACCATGTCCTATTCTTGTGGCATGAAGCTTTTCAATAGAATCAAAAACATTATTCCGCCCTGCTGCTTCTCCCGCATGAACTGTTATATTGTATCCGTATTCATCTGCTAAATCAAAGGCCTCTTTATACTCATCAGAAAATCCATCGTATTCTCCTCCAGCAAGGTCAACTGCACATACTCCTTTTCCGATAAATTCCTTTCCTGCTTCTATTGTCTTTTTAGCTTCTTCTCCACCAAGATGCTTCATACAGCACAGAATTACATTTGCTTCTATATTAAAATACATCTCAGCCTTTTTTATTCCATCTACAACTGCTTTTATTGCATCTCTCTGTGTAATACCATTCTGAGTATGTAAAACAGGTGCAAATCTTATTTCCATATATTTTACATTTTCAAAAAGTGCATCTTCCATTAATTCAAATGTTATTGTCTTTATATTTTCACTACTCTGCATTACACTAAGCGGAAGATCAAATCTCTTTAAATACTCATCTAAAGAAGTACAGTCCATTGGTGCAATAGACATGTTTTTTATTTCCTCTATATCATATGATGGAAGCTTTATATTATCTTTTTCAGCCAGTTTTATTATTGTTTCGGGTCTTACGCTACCATCAAGATGACAATGCAGTTCAATTTTTGGTACGTGATTATAATCCATAACGCTTCTCCTTTATCTTATTTTTTAATATCCTGATATTATCACAGGTAATCCTGAATAATCAATTATTTATTTAAAAAAGGCCGGTTAAAAACCGACCCTGTTTATTCTGATAATATATTTTTAAATTATATATGTATTACTTTTCTAGTATCCGGTTTTGTTACTCTTGATACTATTCCTTCTAATACTTCATCAAGTTTTTCACTTGTTTCTGTTATTCCATTCTGAGTTATGTCTATTATTTCTTTGCACATTGGAAGTTCAGCTAAAAGATCAAGGCCTAATCCATCTAAGAATTCTTTTGTTCCTTCACCTTCAAAGAATTTTATTTTCTTTCCGCAGTCAGGACATTCCATGTAACTCATGTTTTCTACAACACCGTATACTGGTATGTTCATTTTCTTAGCCATATTTACAGCTTTAGAAACTATCATTGATACTAAATCCTGTGGTATAGATACCATTATTGTTCCGTTTATTGGAAGACTCTGCATTACTGTTAATGCAACATCACCTGTTCCTGGAGGCATGTCTATTAGAAGATAATCTAATTCTCCCCATATAACGTCTGTGTAGAACTGTTTTACAACTCCACCAAGTATTGGTCCTCTCCATATAACTGGTTCGTTTTCGTCATCCATCATAAGATTTATAGACATTACTTTTATACCATTATTATTTATAACTGGGTATATATTTTTTCCATCACTTGCAGCTTTTGCATCTTTTACACCCATAAGTCTTGGTATACTTGGTCCTGTTATATCTGCATCAAGAATACCTACTGAATATCCTTTTTTAGCTAATTCATTTGCTATAAGAGCAGTTACTGTTGATTTACCAACTCCACCTTTACCACTCATTATACCAACTATTTTTCCTATTTTATTATTAGGATTATTTTCTATTCCACAAGTTGCTTTTTTTTCTGTACTGCAACTTCCATTTGATGGGCAACCACTACAATCTGCCATTTTACTTCCCCTCCATTATAATTAAATTAATATTTTATTATTGTTATTTTATTTATTATATTCAAAGATTAAAATCTCTTCCTTATATATTCTAGTACAATTGTATTATTTATGCAACATTAATAAATATATTTATTATTTATTATTATTGATAAATATTTTTAAAATAAAAAGACAAATGGCAAATATTCTTTTATTATTAATAGTTATCATTTTCATTTTAGAATTTGAACTTTCACCTCTATTAATAATTAATCTATGGTTAATCTATCATTTTAATATCTTACTCTTAACTATATTTTGCGTTTATATATTTCCAATCATCTTTATATCTTTCTTTCCTTCTTTAATATAACAGTGTTCAGAATTATAAATAATACTGATATAAGAAGAAGTACAATTAAATCAACCGCTATTTCTGTTATGCCAAATCCATTCAGCATTACTCTCTGTAATGCATCAACTGTATAGTGAAGTGGTATTATATATCCTATTTTTTCCCATACACCTGTAAGTTTGAACATGCCACAAAGGAATATCTGTGGAAGTATAACAAGAGGTATGAACTGTATCATCTGGAATTCTGTCTTTGCCAGATTTGACATCAGTATTCCAAGTGTAAGCGCACACATTGCAGTGAGCAGATTTATAATAAATACAAGTCCTACATTTCCCACTATTGTAATTCCAAGAACATATATAGTAAATAGTGTTACCACAAGCGTCTGAACAACTGCAAGTACACTAAATCCGAGTACATATCCAAGTATGACTTCATGTCTTTTTATAGGTGTTGAAAGTACTCTTTCAAGAGTTCCGCTTGTTCTTTCTGAAAGGAAGTTTATTCCTGCTAAAAGATATGCAAAGAAGAATATTATAACTCCTATAAGTGAAGAACCATAATTATCAAATAATGACATATCTTCATTTCCATATATATACTCTGTATTAAATACAGGTTCTTCAAAGTCTATATTATCCATATCTATTGCATCAGTATCTATATCTCCCATAGGCCCCATCCGAGACATGGATTCTATATCATCTTTTATTTCTTCTATATCCTCAGATATACTATCGGCCTCAGCCTTCATATCATTTCTCATACATTCTATTATGCTGCGTTTTACAACTACATTTATTTTATTTGAGTCAGCACTGTTTGTTCCGTCTATGTATATAGTAGAATTCTTATAGTCATCAGATACCTCGACAGCTGCTATAATTTTCCTGTTTTTTATTGCCTCGACAGCCTCGTCTTTTTCCATGTATTCTGTAACTACATTTATATCCTGCTCATCATCAAACTCTCCAAGTTCTGTTATAAAATCCTCATTTTCATTTATTATCCCTATTTTATATTCCGCATTATCACCATTTAATACAAATGATATAAGAGTTAATATGACAAGTGGCGCCACTATAACAAGTGCAACAGTTCTCTTATCGTTTAAAAGCTGTTTTAAAAGTTTCTTTGCTATTGCCTGTATTCTCATTTTATTCACCTGACTTTCCATAGAATATAAACGCATCTTCTATATTGTTTTTTCCAGATTTCTTTATGATTTCTTCTGGTGTTCCACTTGCTATGATTTCTCCTTCTCTCATCATTGCAAGAACCCCGCATTTTTCAGCCTCATCCATAACATGAGTTGTTACAAGTATTGTCATTCCATTTTCTGATAATCTGTAAAACTCATCCCATATATCCTTTCTGAGCATTGGGTCTATTCCAACTGTTGGTTCATCAAGTATCAGAATTTCAGGATCTGATATTAATGCAATTGAAAGAGATAATCTCTTTTTCATCCCTCCTGAGAAAGAAGAAACTTTTTTCTTTGCAAACTCCTCAAGATTTGTGAGTTTTAAAACATCTTTTATTTTATTTTTTAAAACATCCTTTTTTATTCCGTAAAGAGTTCCAAAGAAATAAAGATTATCATATGCTGATAAGTTTTCATAAAGTGCATCTGACTGCGCCATATATCCTATTTTAGACATTATAGAAAGCTCTGGCATTTTATGACCAAGAATTTTGACTTCTCCTGAGCTTACCTTAAGTATACCGGCCATAGTTTTTACAGTTGTGGTTTTACCACAGCCTGAAGGCCCAAGCAGACCATATATACATCCTTTTTCTATATCCATGGATATATTTTTTAGTACTTCTCTTTTTCCGTAAGACTTGCTTACATTCTTTAAAGAAATTGCTGTTTCTCCCATTTAAAATCATCTCCCTATTTGATTTGATTTATCATGTTTATATTTTATATTTATAGTTTTATCAGATTATAAATAACTATAAATTTCTAAACTTACCCATACTATCTGATAAAAGATTTTTTATTTCCTCTTGTATCACATAATATCTGTAATAATTACACCTATATATCAGACTTAACCACAATACCTGCTGTATTATAAAATCCAATATCCCTATAAGATGTCACAAAACATTTTATTCTCCGCAATATATAAATATTAATATTACGGAAATCAATATTTCTCTTAATACAAAATAATATCTATTTTAACGTTTTAAGTAACGCCGATACTATAAATTCTGCCGTTTCTTTAATTTCATTTTCATCCGGCTCTTTATCTTTAAGCGCTGTAAGTCCTACTCCATAACCAAGAAGAGAACTAATGAAAACTTCTGCACACTTATAGGAATTTTCACAGTTTATTTTTCCTGCTTTATCCTGTCTTTTCATGTATTCTGAAATTAAGTTTATATTTTGAAATGGTATTTCTGAAATCATTGATACTATTTCAGGATGATTTACAGTTTCAAACATCATCATTCTTATAGTTTTTCCATTATTTATAAAATATTTAAGTGCATGATATGCAATAAATAAAAGATCCTTTTCTAAATCACCTGTAATAAATGAGCCTGAAGAGGGAATACCTGCCTTTGAGGTAATATCCATTACAACCCGTTTAAATAAATTTTCTTTTGTTTTAAAGTATCTGAAAACAGTTACCTCTGATACACCCGCTTTCTCCGCAATTGATATAGTTGTTGTCTTTGTATATCCCTGCTGTTTAAAAAGAAGTGTTGCTGCCTGTATAATTTTTTCTTCTGTATTCATTAATATGCCTCCTTATTACAATATGTAAGTAAGTACTAACATCAGAATACTCCTGCGAAAATAAAAAGTCAATACGGTATTATTCTGATAATTCTGTTTTTATAAGAGCTTTTATTCATTTCCTTTTCTTCAAGTAATATATTTTATTTTATTTTATTTGATGTATATTTTAAACAAAAAAATAATTAATCCTTTTTTTATTTGGATTCGTTTACTATATAATTTTATATTTTGAACAGGTTCATTTTTCTAATTTTCTAAATTTTCATATTGTTATATCGATTTATAAATATAATAATGGTATAATAAAAATATAGTATTAATTAATATGTTATTATATTTTGAAATACAAAGGAGGTGGCATTATGTTTGGTACGGTCGAAAAAATATGCTTTGCTTTGATAGTTATACTTTCAATGGCTCTTTATTTTGTTATTCATAATCGTGATGATATGATTGAAAGCTCTCTGGCTAATTTAGAGGTTGATGATAACGTCAAAGTAGTAAGAAAAAACGAACAGGTTACACTTTCGGGTACTATTAGTAATTATTCCACTCAGGATTACCCTAATATAAAAATTGAAGCTACTTTATACGATGATGATAATAAGGGTAAAATAGTATCCTCTAAGACAATTACTGTTCTTGAAAACGAGGATTTAGACCCAGATGAATATGTTGGATTCCAGATAACTTTAGACGATCCAAAGGGATCAAGCGACTCATATACTATAGTGCCTATGATTTACTCTGAAAGTATCGGTAGAACTCTCCAGTAATAGATTAAACGAATAAAAAAAGCACTTTTATATCTAAAAACAAAGATATAAAAGCGCTCTTTTTTTATTTTCATATTCTATTTATAAAATCATATTTGTTACTTGATTATCTTCTTTCTCCACATTTCTGATTAAGATTGAAGTAGTCTTCTTTTGCATCTTTTTTAGCAAATCTTAACATTCTTTCGAAGCTGAATTCTTCTTCTCTCTGTTCTTCTATAAAGTGTTTTATAAAATCAAGAGTGAATAAATCTCCTTCTTCCATAGCTAATTTGAATATGCTGAATATGTTATCAGTTGTTTTCTGTTCTGCTTCTACTCCTGCTTCGAAAAGTTCTGTAACATTTTCGAATTTTGCATTTGGTTCTGCTACTGCTGTTTTTACTACATCAACGAATACTGATTCCATGTATCCTCTGAACTGTGCAGCGTGTTCTCTTTCTTCGTTAGCCTGATTGTTGAACCATGCAGCTACTCCATGATATCCATTAGATGATGCCCAGTTAGCCATTGCCTGATACATTGCATCATTTGAATGTTCTTCGTTATACTGTGCGTTTAAAACCTGGCACATTTTTTCACTTATTCTTCTTTTCATTGATAAAGCCACCTTTCTTTTTATAACTTACCTCGTAATATATATTTATTTCTATTACGCTCTTTAATTATAATACAAAATATTATTTATTACTAATATATTTTCAAAGTAATAATATATCTGTCCTACTGTTTATAAAGTAATGCGCTTATAAAACAGTTGTTTTGATTATTATTAAATCATATAACAAAACCGAATTTTATACTATTAACGATTATCTAATTTAATAATATTCACTATGCCCCTTATTATAAACCAGAATTATATTTAAAAGATTTATAATTTGATAAGGATGATATATCAATCCTTAATAATTCATCCTACCTATATTGTATACTATATTTATTATTTTTTAAATACATTTATAAATTTTATTTTATATAGTCCAGTATTTTAATATCTGTATTTTTAACTTTAATTTAAATTATACAATTTTATATTAATTTTTTATATTTAAAAATAAATTCTCATTTCTTTGAATAAATATGGATAATAAGTCCAGATATATTTAAATATGATTTTTTATTCTAAAATACAATTTTTTTCATTAAGAAAATATGGTTTTGAAAACGTATTCCATTTTACAAACTCTTAACGCTTTCTTATACAGTCAAAAAATATTTTAAAAAATATAACGTAATATAGTTATTTATATACCTTTATTTTCAACGTATTATTTCAATAAGTTATAATTTAGCAGAATATAATTAAATAATACAAAATAGAATAATTTCCGTCGGAAAAGTGTCAGAATTTCCACCAGTACAGAGGGAAGGTTTTATACCTTCTCTCTTAATAATATTATTGTTATTTCTCAGCACTCGAGAATGCGGTCCAGCATATGTCGGTACCCGCACGCATCTCAGCCAATGGCCCAGGGTTTAATCCTGAAGCATCGGCTGACAGCTAAAACTCAAAGGGCGTACCGACTTCATATCGGAATACTTTCGGTGCTGTGGACGCAAAAAGAACTGAAAGTTCTTTGAGCGTCAGGAATTCATTCCGTCACTCGACGCTGCGACGAATCCAGCGAAGCGATTCGAACAGCAAGCGGCTGCATAAATGCGTCAACCATAAATAAATATAAATATTATTTGATATAGAAAAAACAATAATAATATAAATATATATATGGTCATAGCATTTATGGTCTGACTAATATTTTCCTTTAAAATCTTTAAAAGGAAATATTAGTCGATAAACCTAAGGTTTTAGCACCGAAAAAAGTATTCCGACATGAAGTCGAGCCCTGAGCTTTAGCGAAAGGCGATGCCTGAAGGCTGGAGTCCGAAGGCCGAAGGCCTGGCCGAAGGGATACTCTAGCTGCAAATTTGTTGCACTCGAGTAGCATATATTCGGCATTCGAGAACGCAAAAACGTCGTGCGCCAGCGTAAAAGACACGCCCTGCGTTTGGCAAAGGTATCCCCATAGGCGCAAAGTTTTCCCCTGCTTGCGGGGACCGTTGGCCAAATAAATATTTTAAGTTTACATAGGAAACATATATACAATTGCAGGCCAAACAATCGAATATATGTTTCTGAACATATAATATGGAACAATACTGCCCTAATAGGAGGAGATTCTTTCCAGATCTTCTTTCTTTTTATAGGACAATTTAAGTCATTCTCACTTATTAAAGACACTGCCCTAATAGGAGGGAATGTATCCCATATTTTGCTGCCAGAACGAGCATATATTTTTTTCAAATATCTTAAAGATACTGCTCGTATTGGTGGGAAATCTTTCCATACTTTTTCATATATAAAACTGTTTATTTTCCAATAATAGTTATTATTAGAATCAGATTTTATATATATAGTTTCTTTGATCACTACTGGCTTCATGATGCAAGAAACTGGTTCTTCCGTACAATCCTTGTAGCTTGTGTTTTTACAAGCTAAAGAAATAAATGAACTAATAAAACTAATAAGAGTTATTATTATCATAGATAATGTTCTCTTTATATAGCTTTTAAATTTCATTTTTCTTATTTCTTTCTTAAAATTCTTTTCTAGAGAATCGGATACAAATAAGACTGGTCTTATGTCGTTTCCAACTCTTAATCTAGAACGTTGTTCTAGTTGTATTTCAAATGAAGTTTCCATCAGATGATTGGTTTGAGAAACAAGATTAATGTCATTTGCAACAACAACTAATCTGTCATCAGCAATATCTTCATCTAAATAGTCTTCAAATGAAATTTGAAATGATTCTACTGTCATTGTAGTACCTCCTGTTTTTTTATTTTTTTTTTGTATAAATAATTACACAAGAAAGGGCACTTCTGAAAAGAGATGCCCTATATCTGCAATTATTTAACAGCATTTCCTGCAAGCTTGTCGGCCATACTGTTCCATTTGTTTCCGCTGTGTCCTTTCACCCAACGGAATGATACATATATACCTGCTGTTGATTTACAGAATTTGTCGAAGTATTTTCCAGATACTCCTTTTTTTACGCTTCCACTCTCCAGTGACCCATTTAGAGACACCTATATAGTCGTGGTTTATTCTCACTCTTTTTATTCCATTCTGATCTGCCCACTGAATGGCTTTTATTACAGCTCCTGTTTCACCGTATACATTTCTTGCATCATATTTGTCTTCGAATGAGAGCCCATATTCGTATACGGGTTTTTCGTTTATTACTACGACGAATCCTGCTCCACATATTCCGGTTTTTTCATTGTAACTTCCATCTGTATAGATATCGACTGCTTCATCTTCGCTAGTATCAGGAATAGAGTCAGTTACTTTTATTTCTATTTTGTTGCTTCTTTTATTTAGCCAGTTTAGTGCTTCAGGCATTTCTTCAAATGTTTTAAATTCTGCTCCAATGAATCCGTCTATCTGTGGTTCGCACTCTTCCCAGCTATTATAGATTCCAGCTTTGTATCCTTTTCTTACGACATAAAATTTCATTATTTTTCCTCCTTTAGCCATAATCCCTTGCTATTGACGGGTAATTTAAAAGCAGTTTAAAGTCTTGCTTAGGACATTTGTGTTAATTTTTAATTAGAAAGGTACATTGTCATCTTCTGCTTCTTTTTTCACACTTCCTGATTTTCCTGGGTTGTCAGTATCTTCATTAGTGATATAATCCATTTCTTCGAACATAAATCTATTGAAGATTTTGTTTGTTAGATTATTAATCTCTTCTATACTTACTTTTTCTATAAGAACTTTAGCAACTTCTTCCTGTTCTTGTATAGTAAGAGTTCTTACTTCTTCCATAACTATTCCTAATTTTTTTAAAGCTTCTAGTTTTTTCATTTTTTTATCTTTCTGGTCGTCAACCCTTACCATTAACGGGTATTTATAAAATTTTTCATTATATAAAATCAATATAATGTTTCGTCCTTTTTGCTATAGTCTGTTTTATAACACAAAAAGAAGAGCACCTTGCGATGCTCTCCAATCTATGCTATAATTAATTTAATGTTTAATGTGCCTTTATTTAGAGACTATAAGGTTGCAGCCAAATACTGCTGATACCTTACCATCTACTTTTGCAGAAGTAGATATATGTCCCATAAATAGAGGCTTTTTGTTGTTTGCACGGATTTCTTCCGCAGTGAAGTTGCCGTCTTCGCAAACAAACTTCTTAACTCCGTCTTCTAGAACGTATTCGTATACGTTTGCATATCTAGAAGATTTCTTGAATTCTTCTTCAGGGAATAGCTCTTTAGCCCAGTTCTGAACGTATCTTCCGACTAAATTAGTCATATCTACTTCAAAACTTCCAAGAGCTTTCTGTTCCTGAATCCAGTCTGCCACTTCAGACAGTTCAAGAGCCTTCTGATTTTTAGCTAAAGTGTTTTTAGCTATCTTAACAGTAGCCCAATCTTTAGCTTCTTTTGAAACTTCTATATCAAGAGCAGCTTCCTGAGCCTGTTCCATCCAGAAGTCTCTAGATCCTTCTATTGCCCAACCAGTTGCTACCACGTCTCCATTGTCTATTAACATATCCATTGGAGCTAGAGCAAATTGTTTCGCTAGAGCATCAAGATCTCCATAGACATCTGCCATAGAAGGATTTCCTTCTTTTATAGCTTCTAAATCGGCATTTGGATAGAAGTCTTTCCAAGCTTTTTCAGTAGACTCGTCTATGAAGACTTTACCAAAGCCTTCTCTCTGGTATTCTTTTTCTTCATTTACTCCACCTAGTGGAAGAAGGAATGAGAATAAAGATCCAAAGAATTTCTGGACTTTAGTTGCTGCAAACTCCTTAGAAGAAGCATCCTGGTTTTTACCAGCAACAGAATCCTTTACAAGGCTTAGGCGTGTTGGGAAGTTTGCTCCATTTTTTACGCCATTGCTGTCATTTATTAACATTTCTGCAATGCTGTTCTTCTTCTTGACAGAAGAAACTTTTTCTGCTCCAAATATTAGTTTTGAAGCAACTGCTCTATATGCGAACAGTTCTAAGCTTCTCATATCTAAGAAATTGTTTGGATTTATAATTCCCCAACCGCGACGTTTGCCTTCAACGAACAATCTTTTTATAGTGTTCGCATAGTTTGCGGCTATACCTAATTGAACAGACATCTTCAATTCATTTGAAAGAAGTCCTAGGCTAGCATATTCCCAAGCGCTGTTAACTAATAAATTAGTTGCAGCAAGATAAGGATTAAGTACATCCTTTACAGTTTCTGCGGGAACATTCATTTCGCAAGCTAGTTTCTGTAAGAAACTTGTCCAGTCTTTTTCTATGTCGTCTATCCAATGTCTAGGATCGACTTCATTTTGAAGAGCAGTAACAGTTGCTTTAACGCTATCAGTTAGTCCGTCCTCTTCGTAGACTTTTATAAGCTTGCCAAGATCGTCCCTTCTTTCTGCCCAATGTTTTCCGTTTATAGCAGAATCTATGACAGCTTTAACAACTTCCATTTTAAATCTACCGGCTCTATCTAAAATTGCATATTTAGGAAGAGCGTTTGTTAGTAGATATTTTGAAAGTTCACTATCATTGTCGGCAGAACCGAAGCCCATAAAGAAGTCTTCCTTATTAGAATTGCATAGAGTACTTAAGAACCGAGATTCATTACTAACTCTATTTCCTTCTTTTGCAAGGAATTTAGATAACCTACTAGATACTTTTATGAGTTCATTCATTTCAAGCAGCTCATAGCCATCTAATTCCATTTCTGACTCGAAACGAGCACATATAGTCATTCCGAACAGATATTTAAGGAATTCATCCTTGTTAGGAGCCCACATAGTTTCTTTAACTTTTGCGAACTCTTTGACCTCTTTTAGTCCTACGCCAACTAGAAGAGTCTTTATCTGGTACGCCCCTCTACCAAAGTAAGCAACTTCTGTAGGGAATATAGATTCATCATATGCTTTATGATTGTCTTTAGTTCCTTTGAACATAAATACATTTTTAAACATATTTAATCCATATTTAGTCGCTTCACCTTTTTTATCAAACATTTTGTCTAATAAGATAGTGATTACGGCGTCAAAGCCGTTAACGATAATTCCTACTTCACTACCAACTCTAGCAGATTTCTGAGCAACTTCAAATATCTTACCAGGATGTCTTAAAGCAGCTTCTCTAGATAACATTGTTCTATTTATGTTACTAGAGTTGTTTATCATAACAGTTATACCGTTATTAAATTCGCCACCATTTCTGATTATTCTCTGTTCTCTAAATATATCGACAACAGCTTTTTCAGTTATTAAGACTATGTGGTCAAAGTCCTTATCTAGGCCTGCTAGTTTAGAACCAAGTATATTGAAGTCTCCAAATAGAGCTGTTCCGTAACCATCGTTTAGATAATTAACAAGAACTTCTTCCATAAGCTCAGCCGCTTCAGCCATGCTTATTTCACCCAATGTAGCTTTTACCATGTAGAACATTGCTATTCTTACACGAACTTCAGTAGATGAAACAAGTTTACCCATGACATATTCGTCTGGACCAGCAGATGGATATTTTATTACTATAACTTCACCATCTGGGTTTTCGACAAGAAGCTTTCTTCTATTCTTTATTGCATTCTGAGAATATATTTCAAAGTTTCCTTTTTTGTCTACATCTAGAACGTGTGGGAACAGAGCCTCACTTATTACAGGGAGCTCTTCCATTGCTATTGCAAGGTTTGTGCCCTTTATTTCGACCTTCGCCTTGTTCAGGATAGGAGAAATCATAGATACTGCAGAGTGTGCAAGATCTCTATGAACTATGCTTAGGTACTTGCCTTTTTCGCCTACACCTTTTCCTGCAACAGTAGCAAGAGGTTCGAAAGGTTTCATAGGCTGGCTATAAAGATTTGTTATCTTTTCTTTTACAGAAGTTTTAACATTTTCTATAGCTTTATCGCTCATTGCAGCTACAAATTTACCAAATAATTTTTCATCATCTAGCTTATTTATTAGCTGCGCTGAGACGTTTGCTGAAGTTCCTGATATTTCAGACCCCATCATTATTACAAGGCGTATTTCCTGAAGATCGTTAGAATACTGCATTTCTTCAACAGGCACGTCTTTTCTTGCGACATAGCTTCCGTCTGTTGGTGCAGGATAGAATACTTTAGCCGCATTCTTGTCTGTTATAAACACAGTTTCTCCCTGGCCTATTATTGTGAAGTCTTTGCCTTCCTCGAAAACTTCTTTTATTATTCTAACAAGAAGTTTCATCATTTCTTTAGTTTTTGTTCTAGTGAATGATTTTATCTGAAGACCTGTACCTCTTAACTGGAAGCCACCTCTTAATATTGTTCCTTCAGTTATATTATCTACGTCAAAATATGTGTTTAATAAATCTGCTAGGAACTGTGCTGAGATCATAGCCTGACCATCAAGAACCTCTTCAAGAACTTTCATATCTTTCTTAGAAAGTTTTTTCTTTAAGTCCTCAAAGTCAACCCAGTCGCTACAGTTCTTTAGTCCTTTATGGAATATAAGAACTGAGTTCTTTTTAAGATCTATAGATCCTGGATTTGTTCCTCCAGCCATTGAGCCAGCATTGTGTCTTACAAATAGCTTTCTCAGATGACTTTCTTTTAGTCCGTCAGCAGCTATATTGTTGTTATATATAGCCCAAGCCCCGCTGTTCTCTATGTTACTATTTAGAGCCATACTGTCCAGGAACTTAAGAGTGACGTCCTTATCTGCTTCTTCTTCTTTTAGTTCTGCAAGCGCTTCATTATAAGAATCAGAAGTTACAAATATTAAAGATCCTTTTTTGTTTCCAGAGTTTGTTGCTCCAACCATTCTATATGCCTTAAAGTCTTTTCCTTTAAGAGCTTCTCTATTATGAGAATTGTTTACATATAGCTTATCTTCGCAAACAAAAACGCCTGATTCTTTGATTGTGTCTTCAAAGATTCTGACGTCGCAATCAGGATCATTTATAAGTTCTTCTAAAAGAACAAATATTATGTCATTCATGACATAGTCCTGTCTGCGGTCTGGACCTAATAATGACTGATAACCAGATTTTCTTGAAGGTCCATTCCACTCAGAAGTTTCTCCAAATGCAACCTGTTTTATGTCCTCATTGCATCCGTGTTTTTCCTTGAAGTTTCTTAGGAATATTGTATTAGGAACTCCAAGATATCCACCTCTAACTCTTACAGTAAAAGCTTTCTTTTCTGTGTTAGAATTTTCAGCTTCTTTGCTTATATCATCAAAGCTTATGTCATCTAAATCTATAGACATTATTTCGTCTAATTCTTCATCAGACAATTTTTCTTCAACAGCTTTGTCGTGACCATAGCTTGTAACTGTATAAGTTCTGATTGTGGCCATATGATCGTACTTATCGCCAACAAGGAGTTCTTCTAATTCGGCTGGAATCATTGATCCTTTTTTAAGAACAGATCTTTCTGAGACTTTGTCCATAGCTGTTTTTATAGGAGTGAAGTCTATTTCTTCTTCTCCTATTTCAGCTAAAGCTTTATTAAGCTCAGTTTTTATCTTAGACATAGCTTTTTTAGCCAATCTATTAGTTCTCTTAACTGTTTCAAAATCTTCAAGAACCATAAAGTTGTAAGAATCTAAATCTAAAGATTTTAATTCTTTACTAGATAAGGCTAAGAAGTTGTTTATGGCTTCCTGTCTCTTAGTTACAGGGTTCTGAACTCTAAGCATTTTAGAGAAGTGCATTTTTGTTTCTGCAACTAATCTTAAAGTTAGAAGTTCTTCGTTTCTAACTTTTGCTAATCTTTCGTTGGCAGCCTTTTCTAGTTCTGCTACTTTTGTTTCGAAATCTATGTTTGTTCCGAACTTTTCATTTAATAGCTCTATAGAGGCTTTAAGATTAGCTTTACCTTCTTCAACTTCTTTAGAAAGTTCTTCTCTTGTAGGTGTCTCTAATATATCTGCTTTACGAGCTTTTGCAATAGCTCTACCAAGATATCCAAATCTTGCATCTATTTCAGTTTCTTTTCTTCTAAGATTCTGTGATTTTGCGTCAGCTTCAATCACAATAAGTCTATCTTCTACGAATGAAACTATGTCTTCCACGTTAAGCTCATGGGCAACTTTTACTAAAACTCTTTTTAGCTTAAGTATTTTTGTTTCTAAGTCTGCCATCTGTTTTGCTACGTTCTGAAGAGCTCTTTCTGGAGCATTAGACACTTCCATGTCTAATGCTTTGTATTTTAGCTGGCTTAGTGTAGCCACCCTGTGTACTAAATGTTCTCTTACGCCATCTAGTCTTCTAAGGAGTTTTTCTTCTCTTTCTTTTTTAGCAGCGTCTTTCGCCTTTTTTAACTCCTTTCTTTTTCTTATTCTTGCGCACTCTAATTTTAACTGGTATGTTAGAGTTTTTCTTGCAGATTCTATTTCTGCTACTTTTACTTCGTCTGGAGTGTTGTTCCAGCTATCAACAACTTCTCCTTCTAATGACATAATATCTATGTCTATGACCTCTTTTTCTATAAGGTCTTTTATTTTCAGATCTATCTCCCTTAAGCTCTGAGGAACTTTGTTTGCTAGTTCTATATCATCTATTGATGCTATCACTAGCTTTTTTCTTGCGTAGTGCTTTATTTCTGACACTTTTCTGCCAGAAACTTTTTCATAAGCATCTTTTAGAACGCCTATGAAAACAGCGTTTCCGTGCTCCATATTTTCTACTCTTCTTGGAGAAATTTTGCAAGAAATCCCTTTATCCATGCAAGCTTTCATGTATGAAGCACACGCGATATCATCCATATAATCCTGTATATCGCTCCAGTCTCTTTCAGCCAGTCTAAGATTCTGGCTGAAAACTTCTTTTGCTTCTTTTACTGCTAAAGAGTTTAAGTAAACTCTTGTTAATACAGAGGCTTCTTTACGAGTATCTCTTACCTCCTGTGCCTCTGCATTTTTTAATGCGATTTTATAAGCGTTTAACTTATAGTCAAATGCTTTAAATAAATTAGACATAACCATGTCTCCCTTCTGGTTTTATAGTCTTCTAACCTGACTTTTTTTTAGTATTTTAGTATTTACAGTGGTCTACTATTTACTTGCGACTACCACTCCGATTGAAGAGCAAGATATGTTTTTATAGAGGTTGTCATATGCCTCTATTCGTTAAAGATAAAAAAAGGCAGTTTAAAGTCTTGCCTTAGGACCATTTAAAAGTTATAATATGTTTATAACTTTTCTTATTAAGAGATCTGCTGCAGTATCTATGTCGTTGCATAGATTTTTAATCTGCGTCAGATTCTTAATAAGGTTTTCTTCAGACTCTAGGTCTAAATCTAGAGTCTTTTTTGTTAACTCATTTTCTGCAATAAGCATGAATCTCTGAGCTAAATCTAAGGTTTCCTTATCCAATCTTTTCACCTCCTTTGAAGTAAATGAAGGTTTTTACAATGGATGCCTACAAACCACTTTTTGCTTACTGTAATATGCTTGAAGCTATTGCCTTTGAAGTTTCAACCTCTAAAGCAACTAAGTTGCATATTGCTTCTTCTGCAGCTAGTAATATACTTTCTGGCATATCAAATGGAACAGAATTCATTGTCTGTATGTTTTCTTTATCTAACCAATCTATGCAAGAGTAGAAATTATTTTTAAACTCTTTAAGGCCGGCATCACCCAAGATGTCTACATAATTACTTAACTCTTCAACATTTGGCATAACAGCCTCAATAAATGTTTTAATGGCTCTGAATCCACTAAGTCCTCTTCTAAATGCCACATGAGTAAGTTCGTGACAAATTACAAATCTTAAAAGTTTTACGTTTGTATCTGAATTTATTATTATTTTTGTTTCTTTTTCATTTGCTTCACATATTCCATCTTTTACTGTTCCGTAATCAATAGACATTTTTTCAGATGAAATTATTTCGACTCCATAAGATAATTTAGAGTCAAACATTTCTCTGTTTAATTCGTTTGCAAAGTTTAGTATTATTTTTTTATTTTTCATTTTGTTTCTCCTCTAGCCATCAACCCTTGCCATTAACGGGTAATATGTTTGTGTATTAATTACACAATAAAAGGCACCTCAGTGAGATGCCTTTAATCTGTAATTAATTTCTTTTAAGAACTTTTAAAGAGTATTCTCTTATTTGGGCGTTATTTCACGACATGCCCACACATTTTTTTTTGCTTGAATTAAGTTGAGTTAAGATGTATTTTTTAGACTAAGCAAAAAGGACCAAATATTACATTGATCCTCTTTGTTATTGTTTCATTAAGTTTTAAGAAAAATTTATTTAAATAAATCACTGCACCATACTCGTCTTTGCTCTGCAGGTAGTACACGAGTGTCTGTGTGCTGTCTATTATAGGTTTTATATAATATCCACTATTGTATAAATCAACAAATCCACGATATGAATAGATTCTCCTTTTATTTAATCTATTTTGTTATATTTATCGTCAAATCTGTATCCATAACCTGCATCAATCAGCAGATAGTAGCTATGTACATGAGCTTGATTACAAGCCTCCTTTCTTGTACTTATATTTAGCACTATCTGTATCAATCTGTAGATCTATACAATAGGTTCCATTAATACCTTGTCGCAATATATACACCATTAGTCTATATAAACAAATCATATCGTCTAAGAGTCCCACCTCCTTATTGACATATATTTATGTTTGTTTGCGGTATTTTATTTACCTTATACACTAAGTAATGTATATATTTTATAGCCTCAACTTACTACATGTGACATCACCTCCTTTCTCCTATTTAATTTATTATTTTGTTATAAATAATGACACAGGTTTCAGTTGATTAATGTGGTAACTGGTTCCACAGCATGTTTTATCGAGGACTGCTCCTCTTAGAATTTTCTCATAGGAAAACTCCTTTCTGGTTGTACTAGGCCCATATCCAGGCAATTTATATACCGACGAAACACCTTACCAGGGTGGGGGCTAGAATCCCTCGTCTACAGGTATATATCATTAAATAGGTACTCTCAGAAAATTTTCATTTTTTTGTTTTCACTATAGTTCGAATCTGAACTAGTTTTTTTTTATAAAAACAAACAAAATGCGTATTAATATAATAATTTACAGAAGAACAATTTATTTAAGGAAGGATGTGATAACGTGGCTTATAGAAGGAAAATGTTTAACAGAATAACTCCAGTAAAAATCATTGGGAAATTTAAGACTGTTAATTACGGAGAATTTGGTATGGAGCATAATCAGTGGTATGTTGCAAGAAATAAGTTTGGGAATGAGACTGTTCTTGAAGATAAGAAAATATTATTAACTCAGGAAGAATATGATAGTATTCCTGAATTTTTATAAAAAAAAGACAGGTATGAACCTGTCTAATTTTAAAAAATATGCAATTAATTGAAAGGTGATATATATATTAGAATTAATTAGATATTATTTTCTTCTATGTAATCTAATATTACATCTCGAGCTAGGATGGTAAATCGGTCCTGAGTTGTTGTACCGAATGGTGTATCAATATCCTTAGTTTGAGCCCAGCCTTTTCTGATAGCTTCAGAAGAGGCTTTTATACTTTTTTCAGTAGTTATTTTGAGTTTGCTTAATAGCTCTTTAAAATCCTTTTCTTTTATAGTTAATCCAGAAACAGATTCAACTTCTTTTCTTAATTCTCTAAAACCAAGTGTATGTTCTTTATCTATAAACATATCATATGTCTGAACTTTTGGAGCTTGTTCTTCTAGAAGTCTTGCTTGTTCTAATCTAACTTCTTCTTCTTTTATCCACCGTTTAGCTCTTTCAATTGGATCCTGTATCATGTAGCTTTCTCTTACTTCAGTTAATTGTTTTTCCATTTCATTGAATTTATTTATATATGCCATTTTAAAATCATTGTGCCCCTGTATGTTGAACATATATAATATGAAACCATCTTTAGTTAATAGATATTCTCTTTTAGTTCTGTTTCTGCTATCAAGATACTGACTAGGGATGAAATTTAATGGGCGAACATTTTCGCCTATTGATTTTATCACTACATCTAAAGCTTTAAGAACATCTTTGTGCTGTTTACCAAGACCTTCTGCTATGTCTCTGCTTGATACAACATTTACTCCATCTTCGTTTGTTATTATTACGTTTACTAATTCATTCATTTTTTTTTCTCCTTTTTTTATAAAATATTTATACTTAATATATGCATTAAGAGAAGAGTCTTTATATATAATAATTAATAAGAGATGACTCGATGCATCTACTTGAAAATTTCCACATAATAATACCTCAACAAATAGGACTAAGTTTAATCAGCTTGGTCCTATTTTTTTTATAAAGTTAGTCTTTCTTTTTTTAAAAAATATGACTCATATAAATAAGTAATAAGAATACAGAAAGGAAGGTGTTGTATTAATGCCAAGGATATTAGTTAACGATAGGGTTGAAGTTAATGGCCAATTAATGGTAGCAACTGGAATAAATGAAGATAAAGATACTGGTAGAGAAAAAACATATATAAGTGGTCAGTTTATAACTCATCAAAATTATGAAGTGATAACATCATTAGAATCAGAAAGATATTATGTTGAAGGGATAACCATAATAAAAAGAGTTTATGATGCAAATGATTTTAATATAGTTTATGAATTTGAAGCTGATGGATTTGAAGTCAAAGGTGGTTTATCTAATTTAGATATAGATTTAATCGATAAGATTGAGAGCGAAGCATATTCAGAAGATTATGATAGACAACTTGACAAATTAGAAGAAGAGATTGAAGGCGTGGAAGAAGGTGATTAGAAAATGGATAAACTGACTATGTTAGAAGAAGCAGAACTTGAAGAAGTTAAAGAAAAGAGGGCGAAGTTTAATGCCGATTTAATCGACGTAGGAAATGTATGGGGACATAGCATAGTTGCTGATGAAGGCAAAAAAGCTGCTATGGCGATGTTGTCCACAAAGAATGGATTGTATGCAAAAATACCATTAGTTTGTAAAGGCGAAGGGTGTCCTTATAAAGAGACTTGAGAATTACTTAAATATGGCCTTTATAAGGAAGGCGAAAAATGTTCATATGAAACAGCTCTTATAGAAATGTATTATGCACGATATAAAGAAGAATTTGATTTAGATAATGCAAGCTTTACAGACATGGTTCTTGTAAAAGACTTAATTGATTGTGAAATTAAGATGGAAAGATCTCAAGCATTACTGACTGCTGAACAGTTACCAATAAAACAAGAAGCAGTAGGAGTATCTGAAGATGGAGAAGTAATAATGAAAGACGAAATAAGTAAAGCTTATGAATTACATGAAAGAAATGCAAAAAGAAAAGAGAAGCTGCTTAATTTAATGATGGCTACAAGAGCAGATAAAGCAAAAGTAAAAGGCGGAGAGAATCAGAGTGTTCGGGATATGTTTGAAGAAGCCATCTCAGCTGATTATGTTGATGACGTTAGACCTGACAACATATAAGAGAGGATGTGACTTTTATGGGTGTTAAATTACCTGGTGGAGTAGATGACGTATTAAATGGCTTTATGAAGGGTGTAAAAGAAGGAATGAGTAAAAGCTATCTAAACAAAGGTTCGTTAAATGGAACAGTAAAAATGGTAAAAGGTAATGATGGAGTTGATTTAGGAGGATTTATAGGAAAGCTTGAAAAAGCTGCGGCAAATCCTAGTAAGTTTGGCGGAGAAGCTGCTGATAAATCAATGCAAGCTATGAGAGAGACTTTGAAGAAAGAAATAACTCCACAATTATCTAGATCTGGAAAACTTGGCAAAGATGTAGAGTTAGGGTCTGGAATGAAAAGAATATTATCTAGCGATGATAATGCTCGGAAATTGTTTAAAGAGCTTGGATACGAGTTCGATAGTGTCAAGGGTGCAAAAAGCCTAATACAAACAGATGGTGGATTAGCTCAAAATGCTGGTGCGTTTTATGGAAATGGATTATATAATTCTGTAAAAAATTTCCAGCAAATAGCAAAGAATGAAAGAAACTATGGAACTGTAAAAAAAGCAATAAAAGATGCTCATTCAACAAATGGCGAACTGGATGCAATGAAGGTAGCTGGAACTGCGGCTACTGCATTTACTGCTAAAAAAGTTGCTGATAGACGTAGATAAAGGAGTTGAGAATATATGTCTATAGGAAGTATTGCTGAAAAAGTTATTGGTGGAGCTGTTAAATCATTTAAAAATAATGATATACCTGGAATGGTTAAAGATTCTGTAAAAGCTTTTGGTAGAGAATTTAAAGAAGGAGCAACGTCGTGGCGTAAATGAAAGGTTATTTCCTATTATTTCCGCGACTTTAAACTTTATGAATGAATTTAAGGAAGCATTATTTTCTAACACTTCCTTATCTATATTGCAATAATCAATAACCCTATTTGATATTTCTTCTATGTAGAAATTAATAAGGTCATCTTTATCTGTGTTTGTTATATTACATAACATTTTTATTGTGTTTAAACATCTATATCACTCCTTATAAAAGAGCTGCTAATTCGTCTTTCTTTGCCTTAGGGTCAAACTCTACCTCTTTTTCTTTTAGGATTTCTATTATTTCATCATTTGTAGGATTTGAATTCGATGTAACTTCTTTCTTCTTTTCTTCGACAACTTCCCAGCCATCATCAAGAAACTGATTAACTGAAAGCTCATTAACCTGTCTTTCTACGTTATCTCTTTTTACTCTTATAAGCATTTATATCACCTTCTTATGCGTTTGCATCAACTATATTAGCAAACATTAATTCCTTTTTATTTTCTAGCATAAATAGGTCGTGGTATCTTCTATATGCTATAACCAAGAATCTGCTCCCTGGTATGTATCAGGGTCAAATATCTTCATTTTGTCCTGTTTTGTAACAGCGACTGGTACATTCTGTGCTACAACCAGGAAGTTATATTTTTTAGCAGACATTCCAACTTTGAAACCGCCTTTTTCCTGCCCGTGTGTTTTTCCATCCTGAAGCTCTATCGCTGATACCATATAGTTGCTAGGAGTTTCTATTAGTAAACATTCATCAAACGAAGGTATAGTAGTATCAATTCCCCCCACTTTGAAAGTCTTATCTCTTAACTGTCCTGCTATTTTCTTTTCAAGTGCTTCGTATTTAGTTTTCCACTCGTCAGCGTTCTTTTTTAACTTTTCTACATCCACACCATCAAATATTTCTAGTTTTTTTCTAGTTTTTCAACTTTGTCCTGTAATCTCTCAGATTTTTTACTTTCGCGTTCTATGTCGTTTCCGTTTTCGTCCATAATCTGATTTATTACAGTTTTTTCAAGTCCTAAACCTTCTAAAAATGCTCTGTTCATTTGTATTTCCTTTCTTGCTACGCTTATTTACGACAGTTGCATTGTCTCGCTCACATAGTTTTACGACTTTGCGGTCAAATTTGGGTATAAAAAAAGCACCTTAACAATAATTTGTTAAAATGCTTTATTAATTATTCCATTTAATTTTATTTTTCATCTTTTAATATCTCCAATGTTTTTATTTCGGATTGATTTATTAAATATTCTCCAACTTCTAACATTGGTTCTTCATCTTCATCTTCATCTTCAGATTGAAGATAACATTGGCAAAAACCTTCTATTGGAGAAACATTTTCAAATGTAAGTCTGATTTTTTTTCCTTCACATTTTTTCATTTCTTTTATGCTAATCATTTTTTTCACCCTTTTCTTTATTTCTAGGTACAACATGCGTTCCTTTTTTCTTAGAATAGCTTATAGAAAATCTATTTGTTTCTGTTTCTTCTCCTGTTTCTTTATCAACAACAACGCCAATTATGAAATCAACCTCACAAAATTCCTTATCTGTAAGCTCGCCTGCAATTGTTCTTTTTAACTTACCTTTACCACCAAAGTTATCAACTAATTTTTTAGCATCTATACCTTCAAGCAAATAACTTTTATTAGTATATCCATTTCGCCCTTTTATATGGTGATTTTGTTTTCCTTGACGTATCTGAAGATTGTATTCTGTTTTTCTTTCATACTTCATTTGTAAATCTTCCCAAGCTACTTTATCATCATTATACTTTATTTCTACAAAATCCTCAATATTATCAGGAACACTAATCCCAACATTTTTAAACTTTTCAAAGTCCTCTCTATCCTCTTGTAAAATAATTATATCGCTCATATAGGTAATAACTGTGCATCTACAATTCGGATGTAACGGCGGAAAATTAACTCCAACTATTCTTTCTTTAAACTTATAAGTCTTTCCGTCAAGTGCATTACAGTTTGCACAAGTCCTTTCGCTGGATCTTCCTTCTGTATGTGAACTGAATTCATAATACTCATAATCAAAGTCCTCATACGCTTGAGCCTGTGCTTCATTTCGTGCATACACTGATTCAGTACGAACAACACTTTCAATATTCTTGAATGAACCGTCCATTCTATTGGCTATATCCTTGGTCATAGACTTTACGCCTTTTAGCAGCTTCTTCTTCTGAAAGCTTGGCTTTCTTTTCTTCCCTTGATAATCTATCTTTCCAATATTTCCTACTCTTCGTCATCATCATCACCGTCTATATTAGGATTGATTGGATAACTATTAAACATATTCATATTCTGTTTCTTTTCTTCTTCAAAAATTCTTTCAGCTTCATTGGGATCTTCTTCCCAAAGATGATTTTTAAGAACAAGTTTTTTTGGAATTATTCCAGAGCTCCGTTGGGCTATCTGTGCAGTTTCTATATCATTTGAAATCATATTACGTGTCCAAGTCTGCTTAATATCATTGAATGGAATATGATAATAATTCAGAATAGCTTCTATAAGCTCTTTGATACTGTCCTTAAACTCTGCTTCAAGTAGTCCAGCTTTAATTTCCAAGTTTCTGTAAAAGAATTTAAGAGCAACTCCAGAAGCATTACCAAAACTTGAATTATCTGTCATAATTCCCTGACCTGTCTTTATAATCTGCTTTTCTAATAATTCAAGTAATGAATTTCTCGCTTCAACTGGTATGTCTACTGTTAAAGTTTGTACTCCATTATCTGAACCATCTCCCGAATTAAGCTTTATAACCTTGAATGTCTTTAAATCATTTAGAAAGCCATCTAACTTCGTACCATTGTAACCTTTAAGCACATATATTATCTGCTGTATATCATCTATGTCATTTGCATATGAGCTCGTTACTCTGTCATAGCAGTCTATAAGTGTTTTAATCTTATCCAGGTCGCTCGTATTTGTACTGTTATTAGCAAAGCTTATAAAATGAACTCTGCCTAATTCATGTGTTATTTCTAGTGTTTCAAAAGGCTGTGTATCTAAATCTTTAAACTTATACTTCTTAAACTCTGTATCTGTCCAGTGCTCTACTGTTATAAAAGTCTTTTTCTTTCCCTCATCGTCTTCTTCTACTATCAGGTAGTATCTTATTATCTCTTTTAATGATTTCTCAAGGTCATTTGAATAGATTGCAATAACTTCTTCTGATTCGACTTCTGCAAATCTAAACTCTTTCTTATCATTAATCCAATAGTGCGGCCATCCTAATCCAGTATTTGATGCTTCTATACATAGATCCTTCAGCTTTCTATTGAATTTGTATACAACAACAATTGTATACGCAAAATTTATTATCATTTTTGCAACTTTTATTACTATTTTCGCAACTTTTGTTGTGATTTTTTGTATTTGTAACAATTTTTATCATCTTTAAATTAGACCATATCTAATAAATTTTCGTCTTCATTTAATACTTTATATCCCCAGATAGCAACTGCAATACTCTTTATAGCCTGGTTCTTTTTATCCCTTAACTGTCTTTCACTATAATTAAGGATATAGCAAATTTCTCTCCAGTCTTTATCTTCAATCAAAAACATATCTATAACCTTTTTATGTGTTACTTATAAATTATTTATTGCCTGATCTAAAAATTTATTTAATTTTGCTTCGTTAATTCTTCCTGTATCTGCGTTATATATTTTTCTGTACCATATAGCAGCTTCATCTATCGCTTGTAATATAGATACTTTTTTATTCTTGTATATAACTTTTGCTATATCTGTAAGATTAATCATTTGCTCACCTCTATATTTTTAAAGGAGCAAGGCACCACCCAAGCTCCCGGCTGTAATAGAAGGTCAACTCTTCTTATAATAAATTCAATCTCTATTTGGAATAATATATTTATTTTTTTATATTTTTTTATTGAGTGAGATTGAATTATTAACTGTTAAAATGGTATATCTCCATCATCTGATAAGCCATACTGTCCCGGAGGCTCAAATCCTGATTCACTCTGTGGTATCGATGGAGCATAACTTGAATTGCCACCTTCCCCTTTATTTGTAAGGAATTCAACTTCATTTACTGCTACATTCGTGAAGTTTTTCCAGTTCCCAGATTCATCTTTCCAACTGTCAACTCTCATACTTCCTTCAAGTGCTACTCTACTTCCTTTTCTCTGATAATTTGCAAATGGTTCTGCTAGTTTCCCAAGTATCTCTATTGGTATAAAATCTGTTAGTTCATTTCCATTTTTATCTTTGTAATCTATTTTTACTGCTATTGTGCATTTCGCTTTTGGTGTTCCCTTTGGAGCTATCTATTCAAGCTCTGGATCCTTCGATAAGTAACCTATAAGTGTTATGTTATTCATGATTAATTCTCCTTATTCTTATTTCTTACATCTTCCATTATTTCCACATATTCCTTTTCAAAAGGTATTTCAGCTAAACAATCTGCCGTTGCGAATACAAGTTCAGCAGCTGTTCTATAACTTTCAACTTTCATTTCTGCCTCATCTTTATTAGCATCATAAACATATTCAAACGTTATTTTATTTTCCTTCATATTCATTTCTCCCTTTTATAAGGGGAGCTTTTAAACTCCCCCTTTATTTACATTTGAGCCTGCTTTCTTGCAATTATGTCGTTTATTTCCGATTCTGAATATTGTGTATATGTTTCATTAAAGTTACTAAATCTTGTTTTCTTATTATCTGTATTCCGCTTAGGTTTCTTGTAGTTGTCCTGAATAGTTTTTAATAAGTATCCATTTTTATTCTGGATATTTCTATCAAGTGCCATTTCCAGTTTCTCTTTAAAACCTTCTAAAATTTCCTGCTTATCTTTTACAAGATTAATAACTCTAGTAGCATATTCTTCTGTATATGTATCTTTAAATTTATTCTTTAAAAGAGTTTTGATTTACCTTTCTAATTGAGAGAGAACACGCACTTCTTGCGTTGTGTTAATCTCTTTATTATTCTCTTGTATAGGTTTGGAACTTTCTTCCGTATGAGTATTTCTAACTATTAGAGCGTTTATTTTTTCTTCATTAACTAAATACCATTTTGTTCGGTCATAGCCTTTCTTGTTGAAATTTCCTACTATAAATAGCCTTCTTTCTCAAGTGTCTTTAGTAAGTTGCTTATTATCTTAGTTGACCAGAATGGGAAGTTTTCATTTTTCCACTTGTCAACGCTTTGAAAAGTCCAATATGTACCTTCATAGAAGTTAACATTATTCATTTCATTTAATCATACCCGGTAAATAACTTGTTGCAATACTATCGATTCTTAGTATCGAACTACTCCCAGAAAATGGAAAGCGTAGAAGAATTGAAAGAGCTGGTGGAAAAACTAAAAAAGAAGCTTTGCAGAAAATGGCACTCCTGGAAGCTGAAATACTTAATAAAGGCGGATATAAAGAAAAAAGTAAAATGCAGTTTAATGAATTGTTGAATATTTGGTTTAAGGAGCACGTTGAATTAAATTGTTCTAAAAATACTCAAAGGCTTTATGGTTTAGAAATTAAAAATCACATAGAACCTAGTTTAGGTAATTATCCGATTACTGATATTACTACAAGGATAATACAAGACTTCTTAAATAATAAGAAAATAGAAGGGTGCGGTAAACAAGCAGTTGGTATATTTAAAAATATAATTATAACTTCTCTTTCTTATACTGTATTCCCACTTGAATTACTTGAGAACAATCCAGGCCAGTATGTTAAAATGTCTTCTTTTGATGAGAAAAAGAAAACTAAAACTATATCTGTGAAGAATATAAAATTATACTTAATGAATCAAAATGTATACCAGTTCTGAATAATATATTTATATTATTATTTAACACTGGATTAAGGATAGGATAAGCGTGTGCTCTACAATGGGAAGATATAGATTTTGATAAAAGAATTATACATGTCAGACATTCCATTTTTATAAATAAATGTGGAAAATACGAGCTGACAGCCCCTAAGACACGTTCTTCAATTCGTGATATATATTTCAACCAAGAAGTTTATAACGTGTTTAAAAGACAGCGTATTTATGCAAATCAAAATAAGCTTAAATATGGTTCTTATTATTCAGATAGTAATTTAATATTTCAAGAGAAAATGGTTTGAATTTTCCAAAGTGCCCATTCCAAACTAGAATAAGAAAAATCAGAAAAGATACTGGCATTGATTTTAGTTTTCACAGTTTCAGACATACACACGCAACAATGTTACTTGAAGCCGGTGTAAACATGAAGGAAGTCCAGGCACGCTTAGGACATGGTAATATTTCAATTACTATGGATACTTATGTTAAATCTACTGACAACAGCAAGAGAAATACTTTAGAGTAATTTGATGATTTTATAAAGAAAACTTCCAACATTTAGCCCCGTGTCGGAAATATGTTGGAAAAAGTTAATCTCAGGTAAATACACATTAGTAATTCAAACGTTTTCAACTTTACAAACTCTTAACGCTTTCTTAACCATTACTTAATTTAATAGATTAGATATTCTGATATGATTAGTTTGTTGCCGAAAGCAATGTTAAATATTATAATAAAAAATCTATGCAAAATTCAGGAGGCAAAAATGGATATGGCACTAACACTAATTGGTGGTCTTGGAATGTTCCTTTACGGAATGAATGTAATGGGAGAAGGACTTCAGAAGGCCGCAGGAAGTAAACTAAAGAAAATAATAGAAATGCTTACAAGTAATGTTTTAATGGGAGTTCTTGTAGGTACAGTAGTAACAGGTGTTATACAGAGTTCATCAGCTACAACAGTGATGGTGGTCGGATTCGTAAATGCTGGTATAATGTCACTTACACAGGCAATAGGTGTTATAATGGGTGCCAATATAGGTACAACAGTTACAGCACAGCTTGTATCATTCAGTCTTGAAGATATAGCTCCTATAGCACTTGGTATAGGTATAGTATTCTATATGTTCACATCTAAAGAAAAAACTAAACAGATAGCAGAAATACTTATAGGATTCGGACTTTTATTTATAGGTATGGAATTCATGAAAGACTCTGTTGCTCCACTTGCTGAAAATGAAGCATTTAAAAATACTCTTTTATATTTAAGTAAAAACCCTATTCTTGGTATAATATCAGGTTTTGCAATAACAGGTATTATACAGAGTTCATCAGCGTCTATGGGTATGCTTATAGCACTTGCATCTCAGGGACTGGTTCCTCTTGCCGCTGCACTTCCTATACTTTACGGTGATAATATAGGTACCTGTGTTACTTCTTTACTTTCAAGTTTCGGTGCAAGCCGTAACGCCAAGAGAGCTGCCATAATGCATCTTACATTTAATGTAATAGGTACCTTATTATTTATGCTTGTACTTAATATACCTATAATGGTAATAGTTCAGTATCTTGATCCTGAAAATACAGCGAGACAGATAGCAAATGCACATACATTATTCAACCTTATAAATGTTATCATACTTCTTCCTTTCTCTAAATATATAGTTAAAATAGCAGAAAAATTAGTTCCTGTAAAAGAAGATGAACTTACAAAAGAAGAAGAAGGTACAAAATATCTTGACGACAGAATGTTTGAAACTCCTTCAATAGCTCTTGGAAATACACTTAAAGAGTTAATAAGAATGGGAGAAAAAGCTCGGGTATCTCTTGACTCATCTATAAAAGCCTTTACTGAGGCCGATGCAAAAGCGATAGATAAAACATTCCAAAGTGAGAACTCTGTAAATATAATACATAAAGGAATATTAAATTATCTGCTTAACCTGTCAAATACAAACATAAACAGCGATGAAAGAATCATGGCAGACAATATGTTCCATATAGTAAATGATATAGAAAGAGTTTCAGACCATGCTAAGAATATAGCTGAAATGGCAAAAGTTGTTGTAGACTCAAACCTTCAGTTCTCTGATATAGCTCTTAAAGAAATAGAGAAAATTTACGCAATAGCACGTAATAACTATGAAACATCTTTATCTTATATAATAAGTAAAGACCACAAAGAATATGAAAAAATAATAAAGGGTGAGGCTCAGGTTAATTTACTTGTAAAACAGTACAGAAATGAACACCTTTTAAGACTTGGTTCAGGAAAATGCACGGTTGACTCTGGAGTTCTATTCCTTGATTTCCTTACAAATCTTGAAAGAATATCAGACCATGCAAACAACATAGCTAATAAGATTGCTTCAATATCAGCAAAATAATGCAATTACCTTAAAATTAACATAAATAAGAAACCGGTTTTGTTCCCATAAGCAATGCCGGTTTTTTATTTGCCTGTATATTCTGTATCCCGGAATAATACATATATAAAATTACTTATTATAAAATTAAATGGTGTAAATATCAGATTTAATAATCAAGCTAAGTATTATAATGTTGTAATCTCGCAAAACAGCATAATAACACCTCTTCGAATTATAATTTTTTTATTGTAAAATCAGCAGATTATTTATAAAAGAGTATTATAAATCATAGGTTTGTATACTGGTTTCTCTGATTTCTTTATTGGATTTTTATTCTATTTATTAATTCTGACAATAAAACTTTATTAATTCACGTTAAATTCATATTCAAACAATATTATATTCTTATACAATTTTTTATTAATGAATATATCAACTTAATTTATCATAAATTTGAAAGGAGTTTAGCATGTTAAATTACATAAAATTTGCTTTCTCACAGGTATTTGGATTTCTTTTTTCAATATTCAAACTAAATAAATTTAAAAAATATCCAGAAGCTCAGGCAAGATCTGAAGCATCTGATTTTCTTTACAAGCACTCAGTAAATTCTTTAAAGAAAATAAATATAAATCTGAATGTAAAGGGCGAAGAAAATATACCGGATGAACCAGTTTTATTTGTGGCCAATCATTCCAGTATGCTAGATGGATTTATAGTTCTTGGTTCAATAAAAAAATCACTTGGATTTATAATTGCAGATGAGCCGGTATGGAGAAATATTCCGATAGTAAGAAAATGGATGGAGCTTGTAAAATGTGAGCTTATCGATAGAAAAAACAACAGAAACGGAATAAAAAGCATAAATCGCGCTGCAAATAGTATAAAAGACGGACAAAACATGGTTGTATTCCCCGAAGGAGATCTTACATGGGTAAAAGATGAAAATGCCTATGTATCTGATTTTAGGCCTGGGGCATTAAAAATAGCCTACAAAGCAAAGTGCCCTATTGTACCAATAGCTATTAAAAATTCACTTGGTACTTATGAAGGATACCAGCCAGTTGGAAAAATACATTCAAGAGATGTTGAAATAGAAATATTCCCTTCTATAAAAGATCATCTTGAAAATCCAAAACTTAAAACAATAGAATTAGCAGATAAAATAAAAAATATTATGTCTGACAGCATCAAAGCTTTCAGATGTAGTGCAACTCAGCAGTAAAATTAGATATCTATTCAATATTAATCATATAGATATAAAATAATTCTTTAGCAAAACGAGATTTTAAATAAGCTGAAAATATTAAAAAAACCCCGGATTTATTCCAGGGTTTTCTGATTTCGTAATTATTTTATTTCTATGTTGTCTGCGTAGACACCTCGTATTCTTTAGTTTTCAAAACATAATTTAATATAATAATTATCCTCTGAATATAATACATGTATTCAAATATAAATAAAAAGACCCTTATGTAAGCATATTACACAGGGTCTTTATTTTCTTTTTTAAATTTTAATATTAAAATTTAATTTTCAATTTATATAAGCAATACTATCAATTGTCAATTAATAAAATTAAAATTTATTATTATTTTCTAAGCTTTGCAGCTATATCTTTTGCAAAATAAGTTATTATCATATCTGCTCCAGCTCTTTTTATAGAAACCACAGCTTCCATTATTGCATCTTCTTTTAAAAGACCTTCTTTTACAGCAAGTTTAAGCATTGAGTATTCTCCTGATACATTGTATGCACAAAGAGGCATATTGAAAGTATCTTTAACTCTTCTTACTACATCAAGGTATGGAAGCGCAGGTTTTACCATTATTATGTCTGCTCCTTCTTCTATATCGAATTCACATTCTCTTACAGCTTCGTCACTGTTTGCTGGATCCATCTGATACGTTTTTCTATCTCCAAATGAAGGTGCTGAACCCGCAGCATCTCTGAATGGTCCATAGAAGTTAGATGCGTATTTTGCACTGTATGCCATTATTGAAACTGTTTCGAATCCATTTTCATCAAGTGCATCTCTTATTGCACCTACTCTTCCGTCCATCATATCTGAAGGAGCTACCATATCCGCCCCTGCTTTAGCGTGGCTTACTGCTATTTTTGAAAGATAATCTAAAGTTTTATCGTTATCTACATAACCTTTGTCTGTAAGTATTCCACAGTGTCCGTGGTCTGTATACTGGCACATACAAACATCTGTTATAACGTTCATTTCTGGCGCTATTTCTTTTATTTTTCTTACCGCTTTCTGTACTATTCCATCATCTGCAAATGCCTGTGAACCGCAGCAGTCTTTTGATGCTGGTATACCAAACATTATTACATGTTCTATTCCAAGTTCTCTTAATTCTTTTATTTCTGCTTCAAGCATATCTACTGAGAAATGATATACCTCTGGAAGAGATGGTATTTCTTCTTTTATTCCTTCACCTTCTACAACGAATAATGGGTATATTAGATTTTCAACGTCTAATCTTGTTTCTCTTACAAGATTTCTCACAGCTTTATTTATTCTAAGTCTTCTAGGTCTATTTATCATATTTTGTCCTCCTTATTTTTATAACACTGTTTATCTTTTAAGTATTGCTTTGAAAATTAGTGAAATTATAGCTTTTAATAAAGTATCGTTTCACTTCACTGTTATTATACACTATTTTAACTAAATTTCATAATAATTTTTAATTTATTTTTTTATTTCTTTTTCCAATATTTCTTCTTTTCTTAAAAGAATTTTATCTGATACGAGCTCTTTTTCTATTTTTTCAAATCCAGTTCTTTCTATTGTAGATACAAATCTCTCTCCATATATTCCATTTTCTCTGAACAAAAGTACTGCCTTTTCCACTATTTTGATTATCTCTTCTCTGGTTGTAAATACCTCTTTCAGCATTTTACCATGTGTAGTTCTTTTTCCCCGTCTTCCACCTACGTATACCTTATACCCTGTTTTTTTAGCTTTTATCGCTTTAAATAGACATTTTTTTTCGCATCTTCCACAGTTTATACATTTATTATAATCTATTTGAGCTTTATTATCATCAAAATATACCGCATTTGACGGACATACATCTTTCGCTCCGCATTTTTTACAGCTTCTGCATTTATTCTCATCAAGTTCTGGAATATACCGTCCAACAATTCCAAGATCATTTAAATCCGCTTTTACACAGTTATTCGGACATCCTCCTACTGCTATTTTAAATTTCTGTGGCATCTCAGTCATGCTGTATTTTCTATAAATTTCATTATGTATCTCTTCTGAAATATCATAGGTATCTATAAGCCCGTATTTACATTTACTCCCCTTACATGATACCACAGGCTTCAATTTTTTCCCTAGACCACCCATTTCCATACCACATTCTTCAATATATTTTCTAAAGGGCTCTATATTTTCATACGGAATACCAGTACATTCAAATGTGAGTCTTGTCGTCATAATTACCTCTCCATTACCATACTTTTCAGCTGCATCTGCAATCCTTCTGAGCTGTTCAGAATTAACCCTTCCATTTATCGTTATTATTCTTCCTGAAAACTCATCGGTACCATTAATTTTTAGAAAACCAAGATTTCTGATTCTCATTTCTTCAGCTTTAGTTATTGTCAATGCCTTCATTTTTTATTACCCCCGTATATAAAACATATATCCTGATTTTATTATATTCTTAATAATTACATCTTTTCTTCATAATAACTATCTTATCATCATCTTAATAAATTAAATTTATTATATGTTATAATATAGATAAGATTTTATTATATTTATTGATTTTTAATCAAAATCAAATACTATTTATTTTAACATTAAAATACTCAATTTATATTATATTTTTTAGTTTTAGATAAATTTTTATTTTTTAATAAAGTATACGAAAATTATGGATTTAGATGGAGGTTACCAAAAAACTTATTAAATTCAAGAGGACATAATTTCAAAAGATATATTTAATACAATAAAAGATTTATTGTATTTGCAGAAGATAGTAATATTCTCTTATCGTTAAGCATTTTATTAAACTCTGTATCTGTAAAAGCAATAAAAAAAGGCAGATTTTCCCCTGCTCTTTTTTATATCATATATTTCATACCGTATATTTTCATATCATATTTATGTTTTAATACATTTTTATACTGTATTACTGTTTTGTAATTTGTTTTACATCCTTTTTTTTCTTATAAAAATCCACCCACAACATATATAGCAAATGAAAATAGTGTAAGCGGAACTGAAATCATTATTCCCGCCGTCATAATCGTAAACAGATAAGTAACCATTTTCATAAACAGACCTGCAAAATCAAAGCCTAAAAATCCAAGTACCACATGTAATATTATAATTACAGGTATAACCACTATAACAGCATTTGAACTGTTTGATATATCCCGTTTACTTAGAGATAAATGTATCGCTATTGAATAAATCATAAACATTATTATAATTCCCTTTATTGTAAATAGCTCTGGCGATTTTATAATAAGAAATGTTATATCTATACCAGATGTAAGCATATGGAACATATATTTTATAAAATCCATGTTCTTTATCATTTCCATACTTCCCTCTATATCTATTATCATTTTAAATATATTGGCTTCACTTCC
>SAMEA104404106__coassemble_154_pt1 | contig 90403 bp, 79 predicted proteins | sample SAMEA104404106__metabat2_high_PE_007 | metagenome-assembled genome bin SAMEA104404106 (sample SAMEA104404106) | Balaenoptera acutorostrata | reverse complement strand
GAATGCCAGCCTGTCACGCTGGAGGTCGTGGGTTCGAACCCCATCCAAGTCGCCAGTTTCTTGAAGTGCGGGAATAGTTCAGCGGTAGAGCGCGACCTTGCCAAGGTCGAAGTCGCGAGTTCGAATCTCGTTTCCCGCTCCAAAAAATACCTATTTTTTAAAAGTATGTGGGTGCATAGCTCAGCTGGATAGAGCAACGCCCTTCTAAGGCGTGTGTCCGGGGTTCGAATCCCTGTGCGCTCACTAACCAAAAAAGTTTCGCTGAATAAGTGAGACTTTTTTTTTATAAAAAATATAAACAAAAGAATAAGTTAGAAAAAGGACAAAAATAAATTAATACAGAATTTATTTTTTATATGTTTTTAAAATGAAAATTTAAATCAAATGTATAATTTTATGCTAATGTAGTATAATAATTGTTGTAATAAATTATAACTTTGTGTAATAAAAGAAAATTAATATTAATTTAAGTTTAAATTAATATAGGGGGGAAAAACTGTGCCAGATATAGGTTCTTTTGTAGGAGAATTTTTTGATGTAGTTTATAGAATGAGATTTAACGATTTAATAGATATCGCAATAATAACATATCTTTTTTATAAGATATTTATGTTTATAAAGGATACGAGAGCAGAACAGGTTCTAAAGGGTATAATAATACTTTTAGTTGCTACGCGGGCAAGTAAGATATTCAAGCTTCATACTCTTTACTGGATACTTGTAAAATCGCTTGAAGTAGGTTTTATACTTCCGTTTATAATATTCCAGCCTGAACTAAGGGCAGGTCTTGAACATATAGGAAGAACAAAACTGAAAATATTTACTAAGCAGGTTGGTATATCAGAAGAAAAATTCAATTTTGTTATTGATGAAATAGTAGAGGCCCTTTATTCTCTTTCAAGACAGAAGATAGGGGCTCTTATAGTAATGGAAAGAGAAACAAGACTAAACAATATAATAAATACAGGTACAATGCTTAACTCAGAGGTATCAAGACAGCTTCTTATAAATATCTTTATACCTAATACACCACTTCACGATGGTGCTGTTGTAATAAGAGAGTCAAAGATACAGGCTGCCGCGTGCTTCCTTCCACTTACACAGAGGGAAGATCTTAGCAAGGACTTAGGAACAAGACATAGAGCCGGTGTAGGGGTAAGTGAAGTATCAGACTGTCTTACTCTTATAGTCTCTGAAGAGACTGGGGGGGTGTCTATAGCAAAATCAGGTAAATTATATAGAAACATATCTAAGGAAAGAATGAAAAGCGTTTTAACAAAAAATCTTCAAGTAAGAAAAGAAGAAAAAAGTTTTCTAAAAGGGGGATTTTTTAAATGATAAAAATAAATAGTAATACAAAGGTTAAGATAATATCTCTATTAAGTGCAATAACCCTGTGGATGTATGTAATAGCAATAGTAGATCCAGAGGATACAAGACTTATAGAAGATATTCCGGTAACAATAAGTAATGAGGAAGCAATAGACAATAGAAATCTTGTTGTATATCAGGAAGAACCTCTTACATGTAATATATATGTAACAGGAAGTCTATCTAATGTAAATGGAATAAGTAAAGATGACATACAAGTAAAGGGAGAGATTTCAAATCCGATAGAAGGTCAGAATGTGATGTATTTAAAGGCCAATATGTCTGAAAGAGTAGATCATGAGTTCTCATCTTCAACAATAATTGTAAATCTTGAAAAAAAGGTTACTGAATCAAGAAGGCTAGAAGTTTCAATTCCGGATGATTACAAAGAAAATGTGGAAACAATAATCTTAGATAAGAAAACAATAGATGTATCTGGTCCAAGAGCCCAGGTTGAAAAAGTAAAAAAAGTAATAGGTGAGATAGATCCTGGTGAAGAAACAAAGGATTATACAGAAAAAATAGAGGTTTATCCTGTAAACGAAAGTGGAAATGTTGTAAGCGATGTGGAGGTAGAAGATAAGGATGTAGAGGTAGATGTAAAGATGTTTAAGACTAAAACAGTACCGATAAAGGCCAATCTTTCTGAAGAACTGGATGGATCTTTATACGAATTGAGTGTCCCTGCTACAAGCATAACCGGCAAATCTGACTTTATAGATCCTATTGAAGAAATAAGTACGGATATGGTAGATGTACAAAAATTGAAGGAAAGTGGAAAAGTGAGGATAAATCTTATTCTCCCTCAAAATGTATTTTCAGAAAAAGGGTACGTCTTTGTAGAGTATAAAGGGGCTAAAAATAACAAAAAAACCTTATATGTAGACAAAAGTGATATACTAATTAAGAATAATGATGAACATATAAGCGTAAATGATTTTAATTTACCTGAAAAAATAAAAATAACTATTGATGGTTATGAAAATATCAATGATATACAAATTAACGACATAAAATTATTTATAGATATGTCTAATGAATATCTTGAAACTGGGAAATATAAAATAGAATATTCTGTAAATAATAATGTTGAAAACGTTGAAATTCAACCAAGTATAGTTAAAATGAAGAATTAATGAAAATATAATATGGGAAATAAATAGATGTCAGAAAATATACGGTTTATAAAAAATATAAAATAAATAAAAATTTTTTGTTAATTTTATATTTTTATTGCAACTATTTTATTTTAGATATATTATTAAAGTATAAGATAATTATAGGTGTAACCTAAATTAATTATGTGCTAATTTAGGGTAAAAGTACAAAAAAACAAAACTTGGAAAACGATTTTGACGTTTCCATTTGAGAAACAAATTCAATTGTGATACACGAAAAGGTATTGATGTACAAAAAACATATTGAGAGTATAGAGGTGGAGTTATGAGAAACTTTGAAGAAGTTGTAAAATTTGCAAGAGAAAGAGGACCTAAAAAAATATCTGTTGCATGTTGCCAGGATAAAGAAGTTCTTCTTGCAGTAGAAATGGCAAGAAAAGAAGGAATAGCAAATGCAATATTAGTAGGGGATATGGCAAAAACTGAACCTATAGCTAAAGAATTAGGTATAGATCTTTCAAACTATGAACTTATAAATAAAGAAGATCTTGTAGAAGCTTCAAGAACAGCTGTTGAACTTGTATCAACAGGAAAAGCTGATATGGTAATGAAAGGTATGGTAGATACTTCAATAGTTCTAAAAGCGGTTTTAGATAAAGAAATAGGACTTAGAACTGGTAAAGTATTAAGCCACGCCGCAGTATTCGATATAGAAGGATTTGATAGATTATTCTTCCTAACAGACGCTGCAATGAACCTTGCACCAGATGTAAATGCTAAAAAACAGATAATAGAAAACACTGTTGCTGTTGCACACGCATTAGATATAGAAAAACCAAACGTAGCGTGCTTATGTGCAAAAGAAAAAGTAAATCCAAAAATGAAAGATACAGTAGAAGCTGCAGAACTTCAGGAAATGTGTGAAAAAGGTGAAATAACAGGTTGTGTTGTTGGTGGACCTTTCGCACTAGACAATGCTGTTTCAGTAGAAGCTGCAGAACATAAAGGAGTAACTCATCCGGGAGCGGGAAAAGCTGATATATTATTAGTTCCAGACATAGAAGCAGGAAACGTACTATACAAATCAATGGTATTCTTCGCAGGTGCTAAGAATGCAGGTGTTATAGTAGGTGCAAAAGCTCCGGTAATACTTACTTCAAGATCAGATACAGAAGAAACAAAACTTAATTCAATAGCACTTGGTGTATTAATGGCTGCAAAAGCTGGAAAATAATAACACCAGACAGATTACACTAATTAATAAAAATTAATTAAATAAATACGTAAAGCTTTTAATTTTACAGGAGGGCAAAACTACATGAGTAAAGTATATAGAATATTAGCTATAAACCCGGGTTCAACATCAACTAAAATAGCAGTGTTTGATAATGAATCGCAGGTATTTGAAAAAACATTAAGACATTCGTCAGACGAAATAGGAAAATATGCTAAAATAGCAGATCAGTTCGAATTCCGTAAAGGTGTTATAGAAGACGCTCTTGAAGAAGGCGGAATAAAAATGTCTGAATTAGACGCTGTAGTAGGTAGAGGTGGACTTCTAAAACCTATAAAAGGTGGAACTTATGCAGTAAACGAAGCTATGGTTGAAGACCTTAAAGTTGGTGTTCTTGGAGAACATGCTTCTAACCTTGGTGGAATAATAGCTAAACAGATGGGTGAAGAAGTAGGAGTACCTTCTTTCATAGTAGACCCTGTTGTAGTTGATGAATTACAGGATTTAGCAAGAGTATCAGGAATGGCTGAAATAGAAAGAACAAGTATATTCCATGCTTTAAACCAGAAAGCAATAGCAAGAAGATTTGCAAAAGAAAATGGAAAATCATATGAAGATCTGAACCTTATAATAGCTCATATGGGTGGAGGAATATCTGTAGGAGCTCATAAAAAAGGATTAGTTATAGATGCAGCTAATGCATTAGATGGTGAAGGACCATTCTCACCAGAAAGATCAGGAGGACTTCCAGTAGGATCACTTATAAAAATGTGCTTCAGTGGAGAATACACTCTTGACGATATGAAAAAGAAAATAAAAGGAAATGGTGGACTTGTTTCTTACCTAAATACTAATGACGCAAGAGAAGTTGAAGACGCAGCAGCAGCTGGAGATGAAAAAGCAGCATTCATATACGATGCAATGGCTTACCAGATAGCTAAAGAAATAGGTGCTTGTGCAGCAGTATTAAAAGGAGAAGTAGACGGTATACTATTAACTGGTGGTATAGCTTATTCAAAACCATTCACTAAATACATAGCTGACATGGTTAGCTTCATAGCTGACGTAAAAGTTTATCCAGGAGAAGATGAAATGATTGCTCTAGCTCAGGGTGGATTAAGAGTCTTAACAGGAGAAGAAGAGGCTAAAGTATATGCTTAATAAAAATGATAAAAGAATAAGAATAATAACAGGACATTATGGAAGCGGTAAAAGTGAATTTGCTGTAAACTATGCTGTACAGTTAAGAAAAGAAACTGAAGACAAGGTTGCAATAGCAGACCTTGACGTTGTAAACGTATACTTCAGAACAAGAGAAAGAAAAGATGAAATGAGAGCTATGGGAATACATCCTATAGACAGCTCAGTAGATGCACCGAGTTTAGATATACCTGCGCTTTCAGCAGAAATAACAGCTCCTATGCATGATAAATCATACCAGTATGTTATCGACCTAGGTGGAGATAATGTAGGTGCAAGAGTAATATCAAGATTCAGAGCATCTGTGCCTGATGATGAATACGATTTACTATTTGTAATAAATGGAAACAGAGAGAGAACTCAGACTGCAGAAGAAGTCTTACAATACATCGACGAAATAGAAAAGTCATCTCAGCTAAAAGTTACTGGACTTATAAACAACACTCATATGCTAAAAGCAACAACAGTTGAGGATGTTTTAAAAGGACAGGAAATAGCTAAGGAAGTTTCTAAAGTAAGAAATATACCTATAAGATATGTTTCTTGTTTAGAAGATGTTGCCAAACAGCTTCCAGAAGATATTGAAGGTACAGTATTACCTATCAATCTTTTCATGAGAAGCGATTGGATGATGTAGTCTGATTCAAATATAAAATGAAACTTTAAGGAGGCTTAGGCAAATGGCTAAAGGAAAAGTATCTTTTGATGAAAAATTCTGTAAGGGTTGTGGATTGTGTATAGACGCATGTCCAATGAACATAATAGAATTAAACACAGAAACAACAAATGAAAAGGGATACAACCCTGCAAGAATAATAGACATGGATAAATGTATAGCTTGTGCAAGCTGTGCAATGATGTGTCCAGATGTAGTTATAACAGTAGAAAAGTTATAATAATAGTAGAAAGAATCTAATTATTTTAATAAGATAATAGGGGGGAATTTTAAATGGCTAAGATACTTATGAAAGGTAACGAAGCATTTGGTAAAGCAGCTATAACAGCTGGATGTAAATACTTCTTCGGTTACCCAATAACTCCACAGAGTGAGTTACCAGAATATTTATCAAGAGAATTACCAAAAATAGGTGGAGCATTCGTTCAGTCAGAATCTGAAGTTGCTGCTATAAACATGGTTTACGGTGCAGGTGGTGCAGGAGTTAGAGTTATGACTTCTTCATCTTCACCAGGTGTTGCATTAAAACAGGAAGGTATAACTTATGCAGTTGGTGCAGAAGTACCATGCGTTATACTAAACGTAATGAGAGGTGGTCCAGGACTAGGAAGTATACAGCCATCTCAGGCAGACTACTACATGATGACTAGAGGTGGAGGTAACGGTGACTACAGAACTCCATGTTTCGCTCCAGCATCAGTACAGGAAGCTGTTGATATGATACAGGAAGCATTCGACGTAGCTGACCAGTACAGAACTCCAGCTGTTGTTATAGCAGATGGTATGATAGGTCAGATGATGGAACCAGTTGACTTCGAAAAACCAAGAAAACAGAGAGAATTACCTCCAAAAGATTGGGCAACTACTGGTACTAAAGGACAGAGAAAACCAAATGTAATAAACTCTCTATACTTATCACCAGAAGTTCTTGAAGATCATTGCTGGCATTTAAATAAAAAATTCGAAGAAATAGAAAAGAACGAAGTTCAGTACGAAATGTACAAAACTGATGACGCTGAATTAGTATTCGTAGCATACGGAACTACTTCAAGAGTTGTTAAAAATGCAGTTGATGCATTAAGAGAAGAAGGATTAAAAGTTGGTTTAATAAGACCAAAAACTATATGGCCTTTCCCAAATGAAGCATTCAAACAGATACCAAATGCTAAAGACTTATTCGTAGTAGAAATGTCTATGGGACAGATGATAGAAGACGTTAAAATAGCTAGTGAATGTAAATTACCAGTTCACTTCCATGGTAGACCAGGTGGAATGGTTCCACTACCAAAGGATTTAATAAGAATGGCAAAAGAAATACTTTCAGGAGGTGCTAAATAATGGCTGTTGTATTTGGAAGAACAAACGGACTTCAGAGAGTCCAGACTCACTACTGTCCAGGTTGTACTCATGGTATAATCCATAGATTAGTAGCAGAAGTTTTAGAAGAATTAGATGTTTTAGGTGATACTATAGGTGTTGTTCCAGTTGGATGTTCAGTTCTAGCTTACAACTACTTCAACTGTGACACTCAGGAAGCTGCTCATGGTAGAGCTCCAGCTACTGCAACAGGTATAAAAAGATCTCATCCTGATAAAGTAGTATTTACTTACCAGGGAGACGGTGACTTAGCATCAATAGGTGCTGCAGAAATAGTTCACGCTGCAAACAGAGGAGAAAGAATAACTACTATATTCGTAAACAACACAGTATACGGAATGACTGGTGGACAGATGGCTCCAACAACTCTAGTTGGACAGAAAGCTACTACTTGTCAGTCAGGTAGAGATGCAGAAATAAATGGTTTCGCAATAAGAATATCAGAAATGTTAGCTACTCTAAAAGGTGCTGTATATGTAGAAAGAGTAACAGTTGATACTCCAGCACACGTAAGAAAAGCTAAAAAAGCAATAAAGAGAGCTTTCCAGGTTCAGTTAGCTGGATTAGGATTCTCAATAGTAGAAGTATTATCAACTTGCCCAACTAACTGGGGTAAAACACCAGTTGACTCTTTACAGAGATTAAGAGATGAAATGATACCTTACTATCCATTAGGCAACTTCAAAGATGTTGATGATGCAGATTTACAGGGGGTGAAATAATATGTCTACAGCTAGAGTAATATGTGCAGGTTTCGGTGGCCAGGGTGTTATGTCTATGGGACAGTTATTAACTTACGCAGGAATGCTAGAAGGTAAAGAAGTTTCTTGGTTACCATCATACGGACCAGAAATGCGTGGTGGTACTGCTAACTGTGCGGTAACAGTATCTGATCAGGTTGTTGGATCTCCACTTATAACTGACGATGCTACAGCAGCAGTATTAATGAACTTACCAGCATTCTTAAAATTCCAGAAAGACGTTATACCTGGAGGAAAAATATTAGTAAACTCTTCTTTAATAAAAGAAAAAGTTGAAAGAGACGACGTAGATGTATACTACATACCAGCTAATGATTTAGCAGTTGAATTAGGAAACCCAAAAGTTGCTAACATGATAATGTTAGGTGCTTACCTAGGTGTTTCTGGAACTGTTGAAGTTGAATCTGTACTAGAAGCTTTCAAAAAAGTTTTCGGTGAAAGAAAAGCTAAATTCATACCACTAAACAGAGAAGCATTAGAAAAAGGTATAGCAGCTACTAAATAGTAAACTGTAAATAGTTAAATTTATATATAAAAAAGACAACAGAATTTTTCTGTTGTCTTTTTTCTTTTTCCATATTAAAATAACTGTATGAATTCTTTAATATGTTTGTAAATTTAAAATGGTAAGTGGTATAATAAAATGTAAAGTTTTTTGGGTTACCGTTTTATGCGATTTTGAAATCGCGAAAGGAGAAGGTTATGAGAAAATATTTTGGAACAGATGGAGTAAGAGGAATTGCAAATACAGAACTAGACTGTGAACTTGCTTATAAGCTTGGTAGAGCAGGCGGATATGTTCTTGCAAAGAGTGATCATAGAGTAAAAGTAGTAGTAGGAAAAGATACAAGAATATCAGGAGATATGCTTGAAGCAGCACTTATATCAGGACTTATGTCTGTTGGATGTGACGTATTAACAGTAGGAGTAATACCAACACCAGCGGTTGCATATCTTACAAGAAGATATAATGCTGATTGTGGTGTAGTTATATCGGCTTCACACAACCCTGTTGAATTCAATGGTATAAAATTCTTCAATAACCACGGATTTAAATTAGATGATGATATAGAACTTGAAATAGAAAAATACATAGATGATATATCACTTGTTGATTCAAACCCTACTGGTAATGAAGTAGGAAAAGTAATACGTAAAGAAGAAGAAGCTTCTGATGACTACGTAGAATTCCTTACAGAAGCAGCAAAAGTAGATTTAACAGGTAAAAAAGTTGTTCTTGATTGTGCAAACGGGGCAGCATACAAAGTAGCTCCTGAAGCATTCAGAAAATTCGGAGCAGAAGTTATAGCTATAAACGCTGAACCAGATGGAACAAATATAAATGATAAATGCGGATCAACTCACCCAGAAGCACTTCAGAAAGCGGTTGTTGAAAACAAGGCTGATTATGGTATGGCATATGATGGAGATGCTGACAGACTTATAGCTGTCGATGAAAAAGGGCATATAGTTGATGGAGACAAGATAATGATACTTAGTGCAATAAACCTTAAGAAAAAAGGAGAACTTGCAGAAAATACTCTTGTTGTAACAGTAATGAGTAACATAGGTCTTAAAATAGCAGCAAAAGAACACGGTATAAATCTTGCAGAAACAAAAGTTGGAGACAGATATGTAATGGAAGAAATGATAGAAAAAGGATACTGCTTCGGTGGTGAACAGTCAGGACATCTTATATTCCTTTACAAAAACACAACTGGGGATGGTTCATTAAGTTCTCTAATGCTTGCAGGAATACTTGAAGACGAAGGTAAAACATTATCAGAGGCAGCTTCTGTAATGGAACAGTACCCACAGGTTCTTATAAATGCAAAGGTTAAAAATGAAAATAAAAACAGATTTATGGAATTCCCAGAAATAAAAGAAGAAATAGAAAGAATAGAAAAATTACTTGATGGAGAAGGAAGAGTTCTTATAAGACCATCAGGAACAGAACCTTTAGTAAGAGTTATGTTAGAGGGTAAAGAAGTAGGAAAGATAAAAGAATTAGCAACAAATCTTGCAGAACTTATAAAGGAAAAATTAGCTTAGTTAAATATAAAAAATGTGGAGCCGTAACGTCTCCATATTTTAGCGCCAGAACTTAAGAATAATTTAGTTTAAGTTGACGAGGTCAGGGTTAATCGAAAATTCGGCGGATGACTCTGCGGTGAATTTACCATCGGAAAATTTCTTTAAAACATAGAAGTGATTCTTTGAACAAAGAGAAATTTAAGTAAATAATTTTTTTATCACCACTTCTTAAAAATAAATTAATATTTTTTAGGAGGACACATTTAATGTGTGGAATAGTTGGATACTTAGGAACAAGAAATGCAGCTGATGTAATCGTTGATGGATTATCGAAGCTGGAGTACAGGGGGTATGACTCTGCCGGAATAGCAGTAGGAAACGAAAATGGACTTAAAATAAGAAAGTTCAAAGGAAGACTATCAGTTCTTGCAGAAAATCTTGAAGAGAACAAGATAGAAGGTCATCTCGGTATAGGACACACGAGATGGGCTACACATGGAGAACCTTCAGATGTAAACTCACATCCTCATTTTAATACTGATAAAAGTATTGCTGTAGTTCACAATGGTATAATAGAAAATTATATCGAATTAAGGGAGGAACTTGAAAAAGAAGGTATAAAATTTGTATCACAGACAGATACAGAGGTTGTAGCACACCTGGTAGGCAAATACTACAAAGGTAATCTGTTAGATGCTGTATATGAAGCCGTATCAAAATTAAGAGGGGCTTATGCACTTGGTATTGTAAGCAAGGATAGTCCGGACGAGCTTGTAGCTGTAAGAAAAGACAGTCCCCTTGTTGCAGGTGTTGGAGAAGGAGAAAACTTTATAGCATCAGACATACCTGCACTTTTAAAATATACGAAGAAAGTATACTTCCTTGAAAATGGAGAGGTTGTCCATATAAAAGGCGAAAACATGAAGATATACGATGCTGAAAGAAATACTGTTGAAAAGAAGGTCTTTAAAGTAGACTGGGATATAGAATCAGCATCAAAGGGTGGATATGACTGCTTTATGGCAAAGGAAATACACGAACAGCCTGAAGGGGTAAAAAATACACTTGAAAGAAGAATAGACGAAAAAAGTGGAAAAATAGTATTAGACGGTATAAATATCGATAGAAAAACACTTGATAAAATAAATAAAATATATATAGTTGCGTGTGGAACAGCTTATAACGCGGGAGTTCTTGGAAGACATGCCCTTGAAAAATACATGGGAGTACCGGTTATAACTGATATAGCATCAGAATTCAGATACGGTGATAACTTTGTAGATGAAAACTCTCTTGTAATTCTTGTAAGCCAGTCCGGAGAAACAGCGGATACTCTGGCTGCACTTAGGGATTCAAAGGAAAAGGGAGCCAGAATACTTGCCATAACAAATGTTGTAGGTTCATCTATATCAAGAGAGGCTGACGATGTATTCTATACATGGGCAGGTCCTGAAATAGCGGTTGCATCTACAAAGGCATATACAACTCAGATAACTTCTCTTTATATGATAGCTCTTAACTTTGCTCTTGAAAAAGAAAGAATAACAGAAGAGTATTACTTTGAAGCAATAGAAAAAATGAGAGAAATACCTAAAAAAATACAGAATTTACTGGATAGAAAAGATGAAGTCAAGAAACTGGCTGAAAAAATAGTTGATAAAGATCACGCATTCTTCCTTGGAAGAGGAATAGATTATTCACTTGCAATGGAAGGATCTCTGAAATTAAAAGAGGTTTCTTATATACACGCTGAGGCATTTGCAGCAGGAGAACTTAAACATGGTACAATAGCCCTTATAGAAGAGGGAACTCCTGTAATAGCCATTGCAACTCAGGAAAAACTATTTGAAAAGATGGTTTCAAATATGCAGGAAGTAAGCGCAAGAGGGGCTAATTTAATAGCCATAGCTCAGGAACACAATAAAGGTGTGGAAAAGGTATCAGATAATGTATTATACATACCTGATTCAAGTGACATACTTTCGCCTATACTGGCTGTTGTTCCAATGCAGCTTTTAGCATATTATGTATCTACAATGAAAGGGCTTGATGTAGATAAACCTAGAAATCTTGCCAAATCTGTTACAGTAGAATAATACAGTTTATATTTTAATAAAATACCCCGAATTTAATTTCGGGGTATTTTTGTTATTTTCCAGGAAATAATAAAATTTACTTTTGAAAATATAAAAAAAACATAAAGATTTAATACAGTATATTTTTTATGTAACTTTAAAATAAATAGATATTGATTTATAAAATTAATATAAATAGTAAAGAAAGGGATAAGTAGCGTTATATGTTAAAATACAAACATTTTTAATATTCACCCTTCATAAAAAATCAATAAAATGGTATAATAAATAACGTGTCTTAAAATAGAGTAATTATAGTATAAGAGGATTTCTTTGTTATTTAAAAAAGGTTACAAACCAAGTCATTGTAATGAAATTTTCTTTATAATATTATATAATTAAGGATAGGATAGATTCAAATATCCAATAAAACTAGGACAATATAATAAAATTAGAATTTGAAAATAATGCAGAAATTAATATCATAAATAAAAGATTTATATCAAGGAGAATAGAATATGCCAAAAATAATAGTTAAAAAAAGTGGACCTTTAAAGGGGACTGTTAAAATAGACGGAGCTAAGAATGCGGTACTTCCAATAATAGCAGCAACTCTTTTAGTTGAAGGAAAAACAGTTATAAATGGAGTACCAAATCTTAGAGATGTACATGTAATATCAGATCTTATAAGACATCTTGGAGCAGAAGTTGAGTTTGAGGGAACAACTCTTACTGTAGATGCGAGCGGAATAAATACATGTGAAGCTCCATATGAACTTGTAAGAAAAATGAGAGCGTCTTTCTTAGTAATGGGACCTCTTCTAGCAAGATTTAATAGAACAAAAATATCTATGCCTGGTGGATGTGCAATAGGTACAAGACCTATAGATTTACATCTTAAAGGATTCAAGGCTCTTGGAGCAGATGTGGAAATAGATCATGGATTTGTTGAAGCATCAACAGAAAAAGAAAAACTTGTAGGTAAAAAACTTTACCTTGATTTCCCATCAGTTGGAGCAACTGAAAATATAATGATGGCTGCTACACTTGCTGAGGGAACAACAATAATAGAAAATGCGGCTGAAGAGCCTGAAATAGTTGACCTTGCAAACTTCCTTAACGAAATGGGAGCTAATGTAAGAGGAGCTGGAACAAACACTATAAAAATAACAGGTGTTGAAAAGCTTCACAGTGCAGAACACACAGTAATACCAGACAGAATAGAAGCTGCTACATATATGGTTGCTGCGGCTATGACAAAAGGTGATATAACTGTGGAAAATATACTTATGGAACATCTTAAACCAATAGCTGCAAAGCTTGTAGAAGCAGGTTGTGAAGTTATAGAAATGGGAGATTCAGTAAGAGTTATAGGACCTGAAACACTTAAACCTATAGATATAAAAACTCTACCACATCCAGGATTCCCAACAGACGTACAGGCACAGTTCATGGCTATGCTTACAATAGCAAAGGGAACTGCTGTAGTAATAGAAACTGTATTCGAGAATAGATTCATGCATGTTGCTGAATTCAACAGAATGGGTGCGGATATAAAAATAGAAGGCAGAAGTGCCATAGTAAATGGAGTTGACAAACTTTACGGTTCAAAAGTAAATGCAACTGACCTTAGAGCAGGGGCTGCATTAATACTTTGTGGTTTAATTGCAGAGGGTGAAACTCAGATAGGTGAGATATATCACATACAGAGAGGTTATGTTGATATAGATAAGAAAATAAGAGCTTTAGGTGGAAATATAGAAATAGTAGAATAGTAAATAATAGAATATAAGTAGAAATTCAATATAAATAAAAAAGGAGTCTTGAAAATGGCAAAAGTAACTGGTGTTGATATAGGAATAGATTTAGGGACAGCTAATGTTTTAGTATACGTAGATGGAAAAGGAATAGTTCTTGAAGAGCCATCAGTAGTTTCAATAGACAATTCACGTAAGGAAATTCTTGCGGTTGGTGAAGAAGCTAAGAAAATGATAGGTAGAACTCCTGAAAATATATCAGCAATAAGACCTCTTAGAGACGGAGTAATATCTGATTACAATACAACTGAAAAAATGCTTAAATATTTTGTGGAAAAAATAGTTGAGAAAAAAGGATTCGGTAAATTCATAATGCCAAGAATAATGGTATGTGTGCCAGCCGGAGTAACAGAAGTAGAAAAAAGAGCTGTTGAAGATGCTGCAAAACAGGCAGGAGCAAGAGAAGTAAGTGTTATAGAAGAACCTATAGCAGCTGCAATAGGAGCAGGAATAGATATAAGTGAACCTAATGGAAACATGATAATGGATATAGGTGGCGGAACTGTTGATATAGCTGTAATATCTCTTGGTGGTTCAGTAGTAAGTGATTCTATAAAAATGGGTGGAGATAAATTCGACGAAGCCATAACAAAATATATGAAAAAACAGCATAATCTTATAATAGGTGAAAGAATGGCTGAAAAAGTAAAAATGCAGATAGGTAGTGCTTACAAAAGAGAAGAAGAAAAATTCATGGATGTAAGCGGTAGAAACCAGATAACTGGTCTTCCTACGAGAGTAAAAATAAGCTCTTCAGAAACTCTTGAAGCATTTGAAGAATGTGTAGAACAGATAATAGCAACAACTCATTCAGTTCTTGAAAAAACACCTCCAGAACTAGCATCAGATATAATAGAATCTGGAATAGTTATGACTGGTGGAGGAGCACTTCTTTACGGTCTTGATAAAAGAATAGAACAGAAGATGGGAATAAAAGTAAGAATAGCTGAAAACCCTCTTTCTTGTGTTGCAATAGGAACAGGTTTAGCATTAAGTAATCTTGAAATGCTTAGAAAAGGTGGATCTTTCAAAGAATCTGCGGTTGAAGAAAGAAAATAAGGATTAAATAAAGTAAGCTGTATACAACGGCTTATATATAATTTCGATAAAGGGTGAAAAACTATGCTTAATATTGATGAAATAAAGAAAATAATACCACACAGATATCCATTTCTATTAGTTGATAGAATAACAGAACTTGAAATAGGTAAAAGAGCTGTCGGAATAAAAAACGTAACAGCTAATGAGCCATTCTTCCAGGGACACTTTCCAGAGTATCCTATAATGCCTGGTGTGCTTATTGTAGAGGCCATGGCACAGGTAGGAGCTGTTGCAATGTTGTCAGTTGAAGAAAACAAGGGAAAAATAGGTGTATTTGCCGGTATAGACAAGGTTAAATTCAAAAGAGAAGTAAGACCTGGAGATACTCTTAGAATGGAAGTTGAAATGACAAGACTAAGAGGAAGTATAGGAAAAGCAAATGCACGGGCTTATGTTGGAGACGAACTTGCATGTAAGGGAGAATTAACATTTGCACTTGCAGATAAATAAGAATGTTGTGTTAATACTTGGCAAAGTCAAATATTATGTTGACAAATTTTAAAATATATTATACAATAACATTCAGTGAAAATTAAAAAAATTCTTGATTACCTTATCAAGAGAGGCTGAGGGATAGGCCCTATGAAGCCCGGCAACCACCCATATGGGAAAAGGTGCTAATTCCTACAGGAGAATTCCTGAAAGATGAGGTCAGTTATTAATTAAAGACTGTTAACCTCTTCCTTTTAGGGAGAGGTTTTTTTATAGAAATATTTAATATCTAATAGATAAGGTGATTTTAAAAAAAGGGAGGAAAGATAATGGCTAGACATTTATTTACATCAGAATCTGTTACTGAAGGACATCCAGATAAAATCTGTGACCAGATATCAGATTCTATACTTGACGCACTTCTTGAAGCAGATCCAAAGTCAAGAGTTGCGTGTGAAACAACAGTAACAACAGGACTTGTACTTGTTGCAGGAGAAATAAGTACTTCTGCATATGTAGATATACCTAAATTAGTAAGAGAAACTGTAAGAGGTATAGGATATACAAGAGCAAAATACGGATTTGACTGCGATACTTGCTCGGTAATAACATCAATAGATGAACAGTCTGGAGACATAGCAATGGGTGTTGATGAAGGACTTGAAAGTAAATCAGGAGAAATAACTGAAGAAGAAATAGAAAAAGTTGGAGCAGGAGATCAGGGTATAATGTTCGGATTTGCATGTGATGAAACTCCTGAACTTATGCCACTGCCAATATCACTTGCACACAAACTTGCAAGAAGACTTACAGAAGTAAGAAAAGAAGGAGTTCTTAACTATCTTAGACCAGATGGAAAAACTCAGGTTACAGTAGAATATGAAGATAATAAACCAGTAAGAGTTCACACAGTTCTTATATCAACTCAGCATTCTGAAGACGTTTCTACAGAACAGATAAGAAAAGATCTTATAGAATATGTTATAAAAGCTGTAATACCAGCAGAACTTCTTGATGAAGAAACCTTATATTATGTAAATCCAACAGGAAGGTTCGTAATAGGAGGACCTCAGGGAGATACAGGTCTTACAGGAAGAAAGATAATAATAGATACTTACGGAGGATATGCTAGACACGGTGGAGGAGCATTCTCTGGTAAGGACCCTACAAAAGTTGACAGATCAGCTGCATATGCTGCAAGATACGTTGCTAAAAATATAGTAGCAGCAGGACTTGCTGATAAATGTGAAGTTCAGCTTTCATATGCTATAGGTATAGCAAGACCACTTTCTGTATTTGTTGATACATTCGGAACTGGTAAAGTATCAGAAGAAAAACTTGTTGAACTTGTAAACAAAAACTTCGATCTTAGACCAGGTGCAATAATAAGAGACCTTGATCTTTTAAGACCAATATACAAAGATTGTGCCGCATATGGACACTTCGGAAGAACTGATATAGATCTTCCTTGGGAAAGAACAGACAAAGCTGAAACACTTAAAAATGAGGCTTTTGCAAAATAATTTTTAATAAATAAAGAATGTAAACAGACTTTATATAAAAGGTATCTGAATTTATTTCAGATACCTTTTTTTATTTCATAAAATTTGCATGGAAAGGAAGTATTAAATTTCAATTATTAAAAAAAAGAACAAAAGACAGATGCTTTTAGTATTTAATAAGGATTATAGAAGAGAACTGATGTTTTGAAAAAATCATTCCTTATAGTATAATTGGTTATATGTCAGTATACGGAAAATATAAATTTGAAAGGAGAATGTAATGGATAGACTTGAGGGTATGGTTACAGATATTGTTTTTCAGAACGAAGACAATGGATATACAATAGCAAAAATTTCAAATCGGGACGGTGATTTTACAGCTGTCGGCTGTATGCCCACACTTTCAGTAGGAGAGACAATAGAAATAGAGGGAAAATGGGGAAAACATAAGGTATATGGGAACCAGTTCGAGGTATCTTCATTTGTTCCTGTTGTACCGTCATCTCTTGATGGAATAAGGGTTTATCTTGCGTCCGGAATGGTAAAGGGCATAGGCGAAAAAATGGCGGCTAAGATAATAGATAAATTCGGTGTTGAAACTCTTGATGTAATACAGAAAACTCCCAAAAGACTTATGGAAGTAGACGGAATAGGGAAGAAAAAGATAAAGCAGATAGTTGAAAGTTATGAAGATGACAGAGAGCTCAGAAAGGTTATAATAGAGCTTTCTCCATATGGAATAACACCGAATCAGTGTCTCAGAATATATAAAAAATATAAGTTTGACGCGATGAAGGTGGTAAACAGTAATCCATACAGACTTGCTGACGAAATAAGGGGAATAGGCTTTAAAACCGCTGATAAAATAGCTAGTAGGGTAGGAATAGACTCAGAGTCTGAAGACAGAATAAAACGGGGAATAATATTCGTACTTAAAAATGCACTTATGGAAGGACATACATTTTTACCAGAGTCGAATGTAGAAAACGAAGCGGCAAGACTTCTTAATATATCAATAGAAAAAATAGATGAGGAAATAGTAAATCTAGCATATGATCAGAAAATAAAGCTTGAAGGAACATCGGGAAATCTGAAAGTTTATCTGATAAATTATTATTTGGCAGAAAATACAGTCTGCAAGAAACTTATAGAAATAGCATCATATGATTTTGATTCAGAAAAAAACAGCTATAAAATAGATGATAAAACAATAGACATTGCTGAAAAAGTTACGGGGATAGAGCTTGCAAACAGACAGAGAGAGGCTGTGAAGGAAGCTATAAACGGAGGAGTTACTGTTATAACAGGGGGACCTGGAACAGGAAAAACGACAACAATAAATACAATTATAAAAATATTAAAGGATATGAAAAAAGAGGTTGTGCTTGCAGCTCCAACGGGAAGAGCTGCAAAAAGAATGAGTGAAACAACAGGAGAAGAAGCTAAAACCATTCACAGACTTCTTGAAATGGGATATTCAACAGATGATGAACTTGTATTCTTTAAAAATGAAGACGAACCTATAAAGGCTGACACAATAATAGTGGATGAGGCATCAATGATAGACATAATGCTTATGAGCAATCTTTTAAATGCTGTAAAACCAGGATGCAGACTTATAATAGTCGGGGATAGTGATCAGCTTCCTTCAGTAGGAGCCGGAAATGTTCTTATGGATATAATAAACTCTGGTGTAATAAAAACCGTAAGGCTTGATGAGATTTTCAGACAGGCAAAGGAAAGCATGATAGTTGTGAATGCTCATAAAATAAACGGAGGAGAGGCACCGGTTCTGAACCGGAAGGGAAAGGACTTTTTCTTTTTAAATGCCACAACACAGGAGGATATAGTAAATACAGTAATAGGACTAGTTGAAAAAAGACTTCCTAATTACTATGGTGTGGATGGCCTTAAAGATATACAGATTTTAAGCCCTATGAGAAAAGGAGAGATAGGCGTAAACAGCATGAATATAATTCTCCAAAGATATTTAAATGAACCTTCTGAGAGGAAAACAGAGGCAGAATTTAATAAAAGAACCTTCAGGGTTGGAGATAAAGTAATGCAGATAAAAAATAACTACTCAAAATCATGGAAAACAGAAGATGAATCAGAAAGCGGAGAAGGTATATATAACGGCGATATAGGGTATATTCATTATATAGATAAAAAAGAAAAAATAATATACGTCGCATTTGATGGTTCAAAAATAGCGGAATACAGATATGATGAAATGGATGAAATTGAACATAGTTTCTGTACAACAATACATAAAAGTCAGGGTAGCGAATTCCCAGTGGTTATAATACCAGTAGGGTGGGCACCACCTATGCTACTTTCAAGAAATCTATTATATACAGCGATAACAAGGGCAAAAAACCTTGTTGTTCTTGTAGGAGAACCAAGATATATGTACCAGATGATAAAAAATAACAGGGTAAATGAAAGATATTCGGGATTATCAGAAAAACTTGGCGTCGTAAAACGAGAGGGGATGCTTTTATAAATAAGATATTTTCTTTGATTTTAAATTTAATACTGGATTTTGTATTTCCACAGAATTTAAGCTGTGTGGTATGTGGAAGGTCAATAGATCAGAATAATACATACTCTATGTGTAAAAGCTGTTTTGAGTCTATGAACTTTATAAAGGAAGAATGTCCTGTATGTGGCAAACCAGTGGTAAATAAAATGGAATTTATTGAAGGGGATAAATGCGAAGAAGAGCTGTCCGTAAAAAATGATGATGATTATACAAAATCAAGATTTAAGAATTATATGGAAAACTATACAGATGAGGATAAAGTATTGAAAAGATGCAGCTTTTGTAAAAACAAGAAATTTTATTTTGACAGAGCAGTATCGTGTATAGAATACTGTGATAGAAGCAAGAAAATGGTATTTTCTCTCAAGTATTATGATAATACATATATATCAAAGAATATTGCAGATATAATGTCGGAAAAGCTTTTATTTGATGGAATATGCGCAGATTATATATTATTTGTTCCGCTTTATAAAAAGAGATTAAAAAAAAGAGGATTTAATCAGGCAGAAAAAATAGCCAGATACCTGGGAGAAAATACAGGTATTGAGGTTACTGACTGTGTGGAAAGAATAAAGAATACCAAAAGACTTTATAAACTTGACAGAGGAAAGAGAGAAAAGGAAATAAAAAACGGATTTAAAATAAAATCAGATAGTGAAAATATAATAGGCAAAAGAATAATACTTATAGATGACATATTTACAACAGGAACCACTACAAATGAAATATCAAAGATATTGAAGCTTTACGGAGTTTCAGACATTACCGTTTTTACATTTTTAACGGGAGAATATACAAAAGGCTAAGATATTTAAATACATATTTTACAAGGATTAAAAAAATATATTGACCTTACAGGTGAAAAGCCTTAAAATATATAAAGGTATTCAGGTCTGTGGTTGAAAGTCCATGCCAGTCGCAGGCAAAGGGATCCACGTAAGCTCGTTCTAAAAGCGGAACAGTGATCATGGTGCGGCCTAGAAGTAAGACCTACCGATATCCAAAAATAAATTCAAATCGAGAGAGAGTAGTAGTGAGGCAAACCCGAGCGAACCCTCCAGTAGGCGAGTGTGGGGGCAAAGATCAGGTCAGCTGAATACCGGAAGTAAGCGTAAATCATTTGATTTACGTTTATTTTTTTGTCTTTAAATATAAAAATAAAGAAAAAGTTATCAACAATATATACATGATAATGGTATAAACGTTGATAACTTTTCGAAGGACTTTAAATAAAAGCAAATTAATTTAATATTTTAACAGGGTTGTCAACAGATAAAATATTTCTGTCCGTATATGTTAAATTGTATATTTAAAAATAAAATATAAAAAAATTAAAATAATGCAAAATAAAAGAAGGAGTTTGGGGTAAAAAATAGAATACTTATATTAAAGAAATAAGATATCAGAAAAATTTGATATTTAATATTTGATATCTGAAGTGGAAGGAGATGTCGTTATGAAAATAATCATATCTGGAAAACAAATAGAATTAACTCAGGGGATAAAAGAAGCCGTTGAAAAGAAACTTAGCAAATTGGATAAATATATAGATCCAGATACAGACGTAAAAGTTACTGTAAGCGCTAAAAAGGGAAGACATAAAATAGAAGTAACTATAGCTCCTAAAAATGGTCACATAGTAAGAGCTGAGGAATCTCAGGATAATCTATACGCTGCAATAGATTTAGTTTGTGACAAATTAAAAATACAGTTAAGAAAATATAAAGGAAGAATGCAGAGAAGACATCAGGAAAATAAGAGTATAAGATTCGAAGGAATAGAAGTATCTGACGAAATACTTGAAGACGTAGATGTTGAAGAAGAAACAATAGAAATAAAGAGACGTAAAAAAGTAAATCCAAAACCTATGAGTGAAGAAGAAGCAATATTACAGATGGACTTATTAGGACATGACTTCTACTTATTCAAAACAGTAGATACAAATGAAGTAGCTCTTGTTTACAAACGTAGAAATGGCGGATACGGTATAATAGAACAGGAAGACTAATCCTTAAATAAAAAACATAAAAAATAATATATAGCCTAAAAAATGGTTTCTCCTAATTAGGAGAAACCATTTTTATTTTATAAACAAATCGTATTTTAATATATAATATCCTAAATAGTATATACAGATATTAATAATTATAAATATAGTGATAAATGGCCTTTATTTATGGTAAAATGAAAGGTAGCATTAAATTAAAGAGGAGAGATGAATACTATGGGTTTTTTAGATAATCTATTTAACATGGCAGATAGAAAAGATTTAAAGAAATTTGAAAAGACAGCAGACCTTATAGAATCGCTTGAACCTAAATTCAAAGCAATGAGCGATTTAGAATTAAGGGGAATGACAGATAAATTTAAGGAAAGACTGGCAAATGGAGAAACAGTTGATGATATACTTCCAGAGGCATTTGCTACTGTAAGAGAAGCTTCAAGAAGAACTCTTGGACTTAGACACTACAAAGTGCAGCTTATAGGTGGTATGGTTCTTCATGAAGGTAGAATAGCAGAAATGAAAACTGGGGAAGGAAAAACACTTGTTGCTACATGCCCGGTTTATCTTAATGCACTTGAGGGAAAAGGGGTTCACGTTATAACAGTAAATGATTACCTTGCAAAACGTGACCGCGACCAGATGGCAAAAGTATATGAATTCCTTGGAATGTCTGTAGGTGTAATAATACACGGACAGAATCCTAAATTAAGAAAGAAACAGTATGACTGTGACATAACTTACGGAACTAATAACGAATTTGGTTTCGACTACTTAAAAGATAACATGGTAATACATGAAGAACAGATGGTTCAGAGAGAACTTAACTATGCAATAGTCGATGAGGTCGATTCAATACTTGTCGATGAAGCAAGAACACCACTTATAATATCTGGACCTGGGGACAAATCAACTCATCTTTACACAGATGCAAATACATTTGTAAACACACTTAAAGAAGAAGACTACGAAAAAGAAGAAAAAGATAAAGCTGTTGCACTTACATCTTCGGGTATAAAAAAGGCTGAAGTATACTTCAACGTTGAAAATATAACTGAAGTTTCACACACAGAACTTTATCATCATATAAACCAGGCTCTTAAAGCTCATGTAATAATGAAGAGAGACGTAGACTACGTTGCAAAAGACGACGAAATAGTTATAGTCGATGAATTTACAGGACGTTTAATGTTTGGTAGAAGATATTCTGACGGATTACATCAGGCAATAGAAGCAAAAGAAGGACTTACAGTTCAGAGAGAGTCTAAAACTCTTGCAACAATAACATTCCAGAACTACTTCAGAATGTACCAAAAGTTATCAGGAATGACAGGTACAGCAAAAACAGAAGAAGAAGAATTTAAAGCAATATACAAAATGGACGTGTTCCAGGTTCCAACTAACAAACCTATAATAAGAGAAGACCTTCCAGATGCTGTATATAAGAGCACAAGAGGAAAATTCAATGCAGTTGCTGACGATATAGCAGAAAGACATAAGAAAAATCAGCCGGTACTTGTTGGTACTGTATCAATAGAAAAATCTGAAATACTATCAGACATACTTAAAAAGAGAGGTATCAAGCATGAAGTACTTAATGCGAAATATCATGAAAAAGAAGCTGAAATAGTTGCTCAGGCAGGTAGACTTGGAGCAGTTACAATAGCTACAAATATGGCAGGTAGAGGTACAGATATACTTCTTGGAGGGAACCCTTCATTTATGGCAATAAAAGAAATGAAGAGATTAAGCTTTACAGAAGAAACAATAAACAGAGTAAATGCGGCAAATGAAGTTGCAGGAATAGAAGAAAATGAAGAACTTGATGCAGCAAGAAAAACTTATCAGGAACTTCTTAAAAAGTATAAAGTACAGACAGATGCAGAACGGCAGGAAGTTATAAAAGCCGGTGGACTTTGTATAATAGGTACAGAAAGACACGAATCAAGACGTATAGACAACCAGCTTAGAGGGCGTTCAGGTAGACAGGGTGACCCAGGTACATCAAGATTCTATATAGCACTTGATGATGATTTAATGAGACTTTTCGGTTCAGATAAAATGCAGAATCTTGTAGATAAAGTAGGCCTTGAGGAAGATATGCCTATAGAACACAGATTCCTTACTAAATCAATAGAATCTGCACAGAAAAAAGTCGAAGGAAAGAACTTCGGTATAAGAAAACACGTTCTTCAGTACGACGATGTAATGAATAAACAGAGAGAAGTAATATACAAAGAAAGAAGAAGAGTTCTATCAGGAGAAAATCTTGAAGGACGGATTCAGGATATGATATGCGGTGTTATAAGTGATGCTGTATCAGCTTTTGAAAATGAAGAAGGATTCAACGTGGAAGAATTCAAGAAATATATGTATAACAGCAGATTTATGCCAGCAGAAAGTCTTGATAAATTAGACTTTGCAGATAAAGATCCTGTGGGTATAAGAGATTTAGTTACTAAGACAGCGATAGATCTTTATGCTCAGAAAGAAGAATTTATAGGATCAGACAGAATGAGAGAAGTAGAAAGAATAATACTTCTTCAGTCAGTTGATAATCACTGGATAGACCATATAGATGCAATGGATCAGTTACGTCAGGGTATAGGACTTAGAGCATTAGGACAGCAGGATCCGGTTATAGCTTATAAGATGGAAGGTTTCGACATGTTCGAAGATATGAATAAACTTATAAGAGAAGATACTGTAAGATATCTGTTCAATATGACAGTTGAAGTACCAGCAGAAAGAAAAGCAGTTGTAGATGTAGATAAACTTGAATCTCCTGATACAGAGGGTTCATCAAAGAAAAAACATGTAACTTCTGAAAAGAAAGTAGGAAGAAATGATCCTTGCCCTTGTGGAAGCGGTAAAAAATATAAAAACTGCTGCGGAAGATAGGCTGGAGGGAATAAATGATCAACATACAGGAATACAGACACAGTGTAGAAGAAATGTCTGAAGATATAAAAGAATTGGGTGTTTCCCTTTGACATAGAGGGAGCAAAAGAAAAGATAAAGAAAAACGAGCGGGATATGAACAGACAGGATTTCTGGGATGATAATGAAGCGGCCCAGAAAGTCCTTCAGAAGAATAAATCTCTGGGAGAAATAATAGAAAAATACGAACACCTTAAAGGAAATCTTGAGGAAATTGAAATCCTTATAGAACTTGGTGAAGAGGAAGAGGACGACTCTGTTGAAACTGAAATAGAGAAGTCAATAGACGGACTTAGGGATATAATCGACGAGATGACCATAAGAACCCTTTTAAGTGGTGAGTATGATAGAAACAATGCCATTATGTCAATAAACTCAGGAACGGGTGGACATGACGCTCAGGACTGGTCTCAGATGCTTTTAAGAATGTATATAAGATGGGCTGAGGGAAGAGATTTTAAGGTCAAATTACTGGACCTTATATCAGACCCCGAGGCAGGAATAAAAAGTGCAACTCTTCTTATACAGGGAGAAAATGCATACGGATATCTTAAAGGAGAAAAGGGAGTTCACAGACTTATAAGAATATCTCCATTTGATCCTTCGGGAAAAAGACATACATCTTTCGCATCTATTGATGTAATACCAGAGATAAATGAAGATATAAAAGTGGATATAAATCCAAATGACTTAAAAATAGACACATACAGGGCTTCAGGAGCAGGTGGTCAGCATGTAAACACAACTGACTCTGCTGTAAGAATAACACATCTTCCAACTGGAATTATTGTACAGTGCCAGAATGAAAGATCACAGCATCTTAACAGGGAAGTAGCTATGAGAATGCTTACGGCAAAACTTATAGATATAAAGGAAACTGAGCAAAAGGAAAGAATAGAGGATTTACAGGGACAGTATAGTCAGATAACCTGGGGAAGTCAGATAAGGTCTTATGTGTTCCGGCCATATAAAATGGTTAAGGACCACAGAACAAACGCTGAAACAGGTAATGTAGACAGCGTAATGAATGGAAATATAGACAATTTTATAAATGAATATCTTAAAATGAAGAAGCTTGAAAAGTAAAAAACTCTTTGAGTTCTGAGAGAATATATAGGGAGAAGGAATGTATATATGATATTGATTTATATACAGTTCTTCTCCTTTTAGTATATACTGAAATAAAGACGACTGTAGATGTTAGAGGAGTGATAATTTTGGAAATAAATAAAATAATAGCTAAAGATTTAGGGCTTAAATCTTTTCAGGTTGAGAACACTATAAAGCTTATAGATGAAGGAAATACAATACCATTTATAGCAAGATACAGAAAAGAAGCAACTGGAGAAATGAGCGATACAGTGCTTAGAAATTTCAACGACAGACTTACATATCTAAGAAATCTCCAGACAAGAATGGACGATGTAAAAAGAATTATAGAGGAACAGGGAAAACTTACTGAAAAAATAAGCAAATCAATAGACAGGGCCACTACAATACAGGAAGTAGAGGATATATATGCTCCTTTTAAGCAGAAAAAGAGAACAAGAGCATCTATAGCAAAGGAAAAAGGGCTTGAAAGTCCTGCAGTTGATATTATGAACGGCAGGGTAAATAATGTTGAAAAAGAGCTTGAAAAATATATAAATGCAGAAAAAGAATTAAATTCCATTGAAGATGTTGAAAATGGAATTAACGATATAATAGCCGAAAGTATATCAGACGACGCTGAGGTAAGAAAATATATAAGGGGCGTTGTAAGAAGAGAGGGAAGAGTATCTGTAAAGGGTGCAGAAGATGATATCGGAGTATACGATATGTATAAGGAATATTCAGAGCCTGTAAAATACATACCTCCACACAGAATACTTGCCATAAACAGAGGAGAAAAAGAAAAGCTGTTAAAGGTAAAAATAGAGTCAAATGATGATTATATAAAATCATGGATAGAAAAAAGATATTCACAGAGACTTTCTGGAAAAAGCAGGGAAATAGTATCAGCAGCGATAGAGGATTCATATAAAAGACTTATATATCCTTCAATAGAAAGGGAAATAAGGGGAGAGCTGACTGAAAAAGCACAGGAAAGAGCCATAGGAGTATTTGGGAAAAACTTAAAAAGCCTTCTTTTACAGCCACCTATAAAGGGAAAAAATGTAATGGGATTTGACCCTGGAATAAGAACAGGCTGTAAGATTGCTGTTGTAGACAGAAATGGAAAATTCCTTGATTCTGCGATAGTATATCTAGAAGGTAAAGGTAAAAATATAGCAAAAGGAAAGAAGATAATATCTGACCTGGTAAATAAATATTCAATAGATATAATAGCTATTGGAAATGGTACAGCTTCAAGAGAATCAGAGGCTTTTATATCAGAACTTATAAAATCAGAAAATCTGGATGTACAGTATGTCATAGTAAGTGAGGCCGGAGCTTCAGTATATTCTGCTTCAGAACTTGCGGCAAATGAACATCCCGACATAGATGTATCTATAAGAGGGGCAATATCAATAGGAAGAAGAATACAGGACCCTCTTGCAGAACTTATAAAAATTGATCCTAAAAGTATAGGAGTTGGACAGTATCAGCACGATTTAAATGCAAAAAGACTTGAAAGTGTACTTGATGGTGTCGTTGAAGATGCGGTAAACAGCGTTGGTACAGACTTAAATACAGCATCAGCATCACTTCTTGAACATGTTTCGGGAATAAGTAAGGCTGTTGCAAAGAATATAGTTGCTTATAGAGAAGAAAACGGAGAATTTAAATCAAGAAGTGAGCTTAAAAAGGTAAGTAAGCTTGGACCAAAAGCATTTACACAGTGTGCAGGGTTTATGAGAATTACAGATGCTAAAAATCCTCTTGATGGAACAGGGGTACACCCCGAAAGCTATGCTATATGCGAGAAATTAATAGAAAAACTCGGATATAAAAAAGTAGACATAAGAAACGGCAATATAAGAAATATAGATAGCGAGATAGAAAAACAGGGAATACAGAATATAGCGGATTCTCTGGAAATAGGTATACCTACGCTTAAGGATATAATAGAAGAAATAAAAAGACCTGGAAGAGATATAAGAGATGGAAAAATAAAACCTATACTGAGAACAGATGTATTAAAATTAGAAGATTTAAAAGAAGGAATGGTCCTCAAGGGAACAGTCAGAAATGTTGTGGACTTTGGCGCATTTGTAGATATCGGTATAAAAAGCGATGGTCTAGTGCATATATCTCAGATGGGAAAAAGAGTTAAAGATCCTATGAGTGTTGTATCAGTAGGCGATATAATAGACGTTTCTGTAATAGGAATAGACCCTAAAAAAGGAAGGGTATCTCTATCAATGAATGCAGATTAAAGTCAATATGTGTATACACAAATAAGTATTTCTAATATAATAAAAGCGTAAAGACAGGTTAGTCAGTATAAATGATAAAAAAGGAGATGACGAGTTGATCCTTATAAAAAATGGATATATAAACACGGTTTCAAATGGAGAACTAAAAGGCGATATAGTTATAGATGGTAAAAAAATAGAATCCGTTTCAGAAAAGACAAATCTTTCAGAGGAGGATTTTGAGAGAGTTATAGATGCTGAAGGAAAGCTTGTGTTTCCTGGATTTATAGATGCACATACCCACATGGGATTATGGGAATACGGAGTAGGTGTGGAAGGAGCTGACGGAAATGAAGAAACAGATCCTATAACACCAAATCTTAATCCTATAGATGCGGTAAATCCTATGGATGAAAGCTTCAGGGATGCATACGAAAACGGGATAACATCAGTGTGTATAACTCCTGGAAGTGCCAATATAATGGGTGGACAGTGTATAGCTGTTAAAACATATGGAAAAAGAATAGATAATATGATTATAAAAAATCCGGTTGCTTTAAAAATAGCACTTGGAGAAAATCCTAAGAGCTGTTACGGTGATAATGAAAAGAGCCCGCAGACAAGAATGGCAATAGCAGCTACATTAAGGGAAACTTTCAGAAGAGCACAGGATTATATGGATGAGGTCAATTTCTATAGTGAATCAGAAGAGAATGAAGTAGACAGACCTGAATACGACATGAAGCTTGAAAGTATAATACCGGTACTAAGAAGAAGAATACCTTTAAAAGCACATGTTCACAGAGCCGATGATATATTTACAGCTATAAGAATAGCAAAGGAATTTGACCTTAAACTTACTCTTGACCACTGCACAGAGGGACATCTTATAGTGGATGAGCTTCTCGAGGAAAAAGAAGATTACAGGGTAATAATAGGACCTTCCATATCAGATAAATCAAAGCCGGAGCTAAAAAATCTTTCACTGAAAACATGCGGGGTTCTTTCAAATGCAGGAATGCCTGTAAGTATAATGACAGATCATCCGGAAACACCTATACAGTATCTTCCAATATGTGCGGGAATGGCTGTTAAGAACGGGATGAAAAAAGAAGATGCAATAAAGGCTATAACAATAAATCCTGCTAAAACTTTAGGAATACATAAAGAAGTAGGTTCAATTGAATCCGGAAAAGATGCTGATATAGTAATATGGGACGGAGATCCATTTGAAATAAGCAGTAAAGTTATATGCACTATAATAAATGGTAAAATAGTATACGAGGCTTAAATACGGGGAGAAAATATGAGAACGATTTTTTTAGAAAATGAAGAAAAAACAAGAGAAGCTGGTAAAGCTTTAGGTAAACTTGCATGGGAAGGTATGGTAATATGCCTTGTTGGAGATCTCGGTGCAGGAAAAACAACTTTTACACAGAGTTTTGCAACTGAACTTGGAATAGAGGATTATATAACTAGTCCTACGTTTACAATCGTGAATGAATACGAAGGAAAAAAATTAAAACTATATCACTTTGACGTATACAGAATAGGATGTAGCGAGGAAATGTATGACATAGGTTATGATGAGTATATAAACTCAGACGGAGTATGTATAATAGAATGGGCGAATCTTATAGACGATATACTTCCAGATGAATATGTTAAAATAGATATAGTATACAAGGATATGGGAAGAGAAATGACCCTTACTCCAATAGGTGAAAAATACGAAAAAATGGTTGAGGAGCTGAATTTTTAATGAAAATTTTAGGTATGGATACATCTTCAAAGGCATGCAGTGTTGCAGTTATAGAAGATGATACTCTTTTATGCGAATTTATTATAAACGATAAAAAAACACACTCACAGAAGCTCATGCCCATGGTGGAAAAAATGCTTGAAATGAGTGATATAAGTATAGAGGATATGGACGCAATAGCTATATCTTCAGGACCGGGTTCTTTTACAGGGCTTAGAATAGGAATGGCAACAGCAAAGGCGATGGCACATGTCAATGATATACCGGTTATACCGGTGAATTCACTTGAAGCGATTGCATGGAATATGAATCTTTGCGACAGAAAAATATATGCGCTTCTTGATGCACAGAAAACAAATGTTTATGTATGCGGATATAAATACATAGACGGAGAGCTTAAAGCTACTGATGAAATAGATGTAAGAAACATAGATGAACTTATAAAGGATGTTGAAGAAAGCGGAGAAGAAAGTATATTTGTAGGAGAAGCTGTATACAAATACATGGATAAAATATCTGCTGTAAAAAATATATCTGTTCCTGCGCCTTCTCATAATGTAACAAGAGCATCTTCAGTATGTTCAGCAGCTATTTCAAAATACAGAAAAAATGAGGATATACATACATGCTATGATGTAAATCCTGTATATATAAGAAAATCACAGGCTGAGGTTCAGTACGAAGAAAAAATGAAAAAACTTGGTAAATCTGAAAAGCTTGAGGGGTAATCTTATGGAATCAGTAAATGTTAGAAAAATGACTGTTGAGGATGTGGACGGCGTTTTCGAGGTAGAGAAAAGCTGTTTTGAAGACTACTGGTCTAAAAATTCATTTCTTGATGAACTAAAAAATCCAAATGCAAGATATCTTGTTGCCGAAACAGATGGAAAAATAGTAGGTTATATAGGAATATGGCTTATAATAGACGAAGGCCATATAACAAATGTTGCGGTGCATAAGGATTACAGAGGAAGAAAGATCGGAAATGAACTTATGAAGAAAATGACTGAACTATGTAAAGGAAATTATATAAAGGCTATGACTCTTGAGGTAAGAAAAAGCAATGATGTAGCACAGAATTTATATAAAAAATACGGGTTTAAATTAGCAGGAATAAGAAAAGAATATTATAGCGATAATAAAGAAGATGCTATGATAATGTGGAATCAGCTTTAGGAGGTGTAAGGATGAGCGATATGATAACACTTGCAATAGAAAGCAGCTGTGACGAAACTGCGGCATCTGTACTTAGAAATGGCAGAGAAGTACTTTCAAATATAATATCAACACAGATAGATATACATAAAAAATTTGGAGGAGTAGTTCCAGAGGTTGCATCAAGAAAACATATAGAAAATATAGATATAGTTGTTCAGCAGGCGATAGATGAGGCCGGAATAACAATGAATGATATAGACCATATTGCGGTAACTTATGGTCCGGGACTTGTAGGAGCTCTTTTAGTAGGTCTTTCATATGCTAAATCAATGGCATATGCACTTGATATACCTCTTGTAGGGGTAAATCATATAGAGGGTCATCTGAGTGCGAATTATATAGCGCATAAAGAGCTTGAACCACCGTTTATAACACTTATAGTATCAGGCGGGCATACTCATTTGGTAGAGGTAAAGGACTACGGTGAATATAACATACTTGGAAGAACAAGAGATGATGCTTCAGGAGAGGCATTTGACAAGGTAGCAAGAGCTATGGGACTTGGATACCCAGGAGGACCTATAATAGACGGTCTTTCAAAAGAAGGTAATCCACATGCGATAGAATTTCCTAGAGCATATATAGATGATGGGTATGATTTCAGTTTCAGTGGAATAAAATCATCTGTACTTAACTACTTAAATGCAAAGAGAATGAAAAAAGAAGAATTTGTAGCAGCTGATGTTGCGGCATCATTCCAGAATGCTGTAACAGATGTTCTCGCTAAGAAGGCTATAAAGGCAGCCAAAGAAAAGGGTTATAAAATAGTAACTCTTTCAGGTGGTGTTGCATCAAACTCAGGACTTAGAGAAAAGGTAGCAGCACTTGGTGAAGAAAATGGAATAGATGTAAAATTCCCACCACCAGTACTATGTACAGATAATGCGGCTATGATAGGCTGTGCGGGTTATTACAGATATATAAAGGGAAGAGTAGACGGAATGGATTTAAACGCTGTTCCAAACTTACAGATAACAGAATAAAAATAAAAGGGCATTCTGATTTTATATCAGATGCCCTTTTCTATTATAAACAGCCTTTTTACAGGGCGGTTTTTATTTTTAAATCATATAAAAATTTATAGACTATCAAGAATATTTACTATAACAGAACAGTAATAATCGGTATCTTTATTTCAATATTATTTTTTATAATAACTACCTTATATTCTTCACTATATTTTTCGCCCATTTCTTTTCTCTGCATCTTAAAAGTCCGAAGACAAACTTAACTATGGTTTCAGTAAGTGAGCATGCAAATATTATATGTATAGGAAGATTTATTATAGCTGCCCAGAATGTAAGAGGGATTGAAACAAGCCACATAGAGCCCATTTCTATTATTAAAGCAGCTCTTGTATCTCCTCCACTTCTTAAAACGCCGATTATCATATAGGTATCCAGAGCCCTCAAAGGCATTATTATACTCATTATAATGAATATTTTTTTTGTAACATCCTCAAGGTTTGGAGTTACATTAAACAGCATAAGAAGAACTGGTATTGAAATTGTAAGAAGTCCGCCGATTATAATACCCATTATTGCAATTATAAACCCGAGTTTCTTTGAATATTTTAAAGCTCTTTCTATATGGTCAGAACCAAGTTCATTTCCAAGCATTATGGAAGCACCCATTGCAATAGATGTCGTGGCTATTATAAAAAAGTTTCCTGTCGTAGTTGCTATCTGACTTGTAGCTATTGCAGATGTACCGGCTATACCATATGCGATAGAATAAAAAACAGTAGCGGTTGCCCAAAAGGCATCATTTAAAAATACAGGAATACTCTTTGAACAGTATACTGACACAAAGTTTTTATCAATCATTTTTAAATGCTTCATACTGAATTTAATAATATAATCCTTCTTGTATATAAATATATATCCGGTTATAAGAATTATCTCGACAGCTCTGGCTATAAATGTAGCTATTGCAGCTCCTTTTATACCAAGAGCGGGGAATCCGAAGTTACCGGGAATAAGTGCATAATTAAAAAATACATTTACTATAATTGCCACTACACTGCATCTCATTCCAAGAGAGGGGTCTTTAACACTTCTTGAACAGATACCAAGTGCAAGACTTACCGCTATAAGTGGATAGCACAGTGCTACTATGCTGAGATAATCACAGCACTCCCTTATTACCTCTGAATCACGCGAGAATATAAAGGCTACACGTTCTGGAAATACAGTACCAGATATAAAGAAGGGAATACTTATAACAAGGCTGAATATTATACTCAGTATGCTGATCTTTTTTATATTTGTAATATCTTTTTTTCCTAAAAACTGCGATATAAAAATGCTGGAACCGCCGAGAATACCAGTTACGCACATATTAAAAAGGAAAAAGAACTGATTACCAATTCCGACAGCAGCAAGAGATACTTCACCAAGACCGCTGATCATGATTGTATCTATTATATTTATTGATGTTGATATAAGATTCTGTATGATTATAGGTATACAAAGAGATGTAAGTATAGAATAAAATCTTTTATTTTCATCACTTGATTTTAAGAATTTTTCCAATAAAAAAACTCCTTTCGTATAAAATTTCATAAAAATTATAACACAAAGTCATACGATTTTTATGAATTTTCAGAAGGGAGTTTATATTTAACAATCAATTAGTAAATAACCAGTGAATTTTTATTCCATCGCTTTTTCCCACTGATTATAAAGTGAAGCGAGTTTCTTTTCAAGTTCAGCTTTTTCCTGATTTACCTCTTTTGATTTTTCAGGATCAGAATAAATTTCTTCCTGACATAGCATTACATCAAGTCCTGAAATTTTCTTTTCAGTCTGTTCTATATCGCTTTCTATTTTCTTTATTTTATTTTTACTTATACGTTCAGTTTCCTTTTGTTCTCTTTCTTTTTTCTTTTCTTCTTTTATCTGAGTTTTGGTTTTAGTTTCTACAGGAGCCCTTTCGCCTTCAGCTAATTCTCTTTTCTTTTCTACATAGTAATCATAGTTTCCAAGATATTCAGTCATACCATTGTCACTTAAAACAACAATTTTGTCGGCTATTTTATTAAGGAAGTATCTATCATGTGAGATAGTGAATACTGTTCCTGTATAGTTTTTAAGAGCTTCTTCAAGTACTTCCTTTGAATCTATATCCAGATGGTTGGTAGGTTCGTCAAGAAGAAGGAAATTTGCCTTTGATAATATTAGTTTAAGTATGGCAACCCTTGCTCTTTCCCCACCACTTAAAGATGATATCTGTTTAAAGACATCGTCATCGACGAAAAGAAATGCTCCAAGCATGGTTCTTATTTCAGTCTGTGTAAGTTTTGGATTTGCATCCCATATTTCATCTATAATGCTGTTATCAAGATTTAAAGTTTTCTGCTCCTGATGGAAGTAAGAAGTATGTACATTTGTACCAAATTTCACACTACCATTAAGAGGATTAAGCTCATTCATTATTATCTTGAATAATGTAGATTTACCAGCACCATTTGGTCCTATAAGAGCAACTTTTTCTCCTCTGTATATATCCATATCTATATTTTTAAATAAAGTTCTGTCGTCAAATCCCATTTCAAGATCTCTTATCCGAAGAACATCATTACCACTTTCTTCAGAAGGGATGAATTTTATCTGGGCTCTTTTTCTTTCTCCGTCTGGTCTGTCCAGTACATCCACTTTATTTAAAGCTTTTTCTTTACTTCTTGCTCTCTTTAGATGTTTTTCTCTTCCGTAAGCCTTAAGTCTTTCTATAGATTCTTCCTGTTTTTTAAGCTCTTTCTGCTGGTTTTCGTATTTTTTCTGTTCTATTTCCTTTTCAACAGATGATTTTTTTATAAATTCAGAGTAATTTCCGTTGTACGATTTTAATTTCTTGTTATGTACTTCAAAAATTCTGTTTACTGACTGGTCAAGGAAGTATCTGTCATGAGATATAAGCATAACAGTTCCCTTGTACTGTTTAAGGAACAGTTCAAGCCATTCAAGTGCCTCTGCATCAAGATGGTTGGTTGGTTCGTCCAGTAGAAGAAGGGTAGGTTTCTTTAAAAGAAGTTTGGCAAGAAGAACTCTTGTTTTTTCTCCACCAGATAGTATTTTTATAGGTTTATCTAAATCTTCGTTGTTAAATCCTAAACCTTTAAGAACTCCTTTTACTTCAGATTTATAACCATATCCATTTGAACTCTGTAAAAGGTCAAGTTTTCGTGAATAAGTATCCATAAGTTTTTCCAATTCAGGAGAGTTTTTCTCCTTACTAATGTTAGATATTTGACATTCAAGAGATCTTATTTCATCTTCAAGATCCATAATATCCCTGAATACCTCCACAACTTCTGTGAAAATAGTATTATCTGAATAAAAGTTGGTATTCTGTTCAAGGTAACCGATTTCACAGTCTTTAGAAGTGTAAATATCCCCGCTGTCATAGCCATATATACCGGCAATTATCTTAAAAAGCGTTGTTTTACCGGTACCATTTACACCGATTATACCGATTTTATCGCCTTCATTTACTGTGAAACTTATATTTTCAAGTATAGAATCTACTCCAAAACTCTTATTTAAGTCGTTACATGATAAAATAATCATAAATTTATACCTCCTAAGCTATCTAAAATTATAATGTTTTGATATAATATATTCAAGGTTTATGTATTGGTTTTGAAAAAAGAATGTTATATAATAGACTATGAGATAAATATGAAATAAGGAGGTGTTAATGGTATGGGAAATAAAACTATATCAATGGCGGTCATAAGAAGACTTCCGAAATACTATAGATACCTTGGAGAACTACTTGAAAGAGATGTTCAGAGAATATCATCTAAGGAACTTAGTGAAATAATAGGCTTTACAGCTTCACAGATAAGACAGGATTTAAATAATTTTGGTGGATTTGGTCAGCAGGGATACGGATACAATGTTGAAGCACTTCATACTGAAATTGGAAAAATACTTGGATTAGATAAACCATATAATGCGATACTTATAGGAGTAGGTAATCTGGGACAGGCTATAACAAACTATTCTGGATTCAGAAATTCAGGATTTGAAATAAAAGCTCTTTTCGATGCAAATCCAAGAATGATAGGACTTAAAATAAGAGATCTTGAAATACTTGACTCTGATGTAATAGAAGGATATATAAAGGAACACGATATAGACATAGCAATAGTATGTATACCTAAGAACGGAGCCCAGGAACTTATAAACAGAGTTGTTAGTGCTGGAATAAAAGGTATATGGAACTTTGCACCTATAGACTTAGAAGTTCCAAAAGGAATAATAGTTGAAAATGTAAATCTTACAGAAAGTCTGTTTACATTATCATATCTTATGAAAGAAAACGAAGATCACTTATAAATCTAATATTTAATGTAAATGCACAGCTTATGGCTGTGTATTTATAATTTAAACCATATTTTTATAAAACGTTATTAGAAAATTTATATTCTATATATTAAAATATAAATTTATACTGTTAAATATCAATAACCTATTAGATAATCAGAATTTATAAATAGAGAGGATAGAATATAGTTTTTTTATCTGTAATTTCTATATATACTGTAAACGGGTATATAACGCCTTTATACAGAATAAAGTTTGTTGTTATGTAATATACTAAAATAAAAATAAAAACACTTTAAAAGGCTGTCAGAGGCCTGTAAACATGTTATATCTTTTATAGATGAAGTGAAAGATTTAAAGAAAACGATTTTGTACGTTAAGTTCACATTTCAAAACAGAGAAATTATATCATATCATAAAGATATTTAAACTTGTCTATAAAATGAATAAATCAGAAGAATAAAATAAATTATTACAATACAAGGATATGAATGGAAAAATAAACTTTTGTATGATATTATTATAAAAATAACGGGGGATATATGAAATTAGTAAAAAGAATTAAAAATATTATACTTGCTGAATTAAATCCTATTACACAGGTGGCCCTTCTGATTCCTGTATATATAATAACTCTGTACAGAGGTTATAATTTTGAAATTAATTCTGAATCGATTTTATATACAGTAATAGTTTTTATAATGGCAGGAGTATATTTATATATTAATAGGGATAAAATATAAGATTATTATAAGAGAGCACCTGTAAAGGTGCTTTTTATCTGTAAAACCAAAACAATATTTAAATATTTTTATACATTATATAATGTAGAGTTTTTAAACAGATATATAAAGACATAAAAAAAGACTGATTTGAAAATCAAATCAGTCTTTTGAATTATCTAATTAATTATTAAGCCTGTTCTGGTGCTCCAACTGGACATGTTTCAGCACATGCTCCACATTCAACACATACATCAGGGTTTATTTCGTATCTTTCGTCACCTTCAGATATTGCTCCTACTGGACATTCAGCTGCACATGCTCCACAGCTTACACAAGCGTCAGTTATTTTATATGCCATGATAAATTCCTCCTTAAATATCTCGTTATCTTTTTTAATTTTGTTAATCAATCGTTTTGTATCTTAAATTATTAAGCCTGTTCTGGTGCTCCAACTGGACATGTTTCAGCACATGCTCCACATTCAACACATACATCAGGGTTTATTTCGTATCTTTCGTCACCTTCAGATATTGCTCCTACTGGACATTCAGCTGCACATGCTCCACAGCTTACACAAGCGTCAGTTATTTTATATGCCATGATAAATTCCTCCTTAAATATCTCGTTATCTTTTTTAATTTTGTTAATCAATCGTTTTGTATCTTAAATTATTAAGCCTGTTCTGGTGCTCCAACTGGACATGTTTCAGCACATGCTCCACATTCAACACATACATCAGGGTTTATTTCGTATCTTTCGTCACCTTCAGATATTGCTCCTACTGGACATTCAGCTGCACATGCTCCACAGCTTACACAAGCGTCAGTTATTTTATATGCCATAGTAAATTCCTCCTTATTTTTACTTATTATTTTTAGTTAATCTATTTTTATCACTTATAAAAGGTTTATTTCCCTTTGCTGTTAAATTCATTATAACAAAAGAAGAAAAGAAATGCAATTAAAAATATATTGTGAAATAGATTTTTTTTGTCATTTAATTTAGTATTTTTGAATTTGAATTTATATTTTAGTGGTAAATTATTATTATTCTTTAATAAAAAAAGTTGTTACTTAATAACGAATATTACGTGATAGAGATTATTAATCTCTAATAGAGTGGTTATATTATATAATGTAGATAAAATATAAATTGATTATATAATAATGAATAAAAAATAACTATTATATAAAAATAAAAAAATATATATAGGACAATACTGTTAATTTTTTTTCGAGTTTATGTAAAGTATTATATATAAATAGAAGAAAAAATAAAAGTATAAATCCAGGGAGCAGTATATAAGAACTGATAACAGAACGATTTAATATATACTAAATATAAAAATAGTATGTATTATATATAAGATAAAAAATAACTATGTTGAAAAATGAGAAAACGTTATTACAAGGAGGCTATACTTTTGAAAATTTATGCATTAGTAGGTAAAAGTGGAACAGGAAAAAGCTATAAAGCTTTAGAGATTGCTTGTGAAAATAATATAGATTATATAATAGATGATGGTATTCTCATACATAATGGAAATGTAATAGAGGGAATATCCGCAAAGCAGGCAGCAACTAAAATTGAAGCGGTAAAAAGAGCTATTTTTTCAAATAAAGACCATAAAAATAAAGTAAGAATAAAAATTAACAATGAAAATATAAAAAAAATACTTATACTGGGAACATCTGTAAAGATGGTAAATCAGATAGCTGAGAGGCTTGATCTTGGAAGGGTAGACGAATACATCAGGATAGAGCAAATAAGCACTAAAGAGGACATTGAGAACGCCTTGAAATCAAGAAAAAAGGGGGAGCATATTATACCTGTTCCAACTGTTCAGATAAAACCAATGGTAAGCGGAATAAGCATAAATCCACTTAGGAGATTTGTGGTTACAAGTGATAATAAGAAAATGCTGCTTGAGAAGACTATAATAAGACCGGCGTTTAGTTATATAGGAAAGTTCTATATAAGCCCGAAAGTCATTATACAAATAATAAAATACGAGGCAATTAATAATAAGTATGTATCAAAGGTAAATTCTATAGATGTTAAAGATAAAAATAATAATATAGACATATTTATAAACATAAATGTAACGGATGACTTAGAAGTTTTTAAAAACTTAAAAAAACTACAAATTAATATAAAAAACAATATAGAACAAATAACTATGATTAATGTGGATAAAGTGGATATTTATATAAAGAAAATAAAGTAAAAAATCTTAAAATATGATTAGATTAAAAATTTTCTAATAATTTTAAAAATGTTGTACTATTTTTTAAAAAGTATGTTATAATCAAATTGTAAACGCGAGGAAATGGTTTTTTGAGCGTAAGAATTTATATTTATTCAATTTTTAAAAGTATTTAAGGGGGCTATACAAATGGCAGGAAATGTTTTTGAAAACGCACAGGCTCAGGTTAAAAAAGCTTGTGAAAAATTAGGAATGGAACCTAATGTATACGAATTATTAAAAGAACCACAGAGAGTGTTAGAAGTTAACATACCAGTTAAAATGGATGACGGTTCTATAAAAGTTTTCAAAGGATTTAGATCTCAGCACAATGATGCAGTTGGACCAACAAAAGGTGGAGTTAGATTCCATCCAAACGTATCATTAGAAGAAGTTAAAGCATTATCTATATGGATGACTTTCAAATGCTCAGTAACAGGAATACCTTACGGTGGAGGTAAAGGTGGTATAATAGTTGACCCAGCTTCTCTATCTCAGGGTGAATTAGAAAGATTATCAAGAGGATATATAGATGGAATATACAAATTAATAGGAGAAAAAGTTGACGTTCCAGCACCAGATGTTGGTACTAACGGACAGGTAATGTCTTGGATGGTTGACGAATACAACAAATTAACTGGAAGCAGTAACATAGGTGTTATAACTGGTAAACCAGTTGATTTCGGTGGATCTCTAGGAAGAAATGAAGCTACAGGATTCGGTGTTGCAGTAACTGCAAGAGAAGCAGCTAAAAAATTAGGAATAGATATGAAAGAAGCTAAATTAGCTGTACAGGGATTCGGTAACGTTGGTGCTTTCACAGTTAAAAACCTTCAGAAATTAGGCGGAACTGTTGTAGCAGTAGCTGAATGGTGCCCTGAACATGGTCCATACGTAGTATATGATGAAAATGGTCTAGACTTCCAGGCTATGTGGGATTACAGAGCTGAACATAAAAACTTATACGATTTCGCAAAACGTATATCAATGGAAGAATTCTGGGCATTAGACGTTGACATATTAGTACCAGCTGCACTAGAAAACGCTATAACTGCTGACGTAGCTGAAACTATAAACGCTAAATTAGTTTGTGAAGCTGCAAACGGACCTACTACTCCAGAAGCTGACGAAGTATTAGCTAGAAAAGGAATAGTTCTTACTCCAGATATATTAACTAATGCTGGTGGTGTTACAGTTTCTTACTTCGAATGGGTACAGAACTTATACGGATACTACTGGACAGAAGCTGACGTAGAAGCTAAAGAAGAAGAAGCTATGGTTAAAGCATTCAACGCTTTATGGAGCATAAAAGAAGAATTCAACGTAACAATGAGAGAATCTGCTTACATGCATTCTGTTAGAAGAGTAGCAAAAGCTATGAAATTAAGAGGATGGTACTAAGATTTACTCAGAGTTAACTGAGAACTAGTATGATAACTCAAGGGACTACATTTGTAGTCCCTTTTTTATTTTTTGAAAAAAACTACATTAATATATATGCTTTTCATATTAGTATAAGAGAAGATCAGAATTACAGATAAAAAGACGTGATACTTTTGGAAATTGAGTAAGTAAAATCAGAACTATGTAACATATATATAAACCTATTGGAATTATATAAAAATCTATTTCGAATAATTATGTAAATTGTTTACTTTAATAAAATACGTATGTATAATATAAATAATAGACATATTTTTTATAAGCTCAGAAGACATAATTAAACACGAAATTAAAATATATTTAAAATAGATATTAGGGGGTGCTTGACAGTTGGATAAAAAGAAAATACTTTCTCTTGCTGCATCTATGGTTATAATAGCAAGTGGAACAACTCTTGTCAGAGCTGACGAAATAAAAGACGCAGAAGTGACTTCAGAAACTGGAATAGTAATAGAGGATTATCAGGAAGCGCCATACAAGGTGGCAACTGTAAAAAATGGAAAATCAGTAAATGTAAGAATAGATGGAAATGTAAAAAGAGTAGCAATAGAAGGTGAACAGTTTAAAGTAATAGGAATACAGGGTGAATGGCTGAATATAGAAGATGGAGAAGATGAAGCATGGATATCATCTGAATTTGTAGATATAACAGAGGGTATGGCATTCTCAACAGCTTCTACGCTTAATTTAAGAGCGTCAGATAATACTTCATCTGAGATAATAGAAGAACTTGACAGAGGAAGTGCACTTACTGTAGTAGGCAAAGAAGGAGACTGGCTTAAAGTAAGAAACCGGGGAACTGAAGGGTTTGTACATTCAGACTATGTAACAGACGAGGCACCGGTTGTTCCTACAATAGATGTGAATGGAAATCTTATAAATGTACCAACTGTTGCAAACTATAAAGTTCAGGCGGTATTAAATCTTGCCTATGCAAAGAAAGGCTGCGAGTATTCATGGGGAGCAACAGGGCCTGATAAATTTGACTGTTCAGGATTTACAACATATGTATACAGTAACGCTGTGGGTGTTTCTCTTCCTAGAGTTTCATCAGATCAGGCAAATGTCGGAACTGAAATACCAAGAGATCAGCTTCAGGCAGGGGATTTAGTATTCTTCTCTACAAACGGTGGAGGAGGAGTAAGCCACGTTGGTATATATGTAGGAAATGGATGTATGATACATTCCCCTCATTCAGGCGATGTTGTAAAAGTATCTAATATAGATTCGGGATACTATATGAATAACTTTGTTACAGCAAGAAGAGTTTTATAATATTTGAATATTACAGACGCCTTTTCCAGCTTGGAGAAGGTGTTTTTTATTATAATCAATACATAAAGTGTATATCAAAATATATTCATATAATTAAAGTAAACGTAACAGAAATGGCGTTATATATGTTAAAATATAATAAGTATTGTTTTATTGACAGTAGTGGTCAAAGGTGATAAGCTACTAAAAGAAAATAAAAGACTTTAATTGCGGTCCAGTGAGGCCGAAAAGGGGGAAAATAATAATGTTAAAATCTAGAAACCTTATTCAGCCAGCCGATTTTACGGTTGAAGAAATATACGAAATTCTTGAACTTGGACAGAGAATAATGAAGAACCCAGAAAAATTCATACATGTGTGCGATGGCAAACTTCTTGCAACGCTATTCTTTGAACCTTCAACAAGAACAAGACTAAGCTTTGAATCAGCAATGAACAGACTTGGTGGGCGTATAGTAGGATTTTCAGATCCTGGAGCATCTTCTACAACAAAGGGAGAAACTCTTCAGGATACAATAAAAATAGTATCAAATTATGTTGATATAATAGCTATGAGACACCCGGTTGCAGGGGCAGCAGATGAAGCTATAAAAACAGCATCAGTACCTCTTATAAATGCTGGTGACGGTGGAAATCAGCATCCAACTCAGACTCTTACAGATTTACTTACAATATTAAGTTTAAAAGGAACTCTTGAAGGGCATAAAGTAGGACTTTGTGGAGACCTTAAATATGGAAGAACAGTTCATTCATTAGTAAAGGCAATGTCAAGATATACTGGAACAGAGTTTGTGTTTATAGCACCAGAAGAATTAAAAATGCCAGACAGCGTAAAAAAATCTATAGAAGGACATGAATTTGTTGAAACAACAAATCTTGAAAATTCTATAAAGGACCTTGATATACTTTATATGACAAGAGTTCAGAAAGAAAGATTTGATGATATAGAAGAATATGAAAGACTTAAAGATACATACGTACTAGACCGGGAAAAAATGAAAAATGCAAAAGAAGATATGATAGTACTTCATCCACTTCCAAGAGTAAATGAAATATCTACTGATGTGGACGATGATAAGAGAGCGGTATACTTCGAACAGGCAAAATTCGGAATGTATGTAAGAATGGCGCTTATAATGAAACTTTTAGGAATAGAAGAACCAAAATAAAAAAGAGAGGTAGGAATCAGATGAGTAAGATTTTAAAAAATGTATATATAGGTGAAGATATGTACGAAATGAAAGTCGGAGGAAAATTCGAAGGTAAAATGGGACAGTTCTATATGCTTAGAGCATGGGATAAATATCCAGTACTTTCAAGACCTATAAGTATACACGACATAGATGAAGAAGGGATAACTTTCCTTTATAAAGTTGTAGGAGAAGGAACGGAAATATTCTCTAAACTTAAAGAGGGAGACGAAATAAAACTTGAAGGACCTCATGGAAATGGATATGAAAAGGTAGAAGGTAAGGTAGCTCTTGTAGGTGGAGGAATAGGAGTTGCTCCTCTGTATATGGTTGCAAAAAATATACCTGACTGTGATGCATATCTTGGATTCAGAGAGGAACCAATACTTGTAGACAGATATGAAAAATACTGTAATGAAGTAAAAACAACTACTGGAAATACATTCGTAACAGATATACTTAATGTAGAAGATTACGATTATATACTTTCATGCGGACCTACACCTATGATGGAAAAACTTGTAAAAATGTGCGAAGGAACTGATACAAGAATAATGATTTCTCTTGAAAATCATATGGCATGTGGTGTTGGAGCATGTCTTGTATGTACATGCAAAACAAAATTTGGAAACAAGAAAACATGTAAAGATGGTCCTGTATTCTGGGGAGAGGATGTGATTTTCTAATGGCAGATTTAAAGGTGAAATTTGGAGATATAGAATTTAAAAATCCTATAATAATGGCATCAGGTACTTTTGGATTTGGTAAAGAATACAACGAGTACTACGATATAAATATGCTTGGAGGAGTAAGTAGTAAAGGTCTTACTCTAAATGCAAAACCTGGAAATAACGGAATGAGAATACACGAAACTCCATCAGGAATAATGAACAGTGTTGGACTTGAAAATCCGGGAGTTCAGGGATTCATAGACCACGAAATGCCTTTCTTTGGTTCTCTTGAATGTGTAAGAATAGCAAATGTTGGTGGTGGATGTCTGGAAGACTACGTAAAAGGTGTAGAACTTCTTAATGATCAGGATATAGATATAATAGAACTTAATATATCATGTCCAAACGTAAAAGCCGGGGGAATGGCTTTCGGAATAAAAAATGAAGTTGCAAGAGAAGTTGTAAGAGCAGTAAGAAAAGTATGCAAACGCCCACTTGTTGTAAAACTTTCTCCTAATGCAGAGGACATAGTAGGCATGGCTAAAGTATGTGAAGAAGAAGGAGCAGATGGTGTATCTCTTGTAAATACATTTAAAGCAATGGCTGTTGATATAAGAAGAAGAAAACCTGTATTTGACAATGTAACAGCTGGTCTTTCTGGACCTGCAATAAAACCAATAGCACTTAGAATGGTTTATGAAGTAAGTAAGGCTGTAAACATACCAGTAATAGGTATAGGTGGAATATCTTCAGCTGAAGATATAATAGAATTCATAATGGCTGGTGCACATCTTGTACAGCTTGGAACAGTAAACTTTATAGATCCTAACGCTGGTAAAAATATACTTGAAGATCTTGAAAAACTTATGGACAGAGAAGGTATAAAAAGCCTGGACGAAATAAGAGGAATATTATAAAGTTATATCTAGTAAAAAATAATTATACACGAACGAACGAGTGTTGTATTATAATATATATTAAAGAAAAGAAACCGGAGAGCCGGAAGAATAAAATAAATCGGAGGAAATAAATATGAGCAATGTAGATGTAATAGAAATACTTAAAAAGAGCGACGCGTTATTAGAAGGACACTTCCTTTTATCATCAGGAAAACACAGTAACAGATATATACAGTGTGCAAAAGTTCTTAGATTCCCAGAATATGCAGAACAGGTATTAAGTACAGTTGTAGAACAGATAAAAGATCTTGATATAGACCTAGTTGTAGGACCTGCAATGGGTGGAGTTGTTGTATCATATGAACTTGGAAGACAGTTAGGGAAAGAAGCTGTATTTACAGAAAGAAAAGACAACACTATGGAACTTAGAAGAGGATTCGAAGTTAAACCGGGTGCCAGAATAATAATAGCTGAAGACGTTGTAACAACTGGAAAATCAACTAAAGAAACTAAGAGAGTTCTTGAAAATCTTGGTGGAGAAGTTGTAGGTGTTGCTTGTATAGCTGACAGAACTAGTGAAGATATAGGAATGCCTATATACAGTGCAATAAAACTTGATATACAGGTATTCGAAGCTGATGAATGCCCACTATGCAAAGAAGGAAAAGAACAGTTAGTTAAACCTGGAAGCAGACAGTTTAAAGAAATAGGAATGTAATAATCATGAGATTTTTCCTAGTATACAGACATTATATATGTGCTATACTTTCTGCAATAGCACTTGGAATACTTGTATTTCTTTATTCAGTAAAAGGATGGAATATACCATCAGTTGAATTTCTTGCTGTTTTAATATTCCTTGCAGCATCAGTAAAGGGAATACAGATGGAATTCAAAGAAAAGAAAGAAGAGCTAATGAGAGCGGAAGAATCTGCTGAAAATACAGAAACAACAGAGGAATAGATAAAAAAGAGGACTATGGGTTTCCATAGTCCTTTTTATATTTCCTTATTTAATACATAAACCTTCTTTTAAAGAATTTGAATATTCTTCAAGTTCCTCAAGGAATAATTCAACAAGTCTGTTTTTATTTACATTTTTTGATATTATATGAGAAAAATGTCTGGTGTATTTTTCGCTTGTAGATACAAAGGCAATATCTTTATTTCTTTCAGCATTTGCTGCTATTAATTTTGACATAAGAGTAATACCCATATTATTTTTTACGGACTCTTTAACAGCAAAATTACTTCCCATAACTAAAATAGATTTTGGAGTAATTTCATTCCTTGTAAAGAATACATCTAAAAACTCCCTTGTTCCAGATCCAGTTTCTCTTGATATCCAGTTCCTATCTGAAATAAGATTATGATAATCTTCTTTTTTCAGGTTATCCTTCTCAGAATAAGGAAAAGCCAGAACCATCTCATCTTCATAGAAGTATTTCTGGACAAGTCCTGAAGACGATATATTTCCCTCTATTAAACCAATATCAACACTAAGATTTTTAACTTTCTGAGCTGTAACAGCTGTATTTTCGATAAATACTTCTATATTTATATCAGGATATTTTTCTGAAAAATATGAGAGAAATTTGGGAAGAAGATATTCTCCGATTGTAAAGCTGGCACCAATCCTTATACTTCCAGATAAAGATTCGGTATTATCTTTAAGCTCCTGATAGGTTAAATCCATTAAATCTGTTATTTCTTTTGCTCTCTTATAGAGATGATATCCTTTTTCTGTTATGGAAATACTCTTCTGTTTAACGGATCTATCTATAAGTTTAACATCGAAATAATTTTCAAGATTTTTTATATGAACACTAACACTCGGCTGTGAAAGGCTTAGTCTTTCAGCAGCTTTTGTAAAGTTTTTTAATTCTACAACTGCAATTAATGTTTTTAATTCTTCAAACATAAAAGCCACCTCCTCTTTATATTGCCCCTTTATGCAAATATTATAACATATCAATTAAAAATATTAATAATAATTTTATATTATATTCATTTTACTAATATTAAATGGGTAAATAGTGTTAAAATAAAAGAATTTACTTTTGAAATATAACTGAAATATTATTTAATATCATAATATAAAAATTGATAACAATTATAACTATTATTTACTTTATAAAAACATATAAAATAGGGTATTATAATATTATCAGTGTATATACCTATAATATTTGGCAAACACTATATTTATCAGACAATAAGGAGAACATTATGAAGGCATATGAAGATGGAAACAGAGTTGTTATAGATGGAATAAAAGACTTCGATCCAAAGCATATATTTGAATGTGGCCAGTGTTTCAGATGGCATCTGCAGGAAGACGGCTCATATACAGGTGTTGCTATGGGAAGAGTTATAAATGTAAAAAGAGAAGATGATAAAGTTTATATAGACAATACCAATTTAGAGGATTATAAAAATATCTGGTACGATTATTTCGACCTTGGTACAGACTATGGAAAGATAAAAGACGATTTAAAAAAATACGATAAATATCTTGAAGAGGCTGTTAAATTTGGATGGGGTATAAGAATTTTAAGACAGGACAGCTGGGAAATGCTTATATCATTTATAATATCTTCAAATAACAGAATTCCTATGATACAGAGGGCAATAGAAAATCTGTCAGAAAGATATGGAGAATATATAGGAGAATACAGGGGAAAAAAATACTATGCCTTTCCAGATGCTGAAGTATTATCAAAGGTACCGGTAGAAGAAATAAGAGAATGTAAAACAGGATTCAGGGATAAATATATAAAATCAACATCTGAAAGAGTTGTTGAAGAGGGTGTGGACGTAAAGTCATTTAGAAAAATGGATACTGAAGAATGTAGAAAAAGACTTATAGAATATAATGGAGTAGGGCCTAAAGTATGCGACTGTATTTCTCTGTTTGGAATGCAGAAGATTGATACCTTTCCTGTTGATGTATGGGTAAAAAGAGTTATGCAGGAATTCTATGTTGACGAGGAAATGAGTCTTACAAGGATAAGAAAATTTGCACTTGATAAGTTTGGAGAACTTTCAGGATATGCACAGCAGTATCTTTTCTATTATGCGAGGGAACTTGGTATAGGAAAATAATAAATAGGTATTGAAAAAAATAAAGAAAAGAGATATTATAATTATTAGCACTTGAAGTGTTAGAGTGCTAAAAGTTATATGTGTAGATATACTTTCAATTTAAATAAATTTCGAGGAGGCAGAATTAAATGAAAATAAGACCATTAGCTGACAGAGTAGTTATAAAAAGAGCTGAAGCAGAGGAAAGAACAGCAAGCGGAATAATACTTGCAGGAGCAGCAAAAGAGCAGCCTCAGATAGCAGAGGTTGTAGAAGTCGGACCAGGCGGAATAATCGAAGGAAAAGAAGTGAAAATGGAAGTTTCTAAGGGAGACAAAGTTATATATTCAAAATATGCTGGAACAGAAGTAAAAGTAGAAGGCGAAGAATATATAATAATAAGACAGAGCGATATATTAGCTGTACTTGAATAATAAGAAATTATTGAATAAAGAAATAAACATAATAAATATAGATCAAATAATAGAACAGGGAGGAAAACAAAATGGCAAAAGAAATTAAATTCTCTGAAGACACAAGAAAATTATTAGCAGCAGGAGTAAACAAACTTGCTGATACAGTAAAAGTTACAATAGGACCAAAAGGAAGAAACGTAATATTAGATAAAAAATTCGGTGCACCACTTATAACAAATGATGGTGTTACAATAGCAAAAGAAATAGAACTTGAAGACAGATTTGAAAATATGGGTGCACAGCTTGTAAAAGAAGTAGCTGTAAAAACAAATGATATAGCTGGTGATGGTACTACAACAGCAACAGTTTTAGCACAGGCAATAATAAGAGAAGGACTTAAAAACGTTACAGCAGGAGCAAATCCGGTACTTCTAAGAAGAGGTATAAATAAAGCTGTTGAAGTAGCAGTTGAAGAACTTAAAAAACAGTCTAAGACAATATCAACAAAAGAAGAAATATCTCAGGTTGCATCAATATCAGCAGGAGATGAAGAAGTTGGTAAACTTATAGCAGAAGCTATGGAAACTGTTGGAAAAGACGGTGTAATAACTGTTGAAGAATCAAAAACAATGCAGACAGAACTTGATGCAGTTGAAGGTATGCAGTTTGACAGAGGATTTGTTTCAGCATACATGGTTACAGATGTAGATAAAATGGAAGCGGTTCTTAACAACCCATACATACTTATAACAGATAAGAAAATATCAAATATACAGGATATATTACCAGTTCTTGAACAGATAGTTGAACAGGGAAGAAAACTTCTTATAATAGCTGAAGATGTAGACGGTGAAGCACTTTCTACATTAGTAGTAAATAAATTAAGAGGAACATTTGATGTTGTAGCTGTTAAGGCTCCTGGATTTGGAGACAGAAGAAAAGAAATGCTTGGAGATATAGCAACTCTTACAGGTGCTCAGGTTATATCTGATGAACTTGGATATGATATAAAAGATACTCAGCTTTATATGTTAGGTAATGCTTCATCTGTAAAAGTTACAAAAGAAGCTACTACAATAGTTGGTGGAAATGGCGATAAGATAGCAATAGAAGACAGAATAAACCAGATAAAATACTTAATAAATGAAACAACTTCTGATTTTGACAGAGAAAAATTACAGGAAAGACTTGCAAAACTTGCAGGTGGTGTTGCAGTAGTAAGAGTTGGTGCAGCAACAGAAGTTGAAATGAAAGAAAAGAAATTAAGAATAGAAGATGCCCTTAATGCTACAAAAGCAGCAGTTGAAGAAGGTATAGTTGCAGGTGGAGGAACTTCACTTGTAAGTGTAATACCAGCACTTGAAAAACTTATAGAAACTCTTGAAAATGAAGAAAAACTTGGAGCTACAATAATAAGAAGAGCCCTTGAAGAACCATTAAGACAGATAGCTATAAATGCAGGTCTTGAAGGTGCTGTAATAGTAAAACAGGTAATGGACTCAGAACCTCAGATGGGATTTGATGCACTTAATGAAAGATATGTAAATATGATAGAAGCTGGTATAGTTGACCCTACAAAAGTCAGCAGAACAGCTCTTCAGAATGCATCTTCAATAGCAGGAGTATTCCTTACAACAGAAGCAGCGGTTGCTGATATACCTGAAAAGGAAGCTGATCCAATGGCAGGTGGAATGCCAGGAATGATGTAGTAAAAGTCGATACTTAAATTAATCCAGAAGGGAAGCTGATTTCAGCTTCCTTTTTTATTATATAGTTAAGGCTATTATTTGCTTTTATGTATAAATATACGGATAAAATTGCAATTTTATATACAAAATAAAAGTATAATAGTAAATCTTTACATATAATACAGAACAATTCAATAATAAATCTTTTAATTGTTGGGAAATTACAGTATAATAATATTATTATAATGCAATATAATGCAAACTTTGAGAAATAAAATTTTACATAGAAGGAGAGATTAATACGATGAAACATGAATTAGTGCTTGTTATAGACTTCGGTGGTCAGTACAATCAGCTGATAGCAAGAAGAGTCAGAGAAAACAATGTTTACTGTGAAATACTTCCATGCTCTGCCAGCATCGAAAGAATAAAAGCTAAAAACCCAACAGGTATAATATTCACTGGTGGACCAAACAGTGCATATCTTCCTGATTCACCTACAATATCAAAAGAAATATTCGAAATAGGTGTTCCAATACTTGGAATATGCTACGGTGACCAGTTAATGGCTCACTTATTAGGTGGAAAAGTTGAAAAAGGTGGAAAACAGCAGAAAGAATACGGAAAAACTGAAATAAACTACGGAAAATCACCTTTATTCGAAGGATTAACTACAAATTCAGTATGGATGAGTCATACAGACTTCATATCTGAAGCTCCAGAAGGATTCGAAATAATAGCTCACACTGCAGACTGCCCAATAGCTGCAATGCAGAATACTGAAAAGAATCTTTACGGTGTACAGTTCCATCCAGAAGTTGAACATTGCTTAGAAGGGGACAAAATATTAAAGAACTTCCTATACAATGTATGTAAAGTAAAAGGTGACTGGACAACAGATTCATTCATAGAAGATAAAATAAGAGAAATAAGAGAAATAGTTGGAGATAAAAAAGCTCTTTGCGGATTAAGTGGTGGAGTTGACTCTTCTGTTGCAGCTGTATTAATGCACAGAGCAATAGGTGACAACCTAACTTGCGTATTCGTTGACCATGGTCTTTTAAGAAAAAATGAAGGAGACGATGTTGAAAGAATATTCAGAGACAAATTCGATATAAACCTAGTAAGAGTAAACGCTGAAGAAAGATTCCTTTCTAAACTTGAAGGTGTAACAGAACCAGAAAGAAAGAGAAAAATAATAGGTGAAGAATTCATAAGAGTATTCGAAGCTGAATCTGAAAAATTAGGAAAAATGGACTTCCTAGTACAGGGAACAATATACCCAGACGTTATAGAAAGTGGACACGGAAACGGTGCTGCTACTATAAAATCTCACCACAACGTTGGTGGACTTCCTGAAGATGTTGATTTCCAGGAAATAGTAGAACCTCTAAGAGAATTATTCAAAGACGAAGTTAGAAAAATAGGACTAGAACTTGGAATAGATGAAGATCTTATATTCAGACATCCATTCCCAGGACCAGGACTTGGAATAAGAGTTATAGGTGAAGTTACAAAAGAAAAATGTGACATATTAAGAGAAGCAGATGCTATATACATGGAAGAATTAAAGAAAGCCGGACTATACAAAGAAATATGGCAGGCATTCGCTACACTTCCTGATGTAAAAACTGTTGGTGTTATGGGTGACGAAAGAACTTATGCTTACCTAGTAGGTATAAGAGCGGTTACTTCTTCTGATGGTATGACTTCTGACTGGTACAAAATGCCATACGACGTACTTGAAAGAATATCTAACAGAATAGTTAATGAAGTTGACGGGGCAAACAGAGTTGTGTATGACATAACTTCTAAACCACCGGGAACAATAGAATGGGAATAAGATTATAGTTTATATAATGAAAAACGAGAGTATATAATACTCTCGTTTTTTATATTAAAAATCAATTATTAACTTATTTTATTCTTCGCAGTTTTCAATAGCTTCAGCTATTAATTTAACCGCATCCTGTATAGATATTTTAGCTGTATCTATACATAAATTATAGTTATTTATATCAAGCCATTTTTCTCCTGCGTAGAAATCGTAGTAGCGCGCACGTTTCTTATCTACAGAATTTATCATTTTTTTCATTTCATCTCTTGATTTATCTCTATCAGCTGGAACCTTATCGTAACATCTGTCTATTCTCTTATCCATATCAGATGAGTAGATAAGAACCTTGAATGCTTCATCTCCAAGAATATAATTTGCACATCTACCTATTATTACACAATCCTGCATATGGGCAAGTTTCTTTATGACTTTTGTCTGTGCTATGTATATAGTGTTCTGAGGTACAGAATATTCAAAGGCGAATGTTCTACCAAATGTGAATGGATAATATCTTGAAATAGCTGTTTCTTCATACTGAGATATGTAGTCATCGCAAAGACCTGTTTCATTAGATATTTTTGATATTAACTCTTTATCATAGTAGGCAATCTGAAGCTCATCAGCAAGACGTTTACCAACTTCTCTACCACCACTACCAAACTGTCTGTTTATTGTTATAAGTTTTCTCATTTTCATACAGTCCTTTCATTTTGAATTATAACGGATACAATTGGTAATTGTATCGCTATAAATTCAACTATATTATATAGACATTTTCAGTCTTTTTTATATTATTTTATATGGAAATATCAGATATAGCTTTAAATTAATTATTATAATATTTGAATATCAACCATACAAAATTTTTTTAAGATAATAAAATTATAACATAAAAGAAGAAGGACTGACTTATATAATACAAAAATAAAATTATTTATACATTAATAATTTATAAAATTAGAGATATTCAGGTTCTTTTAAATCTTTACACATGATTAATATGGTGGTATATTTACATGCTGTTTGGTAAATATGATAATTAGTAAATTTAAACACAAGATATAGTATTTTAGATTCAAATTATAAAAATATTTAAGTGAGATTTATTTATAAATACAGGTAAAAGTGCCTTTTTAATACCGTATAGGCATATTTTATTAAGTAATAATATTTATGAAAAATAAAAAACATTAAGCTTTATTTATATAAATTTTTAAACTATAATATATCTTGTTGATATCTTTAAGCGTACAATTTTATAAAAAATTAGGTAAGAAAGGAGCTATAATTATGTCAGTTATTCAGTCAATAGATGAAATGATATTAATGTGGGTTCAGAATAATTTTAGATTTGATTGGTTAAGTCCTGCTGTGGAGTTTTTTACGAATTTAGGCGGAACAGGTAGTATATGGATTGTTATAGCTTTAATAATGATGTGCAGAAAATCTACCAGAAAAGCTGGATTTTTAGCGATTATTTCCATGATTGTTACGGCGCTGTTAACAATGGTTATAAAAATTACAGTTACAAGACCGAGACCATATGTAATTATGGAAATGCTTTCTCCTCTTTTAATATCTTCAGATCCGAATTCATTTCCATCGGGGCATACAAGTTCTGCATTTGCTGTCGGAATAGTATGGCTTACATTACTTCCAAAGGTATGGATGAAGGTCGTAGCAGTTATACTTGCTGTAATAATGGGGATTTCTCGTATATATGTAGGAGTTCATTATCCAAGTGATGTTCTGTTTGGAGCGGTTGTAGGATGTGTATGCGGAATAGTTGTTATGAAGGTATATAATCACTTCAGAAAAGAGAAAGAAATCTAAAGAATATTAAAAACTTGAAAATAGGGTCAGATGTCAGAGTATTTTGTTTAAATATCTGATTTTAAAAATATATGATTAAAATTGAAAATTATTTTACAAAGATCTGTCAGAATAGGGTGTCAGAATTACGAAAACAATTATCTAAAAAAGGGAGGTTCAAAATGAAAAAGCTTATTTTCATATTCCCGATTTTATCGGGGATAATGTGGGGTTCTACTGGTATATTCGTAAGGGGACTATCAGATTTAGGATTAAACAATAACACAATAATATCTTCAAGAATATTACTTGCTGTTCTTATACTTGGGATAGGTATATTATTATACGACAAGTCTCTTCTTAAGATAAAAATTAAAGATTTATGGATGTTCATAGTTGGCGGAGTTATAGGTATGTTCGGAATGAGCTTTTGCTACAATGAAGCCATAAGTGAAGTTACACTTTCACTTGCTGCTGTACTTTTAAGTACTTCACCAGCATTTGTTCTTGTATTTGCAGCGGTTATATTCAAGGAAAAAATAACCATAAAAAAAATTGTATGTATGGTTATGGCTCTTACAGGATGTATATTTGCAAGTGGAGTTTTAGAAGTAGGTTCAGGAATGAAATGGTCAGTATATGGAATTATAACAGGATTTGCATGTGCAATATTCTATGCTACATATAGTATAATAACAAAACTTGCCATGGAAAAAGGATATGATCCACTTACTATAACAATATACAGTTTATTATCCATGTTAGTTGTAATACTTCCATTTACAGACTGGAGTGCAATATCATCAGCAGTTGCAACAGCTCCTGTTAATGTTAGTATATTTATGGTTGCGCATTCTCTTGCAACTGCAATACTTCCGTATGTTTTCTATACAGTATCAATAAAATATATAGAAGCAGGAAAGGCATCAATACTTGCATCAGGAGAGGCAATAGCGGCGATGATATTCGGGGTATTATTCTACAATGAAATACCAACAGCACTTTCTCTTACAGGACTTGCATTAACATTTGCGGCACTTACAATGTTAAGTCTGCCTGAAAAACAGATGTCCGGCAATGTAAATGTTGAGAAAGTTAATTAATCAGATTAAATATATATTCTAATAATAAAACGGCGATGTATTAAGCAGATACATCGCTTTTTTTATACCCAAATAAGTATTTCTTTTGAAATAAAATACAGATATAAATCTTTAAAAATTTAAAAATTTTTGAAATTTTATACAAATAAATACAATTATAGTATAAAATATAACTAAAGAAAATTATTTTTAAATTACATTTAATTATTAGAATGTAATTTAAGAATGAATAAAAAATAATAGTATAATATAATTTTTTAACAAAATAACCATTTAAGGTCTTTTGTATGGATAAAATAACAATGACATCATTGGAAAATATCTGACATAATCTAATATAAAAGCATAAGAAGCATAGGGATTCTTGACCAAGTGTGATTAATTTATGCCAGATAATTATAAATGCAGGAACTGTGGTGGAACTATGGAGTTTAACCCGGATATACAGGCAAGGACTGGATTGAAAATAAATTTTGGGATTCTAAAGAGATGAAAAATATTTATCAGAAGAACAAAATACAGGAAATTTATATACCGTACGGGATACTTAATGCAAATATAAAAACAGATTATACTGCTGAGGCAGACATTATTATATAAAATAACAGGTTTAAAATAAACTGTAGTTTAGATTTATAGAATTACAGTTATTAATATAAAAATGCGGTAAATATTTCTTAACTAAAGGGGGAATTGTTTATGTCAAACATTTATAAGTGTGAAAATTGTGGGGGAAATATGGAATTTAACCCCAAAACACAGACTCTTAGATGTGAAAACTGTGGAAATGAAATAGTAATTAAAAACGATGAGTCACTTATAGTTGAAAAGGCAATAACTGATGATGTTATAAATAGTATAAAGGCTACTGAAAAGACATCACACACAATGGAATGTAAGGGATGTGGAGCAAAAATAGAAGTAGAATCTACTAGTTCAGCAACAGAATGCCCATACTGTGGTCTTAACTATGTACTTGCTGAAAAACAGTCAGAGGTAATAATTCCAGATGGACTTGTTCCATTTATGTTTAATAAAAATGATGCGGATACAAAATTAAAAGACTGGGTAAAAGGAAGATTCTGGGCACCAAATGAACTTAAAAATTTATGTCAGAATGATAAAATTCAGGGAGTTTATGTACCATACTGGACATTTGACGCTGATGTAAGAGCTGAATATACAGCAAAGGGTGGTACAGAATATACTGAAACATACGAAGACTCAGAAGGTGAAACTCAGACTAGAACAAAGGTAAGATGGACTAGTGTTTCAGGAAGAGTTAATAAATTTATAGATGATTATCTTGTTCCTGCATCTGATAAAATAAATATTAATTTAATAGGTGGTTTAAATTCATTCGATACAAAGAGGCTTGTATCATACTCATCTGAATATATATCAGGATACTCTGCAGAGTGCTTCAATGTAAATATAAAAGAAGCTCACGAAAAAGCTATTAATGGAATGACAGAGGAAATGAAAAGATTAGCGGAAAGAGATGTTACTGGACGCAAAGGATATGACAGAGTAAAAGATACAAGAGTATCTCCTGTATTCAATGATGAGACTTTCAAATATGTATTATTACCTATATACAGTACAGCTTACAAATATAAAGATAAAATATATCAGGTTCTTATAAATGGACAGACAGGAGAAATAAGCGGAGAATATCCAAAGAGTGCCGCTAAGATAGCAATAGCTGTGATAATAGTAATACTTATTATAGCGATAATATTCTACTTTGCCAGATAGGGTTATAGTATAGAATAATAAGTTAATAAAGAATGGTATGGATTTACAAAGATATGATATTATTAAAAATAAATAACAGAAATATAAGTTAAAGAGGAGGAGATTTTATGGCACTATTTGGTGGTAAATTAGGCGATCAGTTTGCTAACGTTGTTGAGTGGAACGAACTTGATGACCATATGTTTTTCTGGAGATGGAATAACAAAGAACTTAAAAAAGGCAGCCGTCTTGTTCTTCGTCCAGGACAGGATGCTATATTCATATACAATGGTAAGGTAGAAGGTGTATTCACAGAGGATGGAATATACGAAATGGAATCAGATATAATACCATTTCTTTCTACTCTAAAAGGATTTAAATTTGGATTTAACAGTGGATTAAGGGCTGAAGTCCTATTCATAAATACAAAGGAAATTCTCGTAAAATGGGGAACTAAGGGTCCTGTTTTCATACCTACACCAGCACTTCCAGGAGGAATGCCAATAAGAGCATTTGGTACATTTACATGTGCTGTAGGTGAATACGATGTATTTATAGAAAAAATAGCAGGTGTAAAAGACCAGTATTCAGTTGATGATGTAAAAGAACGTATACTTGGAGAGCTTGATCAGCTTCTTATGAAATGGATAGCAAAAGAAGGTAAGGATATGTTTAATCTTCAGATAAATGCAGACGCTATAGGAGATGGTATAGCATCAGACCTTAATACTGAAATGAAGAACATAGGTATAGATATAAGATCATTTGCAATATCAAACTTCAACTATCCCGAAGAAGTTCAGAGAATGGCTGAAAAAGCAGCAGGTCAGAGCATGGTAGGAGATGTTGGAAGATTCCAGCAGGTTTCTATGGGAGATGCTATGGGAAATCCTGGTGGAAGTACTGCAGGAGATATGGCTGGAATGGCTATGGGAATGGCTATGGGTCAGCAGATGGCGGCAAATATGAACCAGATGAATCAGCAGAATATGAATCAGCGACAGAATAATCAGCAGCAGAATATGAACAACCAGCAGCCAGCTCGGGATCAGGGTGGTGGAGTAATACCGAACTTCTGCCCTAACTGTGGAGCAAAAACTAATGGAATGAACTTCTGTGGAAACTGTGGACATAAATTAGTTTAATATAAAAAATTATACACATATCAAGAAGTAAAAGGGGGATAATTATCTCCCTTTTATTTTATTTGTGAGTAGTTATTAAGGGGGGATTTTTATGCGACATTTAAGTATAAACATAATAAAAAACATATTAAATATTAATAAAAATACAGAAAAAAGTAGATATTTGAAGGTGTATTTTAAGTGTTTGTATATATATTATGGAAATTGCACAAATAGATAAAATTATAGAGTATAATATAGAACTAGTAATAAGTATATTAGAATGAATAAGATAATTAGGAGAAAAAATGGTAGTATTAAATTTTATTAGAGGTCTTTGTATGGCTATTGCTGATAGTGTTCCAGGAGTTTCCGGTGGAACAATAGCCTTTATTCTTGGATTTTATGATGATTTTTTAAATTCTATAAATGCGATATTATATGGTGAACGTGAAGATAAAAAACTAGCTTTTAGATTTCTTATGAAAATAGGGGTTGGATGGCTGACAGGATTTATATTATCTGTACTGTTTATAACTTCGGTATTTGAGAGAAATATATATGAAATAAGCTCGCTTTTTTTAGGTTTTGTAGCGACATCAATACCACTTATTATGATATCTGAATTTAAGACATTAAGGGATAATAAAGGAAAATCATTCTTTTTAATATTAGGTATGTGTATAGTTGCGGCAATGACATATTTAAATCCTATACTCAGTGAGGGATACAGCTTTTCAATAAGAACAGAGAATTTAAATCTTCTTTTTATAATATATTTGTTTTTAGCCGGCATGATAGCAATATCTGCAATGGTACTTCCTGGAATATCCGGATCTACTATTTTACTTATATTTGGCCTTTATGTTCCTATATTAAATGGTATAAAACAGGTATTAAAACTTCAGTTTAATTATCTGCCAGCGCTTATAATTTTCACGGTAGGTATTTTATTTGGAGTTTTAATGACAGTAAAGATAGTAAGAAAACTATTGAATAAAAACAGAGGAGAAATGATGTATTTTATAATAGGGCTTATGATAGGTTCGCTATATGCTGTCACAGTTGGACCTACATCTTTGGAAAATCCAAAACCAGCCATGAATATGTCATTATTTGATCTTAAATATTTCATAATAGGTGGAGTTTTAATTCCTATACTCGAAATAGTTAAGAGAATACGGGAAAGAAAAATGAATAAAAAACTGAGAAGTCATGAAAAGTAGCTTAATGGATTTTAAGCTACTTTTTATATTTTATGAACTATATATTAATTTTGAAACTATTTTTATTAAACTCAATAAGGCCATCCCTCTGCATTTTAGATAATTCTGAGGATAAAGCACTTCTGTCAACTGATAGAAAATCAGCCAGCTGTTGTCTGTTAAATGGTATGGAAAACTCTGTTGAATCAGCATTTGAGGCCTCATATTCAAGGTAGAGCATTATTTTTTCTCTTGTAGTCTTTTGAGTGAGAATTTCTATTTTCCTTGTAAAATTTAAATTTTTACGAGCTAATATATTTAAAAGATTTGAAACGAGTTTACTGTGGAATTCACATGATGAGTTACACAGTGTAAGAACCCTGCTTACATTCATAAATAGTATTTCGCAGTCATCTGTTGCGACGATATTGACCATAAGAGGTTCTTTATTTACACAGGCATAGCTTTCTCCAAATATATCTCCGGGATGTATTGACGCTATTATTTTTCTATTCCCCCATAAATCATATCTTTCTATGCTTACACTTCCCGAAAGTACCAGACCAATACTTTCGATTTTATCTCCTATATGGTACAGATAATTATCCTTTTCGTATGTTTTATAAACAGATGAAAGGCAGTCGAGTATACTAACTATATTTTTCTCGTTTATGTCCTCAAATATAATAGACTTCTTCAAAATTTTTAGCTCTTTTACATTTAAAATCAAAAAATCACCTCTTTTTGTTGTAATTACAACGTATATATTTTCATAATAACAGTATAATGTATAAAAAGAAAGAAATAAGACATAAATTTAAAAATAAAAATACGGATTATTAGAAAAGGGGGATACCGTTAAGGCAGTATGTAATATTGCCTGTAATTAATAAATACGGTAAAGAATTATGATAAGAAGAATAATAAAAATAGACCAGGAAAAATGTAATGGATGCGGGCTTTGCGTAAAAGCATGTCACGAACAGGCGATAGGAATAGCAGAAGGAAAAGCAACACTTATAAAAGACGACTACTGCGACGGACTGGGAGACTGTCTTCCATCATGTCCAATGGATGCTATATCATTTGAAGAAAGAGAAGCAGCTCCATACGATGAAGAAGCAGTTCAGGCGAGAATATCAAAGAAAAATCAGATATTAAATGCAGAGGTTCCAAAAGGATGTCCGGGTTCTCAGAGTAAAACAATAGACAGAACTAATATGCTGGCGGGAATAAATAAATCAATGAGCGATAAAAATAAAGCTTCTGAAAAAACAAATATAACTGTGCAGAATACTGAAAGCAGACTTACTCAGTGGCCTGTTCAGATAAAACTTGCTCCTGTAAATGCTCCATACTTCAACGGTGCAAAATTACTCATAGCTGCTGACTGTACAGCATATGCTTATGCAAAATTCCACGAAGATTTCATAAAAAATCATATAACACTTATAGGATGTCCAAAGCTTGATATGGGGGATTACTCAGAAAAGCTTACAGAAATAATAAGAAATAATGATATAAAAAGTGTTAAGGTTGTAAGAATGGAGGTTCCTTGTTGTGGGGGAATAGAAAGAGCGGTAATAGAAGCTATGAAAAACAGCGGAAAATTTATACCATGGCAGGTTGTAACAATAGGAACAGCGGGAAATATAATAGAAGATTAATTTAATCTGCAGAGAGTAATTTTTATAATTCGTATCAGATTATATGTCAGGTGTATTAATGGATGATTAAGATAAAATCACCTGAAATTGTATAAGTTCTAGGAAAGAATAAAATTAATACTTAATAATTAAAATAATAATAAGTTTGGAACGGTGGTTACATCGTTCCTTTTATATTTATCTATAATTAACATATCGAAATATATAAATATGATGTTATAATATTGATATAAATAAATGAGATAAACGGGGGAAAAAATGAAAACAAAGCTTTATTTACTTACAGGATTTCTGGGATCTGGAAAGACAACATTTCTTTTAAATATATTAAAGGAATTAAAGGATAAAAGAATAGGGATTATACAGAATGAATTTGGAAAACTTGGAATAGATGGTGAAATATTAAAAAATGACGATGTACAGATGGTTGAAATAAACAGAGGATCTATATTCTGTTCATGTCTGAAACTTAATTTTGTAAAGGCCCTTGCTGAGATGTCAGAAAATAATTTTGAGTATATGTTTGTCGAGAGTTCTGGCCTTGGGGACCCTTCAAATATAGATGAAATTTTAGAGGCTGTAAAACGGATATCAGGGGATAAATACGAATTAAAGGGAGCAATATGTCTTGTGGATGCTGTTAATTTCCTAAGTCAGATTGATGATTTGGAAACAGTAAACAGACAACTTAAACACTGTAATATTTCAATAATAACTAAATCGGATATTGCAGATGATGAAACAGTAAAAGCTGTTGAAGAAAAAATAAAAGAAATAAATCCTATATGCAGAATTTTAAAAAGTATAAATGGAAAAACAGACTATGGATTTATGGAAGAAGATCTTATGAAGTATAAATATTCAGAGTCTGAGGAAACTACAAATACAGTTGAAAATAAACCGAGAACCTTCTTTATGAATTTTGATGGTGAGGTAGAAAGGGGCGATTTTGAAGAATTCATAAAAGAAATATCAGATGATACTTACAGAATAAAAGGGTTTTTCAATATAAAAAATGAGGGATGGAAGCAGATAGATGTTGTAGGTCGAAGAATGGATTATTCAGAATGTGAAAAAAAGGAAATGTCACAACTTGTATTCATATCTAAAACGGGAACAGCAATTATAAAAAGAATATTTTCTGCATGGGAAGAGAATACAGGTCTTGAAATGAAGTTGAAAAATTAAAAGTATAATTTTATATTAGTATAAAACTGATTCTAGATAAAATTTCAGAATAATCTAAAAATAAAGATGAAAACGTTGACAATAGAAAAAAAGTTTGTTATTCTAAGAACGAAATATAGATAAATATATAAAAATAAGAGAATGACGATTATAATACAGTTTTATAATTGAATTGTAATATGTCTATTCTATATAGTTGGAGGAATTAGTATGGGATTTTTAAAAGGTAAAACAGCTATCCTAACAGGTGGCGGATATAATGTTTTAAGTGATGGAAGATGTGGTTCTATAGGATACGGAATAGCAACGGCTTATGCTAAAGAAGGAGCGAATCTTGTAATAACTGGACGTAACGTTAAAAAATTAGAAGATGCTAAAGAAGAACTTGAAAGACTTTACGGAATAAAAGTACTTATAGTACAGGCTGACGTAAACGCTGGAGCTGACAATGAAGCAGTAGTAAATGAAGTTGTAAGAAAAACTGTAGAAGAATTCGGACAGATAGACGTTCTTATAAATAATGCACAGGCTTCTGCATCTGGAGTATCTTTAGTAGATCACACAACTGCACAGTTCGATTTATCAATGTATTCAGGATTATATGCAGCATTCTACTACATGAAAGCATGCCATCCATACCTAAAAGAAACTAAGGGAACAGTTATAAACTTTGCATCAGGTGCAGGTCTTTTCGGAAACGTTGGACAGTGCGCATATGCAGCAGCAAAAGAAGGTATACGTGGATTATCTCGTGTTGCAGCTAACGAATGGGGTAAAGATGGAATAAATGTAAACGTAGTTTGCCCACTTGCTTGGACTTCTCAGCTTGAAAAATTCGAAAAAGATTATCCAGAAGCATTCAAAGCAAATGTAGCAATGCCTCCACTAGGACACTTTGGAGATTCTGAAAAAGAAATAGGTCGTGCTTGTGTACAGCTTGCAAGCCCTGATTTCAAATTCATGTCAGGTGAAACTATAACTCTTGAAGGTGGAATGGGACTTAGACCATAATTCAGATAGAGGGTTATTCTAAATTTAATAATAATAAATAATATAAATAGAGCACTGTGGCTGTTATGTCCATGGTGCTTTTTATATTTACAGAATGCTGTATATTTGCAGATAATAAAGAGCATAAAAAGACTATTTATTTTATATATGAAACGAGTAATCTCTGATGAACGGTTCCCTGTATATGGAATATTTATAGTTATTATATAAAATTTAATAAATTGTAGATTTAATTTGAAATATTAAAAAATAACAATAAGGATAAAGATAGTTTTTAGGGGTATAATATAATTATAAAAATATAAAATACTGTGTTTATACACATTAATGGAGAGTGACATTTATGCAGAATTATTCAGAGGAAAAAGACCTTCAGTATCATCTTCAGATAAAACCAGGAGATGTTGGAAAATATGTAATAATGCCAGGAGATCCAAAGAGATGTAAAAAAATAGCTGAGTACTTCGATAATCGGGAGCTTATTGCCGACAACAGAGAATACATAACATATACAGGATATTTAAATGGAGAAAAGGTGAGCGTTACATCTACTGGAATAGGCGGTCCATCTGCTTCAATTGCAATGGAAGAACTTGTAAGATGCGGGGCAGATACATTTATAAGAGTAGGAACATGTGGTGGAATGAACCTGAAAATTGAAGGTGGAGATATAGTAGTTGCAACGGCGTCTATAAGAATGGAAGGAACGAGTAAGGAATATGCACCTATAGAATTCCCGGCTGTTCCGGATTTCAATGTTACAAGTGCTCTTGTTTCAGCTTCAGAAAAACTCGGATTTAAGACACATACAGGTGTTGTTCAGAGTAAGGATTCATTCTATGGACAGCATGAACCAGAAACAAAACCGGTTTCTTATGAGCTTATGAATAAATGGGATGCATGGATGAAACTCGGATGCCTTGCATCTGAAATGGAATCAGCAGCATTATTTACTGTTGCGAATTATCTGGGAGTAAGATGTGGAGCAGATTTTCTTGTTATGGGAAATCAGGAAAGAAAAGTAAGAGGCATGGAAAATAAAATAGTTAAGGATACAGAGCCTGCAATAAAAATAGCGGTAGAAGCAATGAAAATACTTATAGAAAATGATAAAAACAAATAGATTTAAAAAGATACTTTTCTAAAAATCAGTCAGTAACATAAAATAAAAAGGAATCAGAATATGTTAAGTCTTGGTCTTTGAAAATCGATAAAAGATATAGATTATATCGGGGGTGAAACATATGAAAAAATATAAAAGAATATTTCTTATAGTATTGGACTCAATGGGTGTTGGGGCAATGGACGATGCTTCGAAATTCGGAGATGAAGGAGCAGATACATTAGGACATATATCTGAGAATAGAAATGAATTTAATATACCAAATCTTCAGCAGCTTGGAATAGGAAATCTCCATAATTTAAAACAGATAAAACCAGTTGAAAAACCGCTTGGAAAATTCATGAAAATGAATGAAAGAAGTAATGGAAAAGATACCACAACAGGACACTGGGAAATGATGGGCCTTGAAACCAAAAGGCCTTTTAAAACATTTACAGACACAGGATTTCCAAATGAACTGATAGAGGAGCTTGAAAAGAGAACAGGCAGGGAGATAATAGGAAATAAGAGTGCAAGTGGAACAGTGATACTTGATGAGCTTGGAGAAGAAGAAATAAAAAATGGAAAGCTTATAGTATATACATCGGCGGATTCTGTAATGCAGATATGTGGAAATGAAGACATAATGGGTCTTGATACACTTTATAAATACTGTGAAATAGCGAGAGAGCTTACAATGAAAGAAGAGTGGAAGGTAGGAAGAGTAATAGCCAGACCTTATGTTGGAATGAAAAAAGGTGAATTTAGGAGAACTTCAAACAGACATGATTATTCTGTAAAGCCATTTGGAAAAACAGCGCTTGATGCATTAAAGGAAAAAGGATTTGATGTAATATCAGTTGGAAAAATATTTGATATATTCGCTGGAGAAGGCCTTACAGAAAGTAATAAATCAAAGAGCTCAGTACATGGTATGGAGCAGACAATAGAAATTGCAGACAGAGATTTTAATGGGCTTTGCTTTGTAAACCTTGTAGACTTTGATGCGCTATGGGGACATAGAAGAAATCCAGAGGGATACGCATCAGAAATAGAAAGATTTGATGTTAAACTTGGAGAACTTATGAAAAAGTTTAAAGATGATGATCTCCTTATACTTACAGCTGACCATGGAAACGACCCTACATTTAAGGGAACAGATCATACAAGAGAAAAGGTTCCGTTTATAGCATATTCTCCTGCATTTAATAATGGAGAAAAACTAGATGAAACAGATACTTTTGCGGTTATAGGAGCGACAATTTCAGATAATTTCGGGGTTAAAATGCCAGAGGGAACAATAGGAACATCAATACTTGAAAAAATTGAATAGTATAAGTTATTAAAATGTAAAATCAGAAGATAAATAAAAAATACTGATATATAGGTAAATATAACTGTATATAATAAAATATAAAAATATTAAAGGGATTATATCAGAAAGATATAGTCCCTTTTTATCTGTATTTCTATTTTGTGATATAATTAACTTGAAGTATTATAATGTTTTTATAAATAAATTTATTGTCGAGAAGGTGATATTATGAGGAGTGTTTCAAAGGAAGAACTTTTAAAAAAAATAGAAGAATATAAATTTAAAAGTCATAAACCAGAAGAAAAACTAGATATGAACAGATGCAGATTTGAAAATATGGATTTATCAAATACAGAAATGAAGAATATAAACTTTGAATGGAGTGACTTCATGGAGGTTAACCTTGATGGAGCTGATTTTGAGGGAAGTGATTTGAGTAATACATATATGGAAAGACTTTCAATGAAAGGTGCATCATTTAAAAACTGTCTTTTACATGGAGCAAATATGAGATTTACTGATATTACAGGTGTAAATATGGAAGGTGCCGATATATTCGGAGCAAATCTGGAAGAAGCAAAAATTAAAGATGTAAAAACTAATGATAAGACAAAACATTTCAACATGATATGTCCCGAAACAGGCCCTATTATCGGATGGAAAACATGTTTTAATATGAGACTTGTTATGCTTTTAATTCCTGAGGGAGCAAGAATAACAAATTCAACTTTAAATACATGCAGATGCGATAAGGCAAAAGTATTAAAGGTAACAAATCCAGATGAAAGTCTTAAATTTGATGAGGCAAGATCATTTGTAGACGGTGATTTCGTATATAAAGCAGGTGAAATGGTCTACGCAAAAGGATTTAATCCTGACAGATGGAGAGACTCGACAGGTGGAATACATTTCTTCCTTAAGAAAGAAGAAGCACTGGGATATCTTATGAGTATAAGTGAAGAGCAGTGTGAAACAGCAACTTCGTGGGAGAAATCAGGTAAATAACTTTATTTTGATATAAAATAGTTAAAAATATATATTAATAAGGCGATATTTATGAAAAAAACATATCAAAGGAAGAACTTATAAATAAAATAGAATAATATAAATCTGAAAATCATAGATCCGAAGATAAAATGGATATGAGGGAGTGCAGATTTGAAAACACAAACCTTTCCTATACTGAAATGAAAAATATAGACTTTTCATGGTGTGATTTTATAGATGTAAATTTAGAAGGTGAGGATATATTCTGTACACGTCTTGAGAATACAAAACTGGATGGAATAAAAACAGATAAAAATACAAAGCATTTTGAAATGAAATGTCCAGAGACAGGCCCTGTTATAGGGCGGAAAATGTTCTCTGATAATAGATTTGAGATACTTCTTATACCAGCCATGATTTAGTAAATTAATGTAAAATACTATCAAAAGTATAGAAATATACTATAGGTTTATAAAAAAATAATTTTTTATATAAAAATTAGAGGAAAGGCTTTTAAAAAATATTTAAGGTGTATATAATATTATTTGTAATCAAAATTAATATTACTTTTAGTTAATAGAGCACCCGATACTGCTTTCGCTTATGACGGCATCGGGTGCTTTTAGCTTTAATTATAATTTTACTAAATTTTAATAAACCCTACCTAAAATAATAAATTTCCACTAAAAATAGAAGGAATAGAAAAAGAAAATCTCGAAATATATAAGGAATAAGCTTAATCACGCCATAGAATCCCTTTTCATTTTGGATGTATGAAATCGCTTTATTAGATGAATAAATTTATATTAATTTAAAAAAATACGAATAAATATGCATAAAAACTACTTTTACACCTAAAAATACGAACATTAATGTTCCGAATTTGGATAAGTTTAATAATTAATGAAAAAAAATCAAAAAATGAGTTGATAATATAGGTATATTAATATAAAATTTAAGTATATAGTTCGTATATTACACGAATCTTTTTAGAAGAAAAAATAATACTATTTGCAATACGGTAAAAATAGAATAAGGTTTATGTTTAAGTATGAGGATAGTGTGTTTAAAATATACATTATTTAATAAGAGCAAAGGTAATATCACACTATGGCAGCACATAAAGCTGCTTTTTTTACCACTATTAGAACGAGAGGAGACTAGTAAATGAAAGTAGCAGTAATAATGGGATCTAAATCGGATTATCCAAAATTAGAAGATGGAATAAACACATTAAAAGACTTTGGTATAGAGGTTTTAGTAAGAGTTTTATCAGCTCACAGAACACCAGTAGAACTTACTGAATGTTTAGCAGGACTTGAAGGAAATACAGATGTAATAATAGCTGCAGCAGGAAAGGCAGCCCATCTTCCAGGTGTTATAGCAGCTCAGACTTTAATACCTGTAATAGGGCTTCCAATAAAATCATCAACTATGGATGGACTCGATTCACTTCTATCAATGGTACAAATGCCAAAAGGTATACCAGTTGCAACTATGGCAATAGATGGAGGGCTTAACTCTGCGTTAATGGCTATACAGTTTATGACATTAAAATATCCTGAATTAACAGCTAAATTAAAAGATTACAGGGACGAAATGGCTAAAAAAGTTTTAGCTGATGACGAAAGTTTAAGATAGTATTTTTAAAATAGCGAGATAAATTTTAATCCATAAAAATAAAGGAGAGGTGTGTATGAGTGGTATATTAGGCGTTTATTCAAATAATAATAACGTGATTAAAGAGTTATACTACGGAATATATTCTATGCAGCACAGAGGACAGGAAAGCTGTGGAATGGCCGTATATAATCCAGAAAAAGAAGAAATAAGATACAAAAAGGAAAAAGGACTTGTAGGCGATGTATTTAATGAGGGTGACTTTGCTAAATATACAGGAAATCTAGGCATAGCACACGTAAGATCATCTTCAGTAGGACACAACCATGTATCAAATACTCAGCCATTCGTTGGAAACTGCAGAACAAGAAATCTTGCAATAGTAGATAACGGATGTCTTGTAAATGCGAATTACCTTAGAGAAACTCTTGAAGAAGAAGGTTTCATGTTCCAGACAAACTCTGATGCTGAGGTAATACTTTATATATTTGCAAGATACTACAGAGGAAACGTAGTAGAAGCAGTAAAAATGACTATGGACTATATAAAAGGTTCATATACATTAGCTTTAATATGTGATGATGCACTTGTTGCGGTAAGAGATCCACATGGATTCAGATCACTTCTTCTTGGTAAAAAAGGTGACGAATACCTTATAGCATCTGAAAACAGTGCCATAGAAATACTTGGCGGAGAAGTTATAAGAGATGTTGAACCAGGAGAAATAATAGTTATAAAAGACGGAGAGCTTAAATCTTACAGCTACTCGGATATAAAACCTGTTAAAAAAAGCTGTATATTCGAACATGTTTATATAGCTAGAAATGACGCTACACTTGATGGACTTAACGCATATGAATTCAGAATAAACTGCGGTGCTTATCTTGCAAAAGACGAAGACGATATAAATGCAGACTGCGTTGTTCCAGTTCCCGACTCTGGATGGGCAGGTGCAATCGGATATGCAAATGAAAGCGGTCTTAAAATAAGTGAAGGTCTTGTAAAAAACAGATATGTTGGTAGAACATTTATAAAACCTACACAGGAAGAAAGAGAGATAGCGGTAAGAATAAAACTTAATCCTCTTGTTCCAGCTATTAAAGATAAATCAATAATACTTGTTGATGACTCTATAGTAAGAGGTACAACTTCAAAACAGCTTGTTAAATCTCTTAGAGCAGCAGGAGTAAAAGAAGTTCATCTAAGAATAACTTCACCTCCAGTAGAATACCCATGTTACTATGGTATTGATACACCTAATAGAGAAAGTCTTCTGGCATCAACTCGCAATGTTGAAGAAATGAGAGAATACATAGGTTGTGATACTCTTAAATTCATAAGCAAAGAAGGGATGCAGGAAGCAGCTAACGGAATGAATACATTCTGTACAGCATGTTTCGATGGAGACTACGCGGTAAAAAAAATAGATAGATAATAGAAATACAAATAAAAAAATAGGAGGAAATATAATATGTTAACTTACAAAGCTTCTGGAGTTAATATCGACGAAGGAAACAGAGCTGTAAGCCTTATAAAAGGTAAAATAAAAGAAACATACGATAACAATGTAATAGGAGATCTTGGAAACTTCAGCGGACTTTACAGCATAGCTGAATTCTCAGGAATGAAAGACCCAGTAATAATGGGAGCAACTGACGGTGTTGGTACAAAACTTAAAATAGCGCAGATGATGGATATACATCACACTGTAGGTATAGACCTTGTCGCTATGAGTGTTAATGACCTTATATGCCAGGGAGCAAGACCTCTATTCTTCCTTGACTATATAGCTCTGGGAAAATTAGTTCCTGAACATATAGAAAAAATAGTAGACGGTGTTGCTAATGGATGCAAAATGTCAGGATGCGCACTAATAGGTGGAGAAACAGCAGAGATGCCAGGTATGTACGGTGAAGAAGACTACGATTTAGCAGGATTCGCTGTAGGTATAGCTGACAAATCCAAAGTTGTTTCAGGAAAAGATGTAAAATCAGGAGACGTTCTTGTTGGTATAACTTCAAGTGGTATACATTCAAATGGTTTCTCATTCATAAGAAAAATATTCTTAGAAGAATACAAATATGATATGAACCAGTACGTTGAAGAATTAGGAATGACAGTTGGAGAAGCTCTTTTAACACCAACAAAAATATACGTTAAACTTGCTTTAGATCTTTTAGAAAAACACAACATAAAAGCTATAGCACATATAACTGGTGGTGGAGTTATAGAAAACATAACTAGAGTTATACCTAAAGGATTAGGACTAAACATAGATACTAAATCTTGGGAAAAACCACCAATATTCAAAATGATAGAAGGATTCAACGCTGTTGAACAGAGAGAACTTTACAAGAGCTTCAACATGGGTATAGGACTTGTTCTTATAGTTAACAAAGAAGATGCTCAGAACGTGGTTGACTACGTAAATGGAAGACCAAACGACAACGCTGCTTTCGTTGAAGAAAAATATGCAAAACTTATGGAAGATAAAGCATATGTAGTTGGTGAAGTTACAGATGCTCACGAAGGCGTAGAACTATGTTAAATATAGGTGTATTAGTCTCTGGAGGAGGAACAAACCTTCAGTCTATAATAGACGCTGCTGAAGCTGGTGAAATAAACGGTAAAGTAAAAGTAGTAATTTCAAACAAAGAAAATGCATATGGACTTGAAAGAGCAAGAAAGCACAATATAGAAGCTGTATTTGAAAATGATGAAGACAAAGTTATAGAACTTTTAAAAGAAAGAGATATAGACCTTGTTGTAATGGCAGGATATCTTAAAATAATAAGTTCTAAATTTGTAAATGAATACAAAAATAAAATGATAAACATTCATCCTTCACTTATACCTTCTTTCTGTGGAAAAGGATTCTATGGAAAGAGAGTTCATCAGGGTGTCTTAGATTATGGAGCTAGGGTTACAGGAGCAACCGTTCACTTTGTAACTGAAGGTGCTGATGAAGGACCTATAATAATGCAGGAATCTGTAAAAGTAGAACAGGATGATGATGCAGATGCACTTGCTGCAAGAGTTCTTAAAGTAGAACATAAAATACTTAAAGAAAGTGTAGGGCTTATCTGCGACGGAAAAGTGAAAGTAGATGGAAGGAGAGTATATATAAATGAGTAAGAGAGCATTAATAAGCGTTACTGATAAAATTGGTGTAGTTGAATTTGCAAAAGCGCTTAATGAACTTGATTTCGAAATAATATCAACTGGCAATACATTTAAAATACTAAAAGAAAATGGTGTTAATGTAATGCAGGTTGAAGATGTTACTAAATTCCCAGAAATACTTGACGGAAGAGTTAAAACTCTTAATCCGTTCATACACGGAGGAATACTTTACAGAAGAGATTTAGAATCTCATGTAGAAACTGTAAAAGAACACGGTATAGAATCTATAGATCTTGTATGTGTAAACCTTTATGACTTCGAAGGAAATCTTAAAGCTGGAAAATGCCATGCGGATATGATAGAAAACATAGATATCGGTGGACCTTCAATGATAAGATCTGCTGCTAAAAACTACAAAGATGTAGTTATAGTTACAGACATAAAAGATTATGATCTTGTAATAGAAGGATTAAAGAAAGGCGACCTTTCTGAAGAAGAAAGAAGAAATCTTGCCTACAAGGCATTCTCTACAACAGGAAGATATGATGCTTTAATATCTTCTTACTTTGCAGAACAGGTTGGGGATGATTATCCAGAACTTCTTAACATGACATTCCAGAAGGAACAGACTTTAAGATATGGAGAAAATCCACATCAGAACGGTATATTATATTCTCAGCCTAATGCTAAGAATCCTATACTTAACTACGAACAGCTTAACGGAAAAGAACTTTCTTTCAATAACTTAAACGACCTTCACGGTTGCCTTGAAGTTATGAGAGAATTCAAAGATAACGATAAAGTTGCAGCTGTGGCAATAAAACACACAAATCCTTGCGGTGTTGCATTAGGAGAAAATGCTCTAGATGCTTACTTAAAATGCTATGAAGCTGACAAAACTTCTATATTCGGTGGAATAGTTGGTATAACTTCAACAGTTGATAAAGCTGTAGCTGAAGAATTACACAAAATATTCCTTGAAATAGTAGTAGCTTACGACTTCACAGACGAAGCTCTTGAAGTATTAAGAACTAAAAAGAACCTTAGAGTATTAAAACTTGCTAAAATAGAAGACAGTAAACAGAAATACGAAATGAAATATCTTGATGGAAAACTTCTTATACAGGATAAAGACAGAAAAATAGCTGATAAATACGAAACAGTTACAAAACTTGAACCTACAAAAGATGAACTTGAAGATATGGAATTCGGTATGAAAATAGTTAAAAACATGAAGTCAAATGCAATAGCAGTTGTAAAAGACGGACAGACTCTTGCACTTGGATGCGGACAGACTTCAAGAATATGGGCATTAAAAAATGCTTTAGAAAACAATAAAGATGAAAAAGACTTCACTGGTGCAACTCTTGCATCTGATGCATTCTTCCCATTCGATGACTGCGTAACATTAGCAAACGAATTCGGAATAAAATCTATAGTACAGCCAGGTGGATCAATAAGAGACCAGGACTCAATAGATGCATGTGATAAATTCAATATGTCAATGGTATTCACAGGGGTAAGACATTTCAAACACTAAGAGGGGTATTAATCATATGAAAATACTAGTTGTAGGCGGTGGCGGAAGAGAACATGCCATATGCTGGAAATTAAAACAGGAAAAGAACGTTGAAAAAGTATACTGCGCACCAGGAAATGCTGGTATAGCTGATTCAGCTGAATGCGTGGATATAAAAGATACAGAATTAGAAAAACTAGCAGATTTTGCAGAAGAAAACAAAATAGACCTTACGGTTGTAGGTCCTGAAGTACCACTTGTTATGGGTATAGTAGATGTATTTGCAAAAAGAGGTCTTAAAGTATTCGGACCAAATGAACAGTGCGCTACTTTTGAAGGAAGTAAAGCTTTCTCAAAAGATTTCATGATAAGAAATGACATACCTACTGCAAAATATAAAGAGTATACAGATTTAAACGAAGCAATAGAAGAAATAGACAGCTTTGGTTATCCTGTAGTTATAAAAGCAGATGGTCTTGCTGCTGGTAAAGGTGTTGTAATACCTGAAAACAGAGAAGACGCTATAGAAGTACTTAAAGAAATGATGGAAGACAAAAAGTTCGGAGATGCCGGAAATAAAGTTGTTATAGAAGAATTCCTTAGAGGAATAGAAACTTCTATACTTGCTTTCGTGGATAATAACACTATAGTTCCTATGGAAAGTGCAAAAGACCACAAGAAAGTAAATAACGGTGAACAGGGTCTTAACACAGGAGGAATGGGAACATTCTCTCCAAGTGAACTTTGGACTGAAGAACTTGCGGAAGATATAAGAGTAAACGTACTTGAAAAAACTCTTGCAGGATTCCAGAAAGACGGACTTGATTACAGAGGTATATTATTCGTAGGTATAATGATAACTGAAGATGGAATAAAGGTTCTTGAATACAACGTAAGATTCGGGGATCCTGAAACTCAGTCAGTTTTATTCAGACTAAAAACAGATCTTAACGAAATAATGACTGCTGTAATAGATAATAAGTTAAAAGATGTTAAAATAGAATATACAGATGAACAGGCTATATGCGTTATGCTTGCATCAGGAGGATATCCAGAAGCATACGAAAAAGGTAAAGTTATAACTGGCCTTGATAAGCTTGATGATGACATAGTTGTATTCCATAGTGGTACTAAAATGTCAGATGGTAAATTAGTTACAAACGGTGGTAGAGTAATAGGAGTAACTGCAAAAGCTGCAACTGTTGCAGATGCTGCCGATAAAGTTTATAAAAACATAGAAAATATAAACTTTGAAGGAATGCATTACAGAACTGACATAGGTCTGTAGGCGCCAAAAAAAAATCTGGAGGAAGAGAAATGGATAAAAATGTCAAAAGAGTATTAGTCGAAAAAAGAAACGGCTTTGATCTCGAAGCAAGAGCTCTTAAAAAAGACATTGAGGAAAGTCTTCATATAACATCTGTTGATTCTTTAAGAGTATTAAACAGATATGATGTTGAGGGAGTATCTGAAGAAGTTTATGAAAACGCTGTAAACTCTATATTCTCAGAACCAAACCTTGACGTTGTTTACCATGAAGAAGTTCCTGGTCTTAAAGATGAAAGAGTATTCGCAGTGGAATACCTTCCAGGACAGTATGACCAGAGAGCTGACTGGGCTGCTCAGTGTATACAGATAGTTAACCAGGGTATGAGACCTGAACTAAAAACAGCTAAGGTTTACATACTTTCAGGAAACTTAACTGATGAGGAATTCTCAAAAATAAAAGGGTATATAATAAACCCGGTAGACAGTAGAGAATCATCTCTAGAAAAACTTGATTCATTAGCAATGGTAACTGATATACCAACAGAAGTTGCTATAATGGACGGTTTCATAGATCTAGATGAAAAAGGACTTGACGATTTCGTTAAATCTCAGGGACTTGCGATGACTCTTGAAGATTTAAAATGTGTTCAGGGATACTTCAAAAACGATGAACACAGAAATCCTACAATAACTGAAATAAAAGTTCTTGATACTTACTGGTCAGATCATTGTAGACACACTACATTCATGACTGAACTTGAAGATGTAGAAATAGAAGATGGAAAATACACAAACGTTGTAAAAGAAACTTTCGACAGCTACATGAATACAAGAAAAGAAGTTTATGTAGACAGAAAGAAAGATGTTTGCTTAATGGATATAGCAACTCTTGCTATGAAGAAACTTAAAAAAGAAGGAAAACTTGCCGATCTTGATGAAAGTGAAGAAATAAATGCTTGCTCAATAAATGTTGACGTTGAAATCGACGGAAAACCAGAAAAATATCTTGTGATGTTCAAAAACGAAACTCACAACCATCCAACAGAAATAGAACCATTTGGTGGAGCTGCTACTTGCCTTGGTGGAGCAATAAGAGACCCATTATCAGGAAGATCTTATGTTTATCAGGCAATGCGTGTAACTGGTGCTGCTGACCCAAGAACTTCTCTTGAAGATACATTACCAGGAAAATTAATGCAGAGAAAAATAGTAACTGAAGCTGCTAATGGTTACAGTTCTTACGGAAACCAGATAGGTCTTACTACTGGACAGGTTGCAGAAGTTTATGATGAAGACTTCGTTGCAAAAAGAATGGAAATAGGTGCAGTTATAGCTGCAGCTCCAAAAGAAAATGTAATAAGAAAAAGACCAGAATGCGGAGATGTTATAGTACTTCTAGGTGGAAAAACTGGTAGAGATGGATGCGGTGGTGCAACTGGTTCATCAAAAGAACACAGTGAAGAATCAATCCATACTTGCTCAGCAGAAGTACAGAAGGGTGACGCTCCTAACGAAAGAAAAATACAGAGATTCTTTAGAAATAAAGAAGTTGCTCAGATGATAAAAAGATGTAATGACTTCGGTGCTGGTGGTGTTTGTGTTGCTATAGGTGAAATAGCTGACAGTTTAGACATAAACCTTGATAAAGTACCTAAGAAATACGACGGACTTGATGGTACAGAACTTGCAATATCTGAATCTCAGGAACGTATGGCGGTTGCAATAGATAAAGAAAATCTTGACAGATTTATAGAATTAGCTGGAGAAGAAAACCTTCAGGCTACTCACGTTGCAAATGTTACTGATACAGGATACATGAGATTATTCTGGAACGGTAAAGCTATAGTAGACCTTAACAGAGCATTCCTTAACACTAATGGTGCTAAACAGTCTACTAAAGTAAAAGTTGAAAAAGTTGATGAAGAAAATACATTCTTCTCAAATAAAGATCTTGTTGCTGGTGCATCAACTCTTGAAGAAAAATACAACAAAGTAATGGCTGACTTAAATGTTTGCTCACAGAAAGGTCTTGTTGAAAAATTCGACAACTCAATCGGTGGTAATACAGTAATAATGCCATTCGGTGGTAAGAACCAGGCTACTCCATCACGGGGTATGGTAGCTAAGATACCAGTACTTGGAGCTGAAACTGATACTTCTTCAATAATGACATATGGATACAATCCTAAGATAGGTAAATGGTCTCCATACCACGGTGCATTATATGCAGTAGTTGAATCTGTAACAAAACTTGTTGCACTTGGAGGAAACTACTCAACTGCAAGACTTACTTTCCAGGAATACTTCGAAAAACTTGGAAAATCTCCTGAAAGATGGGGTAAACCATTCGCAGCTCTTCTTGGTGCATACTATGCTCAGGAACAGTTCGAAATACCTGCTATAGGTGGTAAGGACTCAATGTCTGGTACATTCAAAGATATAGATGTTCCTCCAACTCTTGTTTCATTCGCAGTAGATACAGTAGATGCTAAATATGCTACATCTCAGGAATTTAAGAAAGCAGGATCAAAAGTAATACTCATATCAGCTGCAAAAGCTGAAAACGGAGTTATAGACTTCGATGAATTAAAGAAAAACCTTACAAAAGTAAGAGAACTTATACACAGCGGAAAAGTTCTTGCATCTTATCCACTAGGATTTGCTGGTGTAGGTGAAGCTGTTGCTAAGATGGGATTCGGTAACGATATAGGATTCAAATTCAGTGCAGATGCTGAAAAACTATTCGCAGATACTGATGATCTATTCGCAGCTAACTACGGTGGTATAGTTCTTGAAATGGCAGATGCTGACCTTTCTGGACTTGAAGGATACAGATGTACTCTTCTTGGTGAAACTACAGAAGAAAAATCAATAGTATTCGGAAATGAAACAATAGATTTATGCAGTCTATACAAAGGACACTGTGCTACATTAGAACCTATATATCCTACAAAAGCTTCTACAGAAGTAAAAGCTGAAATAGAAAATATAAGCTATGTAAGAACAGGAACTCCTGCTAAATCTTCATTAAGCATAGTTAAACCAAAAATATTCATACCAGCATTCCCAGGAACAAACTGTGAATATGACTCAGCTAGAGCATTCGAAAGAGCTGGTGGAGATGCAACTGTAAAAGTATTTAGAAATCTTTCATACCAGAATATAGAAGATTCTATAGATACTATGGTTAACGAAATAAAGAAATCTCAGATAATAATGATACCTGGTGGATTCAGTGCAGGTGACGAACCAGACGGTTCAGCTAAATTCATAGCTACTGTATTCAGAAATCCTAAGATAATGGAAGCAGTACACGATCTTCTTGATAACAGAGATGGTTTAATGCTTGGTATATGTAATGGATTCCAGGCTCTTATAAAACTTGGATTAGTTCCATACGGAGAAATAAGACAGCCATCTGAAGATGCACCTACATTAACTTACAACAATATAGGTCGTCATCAGGCTAAGGTTGTTAAAACTAGAATAGCTTCAAATAAATCTCCATGGCTTGCTCAGACAGAAGTTGGAGATATGCACAGTATCCCAGTATCTCACGGAGAGGGTAAATTCGTTGCAAGTGATGAAGTACTTAAAAAGCTAATAGAAAACGGACAGATAGCTACTCAGTACGTTGACTTCGACGGAAATGCTACTTACGACATAGAACATAACCCTAATGGTTCTGTTTATGCAGTAGAAGGTATAACAAGTGCTGACGGTAGAGTATTTGGTAAGATGGGTCACTCTGAAAGAAGAGGGGCTAATGTTATCAAAAACATACCAGGTGAAAAAGATCAGAAAATATTCGAATCTGGAGTATTATACTTCAAATAAAAAAAGACTCGGAAAATTCATATCGTAAATAAAGATTAAAGGGAGCACCCAATCATTAAGACCATCCCGCTCATAGGTCTTATGAATGGGTGCTCCTGTTTTATTTATACTATCTGACAGGTAACAATGTTTAATTACAAGAGAAAAGGATAAATGTAAATTTAGTATAAAAAGGGTATCTAATTTAGATGTTATTTTTTATATAATTATAAAAAATGACAATATTAAACTTTGCAATATTAAGGTTTATATATTAAATATTAATATTTTGCTAAAAATAAAAGAGTAATCTATTTTTTATATAAAAAAATGAAATAAATAATTTACTTTGTAGTATAATATTTATATTGGAAAATTTATATTATAAGGGGGTGCCGATGATGGATATAGAAAGATTTGCTGAAACTTCAATAATAAGAATGAAAGAAGAAACAGTAAGCATAGTAGAAAACATAAAAAAAGTAAAGCTTAGCGGAAATACCTTATATATAATCGTAAAAGACGACGAAATAAAAGATAAAATAAGCTACAGATTTTTAGAAATGTTAAGAGTCTATTTAGCATATGATGCTGAAGAAATAAATAGCCTTAATATATCAGTTCTATCAGAAAACGAAATTTTCGACATGGGAATGAAAATGATTGATAAAGTAAATAATCAGGGCATGGACAATGATTCAGAGGATGAAAAAGTCCAGGTGAAAAAACCCGAAGAAAAAGTAGTTTCTGAAGAAAAAAGGGAAGATATAGAAGAAAAAAACATACAGAATATAGACGCTATGGATATATGGAAGGTAATGCTTGGAAGAATACAGGAAATAATAAGCCCGGAAGTATATCAGAAAATGTTCAAGGAAAGCAGACAGACCAGATATGAAGCAGGTGTTGTTTATGTAAATGTAAAAGACTTAAGAACAGCGCAGATAATGGAAACTCAGTATGCGATATTCCTTCAGAGGGTATCAGCTGAATTATTTGGAATAAGACTTTCATTTGTATTTTCAGTCGACGACGGACTAAAAAAAGATTCTAAGGAACAGAATGACAGGGATATATACCCAGTTAATATAAATGATTTGAATAGTTTCCTAGAGTATTTAAATAGTCTTCAGGATTAGACAACAGTTATTATTTGATTACATAAAAATTAATGGTTAAGGCTCGGGAGGGAACATCGTTCATACAAGGTATGTTGATGTTCTTTTCCATTTTTTGACAAATTACACAGGAATTATAAATATATGAGATTAAAGGTTTTTATGTGTAATAATAAAAAATAAATTCATTAATTGGTAAATAAATATTGCAGGTATGCTTAATTCAACTATAATATAGTCATATGATATAATAAAAAATAATAAATCCTTAAATCGGAAGTTGGGAGATGGAAGAAATGGAATTCAATTATAATTTACCAGTAAATATTATTTTTGGCTGTGGAAAAATAAAAGAACTTGGAAAAGAAACTGCAAAATATGGTAAAAAGGCCATAATAGTAACAGGAAGAAGAAGTAGTAAGGAATCTGGTTTACTTGAAAAATCAGTAAAACTTCTTGCTGAAGAAGGAGTAGATGGAGTTATATTTAATGAAGTTGCAAAAAATCCTCTTGTTTCTACTGTTCACGAAGGTGCTGAAATTGCAAAGAAAGAAAACTGTGATGTTGTAGTTGCACTTGGCGGCGGAAGTATAATGGATGCTGCAAAGGCTATAGCACTTATGGCTGTAAATGAAGGAAGTGCAGTAGATTATATGTACAAGAGAAGAACTTCTGACAAGGCTCTTCCAATAGTACTTGTTCCTACAACTTCTGGAACAGGCAGCGAAGGAAACTGCTATGCTGTTCTTACAGACGAGGAAACAAACGATAAAAAATCAATAAGAACACCTGCAATATATGGAAAAGTTTCAATAGTAGACCCTGAACTTATGGTAACAATGCCGAAAAGAGTAAGGGCGGCTGTAATATTTGATGCTCTTGCACACAGTATGGAATCATATGTCACTAAAATAGGAAATCCTATAACAGATGCATATGCACTTTATGCAATGACACTTATATCTGAAAATGCTGAAGAAGCTGTAAACGGTGATGACAGCGATATATCTGTATGGGAAAAAATAACACTTGCAAGTACTCTTGCCGGAATGGCAATAGGGGCTTCAAGCTGTGCACTTCCACATGGTATGGAACACCCTGCAAGCGGAATAAAAAATATAGTACACGGAGAAGGTCTTGCGGCACTTACTCCTGCTATAATAGAAGCTTCATGGGAAGGAAATCCTGGAAAATATGCGGCAATATCAGCAATACTTGGCGGAGATAGTGCGCTTGACTGTGCTAAAATGGTAAGGGAATTTTTAAAGAAAATAAATCTTGATGTAACTCTTTCAGATCTTGGAATAGAAGAAGGAGACATAGACTGGATGGCAGATAATATATTCAAGGTATCTCCTGGAAATGTTAGAAATCATCCTGTTGAGTTTTCAAAGGAAGAGTTAAAGGAAATATATAGAAAATCACTTTAATAAATAATAAAAGAAAAAGGAATTTCGAATGTTTGGATATGTAAAAATAAATAAGATGGATCTTACATTCAGAGAATATGACCACTATAAGTCTTATTACTGTGGTCTTTGCAAATGTCTTAAAAGAAGCTACGGTGAGCTTTCAAGACTATCTCTGAATTATGATGTAACTTTCCTTATAGTTCTTCTTTCCGCGGCATACAATATAGAGTCAAAAACCACAGATGAAATATGTATGCTTAATCCTTTAAAGAAAAAGAAGATACTTATAAATGATATAACAGAATATGCAGCTGGTATGAACGTACTTCTTACATATTATAAGCTTGAGGATAATGTAAACGACGATGGAGGCCTTGTAAATAAGGCAGCTTTTTCAGCGTATAAAAAAAGTGCTGAAAAGGCAAAGGCGTTATATCCTGAAAAAGCAGCTTTTATAAAAGCAAAACTTAATGAACTTTCAGAACTTGAAAAGCGGGAATCTGTAAACATAGACCTTGTTTCAAATACATTTGGAAATATAATGGGAGAGGTTTTTGCGTATCAGGATGATGAAAAGGTAAATACACTGAGAAGGATAGGATTTAATTTAGGTAAATATATTTACATACTTGATGCATATGAAGATCTTGAAGAGGATTTAAAGAAAAACAGATATAATCCTTTTAAGGAATATGAACCAAAGAGTGAAGAACTTAAAAAGAAAGTTGACAGACTTATATCGATATGTTTGGGTATAGCTGGAAGAGCTATAGACTCTCTTAGACTTGAATGGAATTTGGGTATAATAGAAAATATAATTTATTCCGGTGTATATCTTAGATATAAAAATATACTTTACGGTGAAGAAGAAGGTGAAAAAGATGTATAGTACTTGTGCTACTGGAGATGTATGTGTTGAAGCAAGAGGCCTTATATCAGGTGGAAGTGTTTCAAAGGCATATGACCTTTTAGGAAAAGTTGTATCAAATGAAAGAACTGCAGAATGGTTTTATCTTACAGGAGTTGCAGCTATGAAACTTGGTTATTACAGCGAAGGAGAGGACTTTATAGAAAGAGCTAAAATGATGTGCCCTGACAATAAAGAATACTACAACGCATATCGTGGCTATGATGATTATGGTTATGAATATGACGACAGAGCCAGAAGATATAATAACTCAAGAAGATACGACTCTAATGGATGCTGCTGTCCTTGCTGCTGTTGCTGTGATGACGACTGTGGCGATACATGCTGTAAGCTTTGGTGTGCTGACTCATGCTGTGAATGTATGGGTGGAGACCTTATAACATGCTGTTAATCTTATGGAAGTAAAGAGTAAAAAAATAGCGCTGGGAGGACTTTTACTTGCTGTAGAGGCTATAATCCTGTCGCTTATAAATATAATACCCGTAAATACACTTTTTCTTATGGGAATAGCATCTCTTATATCTTCAATTATAATAATGGAATATGGAGATAAAATGGGGATTTTATTTACGATAGCCTCTGTGTTAATTTCATTCTTTATAATTGCTGATAAAATGCAGTGGATTTTATTTGCATCTTCTTTTGCTATTTATGGTTCTGTAAAAGAACTTATAGAGAGAAAAAGAAGTATGCCTGCGGAATGGATAATGAAGTTTGTATTTGCAAATTTAGTATTTGTATTTCTTTATACCTTTACAAATGCGGTTACAGGTATAAATATTAATATACTGGTAATTGTGATTGTCTATAATGCCGCATTTGCCGTATACGATGTTATTTACAGTCAGTTTATAGATATGTATAATAAAAAACTTAAAAAATATATAAAGTAAATTTAAAAAGTGTACTTCTGGTATAACCGGAGATATAAAAAGGCTCTGTGCATATTGCACAGGGCCTTATATATTTTTATTAAAGAATTTCAACATCAGCTTTAAGCCTGTATAAAACGTCTTTTCTTTCTACTATGATATCTGTTCTTTCTGAGAGTTCCTTATCTTCTCTTATGTTTGTAAGAAGTTCATCTGTTGGATTTATAGCTACCGGATGTCCTACTTTTCTAAGCATATTTATATCACCGTGAGTATCTCCATATGCATAAGATTCAGAAAGGTCTATATCGTATTTATCTATAAACTTCTGTATTTCTATATTTTTACTTGCAGAGTCCCACATGGGAATAACTTCTCCACTGAATTCTCCATATTTCATTATGTATTTACTACCTGAAAAATCTGAAACACCGTATTTTTCAGCCATCTTTTTAACAAGGAAGTCAGGACTTCCAGATATAAATATTACTATATGTCCCCGCTCGATATGTTTTTTAATCTGAGATCTTGTATATTTATAAACCCTGTCCGCCTTTGTTTTTATTACCTGCTTTGTGGCAAATTCTATATCGTCCCACTTTATACCTTTTAAAGATTCTACATAAAGTTCACATACTTCAAGTAAGTAGTCATCGTAATTTCCTGTTCTGTTGTCCCAGTCTATAAATGTATTTCTAACGTGGTCTACCCAGGTTTTTTCGTCTATTAATTCGTATTTTATAAGCTTTTTGAAATGTTCAACCATAAGTGAACTTCTGTACAGAGTACCATCAATATCAAAGAAAGCTGCTATTTTTTTCATATTTAAAGTACCTCCATTAATATATTTCTATCTAGTATATATCAATTTATCTATTAAGTACAGAAAAAGTATTATTTTAACATTTAATTTTAGTATTTAATAAAATAATAAAATGTTATATAAACAAACTGTATTTACCAGATATATTCACAATAAAGTGTAATTCTGATAAAATTAAATCTGTCTAAATAAATAAGGAGGCACATTATGAAATTCAGCTTTGCTAAGATTACAAATTCCAGACTTATGGGAAGTATGGGACTTATTATAAAAAGAGAAGACGAAGAAAACAGTATATATCAGTATTTTCTTTTAGATTCAGAGGGGCTGGGACTATGCGATTATGTAAGTCTTAAAAATCCGACAGAAGAAGAAAGTTACATAGAAGAAGAAAGACTTATGGGAGGTCTTGGTTCTGACAGAATTTATATAGAGGAAGAGGAAGCTCTTTTCCTTATAAAGCATTTTGGAAGCAAGAATATAAAATACGGAAAAGAACTCGGAGGAAACTCTGAGGAGTATATGGACATAATAGAAAATTTTGAAACAGATATAAACATATATGACTTGTATCCTAAAATATGTAAAAAAGTGGACGATGAAACAGAATTTGTAAACTATATGGTTATGAGACTTGTGGCATGGGACAGGGAAGCACTTACATATTATTCAAAGAGTGAAGAAATAGGGTCTATGCATATAACAAATATAAATGGTGCTCTTTTAAGAACAGATGTACATTCCAAAGGACATGGAAAATACATTGTAGATACAATATATGAAGATAGTGACGGATATTATACATGCAAAATAGCTGTTACAATTGATAAAGATGACGATGGATTTGTTCTTAAATCAATGCTTGTAGCTGATGTAGAACCTATATACGATTTTATGGTATTTGATGAAATATCAAAAGAAGAATACGTTACAGTATATACACTTGATACAGAGTACAGAGAATTCTCAGAAAAATTCTATAAAGAGCATCCATATATGCTGAAAAGTGATATGGGAGATGCATTTTTCTTTACAAGATTTAACTTTGATAACAGGCATGTTGCGGAAAGTACATATATAATAAATAATGATATAAAGGCCATATTCTACTGTATGGACGGAATATTATTTGTGGGAACATACTCAGAAAGAAATAAGGAATATATAAACAGACAGCTTAAAATTAAATACAGAGATGAGATAGAAGAACAGGACGAAATGTTCTTTGAGCAGAATGTTCTTTATGACTTTGTAGAGTCTGGAAACGATGATTTTTATGATTTCCTTGACGATGATGAATAAATACACAGAGTAAAACAAATAGAAAATAAAAGAGATTTATATAATAAGATTAAATTTATTTTCTTTTATACAATAGTGAATAAAAGGAAAGGGGAACTGCATTTTAATATAATGTGGCCTTCTTTCCTTTTTTATTTATTTTTTATATATTAAGTAATATTATTCAGAGTTTATGTGGAAATAACAGACAAAAATGAGTATATTATTTTTTTTATAACATATGAATAGTTATTCATATATTTGTATTGACTTTTAAAAAAACAGAAATTATAATAAACGTATGAACAGTTATTCATATATTTGATTTAAGAAAGGAAATTTGACTTATGATAGATAGAAAAGAAATAGAATGTTGCCATACTATACACGAGGATAATGTAAAAGAAGTAAAGGATCATATGCCATCAGAAGAAATGCTTGGCGATCTTGCGGATTTATTTAGAGTATTTGGAGACTCTACAAGAGTAAAAATACTATTTGCACTTTTCTCAAGTGAAATGTGCGTATGTGATATAGCAGACCTGCTTGGAATGACACACTCTGCAATATCTCATCAATTAAGAGTTTTAAAATCAGCAAGACTTGTAAAATCAAGAAAAGAAGGAAAAACAGTATTCTATTCTCTTGATGATGATCATATAGAAAATATATTCAAATGTGGACTTGACCACATAAAAGAGCAGTATTACAGATAGGGGGGGAAATAATTATGGAAAATGCGATAAGAGCTGATTTTATATTAGATGGGCTTCATTGCGCTCATTGTGCAGAAAAGATAACAAGAGAAGTAGCTAAACTCGAATATGTAAATGAGTCAAGTATGAATTTTGTAGCTAAAAAACTTAGCGTATATATGAATAAAAACGATATAAAAGATAATAATGTGTCTGAAATAGCCAGAACCATACACAATACAGAAAACGGAATAACAGTAAAAATGAATGCTAATAAAGCAATGGCAGAAACACATTTTGATAATAAAGGAAATATATTAAATGCAGCTTCTGAAAAATCAGAAGAGGCTTCAATAAGAGCAGATTTCATATTAGAAGGACTAGACTGAGCCCACTGCGGAGAAAAAATAAACTTAGAGATTTCTAAGCTTGTATATGTAGAAAAGTCTAATATGAATTTTGTAGCTAAAAAACTCAGCTTATACATGAAGAGAGAAGATATAAACGAAAACAATGTATCTGAGATAGCCAGAATGATACACAATACAGAGGATGGAATAACAGTGAAAATGAACGCCAATAAAGCAATGGCGGAAACACTTTTCGATAATAAAGGAAACATATTAAATCCTGTTTCAGAAATAGCGGATGATGCTGAAGTAAGAACAGATTTTATATTAGAGGGACTGGACTGAGCTCACTGTGGAGAAAAAATAAACTTAGAGGTTTCTAAGCTTGCATATGTGGAAAAGTCTAATATGAACTTTGTATCTAAAAAACTTAGTTTATACATGAAGAAAAAAGATATAACAAACAAAAATTTATCTGAAATAGCAGAATTAATACATAACACAGAGGACGGAATAACTTTAAAAGCAGCCGCGAATAAGGTTATAGGAGAAATAATCTTTGACAATAAAGGAAATATAATCTCTTCTGGAAAAGATGAAGCGGTACAGGTGAATAAAAGTAATACCGCAGATAAAAAAGAAAGTAAAAAATCAGATATAAATTACGATGTAGCCAAAATAATAATAGGTACACTTGTATATATATTTGGTATATATGAAGAAGTCATAGGAAATACAGGAACATTTGGAACAATGGTATTCCTTGTAGCGTATATATTAATAGGTGGAGAGGTACTTCTACAGGCTGCAAAAAATATATTCAAAGGAAGAATGCTTGATGAGAACTTCCTTATGGCAATAGCTACAATAGGTGCTGTTGCGATAGGTGAATATGCAGAGGCGGTAGGAGTTATGTTGTTCTATCAGATAGGTGAGTACCTTCAGGGAAGAGCAGTTGGTAAGTCAAGAAGATCAATATCAACACTTATGGAAATAAAAGCAGATTTTGCAAACGTAAAAAGAAATGGAAAAATCATAGAAGTTGCACCTGAAACGGTAAGTGTTGGTGAAATAATAGCTGTAAAACCAGGTGAAAGAGTACCGCTTGACGGTGTTGTTGAAGAAGGGACATCGATGGTTGATACATCTGCAATAACAGGGGAATCAGTATTAAGAACTGTATCAACAGGAGATGTTATAAATTCGGGAACAATAAATACAAATGGTTTACTATATATAAAAACAACAGCAGAATATGAAGACTCTACTGTTGCGAAGATACTGGATATGGTTGAAAATGCAGGAAGCAGAAAGTCTCAGACAGAAAACTTTATATCTAAATTCTGCAGATATTATACTCCTATAGTTGTTGGACTTGCGGCATTTGTTGCTTTTATACCGCCAATATTTATAGAGGGTGCGTTATTTACAGATTGGTTCTACAGAGGACTTATATTCCTTGTAGTTTCTTGTCCTTGTGCACTTGTACTTTCAATACCACTTAGTTTCTTTGGAGGTATAGGAACAGCATCACGGAACGGTATACTTATAAAGGGAAGTAACTATCTTGAAGCATTGAGATTTGCAGATACAGTTGTTATGGATAAAACAGGAACAATAACAAAGGGTGTATTCAAGGTAACAAATATAAAAAGTGTATCAGTATCAGATAATGAACTTTTAAGATATGCATATATAGCAGAAAAAAATTCAAATCATCCAATAGCAAAATCAATAGCGGAAGCTTACAGACTTTGTGATGATAACTATGATGTTGAAGATGAAAAAATACAGAGCTTTGAAGAATCTGCGGCCTATGGTTTAAAGACTGTATACGATGGAATGGAAATTCTTGCAGGAAACAGAAAGCTTATGGAAAGAGAAAATATAAAGTTTGAAAACTCAGTTGATTTAGGAACAATAGTATATGTTGCAGTAAACGGTGAATACTATGGACATATAATAATATCAGATGAAATAAAAGAGGATAGTGTTCAGGCGATAAAAGATATGAAGGCGGTAGGTGTTAAGAATGTAGTTATGCTTACTGGAGACAACAAAGTTGCAGCTGACGGTATAGCAAAAGAAGCGGGAATAGATACAGTATATTCTGACCTTCTTCCAGACCAGAAGGTTGAAATACTTGAAGGTATAGCTGACAATAATGAGAAAGGCAAGACAGTATTTATAGGTGATGGAATAAACGATGCTCCTGTACTTGCAAGAGCTGATATAGGTATAGCTATGGGTGGTGTAGGATCAGATGCGGCAATAGAAGCAAGTGATATAGTATTTATGACTGATGAGCTTTCAAAATTTGCCCATGCCAAGAAAATAGCTGATAAAACCAACAAAATAGTATGGCAGAATATAATATTTGCCATGTCAATAAAAATAATAGTAATGCTTATGAGTGCTGGTGGAGTTGCAAATATGTGGGAAGCAATATTTGCAGATGTCGGCGTATCTATAATAGCGGTACTGAATGCAATGAGGATGCTTAAAGAATAATAAAATAAGGCATATAATCAACATAACATAAAAATCAAAAGGAAGATTCATTAATAAGATACTCTCCTGTAAAAAAAATATTTTTTACGATGGGGAGTATTTTTTTTATTTAAAAAATGGAAAAATACCTTAGGTAACGAAGAATAAGCATAAAATATTGTGATTAAAGCACAAAGACAGGTCTAAAAATAATAATATAAAAATAAAAAAAATAAGTAGAAAAAAAGACAATATAATTTTAAATAAATATAAATACAGAAATTATAAAATAAGTAATATAAATTGAGTAAAAAAGGCAATATAAATAAATAAAAACTGAAGTTTTCTATATATTCTTTAAAATCAGAAAATAACTTGTAATTATATAAACAAGGTGTTATTATAGATGAATAATAGAAGTTAAAGATAGTATCAAACTCTGGAGAGTCTCTAGAAAAAGAGCGCCGAAGGTGTAATGCAGGATAAAAATAATTTCTGCAAATCTCTCAGGCAAAAGGACAGAGAACAGACCTTAACATAAGGAATTGTTTGCTGTGTTCACTCTCGCAGGGGCTGATTAGTTATCAGCTCCTATTTTATTTTACAAAAGAAAGGAAGAACAACACATGGAATTATTTTTAGACAATCTATTAAACTTTGTAGTATCAGTAAACGGATTCCTTTGGAATTTCTTACTACTATTCATCCTATGCGGAACAGGTATATACTATACTTTCCGTCTTAAGTTTATACAGGTGAGAAAATTTAGAGAAGGTTTCAAATTAGTATTTGGAAATCTTAAATTAAACGGTGAAAAAAAGGAAAATGGTGAAATGACACCTTTCCAGTCACTTGCAACAGCAATAGCAGCACAGGTTGGTACAGGTAACCTTACAGGTGCGGCTACAGCACTTCTATCAGGTGGTCCTGGTGCAATATTCTGGATGTGGGTCAGTGCATTCTTCGGAATGGCGACTATATACTCAGAAGCAACTCTTGCACAGAAATATAAAACTGTAAAAGAGGGAGAGGTTACAGGAGGACCGGTTTATTACATAAGAGCAGCATTTACTGGTAAATTTGGTAAATTCCTTGCAGCTACATTCTCAGTACTTATTGTACTTGCACTTGGCTTTATGGGTAACATGGTTCAGTCAAACTCAATAGGAGCAGCATTTGCGGAAGTATTCGCAAGCAGAAACATACATATACCTACAGTTTCAATTGGAATACTATTAGCAGTATGTGCAGCATTTGTATTCATAGGTGGAACAAAGAGACTTGCATCTGTTGTAGAAAAAATAGTACCTATAATGGCATTTGTATATATATTAGGAAGTTTAGCACTTATAGCAATGAACATAACAGAGGTGCCAGAGGCATTAAAGATGATAATAGTAGGAGCTTTCAATCCTAAGGCGGTACTTGGTGGAGCAGTTGGTATATCAATAAAAGAAGCTATACGTTACGGTGTTGCAAGAGGATTATTCTCAAATGAAGCTGGTATGGGGTCTACACCACATGCACATGCAAGAGCAACAGCTAAGAACCCTCATGAGCAGGGACTTACAGCTATGGTCAGTGTATTCATAGATACATTTATAATATTAAATCTTACAGCATTATCAATATTAACAAGTGGGGTTTTAGGTTCAGGTAAAGAAGGGATAGCCCTTACTCAGACAGCTTTCACAGCTACATTTGGACATGGTGGAGATATATTCATAGCGGTATGCTTATTATTCTTTGCATTCTCTACAATACTTGGATGGCATTTCTTTGGTGAAATAAATGTTAAATACTTATTCGGTGAAAAATCAATAGCTGTAAAAATATATTCATTAATAGTAATAGCTTTCATAGTAGTTGGATCTACATTAAAAGTTGAACTTGTATGGCAGCTTGCAGACTGTTTCAATGGTCTGATGGTTATACCGAATGCCATTGCACTTGTAGCACTTAGTGGAGTAGTTCTTGAGATATTAAAAAAGTACGGTAGTAAATCAGAAGAAGATGATGCCAAATAAATCTTCAGATATATAAATAATTATAGAAATTAAATATTTTGATATATAAATAAGCCCCCGGTAATAATCGGGGGTTTTTATATATTTACTATACTATAGATAAAAGCTTTTGATACCGGTAAAGAAGTCAGAGTATATCCCCGGATAATATGTATTAAAAAGAAGGTGAAATATTAAAGAATAGTAGTAAGATGTATTTTGAGAATTTGATTCTTTTTATTTGAACAGTATTTTTATAAATATTAATAAGTATATAATTTATAGAATATATGAAAAATAAAAACGGGACTTTATATAAAGTCCCGCATGATTCTATATTTAAAATGCCCTATATTTATATAAAGGTTATTTTTAAATAATATTATGTTGAAATATATAATACTAAATTATAAATTTACAATAGGTTTTTATTTTATATGTATTTTATATTTAAAGAACATATGAGAAAACACATATAAAGTGGCATAAACTACCAAGCATTATGAACACATGGAATATTTCGTGGAATCCAAAGTGCTTAAATTCCAAAAACTTAGGTTTAAGTGCATATATTAAGGCACCAATAGTGTACATAAGACCACCAGCCACTAGGAATAAAAGTCCTGATGTACTTAAAGCTCTGTAAAGAGGAACTATAAGAAGTACAGACATCCATCCCATTACTACATAAATAACAGTTGAAAGCCACCTTGGGCAGTCAAACCATATAAGTTTAAAACACACACCGACTACGGCAATAGCCAGAATTATAGAAAACATAATCCATGCAGGTGGATTATTTAATGCGATCAAACAAAATGGAGCATATGAACCCGCAATAAGGATAAAAATCATTGAATGATCGAGTTTTCTAAGCCAGGCAATTACTTTATCCGAAGATATTACCATATGATATACAGTAGAAGCACTATATAGAAGAATCATACTTATCCCGAATATTATAACAGCGGTAAGTGAAAGAGGAGAAGGATCCTTTATAGATGTTTTTATAACAAGAGCGAGTAATGCGGCAAATGAAAGAATTGCGCCCCGCAGATGAGTAAATCCGTTTCCAGCTTCTCTAATATGTTTTACAGTCAAGAAAAACACCTCCTGGTTTATATTCAATTTATACTTTTTATATCTGAGATTATTTTATGAAATGTATTATACTATAAAAATAATAAAATTTCAGTTTATGTTAATTAAAATAAAGTGTATATAATTGAAATATACTTTTTATTTTGTGGATATAAATAAAAAATACTATTGTATAGATAATAAAATATGTAGAATAGGAGTAATGAATTAAGAAGTTATGTTTTTATATGTGGTAATAAAAACAGGTATAAAAAATCACGGAATAAGCGGATAATATACGCATCAGAAATATAATTTACAGGATTTATATTATATTATTAAAATAAAAAATAAAAAAGTTTTTAAAAAAGTGTTGACGATTATAAACAAAGGTGATATTATAATACTTGTCTTCGAGAGAGGGCAAAACAAAAGAAACAAAA